>CEQE01058565.1_pt1 | contig 67917 bp, 62 predicted proteins | sample 356201 | NCBI WGS metagenome assembly CEQE01 (sample SAMEA2619970, study PRJEB7988) | marine metagenome | biome: marine biome (ENVO:00000447); feature: mesopelagic zone (ENVO:00000213) & marine oxygen minimum zone (ENVO:01000065); material: "saline water (ENVO:00002010), including plankton...
GAACGAACTGCGGTACGCCCGCTACCGTGCGACCCCATGACGATGCACCTGTTCGACACGGCCCGCGACGAGGTCGTTCCGTTCGAACCGGGCCCGACGGTCACCATGTACGTGTGCGGCATCACCCCCTATGACGCCACCCACCTGGGCCATGCGTTCACATACCTGACCTTCGACCTCGTCATCAGGCGCCTCGAGGACCTCGGCCACGAGGTCCACATGGTCCGCAACGTCACCGATGTGGACGACTCGATACTGGGCAAGGCCCGCGAACTCGACGTCGACTACCTGGAGTTGGGGGCCACTGAGGTCGCCAGTTTCCACGAGGACCTGGCAGCGCTCGACCTGCGACCTGCTACCGCCGAGCCCAGGGCGACGGAAACCATCCAGCCCATGCTTGACCTGATCGGTCGCCTCAGGACCGCGGGACACACCTACACCGTCGAGGGAACGACGTTCTTCGACGTCTCCACCTGGGAGGAATTCGGATCGGTCTCCGGCTACGACGAGGCGACCATGACGGCCTTCGCCGCGGAGCGGGGCGCAGACCCTGACGACCCACGCCTACGCAACCCGCTCGACTTCATCCTCTGGCAGGCCAGTGCCGACAACGAACCCTCCTGGGATTCACCGTTCGGCCCGGGCCGGCCCGGATGGCACATCGAGTGCTCGGCCATGGCCATGGCCGAACTGGGACAGACAATTGACCTGCACGGAGGCGGAGACGACCTGGTCTTCCCACACCACGAGTGTGAGGCGACCCAGAGCAGGGCAGCCAACGGGGTGCCGCTGGCCCGGCACTGGATGCATGTGGCAATGGTCTCCTACGAGGGCATCAAGATGTCCAAGTCGCTCGGCAACCTGGTGTTCATCCGCAACCTGCGCCACCTGCACGACCCGAGGGCGATACGGCTGTCCCTCCTGGGCCACCACTACCGGGCCGGCTTCGAGTGGTTCGACCACGACATAGACGACGGCGTCACCCGTCTCGACCGCCTGATCACCGCCTCGACCCGACCGACAGGCCCCGACCCGGCACCCACGCTCGCAACCATCAGGAACGCCCTCGACGACGACCTCAACACGGCCGCTGCACGCGATGCCCTCGACATGCTGGCCGGTGCCATCCTGGCCGGTGCGGGAGACGACCCGTCATCGGCAGCCGGCCTCGCCGAGGCTGCCGGCCTGCTCGGCATCCGCGTGGACGAGAGCGTGCCCGAATCCTGGGTGCGAACGACCTGATCTTCGGCAGGCACCCCCACACCGTGGCTACCTTCCGCGTATCCTGACCCGGTGCTGCGCTTCACCGACAGCCTCACCGGCGAGAAGACCGAGTTTGTTCCCCGCGACCCCGGGAAGGCCTCCGTCTACTGGTGCGGTCCGACCGTCTACGACCTGCCGCACCTGGGCCACGCCCGCAGCACCCTGGCCTTCGACATCCTGGTCCGCTACCTGCGCTGGTCCGGCTACGACGTCTGCTCGGCATCCAACATCACCGACATAGACGACAAGATCATCGCCAGGGCCGCTTCAGAAGGGTCAACCGAACCCGAGTTGGCCGCCCGTTTCGAGAGGGCGTTCATTGACCAGATGGACCTCCTCAACATCGCCCACCCCGACCTTCGACCGAGGGCCACCGAGTACGTGGAGCAGATGATCGCCGTGGTAGCCGACCTGCTCGAAAGGGAGATGGCCTATACGACCGACTCAGGCGTCTACTTCGCAGTGGACCGCCTACCCGGGTACGGCGCCCTCGTCCACCGCTCGCCCGAGGAGTTGCGAGAGGGGGCCGGTGCCCGGGTCGACGTCGACGACGACAAGGCCGACCCGCTGGACTTCGCCCTCTGGAAGGCCGCCAAGGAGGGCGAACCCTCCTGGGAGTCACCGTGGGGCCCTGGGCGCCCCGGGTGGCACATCGAGTGCGTGGCGATGTCTCTCGACCTTCTGGGCGACGGCTTTGACATCCACGGTGGTGGCGACGACCTGATCTTCCCCCACCATGAGAACGAACGGGCCGAGGCACTCGGCTGTGGACGGAAGTTCGCCACCCACTGGGTCCACAACGGCATGGTCCAGGTCGGTGGCGAGAAGATGTCCAAGTCTCTCGGCAACTTCACGACCCTGGGCGACCTTCTTGATGCCTGGGATCCGAGGGCGCTACGCCTGCTCGTGTTGCAGACCCACTACCGGCGCACCATGGAGATCGGATCCGACACCCTCGACCAGGCCGCGGCCGCACTCGGGCGCCTCGACACCTTCGCCGATCGCATCGAACAGGCCGACCTTCCCGAGTCAGATCCTGATCCAGGGGTCGTCGAGCGGTTCCGCTCTGCCATGGACGACGACCTGGGCACACCGGCCGCGGTTGCGGTCATCTTCGACGGCGTCCGCGAGGCCAACAGGGCAATTGACATCGAGGACGACACCGGCGCCGCAGCACTTGCCAGTGCCGTGACCACCCTCGCATCCACGCTCGGCCTGGACCTGGGGTCCAGAGGCTCCTCCACGCCAGACCCGGAGGCTGCAGAGATCGACGACCTGGTGACGGACCGGAGCGCTGCAAAGGCCGCAGGCGACTACGCCCTGGCCGACAGCATCCGCGAGGCGCTGTCCGCCAGGGGCATCCAACTCGAGGACACGTCGGCCGGCACCACCTGGCGCAGGTCCTGAGCCCCCGAAGCCTCAACCAGCCAGGTAGTCCTCGCGCAGGACACGGCGCAGCGTCTTGCCGGCCACGTTCACCGGGAAGGCGTCGACGGCGTAGACCACACCCACCTTCTGGTAGCGGGCCTCGACCCGCTCGTTCACCCACGACCTGACCTCTTCGGGGTCGACCGGCCCGTCGAGCACCACGGCCGCCACCGGCTGCTCACCCCACTGGGGGTGCGGTGCACCAAAGACAGCGACATCCCGGACCGATGGGTGGCCCACGACGAGCTCCTCGATGTCGCGGGGATAGACGTTGACGCCGCCCGAGATGATCATGTCCTTCTTGCGGTCCACCAGGTACAGGTAGCCGTCCTCGTCCACACGCCCCAGGTCCCCGCTGTGGAGCCAGCCGTTTCGAATGGCCTCTGCGGTCAGGTCCGGGCGCTTGTAGTAGCCGGGCATCAGCACCGGGCCACGTCCCACGATCTCGCCGACCTCGCCGACGGGTACGTCATTGCCGTCGTCATCCACGATCCTCAGCTCGTAGAGCGGCGGCGGCACCCCGACCGACCCCAACTTGGAATGCGGCGCATCGCGGTCGAGCACCGTGCAGAGACCCTCGGTCAGGCCGTACAGCTCGTAGAACCGCTCCGGCATGCGGCGCACGAGCTCCTCCTTGTGCTCCAGGTGCAGCGGAGCGCCGACGGTCAGGACCATCTCGAGCGAGGGGATGTGGTCCTCGTCGAAGCGGTTGTCGGCCAGCAGTTGGATGATCTGTGACGGCACCAGCACCGCATGGGTCACATCGTTGGAGATCATCACGTCGATCAGCCCCGCCGCGTCGAATGCCTCCATGAGCACGAAGGTGCAGCCCAGGTACATGGCCGGCATGAGCGTCAGGAACGCCCCGTTGAACACGAGCGACCCCGAATGGACCGCAACGCTCTCGGGGTGGATCCGACAGCCGACTGCATGGCCCGTGGCATACGCCTCGCGGATCCCGTGGGTGTGCACGATCCCCTTCGGCAGCCCTGTCGTGCCGCTGGAGTAGATGATGTTGTAGAGGTCGTCATCTGTCAGGTCTGCGCCACGAACCGGTTCGGGCGGCTCGACAGACGTGTCGGGGTACCGGCGGTATCCGTCCGCCTCTCCGTCAACCAGGAAGAACCGGTCCCCTGCCACGTTGACGAGGTCCGCACGAACCGGCTCAAGGTGTTCAACCATGCGTCGCATGGTGACGACAGCCACCGCATCGGAATCGTTGACAAGCGTCGTCAGCCCGCTGCCGCGCAGCATTGGGCTGAGAGGAACCACGACAAACCCGGCCTTGGCAGCCGCGTGGTACATCTCGAGCACCTCGAGGCAGTTGTCGACGATGAGGGCCACCTTGTCACCCACCCCCAGGCCCTCACCCCTGAGCTGGTGGATGAGGCTGTCGACCCTGTGGCGCAGCTCGGCCCAACTGACCTGCTGTTCGTTGAATACCAGCGCCGGGTGGTCGGGTCGGTAGGCGGAGTGCCTGTCAAGCAGGGTGTTCAGGGGCATCAGGTCACCGACGCGGTCCGGTCAGTTCCGGGGAACCTCGGACCACGGGAGTTCCTTGTCGACCCGGACGTCGCCGGGCAGGCCCAGGACCCTCTCACCCAGGATGTTGCGCATCACCTCGGAGGTGCCACCCTCGATGGTGTTGGCCCGGGCGCGGAGGAAGGCGTACCTGACGTGTGAGTCGGGACCGCGCAGGCCGTCGGGGCGCTTGCGCTCGTAGCCGGCCTCGTAGAGCATCCCGCCGGCACCGATGACGTCCATGCACGTCTCGTAGATGTGCTGGTTCATCTCGGCCGACATCAGCTTGGTGACCGACCCCTCGGGTCCGGGGTTTCCGCCACGGCTTGCCTCCCTCGCCCGCCAATTGGTCAACCGGAGTGCCTCGGCCTGTGTCCACAGGTCCACAACCCGGTCCCTCAGTACCGCCGCTGTCACAGGATCCAGGCTGTCCCGTGTCTCATTCCAGATGTTGACGAGGTCCTGGATGGGACCCGAGCCCTTCTTGGGCACACCGCCACCGAGAGCCACCCTCTCGTTCATGAGCGTGGTGACCGCTGCGCCCCAGCCGCCACCAACGTCGCCGAAGACGTTTTCGTGGGGGATGCGGACATCGGACAGGAACACCTCGTTGAACTCGGCCTCCCCGGTTATCTGGTGCAGCGGCCGAACCTCGACACCGGGCGATTCCATGTCGAGGAGGAAGTAGGTGAGGCCCTTGTGCTTGGGCTGGTCGGGGTTGGTCCTGGCAACGAGCATTCCCCACCGGGATACATGGGCGAGGGTCGTCCAGACCTTCTGGCCGTTCACGATCCACTCGTCGCCGTCCCGTTCTGCACGGGTTGACAGGCCGGCGACGTCGGAACCCGAGCCGGGTTCGCTGAACATCTGGCACCAGATCTCCTCACCGGTGAACATCGGCCGGAGCAGGCGCTGCTTTTGCTCATCGGTCGCATACGTGAGAACCACCGGACCACCCATTCCGATGCCGATCGGGTTGATGAGCAGGTCGTTGTAGGTGACCCCGGCGGAACGCAACTCGGAGTCGACTGCCGTCTGGAGGCGCCGGCTTGAGAGACCCAGCCCACCGAGACCCTCTGGGAACTGGACCATGGCGAGGCCCCGGTCGAACTGTGCACCCCTGAACTCGAACTGGTCCACCTGATCGGGGGGCACATCCTCGACCAGTTGCCCTGCAAGCGCTCGGACCTCTGCTTCTGTCAGTTCAGGCATCTGTGGCTGCTCTCCGGTTCAGGGTCTGTGGGCCGAAGGGCAACCTACCAAGAGGCCGTCGTCGGGGAGAATCCGGGGCAGGTCGACCGCAACGACCTCAGGATGGGTCGCGGAGTGCGTAGAGGTGTCCGTCGCGTGAGCCGATGTAGACGGTTCCGTCCCAGATTGCAGCCGACGCCTCCACGCAGATGCCCGTGGGAACCTCCCAGATCTGCGTTGGCCGGGTCCCGTCGACATGGAGGTCGAAGGCACGCACACGGCCGGTGCAGTCACCTATGACCATCACGTCGTCGACAATGGTGGGAGACGACCAGACAGGGCCGGGGATCTCCAGCTTCCAGCGAACCCCTCCGCCTGCACGTGATATCCCGAGCACCTCTCCGTCGGCCGTCGGAACGACCACGAGGTCACGGTAGATGGCCGGGGTGGCCCACACACCCGTGCCGACCTTCGTGCGGGCCTCCACAGCCCAGACCAGCGGGTCGTCGGGCCTCGACGGGTCCAACTTCAGGATCTGTCCAAGTTCCAACGACCGCAGGGTTTCCCGCTCGTACTCGACTCCGACGTAGAGCATCCCGTCTTCGTCGGGAATGAGCGTCGCGTCCACGTCGTCTCCCGCCCAGAAACGGAACACACGCGTCGGTTCGACGCCATCAGCCAGACCGGCGATGTCCCAGCCCTGCACAAGTCCACCGGAGTTGGCGAAGTAGAGGGTGTTCCCCACGATCAGGGGCGAGTTCTCGATCGAGACGTTGGAGTCGACCTCGGCCAGGAGGTCATCGTCCCAGCCGGCTACGTCCCACACCAGTTCCGGGTCTACAGCGACGAGGCCGTCGTCGTCGTAGGAACGGTTCAGGCGAACCACGTGGAAGCGGCTGTTCTCACCCCCCTCGAAGAGGTGGTCATCGAGCACAAGGGGTGAGGCGTCCCAGTCGTTGTTCCACATTCTGGGCCCAGTCTCGTCGGCGTCGAGGCCCCACAACTCGGTGGGTCTCGCCCGGTCGATCGCAAGGATCCTCAACCTGCCATCACGTGAGCCCACGTACACGAGCGGATAGCCGTCGGGATCCGCGGTCACCGACCCCTTGATGATATCTGCCACTGCGAAGTCGGGGATGATCTTCTCACCGGTTGCACCGTCGAGGAAGTGGACCCTGGCGTCGAATGCCCCGAACACGACCCAAGTGCGGCCCTGCCTCTCAAAGACCGCAGGTTGGCCGGTCCAGCCCATGCCGCACCACTCCTGTTCCACCCCGGCGACGCTCGACATGGAGCACATCTGTGCCTCGGCCGGAAAGCGCCAGGCCACAACCGGCTCAGTCGGCACCGGACCGCTGCCGTGCCAACGACGCGTCGGGGAACCCCTGAAGGTCAGCACTCCTGGCACGATGTCACCCCAGGGGCCACCCATCGATGCCGGGTCAACCCATCCGTCGTACGGGGCCCGGGGAACCGACGTGGCCACCGGGGTCGAGGCGGGAGGTGCCGCGGTGACGGTGGTCGGCGACGGCGCGGTGGCGGTGGTCGGCGACGGCGCACTCGTGGTGGTCGGCGGCAGTGCCCCGACCGTGACCGCTGTCGGTGCCGCTGACAGAGGCGGAGCCTGGGCCAGGGTGACCGTGCTGGCAGCGTTCTCCACAGGCGGAGTGGTCGAGGTCGGCCAGATCAGCGTTGTTCCCAGCAACAGGGCGAACAGGGCAATGCCAACCGCAGGCAGCAGCCACCGGGATCTGGTCATGTCAGGCACCCCGGTCCGGGCGCCCTGTCAGGCCTGAGAGGAGGTTCAGGCGATGTGTTCGGGCTCGTGGGGCCCGAGCGACAGTTGCTCGTCGTCGTACTCGTCGAGGTGGTCACGCTGGTCCCAGTCTGTGTCATCGGACGGGAACGCGTCGACCACGTCGGCACCACCCCGGTCGCCGGCAGGAGACTCCGAGATCGAGGGGTGACGGTCGACTCCGAGAAAGGCGCGGGCCAGCAGCGGCATCTCGGCCGGCTCGGACACATCGGGCCTGTCGGGTCTGGCCAGGTCCAGGGGGTGTACGGCGGCGTCGACCGACCGGACCCGTTGAGCAGTACGAGCAGGCTCGGATTCTTCTGGAGGTGGCCGATCCGGGAATACCAGAAGGCTGGCATCGGAACGCTCGTCGATCAGGGCCCAACCCCTGGGTGCACGCATGCGCTCCATGTGGACCGCACAGAGCACAACCCGACCGGGCCCATCGACCTCGGCGAGGTCACGGATGGTGAAACTGAGTTCGACTACGTTCATCTCGACCAGCACGGAGGCAGAGCCCGTGCAGGCGGACCGCATACACAGGTGCCGCATGTACGAAACGGTAGTTCCGCGAACCCGACGGATCGGGGACACCCAGCGACCCGGCGGCGGTCCCTGCGACCTGACCGATCACCTGATGTAGGCGCCTACCGACACGGCAGCCTCCATCACGGCGCCAACGTCTACGACCCGTGGGCCGTCCCGCCGCACCGTCAGGACCGCGTAGGCCCCATCCCCCAGACGGCGCTTGCGTTCGCCATCGAAAGCCAACAGGACGGGCCCGTCAACACGGACCTCCTCACCCAGATCCAGTCGGCGGACCTCAGCAAGGCCGAGATTGTCGAAGTAGCCGGGAGCGGTCGGCGCCCGCACGACAGTCGGACAGTCCCGGACCGAACCGAACCCGATCAGCAACCCAGCATCATCCGATGGAGACACCGGGCACACCCGGCCACCGACGCCGGCGAAGCCGATCGACATCGGGTCCGCCCTGGTGAGAACCGCCAGCACCAGGGTCGCCGGGTCGAACAACTCGAACGAACCCACGTACGGGTCATCGACGGCGAGAGCGTCGATCAGGGCCATGTCGTTGAGCGGCGGTTCTGCACCCGGACCATCGACCGTGAGGCGCACCACCTTTGCGGGTGTCGAGACCTCGTCGACGTCGCACACACCGCTGGCCAGGTGTCCTGCGGCCGAACCGGCGACCGTCGCCTCGACGAACACGGGAAAGGCGTTGTTGGTTCCCGTGGACACTGGGATCACGGGGATGTCCCGCCAGGCCCTCGCAGCCGCCCTGTTGGTTCCGTCACCACCCAGCACGACTACCACGGCGGCACCGCTGTCCCTCATGGCGGAGACAGCCGAGACGGTGTCCTCCTCGGTGAAGACCCTCGGCCCATCCACCCAGTCGAGGGTGATACCCCGGATCGTCTCCGTGGCCCGCCGCACAATTCCGTGTGGGTCCTCCTGCACCAGGAAACAGCCAGCTCCTGCCTCCACCGCACCCAATACGACCCTGCGGACGACGTTGGCCTTGGCCTCGACGGTCACGTTGGCTGCCGCCGACACGGCCCGGCGCACATCGGTACCTGCACGGGGGTTCACGACAATTCCAATGGGCGCACATCCAGACGACACGGCCAACGACCGTACCGGCAGCCACTGCTGGGCTCGTAGCGGGCCCGCAATAGGTTCACCGTCAGATGACCGATGACACCGACAGGCCTGACACCGGCCCCGGGGCACGACGGGAAGCGCTCAGGCGGAGACCCGACTACCCGAGGCTCGTCCTGACGGTGGCCCTGTTCGGTGCTGCGGCCGGTAGCTACCCGGTCACCGTGCTCTCGGCCTCGCTACCGACGATCGCAGAGGGCCTCGGTACCAGCGATAACACGATTACGTGGGTAATCGCCGCACCGCTGTTGGCCTTTGCGTTGGCGACCCCGATCGCCGGAAAGATGGGTGACCTCCACGGCCACCGACGCATCTACCTCTCAGGTTTCATGGCCGGGTGCCTGCTGTCCTACGCAACCGCCCTGGCATGGGATGTGACGTCGCTCATCGTGCTCCGGACCCTCGCGCAGACAGCGATCGCCGTCTCGGGACCATCGGCGATGGCCATGATCCTCTCCATCTACCCGAAGCGGGACCGACCGCGTGCTCTCGGAATCTGGGCGGCCGTCGTGGCGCTCTCGCCCGCAGTCGGTGTGGTCTCAGGAGGACCGCTCATCGAATGGGTCGGTTGGAGGGCCCTGTTCGTGGTGCAGGGCACAACGGTCGTGATCGCCCTAGTTGCGGGAGTCCAGATCCTGCCGGAGACCCGGGCCCGCCCGGACACCCGCTTTGACATACCGGGCTCGGTCCTCCTCGGTACCGGCACCGCCAGCCTGCTCACCGCCGTCAGCAGGGGTCTCAACTCGGGCTGGGACAGCCCCCTCGTCCTCATCTGTCTCGCCGTCTCACCCATCGCCCTCATTGCCTTCGTCGGTGTCGAGCGACGCGTCGCCAACCCGTTGATCGCACCGCGGCTGTTGCGGCGACGGGCGTTCATCCTTCCGATGGCCGCCCAGGCGGTCCTGCAGTCGGGCTACATGGGGGCCATGGTCATGGCACCGTTCCTGCTCGAGAGGCGCTGGGGCTTTCGCCCAACGGTCATCGGACTTCTGATGCTTCCGAGGCCCCTGATGTTCGCCTTCTCGGCCAGGATCGGGGGAATTCACGATCCCCGCCACGGAGCCCGTCGAGTCGTGATCACCGGGATGTTGACCTTTGCCGCGGCGATGGTCCTCGCTGGGATCGGGGCTCAGCAGCGATGGCTTCCCGTGTTCATCCTGGGCGCAGCGGTGGCCGGCGCCGGAAGCGGCTATATCCGGCCGGCCGTCGCCAACTCGGTGACGCTCGCGGCGGGCGACGACGACCTCGGCATCGCCGGTGGGTCGCTGAACATGCTCCAACAAATTGGTGCAGCCGTCGGCATCACCGTGCTGACCTCGCTGATGGGCGACTCGGTGAGCGGAACCAGGTTCCTCATGCTCCACCTGCTGGCCGCTGCCCTCGCAATCGTGGCAGCCAGCCTGGCCTCACGGATGGGCGGCACGCTACATCAGGAGTAGTCGTAGAAGCCCTTACCGGTCTTGCGGCCCAGATGGCCGGCGGCGACCATTCGCCGCAGCAGCGCCGGAGGGGCATAGGCCGGGTCGCCGTACTCGGCCTGGAGGGTCTCGCCCACGAGGAGCATCGTGTCGAGGCCGATCAGGTCGCTGAGGGTCAGAGGGCCCATCGGGTGGCCCGCACCCAGGGTCATGCCGGTGTCGATGTCCTCGGCGGTGGCATGACCGTCCTCGAACATCCGCATGGCGCCGAGCAGGTACGGCACGAGCAGCATGTTCACCACAAAGCCGGCCCGGTCCTTTGCTGCCACGACGGTCTTGCCGAGCACGTCGGTCGCGAAGGCTGTGACCTGCCCGGTCACCTCGGGGGCGGTCCTCACCGACGGGATCACCTCGACCAGCGCCATGACCGGCGCCGGGTTGAAGAAGTGGAGGCCCACGACGTGATCAGGCCGACCGGTGGCCATTGCAATGTCGATGATGGGTATCGACGACGTGTTCGTGGCCAGAATCGCATCGGACGAGGTGACGACGGAGTCCAGTTCAGAGAAGATCGCAGCCTTCAGGTCGAACGACTCGACGACCGCCTCCACGACAAGGTCGCAGTCGGACAGGTCTGCCAGTTCCGTGGTGAACGTGAGGTTGTCGAGGATCGCCTGATGGGCCGCCTCGTCGATCTTGCCACGGTCGAGAGCCCTTCCGAGCGACCGCTCTATCCCCGATCGACTCCTCTCCGCAGCCTCGGGGCTGACCTCGCGTACCACTGTCGCCAGGCCCGACCTGGCCGTGACCTCGGCTACGCCGCCGCCCATCTGTCCACCACCGACAACTCCAACTCGCTCGATTGCCACTGTTGCTCCCTCTGTCTGATCTGCTGGTTCGATCCTGTGGTCAGTCGCCGACGGTTACGGTCACCGACTCGAGCACCACGTCGGTCAGCGGTCGGTCGCCGGGGCCGGTTGCCACGTTCTGGATGGCATCGGCGACCTCAAGGCCGGCTACCACCTGTCCGAAGAGCGAGTAGCTGGGTGGCAGGCCCACGCCGCTGGCTCCGGTGACGATGAAGAACTGGCTTCCGTTGGTGTCGGGTCCGGCGTTGGCCATGGCGAGGGATCCGATCTCGTAGCGTCCCGGCGCCGGCAGCTCGTCTTCGAACCTGTAGCCGGGTCCACCCCTTCCACTCCCCTCCGGGTCACCGCCCTGGATCATGAAGCCGTTGATCACCCGGTGGAACACGATGCTGTCGTAGTACCGGCAGCCTGCCAGAAACACGAAGTTGTTGACGGTCTTCGGCGCCCTCCTGGGATCCAGGTGGATCGTCATCGACCCAAGCGAGGTGACCATCTCGGCCGTGTAGGTCCTGTCAGGGTCGATGGTCATCGGGGGCGGGCCGTCAAAGGATGTCCGACGCTCTCCCGACGAATCGGCCGCGGGCGTGTTGTCTGTCACTTGGGGTCTCCAGTCTGGTGGGGCACCGAAACGACAGGCAATCGCAACCGGCACTCCTGACAAGGAGAGGCTACGGGAAGTTTCGGGGGTCACCCCCACACGCGCGGGGTCTGGTTAGGGTGCCGCGCATGGCACCGGTGCCGCACCTGAACGGACAGGGGACCCCCCAGCCGACCACTCACCCGGGCCCGTCGACAGGACCTTCATCGCAGCCGATGCTCTCTGCAACCACCACCGTCGTTCCGGATCGGGTACCTGCCCACCACGTGACCCTCACCTGTGGGCGCTGTGAGGTGACCTGGCACGGACGCATGTCCGAGCCGTGCTGGTCGTGTGGCGAACCGGGTCTACGCCCGGCCGGCACCACACTGGTCCACGACTGAACCGTCTCGGCGCCGGGACACTCCGCGCCAGGCACCGGTCACAGATCCAGGGCCAGCATCTGGACCCGCCTTGATCCACCCTCGGTGTCCTGTTCGCCCACCGGCACAAAGCCGAATGCCTCATGGAAGGCCAGCGAGCGGTCGTTTCGGGGCAGGAGGTTCACCTCGGCGCACAGAACCGGATAGTTGTCCGCCGCCGACACGAACCCGGTGTACAGGGCCCTGCCTATTCCCGCACCCCACGCATCGGGTGCCACCACGACGCGATCCACATAGACGAAACGCTCGTAGCGCTCGCAGAACCACCTGTAGTTGTCGCTCCGGTACCCGAGCCCCGGACCCTCCAGGCCGATCAGGAACCCGGCGGGGTCGCCGGTGTCTGAATGACATGCCACCAGGAAGGTGTGTGCGACTCCTGAGAACCAGGACAGGTCATCGGCATCGAGGTGGTTGACCGCCGGCACAGCATCGTTGTTAATGGCCAGCACGGTCGACAGGTCGGCCGGCTCCACCGGTCGCAGCAACGCCTCAGTCAACATCTGTTCTCCCGGTTCCGCGGATGGTTCCCAATGGACGAACACCTAGTCTGACGGCATGAACGACCCGAGCGAGGCATCTGCATCCGGAACGAACCCCTCCAGCCCACCACCTGCTGCTGCAAGGATGGAAGAAGGCACGAAGGTCTACGGGACAGGAGACACCGAGGTCCGGGCTCTCGACGGCGTCAGCGTCGGCTTCGAGGCAGGGTGCTTCACTGCGATAATGGGCCCGTCGGGATCCGGCAAGTCGACCCTCATGCACTGTGTTGCCGGCCTCGACGACCTGTCCTCGGGCAGCGTGTTCATCGGCGACACGGAACTGGGCAACCTGTCCGACCGGGAGCTCACCCTCCTGCGTCGCGACCAGGTCGGCTTTGTCTTCCAGTCCTTCAACCTGATCCCCACCCTCACCGCAGCCGAGAACCTGACGCTGCCTCTGGACCTGGCGGGCCGCAGGCCGGACCGCGACTGGATGGACAACCTCGTCTCCTCTCTCGGTATCGGTGACCGCCTGGGCCACCGGCCCGATGAGTTGTCCGGTGGCCAGCAGCAGAGGGTTGCCATTGGCCGGGCGCTCGTCGGCAAACCGTCAATCGTGTTCGCCGACGAACCCACGGGGAACCTTGACTCCACGACAGGCAGCGAGGTACTGGACTTCCTTCGACGGGCTGTCGACGACCTGGACCAGACCATGGTCATGGTGACCCACGACGCCAACGCAGCGGCAACGGCAAACAGGGTCCTGTTCCTCGGCGACGGACAGATCGTCGCCGAGATGGTCGACCCCAGCGCCGATGCCATCCTGGACCGCGTAAAGCACCTCGGCGGCTGACCCGGTGTTCCGCCTGACCCTGCGCAACATCAGCCGGCAGAAGCTCCGGTACGCACTGACAACGCTGGCGGTGGTGCTCGGCGTGGCGTTCCTGTCGACGGCGTTCTTCCTCACGGACCGCATCCGGGACACCTTCGACGAGCTGGCTGTCGAGATCACCGGCGACCTTGACCTCGAGATCAGGACATCAGTAGGAGAAGGTGAACGGGTCAACCGCCTCCCTGTCCCAGCCGACCTGACCCGATCCATAACCACCGACATACCCGGTGTCGCAGCCGTCGAGCCACGCATCAGGGCCTTCAACGTCGTTCCCATCTACATCGACGACGAGGGTGAGCCCGCAGCCGTCTCATCCAACGGACCCAAGTTCGGGATGAACTTCTCCGGCGATGAGACGCTCAGCCAGCTCTACATCGCAGAGGGCCGCGCTCCGACCCGGACAGGCTCCCTTTCCGACCCGGACACCGTCGGTGAGTTCGTCCTCGACACCCGAACAGCCTCCCTCTTCGGATTCGAGGTTGGGGAGAGATACGTCGTCAGTGCCACGGGCGGCAATCGGGAGTTCAACCTCGTCGGCCTCGTGTACTTCGGGTCGCCCGACGAGAACAAGTCCCCGGGCGCAATCATCAGTGCCTTCGACGAGGCCACAGCCCAGGAGTTCCTCGGGCGGGAGGGCCTCTACGACACGATCGCCGTATCGCTTACGAGCGACGCCGACGAGGCCGAGGTGATGGCCGACATCCAGCAACGGCTCGACGCCGCCATGGACGTACTCCGCTCTGAACTACAGGCGCTCCCCGCCGAACAGCTGGCGATGCTGGCACCCTTCGCCGAAGCCCAGATAGAGGTGGTCACGGCCGCCACCACCACCGAAGAGGACAGGGCCGACTTCGACCAGATCGTCACGGTGCTGTCGAACGTCCTGTTGGCCTTCGCCATCATCGCCGTCGTCGTCAGCGCCTTCATCATCAACAACACGTTCTCAATCGTCCTGGGCCAGAGGGTGCGCGAGTTGGCCCTGCTCAGGTCACTGGGGGCGACCGGTCGCCAGGTCAGCAGGTCGGTCCGGCTCGAGGCAGTGGTAATCGGCGCCGTCGCAACCGTCCTGGGCCTCATCGGCGGCTACCTCCTGGCTGCATTCCTCCGATGGGTGCTCGTGACCATCGACTTCGGAAACCTCCCGGGGGCCATCCCGATCAGGCCGCGCACGATCATCGTGGCAGCCGTTGTCGGGGTGGGAGCCACGGTGTTGTCGTCGCTGGGGCCATCGCGACGGGTACGGAGCATCCCACCGGTCGCCGCCCTGCGTGACCAGGCCAGGCTCACGCCCACGGGCCTCCGCAGGCGAATCTGGGTAGGCAGCGGCGTAGCCCTGGCAGGCGTGGCGCTGCTGGCGCTCGGCATGACCGCCGAGTTGGACACGCGCCCGCTGCTCCTGTCCCTCGGCGGCGGGGCACTTGGGACATTCATGGGCATCTACCTGCTCAGCCCGGCCGTGGCGCGCCCTCTGGCCAACCTGGTGGGCCGACCCATCGAACGCGTCTACAAGGTGCCCGGCCGGCTGGCCCGCGAGAACGCAGCCAGGGCCCCCAGGCGCACGGCCGCCACAGCTGCGGCCCTGACGGTGGGCCTTGCACTGGTCAGCCTGGCCGCCGTGGTGAGCGACTCCATGAAGGCGACGTTCGTACAGGCGCTTGACGACAGCGTCGAGTCGGACCTGTTCATCTACACCAACGCCTTTGACCCCACTGCAGGCTTCTCCGGACAGCTCGCAGCCGACCTGGACCTCCTCGGCGCCGACAGGCCCGATCTGGTCGAGTCCACGGTCCGCTACCGCTTCGGCCTCGGCGGACTCGAGGTCGACGGAATCGACAGGGACATCGTGAGCGCCGACCTGGCGGTACTCGACGACCACATGGACCTGCAGGTGGTAGAGGGCTCAACCACCGGGTCGGCGGCTGTCGGCACCGACGGGACGGTCCTGGTACACGTGGACCCCGCCGAGGACCTGGCCCTTGGCATCGGCTCCACCGTCAATGGCACGTTCCCGGGTGGGCGACGGGCCACGTTCACGGTGGCGGCGATCATCGCCGACTCCTCAATGCTCGGGAACTGGGTGCTTGACACTGCAACCTTCGACCGGTTCCTTCCCGATGCCCCCGACAGCTTCGTCTCGGTCGTGTACGCACCGACGGCCGACATGGACGAGGCAAGGACGGCTGTCGAGGAGATCACCGACGCCTACCCGCAGCTGACCGTCGAGGACAAGGCGGAGCTCCGGGCATCGACCGAGGCCCAGCTGAACCAGCTGCTGGCGGTGATCACGGTGTTCCTGGGGTTGTCGCTGTTCATCGCCGTGCTGGGAATCACCAACACGTTGGCGCTGTCGATCTTCGAGCGAACCCGTGAGCTGGGCCTGCTCCGGGCCATCGGAATGACCCGGCGCCAACTGCGCCGCATGGTCAGGTGGGAGGCCGTGATCATCGCCCTGTTCGGAGGCCTGCTGGGGGTTGGCATGGGGGTGCTGTTCGGCCTGGCGGCAATCGCCGCCATTCCGGAGACGTTCGTCGACATCATCTCGATACCGGTGCAGAGGCTGGGCTTCTACCTGCTGGTCTCAGGGGCGTTCGGCATGCTGGCGGCGATCTTCCCCGCCCGTCGGGCATCTCGCCTGAACGTGCTCGACGCAATCGGCTACGAGTAGGCCCCCCGGTCAGGCGAACCCGAGGGCTGCGAGCTCAGGTGGACAGAACCGGGGGCAACGGCTCGGTGTGGAGGATCGTGAGCCGCCTTGTGGCACGGGTGAGGGCCACGTAGAGGGCCCGCATCCCCTGGTCCTGCTCACGTACGATGCGCGCCGGTTCGACGACCAGGGCGGCATCCACCTCGAGACCCTTGACCAGCGACACCGGCACGACCGCCACCCTCTCGTCCAGACCCCTCCGGGTCGGCCGGCCGAACTCGATGCCTGCACCAACAAGGACCTGTTCCACCTCGGCCACCTGCGAACGGGCGACGACGACGGCCAGGTTGCCCGTCTCGACGGCCTCCAGTTCGGCCAGCACCGCTGCGGCCAGATCGGCAGCCATGTCGACGACCTTGACGAACCTGGGTGGGTCGCCGTCGGACCTTACCGACACTGGCGGAGCCAGGTCTGGCGCCGCCCTGCTGAGCACCCGTGCGGCGACATCTATGAGAGGTGCAGGAATCCTGTAGCCGACGGTCAACTCGTTACGACGGGCCGGACGTCGGTCAGGGAGGTGGTCGAGGATGCTGTCCCAGTCGTGGTGTGCCCACGCACCGGTGGCCTGGGCAATGTCACCCACGACCGTCATCGAACCGTTGAGGGAACGACGGTCCAGCATGCGCAGGTCCATGGGCGACATGTCCTGGATCTCATCGACCACGATGTGCCCATAGGTGCGCACCATGTCCTCCTCCCTACGTCCGGGTCGCGGCCCCAGAACGGCTCGGGCCTCGTCGAGGAGCGGGGCATCCGAGGCGGACCAGAGGAGATCCCCGGGTGCCTGCTCCCTGGGCCTGTACAGGGAATCAACCTCTGCGTCGGTCAGGGACGGGTCAGCGGCGCGGAGCAGCGCATGGGAACCGAAGAGGTCGTTCAGGAGTTGGGCAGGTGTCAGAACAGGCCACATCCACTCAAGGGCCTCGCGTACCGCCAGCTCACCACGCAGGCGCTCACGCAGGCCCTCGGGGTCCAGGTCGCCACGGCCGCCCTCTGCCATCACCGCGAAGAACTCGGCCTCGACAAAGCGTCTGGCGGCGTTGTGGGTCCGGAAGCGGCGCCTGGCCTCGGCGATGATCGGTGCGGTGGCAGCAGCGGGAACCGTGAGCCACTGCAGGCCATGGCCAACGCGGACATCGTCACGAAGCGGCTGCTGGCGGGTGCGTGCCGCCCGGGCGACCGTGCGGACCATCCGGAGGTCGCCCTTCAGGCGGGACACGTCCTCGTCGTCACGGGTGTCGGAGATACGAACACCGCCGACCATGTCCCCGAGGGTGGCGAGCTGCACCCCGGCCTCACCGAGAGAGGGAAGCACCTGCTCGATGTACGCGAGGAACAGGCGATTGGGCCCCACCACCAGCACACCCTGGCCCTCAAGCGGGAACCGGTGCGTGTAGAGCAGGTAGGCAGCCCGGTGGAGAGCCACGACCGTCTTGCCCGTTCCGGGGCCACCCTGGACGGCAATCACACCCGGCAGCGGCGATCGGATGATCTGGTCCTGTTCGGCCTGGATCGTTCCGACGATGTCTCCGAGTCGACCTGTCCGGGCCGATTCGAGGGCTGCGATCAGGGCACCCTCGCCGCGAAGTCCACCGCCGTCACCGGTGCGGAATCGCTCAAGGTCACCGAAGAGCTCATCTTCGAGGCCGACGATCGTGCGGCCCCGGCTCACAAAGTGACGGCGCCGGCGCAGGCCCATCGGAACCGGACCGGTTGCCCTGTAGAAGGCCTCGGCGACGGGAGCACGCCAGTCGACAACGACCGGTTCCTGGTTGTCGTCCCAGACACCTACACGTCCGATGTGGAAGCTGCCTTCGCCGACCTCGGGTTCCTGGTCGATCCGGCCAAAGACGAGGGACGCGTCACCGAGGTCCAACTGCTCCAGACGGAGCGCCACGGAGCCCCAGATGGCCTCGCGCTCGAACCTGGCCTGGTTTGTGCCGCCACTACCGACCTCGACCATCGACACCAACTCGAGGGCACGGTCGCGCGCCTCGTCGAGGCACCGGTATGCGTTGTCGACAAAGGCCTGTTCGGCCTCGAGTTCCGGATGGATCGCTACAACCTCCTGCACCGTGATCGGCCGCTGCGGTCTCCCCGGAGAGCGCGTATCCCGAATCCGGCCGAAGATTGATTCTACAGCGTCTGTGACCGACCGAACCAGCGGGACAGATATGCCACCTGAGGGCAGGAAAACCCGAATTTGCATGCGACGATGGCGGCAATGAGGTCCAACCCGTGACGAGCATCGGCCTTGTCCTGAGCGCCGGCGGCATGCACGCCGCCGCATTCCACGCCGGGGTGCTGGCTGCCATCTCGGAGGCCACCGCCTGGGATCCCCGCACCGCCGATGTCATAGTGGGCACCTCGGCCGGTGCATCCACCGCCATCTCGCTGAGGGCCGGCCTCGCCGCCACGGACCTGGCTGCGAACTGCACGGGTTCACCGCTCAGCTCCGAGGGCCAGGACATCGCCGGACGGGTCACCACCAGGCTCGACATCCCACCAGCGATCGACCGGACCGGTGCGTGGTGGCCGGTCAACCCGATGCTCCCCATCCGGGAGTTGCTCAGTTCCAGGAGGCCCAGACCCGTGGTGGCCATCGCCGGTCTCCTTCCCGAGGGGACCATCTCGGGTGCGACCATCGCTGAGCGCGCCGACCAGGTGCACCCCGGCCCGTGGCCCCGGGATGCGACCTGGATCTGTGCCGTCGACCTCGATTCCGGTAAGCGGGTGGTGTTCGGCCGCGACGACGTCGACGCCGGGATCGGCGAGGCGGTACAGGCCTCGTCGGCGGTTCCAGGCCACCTCGCCCCTGTTGCCATCGATGGCGACCGCTACGTTGACGGCGGCTCGCACTCGACCACCAACGCCGACCTGCTGTCCATGCTGGGGCTGGACCTGGTGGTCGTCTCCTCGTCGATGACCGCCGTTCCGAGTGCCTCGGCATGGCCCGACGGACCGGCCGGTCGGGCATGGCACAGCCGAACACTCCGCCGCGAGGTCGAGGCGATCCGCTCCAGGAACACGACCGTGCTGGTCGTGCAGCCAACCGCCATCGACCTCGAGGTTCGCAACGGTGGCGACATGGACCGTGCCTCAATGGGCGACATCTGCGAGGGTGCGGCGCTGTCGGCCCGGGCATGCCTTTCACATCCACGCTCGGCCACGGCTCGTGGCCTCCTGGAACAGGCGGCGAAGAGTGCGCCTCGGTAGCGTCGGCACGTGACCAGCACCGACCCGTTCCTTGCAGCCTGTCGGGGGCTTCCCCATGGCCGCACTCCGGTCTGGTTCATGAGGCAGGCCGGCAGGTCGCTGCCCGAGTACCGGGCTGTCCGGGGTGAGGGAAGCATCCTGGATGCCATCGCCGACCCTTCCCTGGCCGCCGAGTTGACGCTCCAGCCGGTCCTCCGGTACGGAGTCGATGCTGCGATCCTCTATTCCGACATCGTTGTTCCGGTGAGCGCCATCGGATTCGGCGTCGACGTGAGGCCCGGCGTCGGCCCGGTGGTGGAACAGCCCTTTGCCGACCAGTCAGACCTTGAGAGGCTCCGCCCACTGGAGCCCGAGGTCGACACCCCGTATGTGGTCGAGGCCCTGAAGATCCTGGTCGACGAGTCTCCCGTGCCGGTGATCGGCTTTGCAGGGGCCCCGTTCACCGTGGCCTCCTACCTGATCGAGGGGTCACCCTCACGCACCTACGGACGCACGAAGGCCCTGATGTCCGGCAACCCCGACCTGTGGTTCAGGCTGATCGACCGCCTGACGGACCTGGCGATCTCGTCGCTTCGTTCCCAGATCGACGCCGGTGCCGCAGCTGTGCAGTTGTTCGACAGTTGGGCCGGAGCCCTCAGCCCGGCCGCCTACGAGCGTTTCGTGCAACCGGCAACCAGGCGCGTATTCGAGGCCATACCGGACGTGCCCCGCATCCACTTCGGGGTCGGCACCGGCGAGATCCTCCACCTCATGGCCGACACGGGCTGCGACGTCGTCGGTGTCGACTGGCGGATCCCCATCGACGTCGCCCGTGACCGCCTCGGCCCCGACACGGTGCTCCAGGGCAACCTGGACCCTGCCGTATGCCTGGGGCCGATAGACGTGGTCGAGGCCGAGGTGGCAGACATCCTCCGTCGCAACAACGGGCATCCGGGCCATGTGTTCAACCTGGGCCACGGCGTGCTGCCGGAGACCGACCCGGCCGTGCTCGAACAGGTGGTCCACCAGGTGCACGAGGTATCACCCAACCTGAACAGCCAACAGGATCGAGGATGACCTTGTGAACACGGGAGCAGGCAGGCGCGTGGTGGTGGTCGGTGCAGGAATTACCGGCCTCACCACAGCCCACAGGCTCATGGTCGACCGCCCCGGTCTGGAGACAACGGTTATGGAGTCAGCACCCGTGGCGGGCGGACGGCTGGTAACGACGCCGTTTGCCGGGCTTCCCGTCGACGAGGGCGCCGACTCATTTCTGACGCGCGTACCGTGGGCCACAGACCTGTGTGCCGAACTGGGCCTGTCCGACGAACTGGTCTCTCCCAGTGCACGGTCGGCGTCGCTCTGGCTTGATGAACAGTTGAGGCCGATTCCAACCGGCAGCGTCCTCGGGCTACCGCTCGACCCGGCAACGGTCCAGCCGGGCCTCCTCTCCGAGGCCGACCTGGAGCGCCTGGCAGGCCCCGGGGTACCTGACAGGCCCCTTCCCGCCGGAGACGGCCCGGCGGGCGATCTGAGCATCGGTGAGGTGATCAGGTCATGTGCCGGTCCCGGGGTCCTCGAACGGCTTGTCGACCCTCTGCTGGGTGGCGTCAACGCCGGCATGACAGATGAGATGAGCTGCGCCCTGATGGCACCGCAGTTCCTCAGGGCGGCACGCAGTGACGAGGGGTTGCTGGCGACCCTCCGGCTGGCAGTCGCGGAGGCCGACCCGACCACACCTGTCTTCGCCGCCCATCCGGCAGGCATGGCCCACCTGGTCGCAACCCTTGTGGGGCGCCTGGGTGAGCGCATACGCACAAGCCGGCGCGTTCTCACCATTGCGGCCGACGGAGACACCTGGCGCATAGGTCTCGACAACGGAACCGAGATGGCAGACGCCGTCGTCGTGGCCACTCCTGCGCCCGTGGCGGCCGGGCTCGTCAATGCTGCCTGCCCCGAGGCCGCCACCACCCTCAGGGGGATAAGACACGCCTCGGTCTCCCTCGCGGCAGTCGCCTACCGACGCTCCGACCTGGAGGTACCTGCAGACCAGAGTGGTTTCCTCGTTCCCAGGGGGTCTGACATGTTGATGACCGCCTGCTCGTTCGCCGGCAGCAAGTGGAGCCACCTCGACGACGGAGAGCACACGATCCTGCGGGTCTCGGCAGGACGTATCGACGATGACCGCTCCAGCCACATGGACGACGACACCCTCGTATCCACCCTGCGACGCGAGCTGTCCACCACCCTCGGCATCGAGGCTGATCCGACGGCTGTGCGGGTTACGCGCTGGCCCGACTCGCTGGCACAGTTTCCGGTGGGCCACAGGCGTCAGATGGCCGAGATGCTCCTTGCCCTGAGCCACGACGCACCAGGTTTGTTCGTGACCGGTTCGGCCCACAACGGGGTCGGCATCCCCGCATGTGTCCGTTCAGGCAACGACGCGGCTGCGGCCGTGTCCGAACTCCTGGGCTGAGGTCCCACCACTGCCCTGATGCCTGGACCTCCGTCTCTGCGCACAGGGCTGACCGCAGTCGGCGCCGGCCTGCTCATTGCTGCGGCAGTTCCACCGTGGGGTTGGTGGCCCACGGCGTTCGTCGGCATCGCCCTTCTGGATCAACTCCTCGCAGGGCAGCCGGCCATCGTCCGGTTCCGCCGTACGGTGCCTGCCACCGCAGCGTGGAGCCTTCCCGCAACCCTCTGGATGCTCGACCTGACACCACCCGGGTGGGTGTTCGCCGGGCTTCTCCACGCCACCTTCTTCGGCCTGGCGGCCTGTGTCGTCCCCTCGGAGCGCTGGCGCAGACTGGGCCTCGTCGGCTCGTTCACCGTGGCCGAGTTCGCCCGCTGGAGCGTGCCCTTCGGGGGCGTTCCGCTTGCAACCATCCCGATGGGCCAGGCAGCCGGTCCGCTGGCACCGGTCGTTCGCGTCGCAGGGTCGCTCCTTCTGGTTGCCGTTGTGGTGGCTGTGGGAATGTCGCTGAGTGCCCTCGTCGACGTGTGGAGGGGCGACCGCCGGTCCCTCCGAGATGCGGTGGCCGGTGGCGGGGTCGTACTCCTGGCCGCTGTCCTTGCAGCCGTGGCCCCGACCGGCCACGTGGTCGACAGCCTGGATCTGGCTGCGGTGCAGGGCGGCGGTCCGCAGCGAACCAGGGCTTCGCCGACCGGTGCGGCAATCGTGTTCGCCAACCAGATGGCCGCATCCCGGCTCGTGGAGGGCCCCGTCGACGTGGTCCTCTGGCCCGAGAACGTCGTCAACCCGGCGCCCCTTCCCTCTTCGGGCAACCGCCGTGCGGACAGGCTCTACCCCGACGATGCCGACCTGGCGCTCACAGCCGAGGCTCAGAGGCTCGGTGCGGTGCTGGTCCCGGGATGGTTCCACCGTTCACCCAGCGACCCGAGGGCCAACGTCAACTACTCCACCGCCATTGAACCCGATGGCACCGTCGTGGACCGCTACGACAAGGTTCGTACCGTCCCCTTCGGTGAGTTCGTACCGCTCCGGTGGATGCTGGATCCCATCGCCGGCGACATCCTGCCGGCGCGTGATCTCCTTCCCGGAACCGGCGACGCGGTGCTCGACACATCGGCAGGGCGCCTCGGCGTGACCATCTCATGGGAGGTCTTCTTCGACCATCGCACCCGTGACCCCGTGCTCGACGGGGCACAGGTCATGTTGAACCCGACCAACGGGGCCAGCTACTGGCTGACCCAGGTCCAGACCCAGCAGGTCGCCTCAAGCCGCCTACGGGCGCTCGAGACCGGCCGCTGGATGGTCCAGGCCGCTCCTACGGGCTTCAGCGCCATCATCGATGCCGACGGGAGCCTCGTTGAGCGCACCGGCGTGGGCGAACAGGCGGTACTTCAGGGAACTGTCGAACTCCGGGAGGGCCTCACGTGGGCCACGAGGCTCGGTCCGGTTCCGATGCTGATTCTGTCGGTGCTGCTGGTGGCAGCAGCCCACTGCGCCGCCCTCTGGCAGACTCCCGGTGTCGACCGCACCCACCGAAACAGAACCGATGCCACAGGTTGAGTCCAACGGAATAGGCATCGAGGTCGAAACCACCGGAGATCCGGCCGATCCCGCGGTGCTCCTCATCATGGGCCTCGGCTTCCAGTTGATCCACTGGACGGATGGCCTCGTCAACCAGTTGGCGGCACGTGGCTTTCACGTGATCCGGTTCGACAACCGCGATGTCGGCCTTTCCACCTGGTTCGACGAGGAGCCTGATCCGAACATGGCGACTGTCTGGCTGCGCTCCAAGTTCGGCATCAGGCCGAAGGTCGCCTACACGCTCTCCGACATGGCCGACGACGCCGCCGGGGTGCTCGATGCCCTCGGTATCGAGGCGGCCCACGTCGTGGGTGTCTCGATGGGGGGCATGATCTCCCAGCGCCTGGCAACCGAGCACCCTGACCGGGTTCTCTCCCTCTGCTCCATCATGTCCAGCCCCGGGCAGCCGGTCGGTTCGGTCGGCCTCACGATGAAATTGATGAGGATGGAACAGAATCCTGATTCCAGGGAGGGGCGGATCGGGGTCGGGATGGAGACGTTCCGCCTGATCGCCGGAAACGGTTTCGACCTCGACGAGGACCTCCTGCTGGAGGTGGCCACCACCGCCGCTGACAGGGCGTGGCACCCGGTGGGGACCAACCGTCAGATGGCGGCGATCATGGCCGACGGCGACCGCGGACCTGCACTTGCCAGCCTGAGAGTGCCCACGACCGTGATCCACGGGACCGACGACCGGCTCATCCTGCCGAAGTGCGGTAGGCGCACCGCCGACGCCGTGCCGGGTGCAGAGCTGGTCCTCATCGACGGCATGGGCCACGAGTGGCCCGAGGGAGCCTGGCCGCAGATCCTCGACTCCATTACCAACCTGGTGGAGCGGACAGCCGGCTGAGCCTCAGGCCACCGGTGGGGTGGCCACTATCGCCCAGACCCGGTGGGTCGTGTGCACGTCGGGTCCCGGGAACCTCTGAGCCAGCATCGCGGCCAGTTCCCGGTCGAACGCCGCGGCCTCCTCGTGCGGCAGGTTCACAATGCCCGCACTGGCTGCGATTCGACGCCGCCAGGCCGACTCTGCATATACGACATCCAGATCGAACCGGAAGGTGACGAGCACCTTGAAGCCGACCCTGTCAAACAGGGGCAGGAGGCTCGGCTCGTAGTTGCGGATTCCCCCCAGGTCCCATGCCGGGTTGTAGGCCTCTATCAGGGCCTCGGTGGCTCCGGGGACGGTGTCGGGCAGCGGAAGCCAGTCGAAGCCGCAGACAGCGAACCTGCCATCTGGTGCCAGCAGGCGACCGACCTCGGCGGTTGCCTCGTCCTGGCTGAACCAGTGCCAGCTCTGCCCGGCGACTATTGAGTCGAACGACCCGTCGGGCAGGCCCGTCGACTCTGCCGGTGCCTCCACCCAGTCGACCTCGACACCATCGACAAGAGCCATCTCGCCGGCGGCCTCCAACATCCGGGAGTCGACGTCGAGCCCGACGACGGTGCAGCCTCGGGCGGCCATCTGACGCGCAATGGTCCCCGTACCACAGCCGAGGTCAAGTACCCGCTGGCCCGACAGGCCGATGCCGTGTGCCTCCAGGCGATCGAGGGTCTCGGGCGGAAAGCCCTTCCGGTACCTGGCGTAGTCCGCGGCAGCGGCCCCGAACCTGTCACCCGGCACCCCCGGCACGCTCAGGCCTCGACCATGACCGTCACCGGCCCGTCGTTCACGAGGTCCACCGACATGTTCTCCCGGAACCGACCGGTCGCCACGCCCAGTCCCCTGTCCCTCAGGCCCGAGACCACGCGTTCGACGAGAGGCTCGGCCTGCTCGGGGCGGGCTGCGGCCGACCAGGTGGGTCGACGGCCCCTGCTGGCGTCGCCGTAGAGGGTGAACTGGCTGACCACGAGGACTTCGCCGCCCACGTCGATGACAGACCGGTTCATCACACCCTCGTCGTCGTCCATGATCCGGATTCCGGCCAGACGGTCGGCGATCCTGTCGGCCTCAGCCGCACCGTCATCGTGGGTTACGCCGACGAAGACACACAGGCCCGCGCCGATCGAGCCGACCACCTCCCCGTCGACAGCCACCGACGCCCGCTCCACCCTCTGCACCAGCGCTCGCACGGACCGACCCTATCTGGGGCCCACGTGACGGCCGGGCTCGACAGGTCTCACCTGTTACCGGGTGGTAATCGCCCTGCACGCGGCCAGACTTGTCGGATGCCCGACCCCGCCACCCCCGACGACGGAGCACTGCGCATCGCCTACCTCGCGTACCGGGGAAAGCCACACTGCGGTGGCCAGGGGGTCTACACGAGGCACCTCACGAAGGCACTGGTCGATCTGGGCCACCACGTCGAGGTGCTGGCCGGCCAGCCGTACCCCGAGCTAGACGAACGGGTCCCGATGGTGCGGCTTCCCAGCCTCGACCTCTACAACGACCACTTCCCGATGCGCAAACCCCGCATCTGGGAGTTGAAGACCCGGTGGGACGTCGCCGAGGCCATGTCGTTCGCCACCGGCAACTTCTCAGAGCCGATGGCGTTCAGCATGCGGGCCTGGGACCATCTACGGAATCGCCGCAACGACTTCGACCTGATCCACGACAACCAGTGCCTCGGCTGGGGCCTGCTGCTGCTCCAGAACCGCGAGCACTTTCCTGTCCTGTCCACCATCCACCACCCGATCACCGTCGACCGCCGACTCGAGATCCAACACGCCAGGTCACTGGTCGAAAACGTGGGGAAGCGTCGCTGGTACTCCTTCACACGCATGCAGACGAGGGTGGCGAGCCGCATGGAGCGTGTCATGACGGTCTCCGAGTCGTCGAGGGGCGACATTGTCGCCGACCACGGCGTCGCCCCCGATCGCCTGCATGTGGTTCCAGTCGGCGTCGATCCCGACCTGTTCCGACCACTGGACCACGTAGAGAGGGTTCCCGGCCGCATCGTCACCACCGCGAGTGCCGACGTGGCGATGAAGGGCCTCAGGTTCCTCCTCGAGGCAGTGGCCAAGCTGCGAACCGAACGTCAGGTCGAGCTGGTCATCATCGGAAGGCCGAGGGAGGACAGCGAGTCCACCGACGCCTTCGAACGGATGGGCCTCACCGACTGTGTCAGCTACGTGCACGGCGTACCCGACGAGCGCATCGTCGAGCTCTACAGCGAGGCCGAGGTGGCGGTGGTGCCGTCGCTCTACGAGGGTTTCTCGCTTCCGGCCATCGAGGCCATGTCATGTGGCGTTCCACTCGTCACCACCACCGGTGGCGCCCTGCCAGAGGTGACCGGCACCCACGCCGAGACCTGCTACCAGGTTCCACCGGGCGACTCCGAAGCCCTCGCGACCATGCTCCGTACGGCACTTGACGACCCCGACTCCCGCGCCCGGATCGGGGCAGCCGGCCGTCGCCGGGTCATCGACAACTGGAGTTGGCGTCACACGGCCGTTCGAACCGTTGACCAGTACCGGGCCCTTCTGGCCGGGCAGGACACCTGAGGAGCCCTGTCGCAGTGCTCACCGTCGACTACGGACACCTCGGCCTGAAACCGGGCGACAGGGTCCTTGACCTGGGATGCGGATTCGGCAGACACGCCTACGAGGTCCTCCGCAGGGGTGCCGCAGTGGTCGCCTGCGACCTCGGGACCGACGAGTTGAGACAGGTCCGCGGCGTGGTGGCTGCCATGTACCTGAACGACGAGATTCCCGCAGCGTCATCGGTTGGAACAGCCGTCGGCGACGCAACGTCGATGCCCTTTGACGACGGCTCATTCGACCATGTCATCGCCTCGGAGGTTCTCGAACACATCCACGACGACGACGGCGCCCTCACGGAGTTGGCCCGCGTCCTGCGGCCCGGCGGAACCCTGGCGGTGACCGTGCCGGCGGCGCTGCCCGAGCGGATCTGCTGGGCGCTCTCTGAGGACTACCACGCCCCCAACGTCGTCGGTGGCCACGTCCGCATCTACCGACGCTCAGAGCTCGACTCCAAGATGACCACCGCCGGCCTGGTGCCCGTCGGCTCACACCGTGCACACGCCCTCCACAGCCCGTACTGGTGGCTGCGCTGCGCCGTCGGCCCGAACCTACCGGTTGAGGACAGCCGGCTCGTCGGCCTCTACCACCGTCTGCTGACATGGGACATCGTGAAGGCGCCCAGGCTGACCCGGCTGACCGAACGCATCCTGAACCCCGTACTCGGGAAGAGCCTCGTGGTGTATGCAACCAAGCCGGTGCCCGCCGCGACCACCGATTCGACAGGGCAGGCCGGGGAGTTGTCACATGTCCCTGCCTGAGGTCCCCGGGGTGCTGGACGTCGCCCAGGTGCATCGCACCGCTGCGGGCATCGCCGAATGGCAGCTACCCAACGGCATGATCCCCTGGTTCCCGGGCGGCCACGCCGACCCGTGGAACCACGTCGAGGCCGCCATGGCACTGGCAGTCACCGGCCACCTCGACGAAGCAGAGACCGCCTACCGCTGGCTGGCCGACACGCAACTCCACAGCGGAGCCTGGCACCAGTACTACACGGCCGAGGGCGTCGAGGACCACAAGCACGACGCCAACGTCATCGCCTACGTGGCTACGGGAGCGTGGCACCACTGGCTGATGACCCACGACCGCGGGTTCCTCGAGGCGATGTGGCCGGTGGTTGAGCCGGCCATCGACTTCGTGCTGGACCTTCAGACCCCCCGGGGAGAGATCCTCTGGGCCCGTCACCCCGACGGCACCCCGTGGTCGTTCGCCCTGCTGACCGGCTCGGCCAGCATCTCCCACAGCCTCCGCTGCGCCATCGCAGTGGCCGAGGAACTGGGCCACGAGCGACCCGACTGGGAACTCTCGCTGGCCTACCTGGCACACACGGTGAGAACCAGGCCGGATGGTGCCTTCGCCCCGAAGGACCGGTGGGCGATGGACTGGTACTACCCGGTCCTCTCAGGCACCGTCGACGGCGACGATGCCGTCTCGCACCTGGCCGGACGCTATGACAGGTTCGTGATGGAAGGCCTCGGCGTGCGCTGTGTGAGCAACCGACCGTGGGTTACAGCCGCCGAGACCTGTGAGTGCGCAATCGCCCACCTGTTCGCCGGCGACCGGGCTACCGCTGAACAGATGTTTTCGTGGATCCAGGCGATGCGCTGCGATGACGGCAGGTACATGACCGGACTGGTCCACCCCGGGGAGGTGACCTTCCCCGACGGTGAGCGAACCACCTACTCGGCAGCGGCAGTGGTCCTGGCCGCCGATGCCCTCTCAGGTGCCAGCCCGGCCTCGGGCCTGTTCACCGAACACACGGGGCTGCCTGACATCATCTCCACAGGGGCACCCGTACACGAATCGGACTGAGGATGGTCGGGCTCAGGTGCCCCGGCCCGTCCTCTGGAGCCCACGCAGCGAGCCCGTGGCCGCCACCTCGGTGAAGGCACCGGAGTCGAGGGCCCTGTTGTAGATCTCAAACGGTGGCCGGCCACCGTCGGCAGGGTCTGGAAACACGTCGTGGATCAGGAGGATGCCTCCGGGAGCCACATGGGGCACCCACCCCTCGTAGTCTGCGTGTGCTGGCCCACTTCCGTGGCCGCCGTCGATGAACAGCAGCGCCAACGGGGTCACCCACGAAGCCGCCACCGCCGTCGACTCGCCGACCACGGCCACCACGGTCCCCTCGAGGGAGGCCCCGTGGATCGCCTGTCGAAAGAACGGAAGGGTGTCCATCAGGCCGGTTGCCGGGTCGACCAGGTCCAGCTCGTGCCATTCCCACCCCGGCTGGTTCTCCTCCGAGCCACGGTGGTGGTCGACTGAGTAGAGGATCCGACCACGTGCCTCGGCGGCTGCTCCCAGGTAGAGCGCCGACTTGCCGCAGTAGCTTCCGACCTCGAGGAACGGTCCGTCCACGGTTACCTCTGATGCGTGGCGGTGCAGGGCCAGACCCTCGTCGGCCGGCATGAAGCCCCTGGCCTCCTCGGCCCGGATGATTAGGTCCCGGAGGCGTTCGTCCACCGGCAGGTCCACCAGTCAGCCTGAGGTTCCGACCAGCTCGTCGTCGGACCGGTCGCCCCAGAGCAGATGTTCGAGGACGGCAAAGCGGACAAGCCACAGCATGCCGAAGGCGATCGCATTTGCCGCCTGCACCGCGATGGTCCTGTCGCTGAAGCTGTCGACGACGCCCACGAGGGCGGTTGACAGGACGAGGCCCACGAACGCCAGCGACCAGAAGGGGAGGATCTCGCCCATCTTGTGGTCACCCTTGTTCCTCTCCCAGACATAGTGACGGCTGAGCAGATAGGCCGGGATACTCCCGACGGCGACCGCCACCACATTGGCTGCCATGCCGGACCAGCCGAGGCGGCCGTAGAGGACCACCAGCAGGGTCTGGCCCGTGAGGACGTTCACGACTGAAACCCCGGCGAAACGCAGCAGCTTCTGGCCGTACTCGCGCCACAGGCGCGCAGGAAGCGTGATGATGCGGGGGATCATGACGAGGCAGCCTACCGGTGTGGTTGCATTTGGGCCGTGCCTGCGGTCACGTACCGGATCAGCCCAGGATCTTCCGGGCCAGCCTCCTGGCAGCCATCATGGGAGATTCGGAGGCCTGAACGGGCTGCAGACCCTCGGTTGCGAGCGCCTCGTCGGCGGCACCGGCCAACAGGTGCTCCAGGTGGGCCCGCACCTCGGCGATCCTGCGTTTCTCCCGGCGCTGATCAAGTTCACCCCCCTCACACAGAAGATCCAGGTGACCGGTGACAGCGGCAGCAAGCTCGCCGATCCCGTCCCCCTCTGTGGCCGTGGTCATCGTTATCGACGGCCTGCCAGTTCCAGGCCGGGTGACGACCGTCGACAGGTCGAGCATCAGATCCAGGTCCCGACGGGCATCTGTGGCTCCGGGCCTGTCGGCCTTGTTGACCACGAACAGGTCGGCAACCTCGAGCAGGCCCGCCTTGTTGGCCTGGACGGCATCACCCCAGCCGGGAGCGACGACGACGACGGTGGTATCGGCGGCATCGGTCACATCGACCTCCACCTGACCCACACCGACAGTCTCCACCACTACCGGGTCGAAGCCGGCAGCGTCGAGCACCCTGACCGCCCCGGGGACCGCCAGCGCCAGACCTCCGGCATGTCCGCGGGTAGCCATGGAGCGGATGAACACACCTGCACCGGAGGCGCCGCTCATACGTACCCGGTCTCCGAGTATCGCACCGCCGGTCAGGGGCGACGACGGGTCGACGGCCAGCACGGCGGGCCGGTGGCCCGCCTCGGCCAGCAGCGTTGTCAGCGAGTTGGTGATGGTGGACTTGCCCGACCCGGGTGCACCGGTGATGCCCACCACGTGTGCTTCCCCGACATGGGCCTGGGTGGCCGACGCCACCTCGTCTGCCGGATCGCCGCCCCGCTCAACGAGGCTGAGGAGACGGGCAGTGGCCCTGCGGTCACCCGAGCGTGAGGCCTCGGCCAGTTCGGCAACTGCCGACGACCCGGCACCGGGTTCAGGTGCTTCCATCTCGACCTGCCGCTGACCTGACAGTGGTTACGACCTCTTCGACGGATGCGCCGGGTCCGAGCACCGCCGCGACCCCGGCGGCCTCCAACTCGGCAAGGTCGGTGTCGGGCACGATGCCACCGATCACGACCGGTACGGCCAGACCCGCCTCACCGAGTGCCCTGACAATCAGCGGCCCGAGGGTGAGGTGCCCGGCGTTGTGCATGGAGATTCCGACCACATCGGCGTCCTCCTGCTCGACAGCGGCCACGATGTTGTCGGTGGTCTGGCGGAGTCCCAGGTAGACCACCTCCATCCCGGCATCGCGGAGCATTCGTGCCACCACCTTCAGGCCACGGTCGTGGCCGTCCAGCCCCAGCTTGGCGAGGACCACCCTGATCGGGAGGCCGGAATCGACCATCAGACGACTACCGTCTCGACGTAGGTGCCGAACACTCCCTCGAGTGCCTCGACGATCTCACCCACTGTGGCACGCGCCCCGACCGCTGCGATGAGCGATGGCATCATGTTGGCCTCGGGATCTGTTGCATCGGCTGCGACCCGCCTCAGGGATGCTGTGACCGCTGTGCTGTCTCGTGCCGCCCGTACGGCGGCCAGGCGGGCGAGTTGGTCGTCTTCGGTCTCCTGACCGACCCTCAGCAACTCGGTTCCAGGCGAGCCGTTGCCCTCGGTGAATGCGTTGACCCCGACCACGATTCGCTCACCGGCGTTGACCTCGCGTTCGAATCGGTAGGCCGACTCGGCGATCTCACCCATGAACCAGCCACTCTCGATGCCCTCGTGGACACCCTCCAGGATCGACCCTGCGCCGATCTCGTCGAGGTGGGCAAAGACCTCCTCGGCACGTCGCTCGACCTCGTCTGTCATCCACTCCACGTAGGCCGAGCCCCCCAGTGGGTCGGCTACCCCGGTCACTCCCGTCTCGTGGGCGATGACCTGCTGGGTTCGCAGGGCGGTACGCGCGGCAGCTTCACTTGGCAGCGCCAGGGCCTCGTCGTGGCTGTCGGTGTGGAGGCTCTGGGTGCCACCCAGCACGCCTGCAAGGGCCTGGATGGCCACGCGGGCGATGTTGGTCTCAGGCTGTTGTGCAGTAAGGGACACTCCTGCTGTCTGGGTGTGGAAGCGCAGCTTGAGGCTGCGTTCATCGACTGCGCCGTAGCGGTCGCGCAGCCACCTGGCCCAGATCCGTCGGGCAGCCCTGAACTTGCCGATCTCCTCGAAGAAGTCGACGTGGCTGTTGAAGAAGAAGCTGAGGCGTGGTGCAAAGGCGTCAACGTCGAGGCCGGCTGCGACGGCGGCCTCTACGTAGGCGAAACCGTTGGCGAGTGTGAACGCCAGTTCCTGAACGGCCGTGGAGCCGGCCTCCCTGATGTGGTAGCCGGAGACCGAGACCGGGTTCCAGCGGGGCATCTCCGCGGCGGTGAACCGGATCACGTCGGTGACGAGGCGCACCGACGGGCGGGGAGGGAAGATGTACTCCTTCTGGGCCTGGTACTCCTTGAGGATGTCGTTCTGGAGGGTTCCCGCCAGCTGCCCCCTTTCGACACCACCCTGTTCAGCGACCACCACATACATGGCCAGCAGGATCGCTGCCGGTCCGTTGATGGTCATCGAGGTGGACACCCCACCAAGGTCGATGTCGGCGAAGAGGTCTGCCATGTCCTCGACGGTGTCGACGGCCACTCCGGCCCGGCCGACCTCGCCGAGCGACCAGGGGTGGTCCGAGTCACGGCCCATGAGGGTGGGCATGTCGAATGCGGTGGACAGGCCCGTGCTGCCGGAGCGGAGCAGTTCCCTGAAGCGGCCGTTGGTGTCGGTGGCCGTGCCGAACCCGGCGAACATGCGCATCGTCCACAGGCGTGACCTGTACATGTCGGAGTGCACACCGCGGGTGTAGGGGTACTCCCCCGGCAGCGGTCCTGCGCCGTAGACCGGCGAGAGGGGAATGCCCGACAGGGTTGAACGGGGGTCATCCATGCTGACACCCTAACTATGGCCCGGAATCCCCACCCCACCGGTCGCCGGCACCTCGTGTGTGCCGCGTGGCCGTAGGGTCATGACCATGGTCGTTACCACGTTCGTAGCCATTGGCGTACTGGTGGTCGGCCTGCTCGTCGGCTGGCCGGTTCTGGTGGCGCTCTCGGCGATCTTCGTGACCGTTCAGCTGGTGATGATCGGTGCCCGGGCCGCCGTCGACCGCAACGACAGGCGCCTCGCAGCACGCCTGGCCGAACGCCAGGAGGCCCGCGGCGACGAGGCCTAGACACCAACCCGGTGGCGCCAAACGGTGCAGCCGGCGCTGGTGAACCGCTACCGTTCCCGTGGGCACCGAGAGCCGGGGAGATCCCCGGTCCGTGCCGACCCACCACGATGAACAGCCCCCACACAGACCCCTTCTCGCTGGCCGACGAGGCCGCAGCCGCCCTTGCCGAACGCACAGGGCAGGCGACCCATGACGCCGTGGTCGTTCTGGGCTCTGGCTGGGCGGCGGCAGCCGACGGCCTGGGCGAGGTCCTGGCCGATGTGGCTCTCGATGACCTTCCGGGCTTTCCGGCGCCTACCGTTGCCGGGCACCGCAACAGCGCCCTGTCGGTCAAGGTGGGCGACACCACGACCCTTGTGCTCGGAGGCCGTAGCCACCTATACGAGGGCCACCCGGTGTCCACGGTCGTGCACGGGGTGCGTACCGCAGTCGCGGTCGGTTGCAGGGTGGCGATTCTCACGAACGCCGCAGGAGGCCTCAACCCTGCGTGGCCTGTCGGCCAGCCGGTGGTCCTGTGCGACCAGCTGAACCTGACCGGTACATCACCCATGGCCGGACCACCTCCGCCATCCGACAGGCCGGCCCGCTTCGTCGACCTGACCGAGGCCTATTCCATGAGGCTGAGGAAGCTCGCACACGAGGTGGACAGTTCGCTGCCCGAGGGCATCTACGCGGGCCTGCTCGGCGGCGCCTACGAGACCCCGGCCGAGGTACGGATGCTCGGCGGCCTTGGCGCAGACCTTGTCGGCATGTCGACGGTGCTCGAGACCATCGCCGCAAGGCACCTCGGAACCGAGGTGCTCGGAATCTCCCTCGTGACCAACGCCGCCGCCGGAATGGGCAATGAGAACCTGGACCACGCCGAGGTCCTGGAGGCCGCCAGGGCAGCGGGACCCCGCATGCTGGCGCTCCTGCGCGGCGTGCTGGAGAGGCTGTGAGGACGGTCACCGCCACGGACCACTCGGCTGACACCGCACGGAGATGGCTGCAGGTTGACCCCGACCCGGACACGCGTGCCGAGACCGAGGCGCTGCTGGCAGGTGCAGGGAACGCCGTACAGGAGCGCTTCGGAGGCAGGCTGGTGTTCGGCACGGCTGGCCTCAGGGGAGCGCTGGGCGCAGGCCCGATGCGGATGAACCGTGTGATGGTACGGATGACGGCCGCAGCCATAGCCAGGCACCTGCTGACCGGAAATGGTCCGAACGGCACCCCGGCCGACCCCGAAACGACACCCGTGGTCGTCGTCTGCTTTGACGCACGTCACATGAGCGACGTGTTCGCCGAGGACACCGTGAGGGTGCTTGCAGCCCGGGGGGTAGCAAGTGTCCTGCTCCCGGGGCCACTTCCGACTCCTGTGCTGGCGTTCACCCTGCGCGACCTGGGGGCTGACGCCGGAATCATGGTCACCGCCAGCCACAACCCACGTGCTGACAACGGCTACAAGGTCTACTGGTCAGATGGTGCCCAGATCATCTCTCCGATCGACTCCGAGATCTCGGCCCTGATCGATGAGGCACCCCTGCCCACCGACAACGACCTCACCGATGCGGACAGCCCTCTCATCAGGCGGGCTGGGCAGGAAGAGGTTCTTCGCTACGTCGAGGCGACAGCCTCGGTCGTACAGGTCGATTCGCCCCGGGACCTCTCTATCGTCTACACGCCCCTGCACGGGGTGGGCCGTGACACCCTGCTCGGGGTCTTTGAGAATGCGGGCTTCAACGAACCCCTGGTGGTACCCGAGCAGGGTGACCCCGACCCCGACTTCCCGACCGTGGAGTACCCGAACCCCGAGGTCCCCGGTGCCCTGGACCTGGCCATCGCACTGGCCTCCGACGCCGGTGCCGACATCGTGATCGCCAACGACCCCGATGCCGACCGCCTTGCAGTTGCGGTCCCCGACGGGTCGTCCTGGCGCACCCTCACCGGCGACGACGTCGGGGTGCTCCTCGCCGACCATGTGCTCACCGGGGGCTCTGGCCACAACCGCCTCGTCGCCACCACCGTTGTCTCCTCCAGGATGCTCGAGTCGATCGCGGCCCACCACGGGGTTCGCCACGCCGAGACCCTCACAGGCTTCAAGTGGATTGTCAGGCCCGGCCTGCTCGACCCGTCCGCCGACTTCGTGTTCGGTTACGAGGAGGCAGCCGGATTCGCCGTGGGCGACCTCGTACGAGACAAGGACGGCATCACGGCAGCCCTGGCCTTCGCCGAGTTGACCGCAACCGAAAAGGCGGCAGGCAGAACCGTCATCGACCGGCTACACGACCTGTGGCAGCGCCACGGACTGCACAGGACCGGTCTGCGGACCATTCGCTTCGAGGATCCGGGCGGCGCATCGCGAATGGCGGAACTGATGGACGACCTTCGGACCAGTCCTCCCGAAGCGATCTCGGGAATGGGTGTGGTGTCGGTTACCGACCTGGCCGAACCCGGTTCGGCGCTGCCATCGACAGACGCCATCATCTTCGACCTGGACGGTGGACGCCTCGTGGTCCGACCCAGTGGAACCGAACCGATGCTGAAGGCCTACGCCGAGGTGGTCGACACCTCTCCAGGTGACGACCTCGGTGAGGTCGAGGCGGCTGCAACCCGCCTCCTGGACCACCTTTTGGACGGCGCAGGCCTCATGTTGACAGGGGCGGTCACTTGACGACCTCGACCGTGTTTGTTCCGACCACGGGCGGTGGTCCCGTGAGCACGACACCTGTCGACGCTGTGTCTCTCGAGGCACGGGCAGCTGCCCTGTGCACACGGTCCATCAAGACCACCAGCAAGCGGGCGGCCCTCCACACCACGATCAGGTGCATCGACCTGACCACCCTCGAGGGCATCGACACCCCGGGCAAGGTGGCGTCACTGTGCCGGAAGGCGGTCAGGCCCGACCCGGCCAACCCGGCGATTCCTTCGGTGGCTGCCGTGTGCGTCTACCCCGAGATGGTGGAACACGCCGTGGCGGCTGTAGCCGGTAGCGGCGTAGCGGTGGCAAGCGTGGCCGGCGCATTCCCGGCGGGCATGTCCGCGCCGGCCGTGAGGGTCGCCGACATCGCCGATGCCGTGGGACGGGGAGCCGATGAGATCGACATCGTCCTGAACCGTTCTGCGTTCATGTCGGGCGACCTGGGGCGTGCCCACGACGAGATCGCCGCCGCCAGGGAGGCCTGCGGTGCAGCGCACCTGAAGGTCATCCTGGAGACCGGCGAGCTGGGATCGTACGACCAGGTCCGGCGGGCCTCGATGCTTGCAATGGCAGCGGGCGCCGACTTCATCAAGACGTCCACGGGCAAGATCCCGAAGGCTGCCACACATCCCATGGTGCTCAACATGGCCGAGGCAATCCGCGACTACGCGGACCAGACCGGTGTGGTCGTGGGCCTCAAGGGAGCCGGTGGAATCCGTACCGCCAAGCAGGCGTGGCACCACCTGGTGATCGTCGGTGAGACCCTCGGCTCCGAATGGCTGACCCCGGATCTGTTCCGCCTGGGAGCCTCCAGCCTGCTCAACGATGTCCTGATGCAGATCCAGAAACTCGACACAGGCCGCTACAGCGGCCCCGACTACGTCACGGTGGACTGAGACCATGGCCCCAACTGACAACCCCCACAAGCCGTTCGGCATCGACTACGCCCCGGCGCCGGAATCCACTGCGGTGGTCAACATCGCCGACACCTACGGCCACTTCATCAACGGTGACTTCGTCGAACCCTCTTCCGGGGCCACGTTCCCGACCGTCAATCCGGCCACCGAGACACACCTGGCCAACATCGCCGACGGCTCAGCCGAGGACGTCGACCGTGCCGTCACCGCTGCACGCGGTGCCTTCGAGGGACCCTGGGGCCAGATGCCGGGGAGCGAGAGGGGTAGGTACCTGTTCCGGATCGCCCGCCAACTCCAGGAGCGTTCCCGTGAGTTCGCCGTGCTGGAGACTCTCGACGGAGGCAAGCCCATCAGGGAGAGCCGGGACCTGGACCTTCCGCTGTCGGCAGCATGGTTCTTCTACTACGCAGGCTGGGCCGACAAGCTGGAGTACGCGTTCCCGAACAGGGCGGTGGCCCCCCACGGGGTGGCGGGCCAGATCGTTCCCTGGAACTTCCCACTCATGATGGCCGCCTGGAAGTTGGCACCGGCCCTCGCCGCTGGCAACACGGTGGTCCTCAAGCCTGCAGAGACCACACCGCTGACAGCCCTCCTGTTGGCCGACGTGCTGCAGGACATTGATCTGCCGCCCGGGGTCGTGAACATCGTGACCGGTGCAGGCGCCACGGGCGCAGCCATCGTCGACAACCGCGGAATCGACAAGCTGGCCTTCACCGGGTCGACCGAGGTCGGCAAGGCCATCCAGCGGGTCGCTTCAACCCGACGGATCCCCCTCACCCTGGAACTCGGCGGCAAGGCAGCCCACATCGTGTTCGAGGACTCGGCAGTCGACCAGGCAGTGGAAGGCGTGGTGACCGGCATCTACTCCAACCAGGGCCACGTCTGCTGCGCCGGCTCGCGCCTGCTCGTCGAGGAATCGATTGCCGACAGCTTCGTCGAGCGCCTGAGGCGCCGGATCTCGACGCTGCGCCTGGGTGACCCGCTCGACAAGAACACCGACGTGGGGGCGATCAACTCGGCCGACCAGCTGCAGCGCATCACGGACATGGTCGCAACCGGGGTTTCCGAGGGCGCCGACCTCTTCCAGCCCGAGTGCGACCTCCCCGACAAGGGCTACTGGTTCCCACCTTCGGTGTTCACCGGCGTGCAGCAGAGCCACACGGTCGCCCGCGAGGAGATCTTCGGACCCGTGCTCACCGTCCAGACCTTCCGCACCGCCGAGGAGGCCGTGGAGAAGGCAAACAACACGCCCTACGGCCTGTCGGCCGGCATCTGGACCGAGAAGGGCTCCAAGATCCTCTGGATGACCGAGAAGCTGCGGGCTGGCGTGGTGTGGGCCAACACCTACAACCGGTTCGACCCGGCCAGCCCCTTCGGTGGCTACAAGGAGAGCGGCTTCGGCCGCGAGGGTGGCATGCACGGCCTGGCGCCGTACCTGCACGAACGAGCCGACGTCACGGGGGGAGGTGCGTGATGGCCGAGCACATCCCGGTCGACAAGACCTTCAAGCTGTTCATCGGCGGGGCGTTCCCCCGCTCCGAGTCGGGAAGGACGTTCCAGGTCCACTCGGCCGACGGGGGCCTGCTGGCCAACGCGGCGAAGGCCTCCCGCAAGGACCTGCGCGAAGCGGTCAGGGCGGCACGCAGTGCCCAGACCGGATGGGCCGACCGGACCGCCTACAACCGCGGCCAGGTTCTCTACCGGGTGGCTGAGATCATGGAGTCCCGCAGGGCCGAGTTCACCTCGGTGCTGACCGACATGGGCCACTCCCCGGGTGACGCCACAGCCGAGGTTGACCGGTCAATCGACCGCTGGGTCTGGTATGCGGGATGGGCCGACAAGCTCCACCACGTGCTCGGCACGGTCAACCCGGTCGTAGGCCCCTACTTCAACTTCACCTTCCCGGAACCGACCGGCGTGGTGGTCGTTGCCGCACCCGATGACCCACCACTGCTCGGAATGCTCTCACGAATCGCCCCGGTGATCGTCTCGGGCAACACGGCAGTGGTGGCCACCGGAGGTCCCTCGACTCTGGCAGCTGTGACCCTGGCCGAGGTTCTTGCGACCTCCGACGTGCCGGGTGGGGTGGTCAACATCCTCACGGGCGAGAAGGGCGAACTGCTGCCGTGGGCCCTCGGCCACATGGACGTCAACTCTGTGGACCTGACCGGTGCACCTGACGGCCTCGAGGATGAGGCTGTGGCAGCGGCCGCCGACAACGTGAAGCGCATCGTGAGGGCCGACCCCGCAGGTGCCAGCCCGTACATGATCGGCGACTTCCTGGAGATGAAGACCGTCTGGCACCCGATCGGGCGCTGAGGCGGCCTCAGGCCCCTATCCGGTCCACGACCAGCGACATCGAGGCGGGCGCCTCTTCGACCACCTCAATTGCGCCGTCGAGGGCGTGACGGGCTCCGGCGAACAGGTCGGGATCTTCTGCGTGCAGTTCCAGGACCGGCTGACCGGCCTCTACGACATCGCCGGGCTTGGCCAGGCAGACAACACCCGCTGAGGCGCTCACGGTGTCCTCCTTGCGGGCACGCCCAGCCCCCAGGCGCCACGCTGCAACCCCCACCGACAGGCAGTCGAGGCGACCCAGCCAGCCGGCCTCGTCTGCCGTGACCACCTCGACGTGTGGTGCGGTCGGCAGGTCGACCGACAGGTCACCTCCCTGCGCGCTGACCATCTCCTCGAACACCTCACGGGGCCGACCAGATGCCAGAACCGCCGCCGGATCGGCATCCAGGCCTGCCAGGGCGACCATCTCGCCTGCCAGGGCCAGAGTGACCTCGACGAGGTCGGCGGGGCCGCCTCCCTCGAGGACCTCGAGGCTCTCGACCACCTCCAGGGCGTTTCCGGCAGTGCGGCCAAGGACGGTGTGCATGGCTGTGATCAGGGCGACGGTGCGTACCCCGTTGCTCTCCCCCAGGCCCACCATCGTTCGGGCCAGATCCCTGGCCCGGTCCAGTTCGGGCATGAACGCACCGGAACCGAACTTGACGTCGAGCACCAGCGACTCAGTTCCCTCCGCGATCTTCTTGGACATGATGGAGCTTGCTATGAGCGGAATGGAGTCGACGGTGGCTGTCACGTCCCGCAGTGCGTAGAGGCGACGGTCGGCGGGACTGATGTCCGCGGTGGCGCCGGCTATCACGCCACCTACACGGCGCATCTGTTCGACCATCTCGTCGACGCTCAGCGATGCCTTCCACCCGGAGATCGCCTCCATCTTGTCGAGCGTGCCACCACTGTGGCCGAGGCCCCTGCCCGACAACTGTGGGACCGCTGCACCACATGCGGCCACAAGGGGTACGAGGATCAGCGAGACCTTGTCTCCGACACCTCCGGTGGAGTGCTTGTCGACCGTGGGCAGGCCCACTCCGCCGAGGTCCAGGCGACTCCCGGAGTCGACCATCGCTGCGGTCCAGACGGCCAACTCGTCGAACTCCATGCCGCGAAAGAAGATCGCCATCGCGAGTGCAGCTGCCTGCTCGTCGGCGATGACCCCACCCGCGGCGTAGTTGTGGATGAACCACGTGATCTGTTCGTCGCTGAGGCGATGGCCGTCACGCTTGGCCCTGATGATCTCGACGGTGTCCAAGGTTCAGTCCGGGGTGAGATCCTCTGGGGAGAACGGATCGGCCAGGAGATCGACGATGGTGCGGGGCCCGTTACGGCCGTCGACCAGGAGGTCGGTGCCTCCGGCCTCAAGCAGGAGCTGTCGACACCGGCCACAGGGAGCAAGCGGTTCCCCCTCGGGGTTGGTGGCGACCACGGCCACGAGGCGACCACCACCTGTCAGGTGCATGTCTGAGACCATGCCGCACTCGGCACACAGGGTTAGGCCGTAGGAGGCGTTCTCGACGTTGCAGCCCGAGACGATGCGACCGTCGTCTGTCAGGCCGGCTGCACCCACCGGGAAGCGGGAATAGGGGGCGTAGGCGTTGGCAGCGGCCTCGGCAGCCACCGAGCGAAGTGCCCGCCAGTCGATCTCAGGCTCAGCGTCCATCCCACCATGGTGCCCCATTCGGCAGGGATTTCACAGGATTCGAGCTCAGGAGGAACATCCCGGGTGGCGCTACGGCTTCAGGCGGTAGACGTTGGTGTCACGCTGTTCGAAGCCGAGGCGGCTGTAGAGGCGGTTGGCGGCCTCCCTTGACGGGCGCGACGTCAGGTCCACGGTCCTGGCACCGGCCTCGGTGGCACGCTGGATGGCGGCCCGGTTGAGGGCCTCGCCCACGCCTCGGCCACGGGCTGCCTCGTCCACGACGACGTCCTCGATCCAGGCCCGCACACCTGTTGGAATACGGAAGACCACGAGCGTCATTGCCCCCAGGATCTCACCGTGTTCCTCAGCCAGGAGCAGGATCGATGCCTCCGAGTCCACGATCGTGGCGAGCTCTCCACGGTCTGGAGCGGGACTGGAGCCTGACAACTGTGGAACCAGCCGGGCCATCGCCTCCAGCAGGGCGTCATCCACCTCGGTGGCTTCACGAATCTCGACCATCGAATCATCCATCCGGACAGATTGTAGGAGGCCCCGGCCTGCCGACCGGATCGCCCACCTGTCCGGCGCGGGCTGCACCGGCTACCGGTAGCCTCCGATGATGGTTGGCTCTCCGGCACCCCACCTGCACTGGACCGACGCAGCGAGGATCAGCGACCTCGAATCGCCGATTCTTGTTGCAGCCTTTGAAGGCTGGAACGACGCCGGCGAGGCGTCGTCAACGGCTGCCCGCTACGTGCGCGACCACTTCCAGTCGGCGGAGGTGGCAACCATCGACGCTGAGGACTTCTTCGACTTCACCGTGGCACGGCCGAACGTCCACCTCGACGACGAGGGTTCTCGCCACATTGCCTGGCCCTCAACGAGCGTGTACGCCGCACACATCCCCGGAACCGGACACGACCTGGTCGTCCTCACCGGACACGAGCCTCAGCTGCGCTGGCGGACCTTCGTCGACCACGTGGTCACCACCGCCAACGAGGTGGGTGCCAGCCTCGCCGTCACCCTCGGCGCCCTGTTGACCGACGTGCCCCACACGCGACCCGTGCAGGTGTACGGAACCTCCGACGACGAGACGATCGCCGAGCACCTGAACCTCTCGCCGTCCACCTACGAGGGACCCACGGGCATAGTCGGTGTGCTGGGAACGGGGCTGCGCTCAGCGGGGATACCGACGGCTTCGCTGTGGGCGAGCGTGCCGGCCTACGTTTCGAGCGCCCCCTCCCCCAAGGCCGCCCTGGCCCTGGTAGAGGGCCTGAGCACCGTGCTGGGAACGACCATTCCCTGTACCGACCTCGAGATCGCCGCAGCGGCATACGAGCGCCAGGTGAGCGACCTGGTGGCCGAGGACGAGGACACCGCGGAGTACGTCGAGCGCCTCGAGGCGGACTTCGACGAGGAGCCCGACAGCAACCCGGACCGCCTGGTGGCCGACATCGAGGACTTCCTGCGGAACCAGCCCGGTAAGTCCTGACGGTCAGGCCGGCTCATCCTCCCGCCACGGTGGGTCACGGGGCGCATCGAAGCGGACGTCCACGTGTTCGCCGCGGATGGCCCTGAACGCCTCGTCGGCCCACTCGTCGGGCAGGATCGTGTCATCGGGGAGGCTGCCCTCGGCGAAGAACCCGACATCGCGGCACTCGAGCGGATGCGCCTTCAACTCGCCACCCGTCATGCGGCAGTGGAAGACCAGCGAGTAGAGCGGGATACCGGTGAAGCCCAGCCGGAAGCCGTCCAGGATGGCGATGGGCCTGACCACCTCACAGTGGATGCCGGTCTCCTCGAGGACCTCCTTCATGACGACCTCGGCCGGGGAGTAGCCGACGTCGGCCCAGCCGGTCGGGTAGAGCCACAGCCCGGACTCGGCCCGCTGCACGAGCAGCAGTTCTCCGTCCTCATTCCCGACCACCGCCGCCACAGTCGACTTGGGGGTCACGTAGCCGGGAACCCCGTCGCCAACCGACGCCAGCCACCCGTCCATCAACTCACCGACGTCCGGGGTGTCCCCACCTGACTCGGCCCGCACACGGATGTCGGCAGCCACCCTGAGAACCTCCTCGAAGCGTTCCTGTTCGTAGAGGACCTCGGTGAAGCCGAGGCCGGTGCGCGCGATTGCCGACAACGACTCAGCCCACCGGAGAAGTTCCTGACGGGTCGGCGGAGCGTGGCCCGGTTCGTTCATGCCACCGGACCGTAGGCGACAACAACCGGAGACACCGGCTCAGAGGTCCACCTTCACCCAGCCCAGCACCGACGACTCGATCTCAGCGAGGCGGTCGGAGTCGGTGATCTTCTCCCCTGACCCGTCACGAAGGTAGAAGGCGTCGACCACATCGGACCCGATCGTCTGGACCCGTGCACTCACGATGTCGAGGCCAAGCTCCGCAAATGCGCTGGTGATCTGGTAGAGCACACCGATGCTGTCTGGGCAGCTCACCTCGAGCACGGTCGCCACGGTTGAGGCCTCGTTGTCCACGGTCACCCGCGGGCTGACGGGTCGTGCGGAGGTCGGGGACTGGCGGTAGGTCCGGGACCTCTCCCCCAGACGGGCCACTATTGCCAGGCGATCTGTCAGGGCCCGCTCCACCTGCCGTGCCACCTGATCCCAGTCAGGGTCCTGTCCGAACACGCCCGTCACCCTGAACACCGACAGGGCACGGCCCCCCTCGGAGTGTGCCGAGGCATCCAGCACGTCGAGGCCGTTGAGGGCGAGCACCCCGGCAACCTTGGAGAACACACCAGGCATGTCGGTGGTGACGACCGTGAGGGTTGGCCCCTCGCCCCAGACCAGATCCTCGCCAGCGTTGAGCAGGGCACGCTGTTCGATGCTGGGAAACACCCCGACGACCAGTTCGGATACGTCGCCTCCGGCAAGCACGTAGTCGACCCGCGCCACCAGGTCACCAACCAGGTTGGCTTTCCATCGACTCCATGCCGAGGGGCCGGTAGCCAGGGAATCGGCCTCGGTGAGGGCCGCCAACAGGCCGAGCAGACTCTGGCTCTGCACCGACTGGGCGACAGCCAGAATTGTCCCGGAGTCGTCAAGGTCGCGCCTCGTCGCCACGTCCGGCAGGAGCAGGTGGTGTTCGACCATTGCCACAAGGAGGTCCACGTCGTCGCCGGGATACCCCATTCGCGTGGCGATTGTTCGCACAAGGCCTATCCCCACCTCGGTGTGGTCACCGGGATAGCCCTTGCCGATGTCGTGCAGCAGGGCTCCCACGACCAACAGGTCGGGTCGGTCAACCGCATGGCTGAGACGCCCGGCCTCGGCTGTCGCCTCCAGCAGGTGACGGTCGACTGTGAAACGGTGGTATGCGTTGCGCTGTGGTCTGTGTCGACACGGCTCCCACTCAGGAATGAGGCGGACGAACAACCCAACCTGGTCAAGGTCTTCGACAACCTGCACCAGGCTGGGGCCGGCCAGAAGCAGACCCTCCAGCAGGTAACGGGCCTCGTCGGGCCAGGGATCGGGAATGGGTGGGGAGCCTGCGGTGAGGCGCTGCAACATCAGGCGGTCCATGTAGGCACCCCGGGCCGCGGCCGCGGCCGCTACACGCAGGGGGAGAACCGGGTCATCGCCGACCGGGACATCTTCGGCCAGGAACAGCCGGTCGTCATCCAACATGATTCCATCGCCGAGCTCGACCAGCTCGGGCCTGGAGCGGCCTGTCGACCAACTCCAGCGTCTGCCCCGGGGAGCCCGGCGTATCCGCCGGTAGGCGCCATCGCCCACCCATGTGATGGCGGCGGCCGCCGCCGCTACGTCGGCCATGAGCCGGTCGGCATCGTGATGGCCGAGCCTCTCGGCCACCTCGTCCTGCAACTCGAGGAGAAGCCTGTCTGAACGCCCACCGGTTACCCGGTGCAACTCCACCCGGACGGCAAGGAGCACCTCGAAGGCATGTGACAGGCCCGCCGCCTCAGAGGAGTGCAACACCGGTTCGGTGGCTTCGGCCCATGCCAGCGAGTGGACATCGCGGAGGCCGCCACGGCCCTCCTTCAACTCGGGTTCCAGACGAAATGCAACTTCGCCGTGCAGCCCGTGTCTCTCTGCGACCCTGGTGGTCAGCGCCTCCAGGTTCGCTTCGGCGCTGCCCATCCACTGGTCTCGACCCCCGTCGGCCAGCTCAGTTGCCAGACCTATGTCGCCGGCGACGTGTCGGGCTGCAAGGAGGCTGGTGGCCGTGTCCAGGTCGCCGTCGGCGACAGCCAGAATCTGCTCAACCGTCCCCACCTGGTGGCCGAGTTTGAAGCCCGCGTCCCACAGCGGATACCAGATGCCCTGCGCAAGGTCTGAGACATCGACGCCCGGGCCGGTGAGCAGAACCACGTCGATGTCGCTGCCGGGGCAGAGCTCCCGCCGGCCGTATCCACCTACCGCCACCAGTGCCGTTGAGTCCGGCGGGTCACCGGCCTCGAACACATCCCCAAGATAGGCGTCGGTGCGCTCGGTGAGAGCCCGGCAGAACTCAGAACCCGTCAGGGTCCGATCAGCCAGCAGGTCGGCGGCGCTGAAGGTGGAGGCGTTCACGTGCCCTGCTGCCGGGAACCGTCAACGGCAGCCGACTCGGCGCAGCACCACGTCGATGTCGTCGACCATTCCCGTGTAGAAGGATCCGAACTCTGCGTATATGGCTGAGGCCCTGTCGTAGCGCATCGTGTAGACGACCTCCTTGAGGTCGTCGGGGTGTTCTCCGAACAGGGTCACCCCCCACTCGTAGTCGTCGACGCCGGTCGAGCCGGTGACCACCTGGAGGATCCGGCCGGCAAAGGCACGGCCGGAGGCACCGTGCTCGAGCATCAGCTCCATCCGCTCGTCGAAGGGCAGGGTGAACCAGTTGGCCCCGACTGTCCGGCTCTTTGACATCGGGTAGAAGCACCACGCCGGCTTTCCCTCGGGGGGAAGTTGCGGATAGAGGCGGGCCTGCTTCATCTCATCGGGCACCCCGGCTGAGTACTCGGAGACCTCGGTCATTGACACGTAGCTCTCGACCACCTCAAGGCCTGCGGCCACCACGGCCGTCTGGAGGTCGCGGAGCCTCCAGAGGTCGTCGCCGAGTGCCATGAGGGCCATGTCGGCCTTGTGCCCGAGAACGGCAACCGGAACCACCTGGTCGCCAGCCGCACCAGCAGAAGCCACCGCTGCACACACGGCGTCTGCATCTGTGTTCGCCCTGACCCGGAGGAACAGGTGAATGACACAGAGGCCATCAGAGGGGGAGACTGGTTCGGTCATTGCAGCGGATTCTAGGTAGCGCCGAGCCCACCCGGTACCCCGGAAACCTCAGGAACCGGTTCAGTCCCCCGTGTAGAGGTTCAGGCGTCGGCCCCTTGCGAAGCCGCCCAGCTGGAATCCTGCTGTCCGGGCGGTCTCCACAGCCAGGGATGAAGGGGCGCTGACGGCGACGAGGGCTGCAAACCCGGCGGCCCACGCCTTCTGCGCAATCTCAAAGGAAGCACGTCCGCTCACCCAGAGGCCGAGGTCCGTGACAGGTAGGAGCCCGTTGAGGTGGAGGTGGCCGACAACCTTGTCGACTGCGTTGTGGCGGCCGATGTCCTCGCGTGCCACCACCGGCTCGCCGGAGCGGTCAAATGCGACCGCCGAGTGAACGGCTCCGGTTGCGCCGAACAGCGGCTGCCCAGCACCGATTCGGTCGGACAGTCCGGAAAGGATGTCGAGGTCGAACGGCTCGACCTCGAGGGGTGCCAGACGTTCGGAGAGTTCCTCAAGTGCCAGGGATCCGCACAGGCCACACGATGACGAGGCCGGACCGATGCGTGGCGTGGGCTCCGGTGCGAGGCCGCCGGTCTCGACCGTTACGTCGTTGAACTCCGACTCCGCCACCGACCCGTCACCGCAGTAGCGCACACCCCTTACCGGGACTCCGGCCAGCACACCGTCTGTCACGCAGAATCCGACCGCAAGGTCGAAGTCGTCGCCGGGCGTACGCATGGTCGTGGCAACGAGGTTGCCGTCGACACGGATCGACATCGGCTCCTCGACGATCAGGTCGTCGGGGGTCCGCCTGCTCCGATCTCCGTCAATACGACGGGTCAGGGCCCGCGACGTACGTCCCCTGGCCGCCACCTCAACCTCCCCCGACACGGCATCGTGCTCTCACGGCCACCAGTGAACACGCCTGTGGCCCCAAAACGCCACGGAGCGCCCCGCAGGGCGCTCCGCAACAGATCGGTCCGGTGGACCTGGCCGGGTGGGCCGGCCGGATCAGAAGTCCATGTCCGGCATTCCACCGCCACCGGCACCCTCCTCGGGTGCGTCGGCGATGACAGCCTCGGTCGTGAGGAACAGCGCTGCGATGGACGCTGCGTTCTGCAGAGCCGACCGGGTGACCTTTGCGGCGTCGATGATGCCGGCGGCAACGAGGTCCTCGTATTCGCCCGTCTCGGCGTTGAGGCCGTTGGGGCCATCGAGGGCACGCACCCTCTCGACGATGACGCCACCCTCCATTCCGGCGTTCACGGCGATCTGGTACAGGGGCGCCTCAAGAGCCTTGGCCACGATGCGTGCACCGGTCGCCTCATCACGCTCGAGACCCTCGCCGGCAGCTGCCGCTGCCTCCTGGGCACGCAGCAGGGTCACGCCGCCACCGGCGACCACACCCTCTTCGATAGCTGCCTTGGTCGTGGAGACAGCGTCCTCGATGCGGTGCTTCTTCTCCTTCAGCTCAACCTCTGTGGCGGCACCTACCTTGAGCACGGCCACGCCGCCGGACAGCTTGGCGAGGCGCTCCTGGAGCTTCTCGCGGTCGTAGTCGGAGTCGGTGTTGTCGATCTCGCCCTTGATCTGGGCGATACGGCCCGCGATATCGGCCTCGTCTCCGGCACCCTCGACGAGGGTTGTCTCGTCCTTGGTGACCACCATCTTGCGGGCACGGCCCAGCATCTCGAGGGTTACACCGTCGACCTTGAGGCCGACCTCTTCGGAGATGACCTGGCCTCCGGTGAGGATCGCCATGTCCTGGAGCATCGCCTTGCGACGGTCGCCGAAGCCCGGGGCCTTGATGGCCACCGAGGTGAACGTGCCGCGGATCTTGTTGACGACGAGCGTGGCGAGGGCCTCGCCCTCGACGTCCTCGGCGATGATCACGAGGTTGCTGCCGGCCTGCATGACCTTCTCGAGGGCCGGAACCAGGTCACGTACAGCTGAGATCTTGGAGCCGACCAGCAGGATGTAGGGGTCCTCCAGCACGGCCTCCATGCGGTCCGGGTCGGTCACGAAGTAGGGCGAGATGTACCCCTTGTCGAAGCGCATTCCCTCGACCAGGTCCATCTCCATTCCGAAGGTCTGGCCCTCTTCGACGGTGATGACGCCGTCCTTGCCGACCTTGTCGATCGCCTCGGAGATCATGGAGCCGATCTCCACGTCGGCCGACGAGATGGCGGCCACGTTGGCGATCTGGTCCTTGTCGCTGGACACGTCCACCGAGGCGTCGCCAATGGCCCCGACAGCGGCGGCGACGGCTGCCTCGATGCCCTTCTTGACAGACATCGGGTTGGCGCCGGCGGCGACGTTGCGGAGGCCTTCGTGGACCATCGACCAGGCCAGGACGGTTGCCGTGGTGGTGCCGTCGCCTGCCACGTCGTCGGTCTTCTTGGCGACCTCCTTGACCAGCTCGGCGCCGATGCGCTCGTAGGGATCTTCGAGGTCGATCTCCTTTGCGATCGAGACGCCGTCGTTGGTGATCGTGGGGGCGCCCCACTTCTTGTCGAGCACTACGTTGCGTCCCTTGGGGCCCAGGGTGACGCGTACTGCGTCGGCCAACTGGTCCATGCCACTTTCGAGAGACCGGCGGGCCTGCTCGTCGAACGAGATGATCTTCGCCATCAGCGGATGCCTTTCATAAGTGGGTCACGCAGACCCGTGGTGTGTGAGATGGCCCGGGGGCGGGGTACGCCACGCCGTTGGCACTCTCATGGTGCGAGTGCCAATCCAACCAGCAGCAGCGGTGAATCACAACCTGTCAGGGCGCCAACCCGTGGCGCGAAACCGTCTGAGGCCGGTCGCAGCCGGCCCGGGTTCAGCCGCCGGCTACAGCCGGGACGATGGCGACAGTGTCGCCGTCGGGCACCTGTGTTGCGAGACCGTCGAGGAAGCGCACGTCGTCGTCGCTGACGAAGACGTTCACGAAGCGTCGCAGTGCACCGGCCTCGTCGAGGATGCGCTCACCGAAGCCGGGATGTGACTGGTCGAGAGCAGTCAGTGCCTCGCCCACGGTTGCAGCATCGACAGCCACCTCGGGTGCCCCACCGGTGAGAGGTCGAAGCGTCGTCGGGATTCGTACGGTTACAGCCATTGGTTCCACCTGTTCGTCGTTCCGGGGGGGCGGGCTGAACGGCGACCGCCTCATCAGAGATAAACCCTACCAAAGCGGTCAGGATTCCGCACCATCAGGGGAAATCCGGCTCAAGCCGACCAGCGCCAGCTCAGGTTGGACACAACCGCCTCCTCCACACAGGCGAGGGTGTCGGTGGTCGCCCGTACCTCACCGAACTCCTCGACCAGCGAGATCGCCTCAACCCGACCGGCCACACCCTGATCCACCTGTCCTGCAACCACCAGCAGGGGAACGCCTGCCGCCGCCGCATGGGCGGCGACGCCACCCACCACCTTGCCCTCAAACGACGCCTCGTCGAGGCGCCCCTCTCCGGTGACGACCAGGTCGGCACCTGCCACAACCTCGTCGAGTGCCACCTCCTCGGCGACCAGGTCGACACCGTCGACAAGGCTTGCACCAAACGCCGCCAGACCGCCGGCCAGGCCACCGGCGGCTCCCGACCTGTCCAGGCCCGCCACATCGACACCGTGCTCCTCTACATAGACCTGGGCGAGCCTCTCGAGGCGACCGTGCAACATCGCCACCTGCGCCGGGCTGGCACCCTTCTGGGGACCGAACACCTCGGCCGCATCCACGAAGCGTGTCCTCACGTCGCAGGCGACGAGCAACTCAATGCCACGATACCGCGCCGGCAAACCCATTGCCCTGAGCGCACCCAGCCCACCGTCGGTCGTTGCCGAACCGCCCAGACCGATGACTACCCGCCGCGCTCCCTTCTCAACGGCAGCCAGGATCAGCTCACCGGTGCCGGCCGTGGTGGCATCCAGAGGGCTGTTGCCCACCTGCCCTCCGGCCAACTCGAGGCCGGAGGCCCGCGCCATCTCTATGACGGCGGTGCTGCCGTCGAGCCGCCACTGCGCCTCGACCGGCTCACCCAGCGGTCCGGTCACGATGCTCGACCTGTTGGGTCCTCCCAGGACGTCGAGGGTTCCCTCTCCGCCGTCGGCCATGGGGACCTTGTCGGTGCCTCCACCCAACGACGAGACCGCACCTTCGATGGCGTCGGCGACCTGCTGAGCGGATCCGGTTCCCCTGAACTTGTCAGGTGCGGCCACCACCCGCACCGGCGAAACCTCAGCCCGAGTAGATGATTCCATCAGCGCCGAGTACGACTACGACGTCGGCATTGGCCAGGCGCTCAAGGGTGCCGTCGGGAACCGACAGTCCCCCTGTGGGCATCTGGGACAACAGGTCCGGGTTGCCCGGCGCGACGACCTCCATGACCATCCGGGCATCGTCGGCAAAGCCGGACCGGTAGAAGATGCCCGACACGTCGGTGCGGTTGGCGTTGGCCGGCGATTCAAGGGCGTAGCCCCTGGGGTTCAAGATGTCGGTTACAGCTCCGGCTGCGCCGCCTATGCCTGAACCGTTTGCCACGAGGACCTTCACCTCGCTGGGTGACCGGCTCGGGAACAGGACCACTGCGGTGGTGGTCGTCACAACGGGGGCCTCGGTGGTGGGTGCCACATCAGCGGAGTCGTCAGGGGCAACTGTCTCGACCACATCAGGGTCCTCGTCGACCTGAACCTGGTCATCGTCACCGGCCGGCCCGGTTACGGCCACGGTGCCGACATCGCTGTCCACCGCCTTCCACAACAGGACCAGGCCGATTACCAGCGCCACGGCTATCAGGAGGAACGCCCTGGGCGCTGCTGCCGGGTTGCTGGGGCCCAGCCCGACGTTGCGCCCGCGCCGCCGGACGTTCACTTGGTGTCCTCGACCACCGGGCTCTCGAAGCGTGCGCGGCGGCGCCTCTCGCGCTGCCGTTGGAGCCGTCGGACGACGAGCGGGTCGTAGGCCATCGCCTCCTCGTCCTCGAGCAGGGTGGTCAACAGCTGCTGGTAGCGGGTGGCCGACAACTCGAAGCGTTCCAGTATCTGGACATCCTTCGGGGCAGGGGAATCCCACCAGGTGCGCTCGAAGTCCAGGATCTCCCGGTCTCGCTGGGTCAGGGCCATGTGGTGATCATCACCCAGCAGGAAGGCCTTTACAAGCACCCCCCCTGGGCATTGCCTCCGTGGCGCCGACCTATCCGTACCGGTTGGAGGCACACCACCCCCTGTCAGTCCCGGTAACTGGAATCCTCGAGGTCCAGGAGTGCCTTCTGTTCGTTGAAGTGGGCCACACCCTGGTCGGTGAAGCGTGACCACATCCGGACCACGCTCGCCGCCAGGGCATCATCCATGACGCGTAACGGCCTGCCCGAACTGAGGGCAAGCACCACGTTCCGACAGGCCCGCTCCAGGTAGTAGAGCTCCTCGAAGGCGTGGGCGACCGTCTCGCCCACCACCGTCACGCCGTGGTTGCCCATCATCATCACCGTGTTACCCACCATGGCCTCAGCCACCCGGGTGCCCTCGACCGGATCGTCTGGCGGACCGCTGATCTCCATGTCGTAGACAGTGCGGCCCCAGAAGCGTGCCGTGGCCTGGTCGATCGGCGGAATGGTCGGGTCGGCCAGGCCACACACGGCCGTGGCATAGGGGGGGTGGCAGTGCAACACAGCCCTGGCGGTCGGAATGCGGGCATGGATCGCACCGTGGATGCACCAGGCGGAGGCATCAGGTGCATCCGGCCGGTCCATGGTCGTCGGGTCGTCGGCATCCAGGAGCAGCAGTTCGCTGGCCTTCACCAGGGCGAAGTGCCGCCACCTGGGGTTGCAGAGGAACCGCTTGCCGTCCGGTGAGACGGTTGCGCTGAAGTGGTTGGCAACCGACTCGTGGAGATCCATCCTGGCGGCGAGCCGGAAGGCTGCGGCCAGATCCACGCGGATCTGGTCCTCATCCAGATCGGCAGCAGTGCTCTCATCGGCTGTCATCGGACCACTCCTCCCCGGCTGCAGTGGTACGCGAAGGGTAGTTCAGGTACCTGGAGGTGGTAGCTGCCAAGGCCACTGATGACCCGTGGCCTGTCTATTGCTGCCCTCGATCCGGAGAACCCCACTGCCGGGCGACCTAAGTACCCTTAGGGCCGAGGGAATCGCGGCGTGAGGCCATTACGCACCACGTTTCGCGCCATCCCGCCCGAGTAGCTCAGTTGGTCAGAGCAGGCGCCTTGTAAGCGTCAGGTCGTCGGTTCGAATCCGACCTCGGGCTCAGCTCTCCCCGCCGGGCATGGTCCTGTGGCGTGCAACCTCGAACAGGGCCACGGCAGCCGCAGCCGACACGTTCATGGACCCCAGCACCCCCCGTAGCGGGATGTGCGCCAGGGCGTCACAGCGCTCCCTGACGAGGCGCGAAAGACCCGCACCCTCGGCACCCATCACCAGGGCCAACGGCTGGTCGGCCACCTTCAGGTCGTGGATCAGCTGGTCACCACCGACGTCGAGCCCAACCGACCAGATGCCGGCGTCGGCGAGGCGGCCCATGGCCTTGGGCAGGCCGGACACGCTCGCCATGCGCAGGTGCTCGACTGCCCCGGCTGCAGCCTTGGCAGCCGTGGGTGAGACCCTGGCGGCACGGTGCCTCGGCATGATCACACCGGTCACGCCGGCGCACTCGGCGGAACGCAGGATCGCCCCCAGGTTCCCCGGGTCGGTGATCCCGTCGAGCATCAACAGGAACGGATCGGCACCCGAGGCATCACGGTGCACCAGCTCCTCCAACCCGTGGTCCCGAAGAGGTGCAGCCATTGCCAGCACGCCCTGAGGGGCATCGGTCCTGGCCATCGACTCGAACTTGGAACGCGGCAACTCACGGATCGTGACCCTCGCCTCGTCGGCCAGGTCGATTATGTCATCGAGGATCGGAGCCGAATCCATCTCGGCAGCCAGCACCACCTCCCTCGTGCGACGGGTACCAGCCAGCAGCAGCTCACGAACGGCGTGCCTGCCCTCAACCTGGTCGCCGCCGAGGCCCTTCGGGGGCTCTGTGGAACGTCCCCGAACGGGGGTGGATCCGCGTTGGCCACCACCGCCCCGTGACCTTGTGTCACGTCCCGGGCCGCGCCCGCGTCCACCACCACGACCACCGGCACCGCCGCCACCCCGAGCAGGCCCACGTCGGCCCCTGGGCGCGCTCACCCTCGCTCCAACAGGACCACTGCCATTGCAGCGATCCCCTCACGGCGACCCAGGGCGCCGAGGCCCTCGGCCCGCCTGGCCTTCACCGATACAGGTGCACCGACCACCGAACCCAGGCGATCCCGAATCGCAGCCCGGTGCGGTGCCAGCCTCGGTGCCTCGAGCACAACCGTGCAGTCCAGGTTGACCACCCGCCAGCCCTCGGAATCCAGTGCGGCGATGGTGTCGGCCAAAAGGCTGACGCTGTCGGCACCGGAAAGGGCCGGATCCGTATCGGGGTAGCGCTCCCCGATGTCGCCCATACCTGCCGCACCCAGCAGGGCATCGATGCAGGCGTGTGAGACCGGGTCGGAGTCGCTGTGCCCAACGAGGCCAGGGCCCTCCAGCACCACTCCGCCCAGCACCAGCTGCCGGGCCGGATCCTCGGAGAACGGGTGGACGTCGAATCCCTGCCCCACCCGCATCTCAGGCATCCTGGAATCCTTCCGCCAACAGGCACCTGGCGACCTCGAGGTCGACCGGTCGGGTGATCTTCACGTTGTCTGTCTCACCCTCCACGACCACCACTCTGCCACCGTTGACATCCACCAACGTGGCGTCGTCGCTGGCATCTCCTCCAGCGGCATGGGCGGCCCTGATCGCAGCGGTCCGAAATCCCTGAGGGGTCTGCACCGCCACAACCGACTCGCGGTCGACGACGCCACCCGATGTGGACCGCAGCGAGTCGGAAACGGCTACAGCCGGAACCACGGCATCGGCTCCGGCTCTCACGGCGGCGATCACACGCCCGTAGACGGCCTCGGTAGCGAGGGGCCGGGCACCGTCGTGCACGAGCACCACCTCGACAGAACCGGGAACCGACGCAAGACCCGCCCTCACCGATGCAGAACGGGTGGCTCCACCGCCGACCACCTCGACAACACCGACAACACCGGCCATGAGCGCCCGGACCCCTTCGACCCGGCTCTCTCCGACAACGACAACCACCCCGTCCGAGACCGCAGACGCAGTAGCGACCGAACGACCGAGCACAGACACTCCCCCCAGGTCAGCCGACTGCTTGTCGGAGCCGAACCTGCGGCCCTCCCCGGCGGCCACAACAACGGTCCACACGCTCATGGCGAACACCCGGATGGCAGCCGGGACACCCCTCTGGTTGCGGTCGATGCTGATTGACGGTCGTGCACCTAACTAGCATGGCCAACCGACATGCCAGACACCACCCTCCTCAGCGAAACAACGCTCTTTTCCGGCCTCGGCCCAGCCGACCTCGACGCCATCGCAGCGGTGTCGACTGACCGTGACCTGCAACGCGGAGACGTCATCTTCGAAGAGGGAGACACCCCCGATGAGCTCTACGTGGTCGTCTCGGGCCGAATCGCCATTGCCAACAAGTCGATCGATGGCCGCGAATCAATGGTGGCCCTGATGGAGCCCGGTGACCTGTTCGGCGAGATGGGCCTGTTCAGCGGGCGGGGCAGATCCGCCGAGGCCCGTGCCCTCGAAGTGTCGGTGATCACCGCGGTCCCCTACGAGCCGCTGAACAACCTCTACCAGTCAGACCCCTCCCTGCTCTGGCCCGTGGTCGAGATGCTCGCCAGACGGCTACGCAATATGGATGAAGCCCTGGCCGACTCCGTGTTCCTCGACGTAACGGGCCGCACCGCCAAGCGGCTCCTGGAACTGGCCGGAGAGTCAGACGAATTCCTCCTCCCGATCACCCAGGAGGAGTTGGCCGGCATGGTCGGGGCCTCGCGGGAACGTGTCAACAAGGCAATCGCCTCGTTCATCAGGCTCGGATGGATCGAACAGATCGACCGGACCTACCGCGTCACCAACCGCGAACAGCTGACCATCAGGGCCCGCTGACCTGAGCTGACCTGTCTGCTCAGGCACCCATCCACTCGAGGACCCGCTTCCAGGCATCGGCTGCATCGGCTGCCCGGTGCGAAGGCCGGGAAGGATCATGGACGAAACCGTGGCCGGCGTCCTCGTAGCGCACCACGGTGGCACCGGTTGCCTCGAGGTCATCGACATCGACCGGAGGGGTGTACGGGTCATCGCACCCGATGATCGCCAGCACCGACGAGGCGTCGCCCTCTGACAGCGCGGCGAGGGGCTCACCCTGGCCAACGCCGTACCAGCGCTCAGGCACCCTGATCATGCCGTAGAAGGGGCAGTGCCGGTCGAACCGCCCCGTGGTCACGGCCTTCATCACGTACATGCCGCCCATGCAGAAGCCCAGGATTCCGACGGTTTCGGCACCCGTGGCATCGGCTGCGGCGATGGCATCGCCGAGCACCCGCTCATCGCTCAGAGCACCTGCAGCCTCGTGACGCCCTTCGAGGTCCAGGTGCTCCTGACCCGGATAGAGCTCGAATGCACACACCGACCAGCCGGTCGCAGCTGACACGTCCGCCACGATGCCGTCGCACAGGGGCCGCAGGCCCATGATGTCGGGAACAACGACCAGACCACGGCTTGCTGAACCAGTTGCCGGACACACCCGTTCAGCAGCAGTACCGGAAGGCAGATTGATTCTCATGGCCCCTGCCTAGCCCATGGGTGGCGGCTCCGTCGACACCACAGGGTCAGCCGACACCACCACTCCGGACCCGGCAGGCCCGGGGGAGAGGCCGGCGGCCACAACGGCGTCGGCAAGGGTGTCCACCCGCACTGCGGTCATGCCCGCCGGTGGCTCAGGAGCCGACGCGGGAAGGATCGCCCGGTTGAACCCCAGGCGGTGGGCCTCGTGCAGGCGCCGCTCGAGACCCGCCACCTGGCGAACCTCTCCCCCCAGGCCGACCTCGCCACATGCCACCACCTGAGCGACCAGACACCGGTTGGTGGCCGCCGACACGACCGCCAGAGCAAGAGGCAGGTCGGAACCGGGTTCGGTCACCTGCACACCCCCGACGGCGGTGGCGTAGACATCGACGCCGGACAGGTCCAGACCGACCCGGCGCTCGAGGACCGCCAGCAGCAGCGCCAGGCGACGCTGGTCGACACCCTGTGAGGAACGCCGGGGGTGGGGCGTGGTTGACCTTGCCACGAGTGCCTGCAACTCGACAAGGAGGGTCCGGTGCCCCTCCATGGCCGGGAGCACGACCGAGCCGGACGTACCGACGGACCGGTCGGCCAGGAACAGGCCGCTGGGGTCGTCGACCGGCACCAGTCCAGCGGAGGCCATCTCGAACAGGCCCAACTCGTCGGTGGGACCGAAGCGGTGCTTGGAGACCCGCAGCAGGCGCAGCGCGTGGTGGCGGTCGCCGGCCAGCTCGGTAACGGTGTCAACCACGTGCTCGAGCACCTTGGGCCCGGCCAGCGAGCCGTCCTTGGTCAGGTGCCCGACGAGAACGGTCGCCAGACCACGGGCCTTGGCCTCGACCACGAGGCGCTGGGCACAGGCCCTGACCTGACCGGCGCTTCCCGGCGCTCCACCGGTGGCCGATGCCAGGTGGACGGTCTGGATGGAATCCACGACCAACAGGTCGGGCCGGTGCCGGTCGACGAGATCGACGACTCCGTCGATCGAGGAAACAGAGGTGACCAGCAGGTCATCGTGGAGGCCACCCAGCCTCTCTGCACGTCCTCTCACCTGGGTGGTCGACTCCTCGGCGCAGACCATCAGGACGCTCCGGCCGCAACGCACCTGCTCAGCCGCCAACTGCAGCGTCAGCGTCGACTTTCCGATGCCGGGCTCTCCGCCCACGAGGGTCACCGACCCCGGAACAAGACCACCACCGAGGGCCCTGTCGAGCTCGCTGATCCCGGTGGGAACCGCCCGGAACGACGTGGGAGGCACCCGTGCCAGCGGCACGGCATCAACTGTGTGCAGCACCGTCGAGCCGCCCACAGGGGCCTCCTCGAGCGTGTTCCACTCGCCACACCCCGGGCAGCAACCGACCCACTTTGGCTGGGAGGCCCCACATCCGGAGCACACGAACGAGGTTCGGCCGCCACGACCGGCAGCCCCGCTGGGAGACCTGCCGGCACTCCGTGTGCTGCCTGATCGGGTCACATCAATCGACATGTCGGCGACCCTAGAGAAGGCCTGTGACAGGGTCAGGGGAATACCGGCCCGGACCCCCTACCGGCCCGGGGGCTCATCAGCCGTCCTGCGGAAGAGACCCGAGAACGAGTCGATGGTCGGGTGTGCGAAGCCCTCAGGCACCAGCGCCGTACCGGTCATCAGAACCGTCGACATGCCCATGGTTCGGGCCGCCTCGAGCGTCGCAATCTCAGAATCGATCAGCAGCATGTTTGAAAAAGGCACCCCGGACATGCGGCGGAGTGCCTCGAACATTGCCTGACCGGGCTTGCGTGCCCCCACCTCACCGCTGACCACCCAGTGGCTGATCAGGCCATCAAGGTTGAACCTGCTCCGCAGCAGCACGGTCCACGGGAGCACAGCGTTCGTCAGGCATGCAACCGTCATCTCCCGTTTGAGCATCTGGTCGAGGAACGCGGGGACATCGGGCCGCAACCTGACACCGGACAGGTACCCCGCGTCGAGGTCCGCTACATCACCGGCCACCCCGACAGCGGACCAGAACTCCGCCGCTGAGACCTGGCCCAGGCTGGCGGCACGGTACCGGTCGGCAACCTCGCGCGGGTCGGCTATGCCCCCGTGTTCCCTTACAAACGAGACGAGCAGGCCCTCCGGGTCGGTTCCTCCGTCCCAGACCACCCCGATCCCCCCGAGCACGACGAGCTCCAGGCGCTGCTCGACGGGCTCCTCGGGGCCGGGCGGCCTCTGCTCGATGATCTCGGCAGGACGTCCGCGCCTTCGGCTCGGCCTGGGCAGGTGCCGCACCCGTCGGCCAGGTGGGTTGTGGCCCAGGTTGCGGCGAACCAGGCGGAACAGGCCCAGCGCAACCAGCAGCGAGGCCAGGGTCAGCGACGCCCCCAACCAGAGTCGTGGGGCCCGGTCGGCGACAGACCCCGACACGTCGACAGACGTCGCCGTCGAGTCCCCCAACGCCACGACCCACACGGCTGAACCTTCATCAACCCTGTCGGCGTTGGCGACAACCTCACCGGGCAGTGCAACGACCAGGTCCAGGCTGAACATGTCAGCCGGGTCGCAGCCGACACAACCGGCCAGTTCCGCCAACTCCTCCCGCGTGCGACCCAACGGCAGACCCGACAGGGTTTCGCTGAGGGCCGGGTCGCTGAAGGCCTCAAGGCCGCCCGACAGGTCGACCCTTCCCGACAGGCTCCACGTCGTACGTGCAAACGACCGATTCCGCACGAGACCCATGTCGGTGAACACCCCCGGCCCGGCGATCTCATCCAGGATCGGTGGAAGCCTGTCGGGCACCTCAAAGCCCTTGGTCGCAACCACCGAGGTAAGACCGTCATCAGGGGACCGCTCCGGCCCATCGACCTCCCATCCCGCATCCTCAAGGTCCTCGAGGCGTATCTGGTGGTCGATTCCACCAACGGCCTCCACCGCCTCGTCATCAAGCGCCAGGGAGACCTCGACCACGCCCGAGCCGTCCTCACCGAGTCGAACCGACACGGTCGCATCAGCCCGACAGGCCGACGCCGAAACGACAACGAGCACCATCGGGACCAGGAGTCGAAAGAGGTGGCGCCGCACCGGGGCCAGCCCTGGCCGCGACGGCGGACGGAGCAGCAGCAGGGACATGGTCACGACGCTAGCCAGCAGGACACGCGCGTGGGAACGGTGCGACAGCGGTGCTGCCGGCCGCTGGTCTACTCAGCGCCCTCTACGGCCATCTCGACCGTCGGTGGCTCGAAGCCCTCAATGGAGCGGAACACCAGGACCGGGGCATCAGCGGAGGCCTCGGCCTTCTCCTCGTCGGTGGCCACATCGACAATGACGATCTGGCCTGCCGTGAACTCCTTGTTCAACAGACGCTCGCTGAGGGGATCCTCGACAAGGTGCTGAATGGCCCGCCGCAACGGTCTCGCACCCATCGTGGGGTCGTAGCCCTCACGTGCCAGATGAGCCTTGGCGGAATCGGTCAACTCGAGGCCCAGGCCCTGGCCGGCCAACTGGGCCGACACACGGCGGATCATGAGGTCGACGATACGGGTCACCTCGGGAACGGTCAGCTCGTGGAAGACGATGGTGTCGTCGATGCGGTTCAGGAACTCGGGCCTGAAGTGGTCCTTGAGGGCATCGTTCACCTTGACCTTCATGCGCTCGTAGGAGACCGCCTCATCGGACTTGGTGAAGCCCAGACTGGCCTTGCGCAGGTCGGCCGTACCGAGGTTGGAGGTCATGATCAGGACCGTGTTGCGGAAGTCGACGGATCGGCCCTGCGCGTCGGTCAGACGGCCCTCCTCGAGAATCTGGAGCAGCGTGTTGAACACATCGGGATGGGCCTTTTCGACCTCGTCGAACAAAACCACAGAGAACGGACGCCGCCGGACAGCCTCGGTCAACTGTCCCCCCTCGTCGTAGCCGACATAGCCGGGAGGTGAACCCACCAGCCTGCTCACAGTGTGCTTCTCCATGTACTCGGACATGTCGAGCGAGACAAGGGCCTCCTCATCGCCGAATAGAAACTCGGCGAGGGTCTTGGCCAACTCGGTCTTGCCGACACCCGACGGACCGAGGAATACAAACGAACCCGATGGCCGCTTGGGGTCCTTGAGGCCGGCACGCGTACGGCGGATGGCCTGGCTGACCGCCCTGATGGCGTCCTCCTGGCCTATGACCCTCTTGTGGAGATCGTCTTCCATGCGGAGCAACTTCTGGGTCTCCTCCTCGGTGAGCTTGTACACCGGGATACCCGTCCAGAGAGAGAGAACCTCTGCGATGGCCTCCTCGTCGACCTCGTCGAACAGGTCGACACCGGACGAACGGATCTCGGCCTCCTTGGTCTCCTTCGCCGTCAGAATCTCCTTCTCGCGGTCTCGCAGACCCCCGGCCTCCTCGAAGTCCTGGGCCTCGACGGCAGCCTTCTTCTGCATTACCACCTCGGCCAACGCCACCTCGAGGTCGCGCAGGTCCTCGGGGGTGTGCATGCGCCTGATACGCAGCCGCGAGCCGGCCTCGTCGATGAGGTCAATGGCCTTGTCAGGGAGAAAACGGTCTGAGATGTAACGGTCGGCCAGGTTGGCTGAAGCCACGAGGGCCTGGTCGGTGATGGTCACCCGGTGGTGGGTCTCATAGCGCTCGCGAAGGCCCTTGAGTATCTCGATCGTGTGCGTGACCGTCGGCTCCTCGACCCTGACCGGCTGGAATCGCCTCTCAAGGGCGGCATCCTTCTCGAAGTGCTTGCGGTACTCATCGAGCGTGGTGGCGCCGATGGTCTGCAACTCGCCGCGGGCCAGCATGGGCTTCAGGATCGAAGCCGCGTCGATAGCGCCCTCAGCTGCACCGGCACCGACAAGGGTGTGGATCTCGTCGATGAACAGGACTATGTCGCCACGGGTCATGATCTCCTTGAGGACCTTCTTGAGACGTTCCTCGAAGTCACCCCGGTAGCGGCTGCCGGCAACCAGTGCGCCCAGGTCGAGGGTGTAGACCTGCCGGTCGGCAATGGTCTCCGGCACATCATTGTTGGCGATCAGCTGGGCCAGGCCCTCGACTATGGCCGTCTTGCCGACGCCCGGCTCACCGATCAGCACCGGGTTGTTCTTGGTGCGACGTGACAGGACCTGCATCACGCGTTCGGTCTCGCTCGCCCGCCCGATAACTGGATCAAGCTGTTTGTCGCGGGCGGCCTGGGTGAGGTTGCGCCCGAACTGGTCAAGCACCAGCGAGCCCGAAGCCGAGTCTCCGCTGCTGCCACCGGTGCTCGCACCGGCCTTCTCGCCCGGGCCCTGACCCGGTCCGGCACCCGAATAGCCAGACAGCAGCTGTATGACCTGTTGGCGCACCCGTGACAGGTCGGCTCCCAGCTTGACGAGAACCTGGGCAGCGACGCCCTCACCCTCGCGGATGAGCCCGAGCAGGATGTGCTCGGTACCGATGTAGTTGTGCCCCAGCTGCAGTGCCTCGCGCAGCGAAAGCTCAAGCACCTTCTTGGCACGCGGGGTGAACGGAATGTGGCCGCTCGGAGAACTGCCGCCCTGGCCGATCAGGTCCTCGACCTGGCTGCGCACGGCCTCAAGCGAGATGCCGAGGGATTCCAGGGCCTTGGCTGCGACGCCCTCGCCCTCGTGGATGAGCCCCAGCAGGATGTGCTCGGTACCGATGTAGTTGTGGTTCAGGAGGCGCGCTTCTTCCTGGGCCAGTACCACGACCCTGCGTGCCCTGTCGGTAAACCGCTCGAACAACCGGTTTCTCCTGTCCTGTCTGGTTCCTTGCGAAATGTGTGGGCCGGTGCCCGCCGAACCGCCTGAGCGACCCGCCAACACCGGACTCGTCCACAAAGTGTACCTGTACCGGTGTGTCAACAACCGGTCGACCCGCCGGCTCTGGAGACCGGCAGTTTCGGCCAACCCACCCCACGCCCTATCCTCCCCGGGTGGCGAACCCGACACCCCTCCTCGATCCACCCGGCATGGCGGCCGACCTGGCCAGGATTGAAGCCGGGCTCCGACACGTCGTCGAGGCTGACGACCCCTTCCTGACCGAGGTGGCCAGGCACCTCATAGACGCCGGCGGAAAGCGGATCAGGCCGGCACTGGCCATCACCGCCTCACTCGTCACGAGCACGGAACCGGTCAGCGCCACCGACGACGTCATCTACGGCGGCATCGCCGTCGAGCTGGTGCACCAGGGCTCGCTCTACCACGACGACGTCATGGACGGTGCCGACACCAGGCGCACCGTCGAGAGTGTCAATGCCCGGTGGGGCAACCTCGAAGCCATACTCGCCGGTGACTACCTGCTGGCACGTGCCTCGGAGATAGCCGCCAGGTTGGGAACCGAGGTGGCAGGCCTGCTGGCTTCCACGATCGCGTCCCTCTGTGAAGGCCAGATCCGCGAGATGCAACATGCATTCGACGTGGACCGCTCCCGCGACGCCTACCTCACCTCGATCTCCGGAAAGACCGCCGCCCTGCTCGCCACCTCGGCACGCGTAGGCGCAATCGTGGCAGGCCACCCGCGTCAGATGGTCAGCGCGGTCACCGACTTCGGCTACCACTACGGAATGGCATTCCAGGTGATCGACGACATCCTCGACGTGGTCGCCACCGACGAACAGCTGGGCAAGCCGGCAGGCAACGACCTCGTCGAAGGCGTCTACACCCTTCCGGTGATCCTGGCGCTGGGCGGCCCCTCGGGCGACGACCTGCGCGGGCTGCTGGGCGGCCCAATCGATGACGCCGCCCGGGACCGTGCCCGCATGATCGTGCGCTCCGACGCAGCCATCGACGCCGCCACCAGGACCGCCATGGACTTCACCGACAGCGCACGCGCCTCGCTCGACGACCTGCCGGACACACCGGCTGTATCGACTCTGCGCTCAACCTGCGACCTTCTCCTGGCACGGGTGGCTGACCTGTCCCACTGAGAGGCCAGCCGGCGGGTCAGCCCTTCTCTGGGAAACCCTGCTCTGGCCGCAGCGTCGGAAACAGGATCACGTCGCGGATCGCAGAGACCCCGCCAAGCAGCATCACCAGCCGGTCCACGCCTATCCCCAGGCCGCCGGTCGGGGGCAGGCCGTACTCGAGGGCACGGAGGTAGTCCTCGTCGACGACCATTGCCTCGTCGTCGCCGGCGGCCCTGTCGGCCTCCTGGGCCCCGAAGCGTGCCCTCTGCTCATCGGGGTCCACAAGCTCGCTGAAGGCGTTGCAGATCTCTCGTCCGGCCACGATCCCCTCGAACCTCTCAACCAGCCCCGGGTTCGTACGGTGGTCGCGTGCCAGCGGCGAGACCTCCTTGGGATAGTCGGTCACGAATACCGGACCCCAGAGCTCGGCTTCGGTCGTCTTCTCGTAGAGCTCCAGGATCAGCTTTCCCACGCCGTGATGGTCCTCGACGGGTATGCCACGCTCCTCGCAATAGCCGACCAGCTCAGCACGCGGCGTGTCCATGTCGACCCGGAGACCGCTGTGCTCCTCGAGGAGGTCGAACATGGTGGCACGCCTCCACGGTGCCGAGAGGTCAAGCTCGCGTCCGTCATAGACGACCGAGGTGGTGCCCAGGAGCTCCTGGGCCAGGTGGTCCACGAGTTCCTCGACAAGCACCATGATGTCGCCGTAGTCGGCATACGCCTGGTAGAGCTCGAGCATCGTGAACTCGGGGTTGTGGCGGGTCGACAGCCCCTCGTTGCGAAACACCCGGGCAATCTCGAACACCCGCTCAAAGCCACCCACGGTAAGCCTCTTGAGGTACAGCTCAGGGGCGATGCGCAGGTACAGGTCAACGTCGAGGGCGTTGTGGTGGGTGGTGAACGGGCTTGCGGCGGCACCACCCGGAATCGGGTGGAACACGGGGGTCTCGACCTCGATGAAGTCCCGATCCTCGAGCCAGCGGCGCATCAGCGACACGGCCCGGCTGCGCAGCGTGAACACCCGACGGGCCTCGTCGGTCACCCACAGGTCCACGTAGCGCTGACGAAACCGTGTATCGGGATCAGAGATGCCGTGCCACTTGTCGGGGAACGGGAGGCGGGCCTCGGCCAGGCGCACCCACGAACCGACACGGACCGAGAGCTCGCCCCGCCGTGTCCTGATGACCTCGCCGGTGACCCCCAGCCAGTCGCCGATGTGGAGGCCGGTGAAACTGTCGAAGTCAGGTGTCGCGGCCTGGGTGGCAAACAGCTGGATGCGGCCGGTCTGGTCGGCGAGCACGCCAAATGCCAACTTGCCCTGGTCGCGTCGCAGCATCAGGCGACCGGCAACGGTCACCTCGACACCGGTCTCCTCGCCGTCCTCAAGATGGCCGTAGCCCTCGAGGAGGTCCGCCACCGAGGAGGTGGGCTCGAAGCGGTAGGGCGTGTTGTCCTCGGTCGGGGTGGTCACAGCGATCAGCCCTCCCGGTTCAGGTCGTAGACCAGGCGCAGCCCGTGGAGGGTCAGGAACGGCTCGACATGCTGGATCGACGTGGCTACCGGCGAGATCAACGACGCCAGGCCGCCGGTGGCGATGACCGTGCAGTCGCCCAACTCGCCACGGAACCTCTCGACCATGCCGTCGATCTGGGCTGCGAAGCCGTAGAGAGCCCCCGACTGCAGCGATTCGACCGTGCTCTTTCCGATGACGCTCCGAGGCTCGACCAGATCGATCGCCCGCAGTGCGGCGGCCCGGCCGAACAGGGCATCGAGGCTGATCTCGATTCCGGGGGCGATGGCGCCGCCGATGAACTCACCGTCGGCTGAGATGACGTCGAAGTTGTTTCCCGTACCGAAGTCGACGACAACGGTGGGGCCCCCGTAGAGGGCGTACGCACCCACGGCGTTGGCGATCCGGTCGGCTCCGACCTCTTTCGGGTTGTCGTAGAGGATGGGCATGCCGGTCCGCACACCGGGCTCGATCACCACGGGAACAGCGTCGGTGTAACGGTCGATCATCTCCCTGAGGCTGGCCAGCACCCGGGGCACGCCCGAGCAGACGCTCACGCCCGGTACGTCCAGGTCGTAGCCGGCCGACCCCAGGAGGTTTCCGATCACCACGGCATGCTCGTCGGCCGTGCGGGCGTCGTCGGTGGCGATGCGCCAGTGCTCCAGGAGGCCGACCTCGGCCGTGGACCTGTCGTCGGCGTCGTCGTAGAGGCCGATGACGGTCTGGGTGTTGCCCACGTCGACGGTCAGCAGCATCAGGGGCCTCCCGGCCCGGTTGTAGGGGTCATCCGGACAAGCCTTCCAGATCCGGGCCCATGTCGAGGCCCACGTCGAGGATAGGGGCCGAGTTGGTCAACGTCCCACTGGAAATGCAGTCGACCCCGGTCGCCGCGTAGTCGGCCAGAACGTCGAGGGTAATGCCACCGGACGCCTCCAGGAGGGGCTTCTCCCCCTCCAGCCCGGCTACCAGGTCCACACACGCTCGCACCTCGGCCGGATCCATGTTGTCGAGCAGGATGGCATCGGCGCCCGCATCAGACGCCCGGGCAACCTGGCTGATCTCGTCGCACTCCACGTGGACGATGCGGCCGGGCCACCGTGACCTGGCCGCCTGCACGGCGGACACAATGTCGGTGCCGAAGAGGTGGTTGTCCTTGATCATCACCCACTCACCCAGGTTGGCCCTGTGGTTGGCACCTCCGCCGGCCCGGACCGCAGCCTTCTCGAGAACCCGCAGACCCGGCGTGGTCTTGCGGGTATCCCAGACGACGGCACCATCACCTGCCACGTCAACCCAGCGGGCAACCAGGGTGGCGATACCCGAGAGGTGGCCGACGAAGTTGAGGGCCGTCCGTTCCGCCGTGAGCACCGACGACAGGGGGCCTGTCACCGTTGCAATCACCTCGCCCGCAGCCAGCACGTCGCCGTCGGCCCGCCGCCAGTCGACACGTATATCCGGATCAACCTGTCTGAACGCCTCGGTGGCACAGTCGGAGCCGGCCAGGACACCTGCGCTGCGGGCACCAATGCCTGCGGTCACCACAGCACCCTCCGGCAGGAGGCCCGCTGTCAGGTCTCCGTCGGGCCTGAGGTCCTCGTCGAGCGCCCGCTCCACACACTCCGCCACTACATCCGGTGGCGGGGTGGCAGAGGTTCCGGCATGTCGACCGAGACGGGCATCGATCGTTCCCACCCTGTCTCGTGCATCAGCACCCATGGTCACCAAGCCTGCCCCCGGGCCTTCGGCGAGCCAACCCGACAGTCGGCCGCGTCATGCCGACACGGCTGCCATGTTGTCGATGAGCCTCGCCCGCCCGAACCGGCATGCGACCAGCAGGCGCACCCCGGCACGGGCGATCCGGGGCGGCACCTCGAAGGTGTCAGGGTCGATGACCGCCGCGTAGTCCAGTTCACCGGTAGTTGCGCTGCCAACAATCTCGGCCATCAGCGTGGACACGGTGTCAGGGTCGGCTTCGCCGTCGGCAACCGCCGCCGCCCCGGCCGAGAGGGCCCGAAACAGCACCGGAGCCTCCCTGCGCTCGACGGCGGTCAGGTAGGCGTTGCGGCTGGACAGTGCCAGCCCGTCGCGCTCACGTACCGTCGGGCAGCCGACAACCTCGACGGGAATGCCGCGGTCGGCCACCATCTGTCGAACCACGGTCAACTGCTGGAAGTCCTTCTCGCCGAAGTAGGCGCGGCAGGGACCGGCGATGTCGAACAGCCTGGACACGGCCCTGGCGACACCACCGAAGTGAGTCGGCCTGCTGGCGCCCTCAAAGCGTGATGCCAGGTCACCGACCTCGACCTCGGGGAGGTCCTGTTCGGGGTACATCTGCGTGACCGACGGGGCGAACACCAGGTCGGCACCGTGGCGCCCACACACCTGCATGTCTGCTTCATGGTCCCTCGGGTAGTCGGTCAGGTCCTCATCGGGAGCGAACTGCAGGGGGTTCACGAACACCGACACGACAGTCACATCGTTGCCTGCCACGGCAGCGTCGATCAGCGAGGCATGGCCGGCGTGCAGAAAGCCCATCGTGGGCACAAGGCCAACCCGCCTTCCGGCGGCCCGCTCCGCGTCCAACCTTGAACGCAGTGGATCCGCAGCCGTAATCACCTCGACACCGGTCACCGGGAGCTCCGTCCAGCCAACCGGCGTGCCAACTCCGCCACAGCCGAATAGGAGTCGCGTTCGGCAGGCTCCAGCGCTTCCAGATGGGCACGGATCGTGTCCTCGTCACCTCGCGCCGCCGGCCCGGTCAGCGCACCGGCGGCACCCAACCTCCGCACGTTGTCGACCGATGCCGCCGCCAACTCCAGGAAGGCCTCGAGGGGAACCCCGACCGATGCGGCGATCCGCTCGGTCTGGCCCAGCAGCGCCACGAGGTGGTTGGAGGCGACTACCGCCGCCGCATGGTAGGCAGCCCGATTCTCAGCGGAGACGACCACAGGTCTCCCCCCGAGGTCCTCAACCAGGCGTCGTGCCAGCGGATCACCGGCTACGGCAAACCATGAGCCGGTGAACACAGCACCGGTCCCGGCGTCGTCACCTGGAAGGGAGACGAGCGGATGCAGGCTTGCCCGTCGAGCGTGTGGAGCCAGCACCTCCAGGCCCAGAACGCCAGACAGATGGGCAACCACCGTGTCCTCCACCGGGGCTACTGCCAGGGCGGTGTCGACGACATCACGGTCAGGAGTGGCAATCAGTAGCAGGTCGACTCCGTCGGCAGCACGGTCCTGTGCATCGTGGCGTCCCAACACATCGGCCACCGTCCATCCGGACTTCTCCATTGCCCTGGCCATTGCCGTCCCCGCCCGACCGGGGCCGATGACACGTACCCGACATGTCACGGCTCAGGCCCCTGTGGTACCCGTCAACGGGCCAACGGGCACAACGTCGTCGGCCACCGTGTCACCCGGGATCTCATCGACCAGGTCCGGGGCGACGTCGCGCAGTGGGACCAGCACGAAGGCCCGCTCGTACATGCGTGGATGTGGCACGGTCAGGTCCTCCTCGTCGACACTCTCGCCGTCAACCCAGAGGACGTCCACGTCGAGGGTCCGGGGACCCCAACGCACCCGACGCAGCCGGCCGGCGGCCTTCTCACGCTCACGACAGAGTTCCAGCAGGGCCCTCGGGGAAAGGCCTGTGTCGAGGCGGACGACACAGTTCAGGTAGGGCCCCTGCTCTGGACCACCGACGGGTGTGGTCTCGTAGACGGTTGACACCTCGACGACATCAGGCATGCCGGCGACCGCCCCACGAAGGTGCTCCCAACGGTCACCGAC
>CEQE01145479.1_pt1 | contig 67089 bp, 60 predicted proteins | sample 356201 | NCBI WGS metagenome assembly CEQE01 (sample SAMEA2619970, study PRJEB7988) | marine metagenome | biome: marine biome (ENVO:00000447); feature: mesopelagic zone (ENVO:00000213) & marine oxygen minimum zone (ENVO:01000065); material: "saline water (ENVO:00002010), including plankton...
CCGATGCTGCCAAGCACCACAGCCTTGTCTCAAAACTCAACAATCCTGAATATGTTGATCACTTACTCGTCGACGTTACCCTCACGTTGTGATAATTCAGTGATAGCAAACAAATTCCTTTACCAGAATGCTCAAAACCTCTGGTTTGGTGTGATTTGTCTGAAGGGAGGACAAAGGACGCTACTTTCTAGACCCAGCGGGGCTGCGTATCCAGGGGGACGCCAAAGAGGTGTTTGCCGACCTCTTCGCGGACCAGGTCGGGGGTACTTACGGCGTGGAGCGTTCCCATGCGGACATCCCGGTAGTGCCGCTCAAAGTTGTCTCTTTCGTACAGCCCGTGGGCGCCACGGACTCCGAATAGCCGATCGACGGCTTTCTGGGCGTTCTCCCTGGCCACCAGCCCAGCCATCTCCATGCGGGAGGCGTCCATCGGGACGAAATCTTCGCCAGCTATGGCTTTGTTGGTGATGGAACGGGCCTCTTGGATCAGAAACGCCCGGCCCGACTCGACCCACATCGCGGCGTCTGCAACGGCGAACTGGTTGCCCGGCATGCTGCCTCTGGTTCCCCCCCCCAGGGTCATGCTGTGGGTCTTGCCGAACTTGATGGTCTCATCCAACGCAGTCTGGGCCACCCCCAACATCATGGCCGACATCCAGACCCTGGCCTTGGTCGGCACCTTCAGGGCAACCGGTCCGTTGGGCAGCCACGATTCGTGGGCCGCAGGGAGGACGGCCACGGGCGCCATGTCTTCGGCGACGAACACCTGGTCGAGCAGCACGTCGTTGGTCATGGAGCCCCGGGCCGACATGGACAGCCAGGTCTCTTCGATGGTTAGTCCAGGCTGGCAGGTAGGCACCAGCATCCAACGGTTGTCGCCGTCCACCATAGTGCTGAGGAACATCCAGGTGGAGATGTTGGAACCGCTGACAAAGGGCCAACGCCCTGTAGCGATAAACCCGCCGGGCGCCGGTTTGGTGTCGCCACCGGGGATGGCGGCGTGGGAGATCAATGACCCCCTCTCGACCACGTCTTTGAGCAGTGAATGAGCGCCATCGCCCATCATGCCCAGGGCCCTATTGCAGAAGACCGAGTGGTTGCCCATGACCCAGGCGGTTGAGGCGCAGGCCCCGCCAATGATCTCGTATAAGGCGATCTGGGTCACCAGGTCTGCTTCGTTCCCGCCGAGGTCAGCGGGGATGGCGACGGTCAGGAGCCCGGCATCGTGCAGGTCCCGAATATTCTCCACCGGAACCCGGCGCTGCCGGTCGGCCTCCGGGGCGCGCTCCGCGATACGCGCCGCAGCCTGCTTGGCTGCCCGCACTAGCTCTTCTCTGGGCTCGATCAGAACGGGCAGCTGTTCCTTCTTCGCCACCATCGCCATCCTCCATTAGTGGTCGGACATTCCCCCAGGAAATCGTTTCCCATCACGGCCGCGACTTATACGCATCCTTCGACGAAGCTCAGGACGAACGATGTGTTGAAACCGTTCGTGGTTCCTTTCTCGGAAGGACGTCGAACCATCTTTTATCCTATGCCAATGACTGGCGGGCCAGTCCAGTGAAATGCCCGGTCTACGGAACCAGCATGGCCCTGGTGATGGGGGTCTGGCTCTGGTCCCATTCGGCTTGGACGAAGGCATCGTTAACCTCAGCCAAGGGGAACGTATGGGAGACGATCTTGTCGAAAGGTAGAACGTCCTGTTTGCGGACCAGGAAGTTAAGCAGCCTGGGCAGAAGTTCGGGCTTGTACATAAGCGACCCGACGATGTTCTTGCCCGTGAGCAGCTTGGAGGGGTCGATGGACACCTCTTTACCCCGGACGATGTCACCGATCTCGACGAAGGTGCCGCCGTTGCTCAGCATGTCTATGCCTTCAGCCAAGAGCTCGGCCCGGCCCACCAGTTCCATCACCACGTCGGCGCCGCGGCCGTCGGTCAATTCCCTGACTCGCTGGAGTCTGGTCTCGGGGGTGTTGAACTCTTCGATGTTGATGGTATGGTCCGCACCAAATTCCTCGGCCAGTTCCAGGCGGTTCTCCAGGCGGTCCATGACGATCACTCGGTCGGCGCCCATCTCCTTGGCCATGGCGGTGGCATGGATGCCCAGACCGCCAGCGCCCTGGATGACCACGTAGTCACCCTCGCCAGCTTGGGCCCGGATCAGCCCGGTGGTAACCGTGCCCATGGCGCAGTTCACTGGGCCGAGGATGTTGTCGTCCAGCTCGTCGGGCACCTTGAAGAAGGGATGGCGGGCTGGCAGGTAGAGGTAATCGGAATAGGTGGCTGTGAAATAAGGCCAGATGCCGGCGGCGGGATAGTTACGGTTCATACACCAGTTGGTGTTGCTCTTCAGGCATTGGCGGCAGTGATAGCACGGGAAGACGGCGGCGTAGACCACCCGGTCTCCCTTCTTGATGGGCGCACCGGCGGAATCGGTCTCTATGCCGTCGCCCAGCACCTCCACCACTCCGGTGCCCTCGTGTCCCATGGCCCGGCCGGTTGGCGGAATGGGCAGGTTTGTCTGGTTCTGGTCACCCCGCCACGTGTGCAGGTCTGAACCGCAGACACCGGCTTGGGTCATGCGGAGTATGACTGCGCCAGGAGCGGGCTCCGGCACTTCATACTCTTCGATCACAAATGGTTTACCATATTCCTTGCAGACTACTACTCGGCCTTTCATACGTTCCTCCTTCTGCTGGACCTGGTACCCCTGATAACCCACTCGAGAGAGAACCCTGAAAATGGTCATTTAGAGGCTGAAAAGACGCCGGTAACATACCACAACCCTTTGGGAATGGGTACTCGCCCTTGCGCGATTGTTAATCCCACCGATATAGCGATTTCAACTTACCAATCATAGCTTTATACTTGCCGTAACAGCAGTGGTTTGAGATATAGTGATAGGCATTAATTCTTATAGTTTCGGTAATATGCAGGCTGAAACACTTTCCCTCGCGCGAAAGACGACTGTGCGCCAAAGCAAGTCGGGTCGCTGGTTCTCCGCCGCGAGCATAACCATGGCCTTGGTGTGATTGGCAATCGCGCCGGGTGTGTTTGGCACGCTGGGAATCTTGATGGGGATGGCTGCCGTGGTCAAAGGGGAGCGCTGCCTAGGAATGTTTGGGGGTAGTCGCCAGCGCCGTGTTGGCCGTAACCGGTATTACATCGCGGGTGTTTTGGTCAGTTAAGTTAAACCCTCATGTATGACTAGGAGATTGTCGATTTCCGTAGGCGCGGGTTTTGACCCGCTTGGCTTGTCTGACAGGACTACTTGGGATTGCCGACAACTTTGTTGGATCACTTGGTAGGCTTTCCCCTCAAAATTGTATCGACGTGCAACGAGGCGGGTTAAAACCCGCGCCTACGACCATACCGTAGATACCGTACCTCTACGTAGTTCAGATGCCTCACAATTTCCTAACCCATCAGGCCCTTAGGACCATAACTGGGCCTGCCGAGTGGCGAACAACCCGGTCGGCAACGCTGCCCATCAGCCAACGGCCCATCCCGGAGCGACCGTGAGTGGTCATGGCAACCAGGGCGTCGGGGAACTCGTGGCTCAGGTCGACGATGGCCGTGGCGGGATCTCCGTGAAGCAGGACTCCTTCCACCGAAGCCACACCCTCGGCACGGATCCCCGCGGCCAGACGGTCCAGTTGGGCGCGTTCGTCGTCATCTGCATTATCGTCAGATACCGCCCGGACCAGGCAGACCTTTGCGTCCAGCCCCTTGGCCAGCGCGACGGCGTGGGGCAAGATGGTCTCCGCCAAAGCCGAACCGTCCAGAGGGACGATGATGTGCCCCATGGTCCCATCCAGCGTGGCATCGTTGCCTTCAGCACGGATGATCATCAACGGGGTTTTCACGGCGTGCAGCACCTTGTCGGTGACACTGCCCATGACCCACCGGCCGGCGCCCGAGCGGCCGTGGGTGGATATGACAATCAGGGTGTCCTCGACCTTCTCAGACTCCAACACGATATGCTCGGCTGCGGTCCCAAAGATGTGGGCGACTTTCTTGCCATCGGTCTCGGCCTTTTCCGGCCCGTGTAGCACGGCAGTGGCAGCCACGCCGGCTGACTCCAGGTTAGTCTTGGCCGTGCCCATGGCGGTCATGATCTCCTCGCGGAAGTGTGCCGTTGCTTCGTGCCGGTCTTGGAACTCGAAGGGCTCGGGATAGAAGAACTCCGGCTCTGGGTCGAACACCCGGAACAGCTCCACCTTGGCGTCGAACTTCTTACCCAGGTTCATGACATATGGGAGAACTCGGTCGCCCATGGGTGAACCGTCCAATGGCACCAAGATTCGTTTGTACATATCGTTGCCTCCCCCTTCTCGGTACTGAATGCGCCCAGCCGATCTTCTTAGCTGATCGGCTCCTCCAGGCCTTTTGAACATTGCCTCATCTGAATCTTAATGACCGAATCTGTATCCAAAAATGGGCAACCGGCTCTGGCTGGACGGCCAGACGGGTCATCATTTCCGGGCCACATGGCCGTTTCGGTATCAACTTTCTGGCGATGGCCGCTTTTGACACCACTTAGGGCCACTGCTACACTCGCCCCAATCTGGAAAGGGCCTCTAAAAGGCCCCATTTGGAGGCTCATCCATGCCCGCTCGAACGGGGCAGCAATACATCGACGGCCTGTCTAAGAACCCTGCTGAAGTATGGATCAGTGGCGAGAAGGTTAAGGACGTTACCACTCACCCAGCTTTCCAGAACGGAGTGCGTTCTCTGGCGGCCCTTTACGACCAGCAGCACGACCCGGCCACCAAGGACGCCATGACTTTCAAGTCGCCGTCCTCGGGAGACCAGGTCGGGCTATCGTTCATCATCCCCAAGACCATCGACGACCTGGTCAAACGGCGCGAGATGATGACCAATTGGGCGTGGGAAAGCTGCGGCATGATGGCCCGTACCCCGGACTTCCTTAACAATGCGGTGTCCGGCTGGGCCGGGTCGTCGGACTACTTCCTCGACAACCGGCCCGAGTTCAAAGACAACGTGCTGCGTTACCACGAACATATCCGGGAGAACGACCTGACGCTGACCCACACACTGGTGAACCTGCAGCGCAGCCGCAATGCCGCAGTAGTGGACAACATCGAAGAACAAGTGGCCCTGACGGTGGTGAAAGAGACCGACGCGGGAATCGTGGTGCACGGAAGCCGGATCTTGGCCACTCTGGGGCCCATCTCCGACGAGATCGCCGTCTATCCGACCCGCACCCATATCCTGGGCAAAGACGCCTGGCGGCAGGCATTCTCCTTCGCTCTGCCCTGCGCCACACCTGGGATGAAATTCATGTGCCGCGAGAGCCTGGACCTGGGCCGCTCCAGCTTCGACCACCCCTTGGGGGCCAGGTTCGAGGAGATGGATGCACTGGTGTTTTTCGACAACGTCCTAGTGCCCTGGGAGCGGGTGTTCTTGCTGGGCGACGTGGACATGTGCAATGACTATGCAGCGGCCACTCAATCCACCTCCCACACCGGGCAGCAGGTGGTCAACCGCACCGTGGTTAAGACCGAGTTCATCCTCGGACTCGCGTCACTGATGGCGGAAACTCTGGGTTCAACCGAAGTGCCCCATGTTCAGGAGCGCATCGGCGAGATAGTGGTCTATCTGGAGACGCTGAAGGCCTGCGTGCGGGCCGCCGAGGCCGACGCCAAGCTGAACCAATGGGGCGTTATGTGCCCGGCCCAGGGCCCGCTGGTGGCCGGTCGAAACCTGTACGCCAAGGTCATTTACGCCAGGCTTGCCGAGATCGTTCAACTACTGGGCTCCAGCAGCCTGATGGCCCTGCCCACAGAAGCCGACTTCGATACCCCCATATCGCCGGATCTGGAACGCTACTTGGCCACCGACACGACGGGCGCCAAGGACCGGGTGCGTTTGTTCCACCTGGCCTGGGACGTGGCCTGCAGCGCCTTCGGGGGCCGGCAGGTGCTCTATGAGCGCTTCTTCGGAGGAGACCCGGTGCGCAACGCTATACTCCTCTACCAAAGCTACGACAAAACCCACGCCATGGACCGGGTGCAATGGTTCCTGGAACGCGAGGGGTGAGCGCGGCATGGCCCCTTGGAATATCGCCGCCGAAACGGTATAGTATTCCATACGCCTATTATCAATATCCGTCGTGATACCCCATTTGAAAAGCCCTGAGATCAGGGGAGGATTAGGAGGACTGATATGCCCAAACCCACGAGAATCGGCCACCTGGTTATCAACGCCAAAGACCTTGAAGCAGCCACCCAGTTCTACACCGACGTGATCGGCTTTGAGATTGCACTTGAGCGCCCTGGCTTCGGGACCTTCTTGACCGCCGGTGAGATGCACCATGACCTGGCCATCTTCCAGGCGCCCGAAGGGGCCGCGGATACTGCCGACGGTGATATTGGCCTGAACCACATGGCAATTGAGGTTGCTGACTTCGAAGAGCTCACGGAGTACTACCACAAGTTGCAGTCGTACTTCGAGGATTCAGAGCTGCGGACCACCGACCACGGTATGACCCGGAGCATCTACATCAAGGACCCGGAAGGCAACGGAATCGAGTTGTATTGCAATTCCCAAGAAAATGCCAAAGAGGGTCTGGCCATCATGCGCAACCCCGAGCGCAAGAACACGGAGTTGGTCTTCGACTAGACCTTCTTCTACTAACTTAGGAACAAAAAGAGCCCCGTCCTTCTGCGGAAGGACGGGGCTCTTTTTGTAATCAGCCATCAATTCGCCCTTTTACTAGTCCACATACGGGCCTGAGAAAGGCTCGAACCCTGGGGCATAGGTGACGCGCCCGTCCACTCTTGGCGAAAATAGCTCTGAGTCATTCCAATCGACTGGTAGGTATCTGCCGACAACTCGTGGAGGAACAGTATTTGTGGGCACTGCCCCAATGGTCCGGGAGATCTTTAAATATCTTCCGTGCCCGAGGCCGTCTGTTCCACCCGCACCGTTTCGCCTGGCACTTGGCCGCTGAGCACGTTTAATGTGCGAACCTCTTGGTAGAACCTGTAGGGCAAACCGCTGTCGCCCGACGGCTCCATCTTTATATCGCCAACCGGGATTCCGTGGATGATCAGAGAGGCTCCATCCGACGTTACGGCCTGGTCGTCTGCCCAAATCCTAGATATGAAAGCGAATATCTTCCTCCGAGGCTCTGCTAGTTCTCTGTCACTCGTCGTCGCTCTCGAATCACACTCATCAGGCTCGATGATGGTCCAATTCGACTTATCAACGGGCGTCGGGCTGGGTTTGGCGGTAAGATCAGTCAGCCCTTGGGGAGTGGACCAGCCCCTGGCTAGTTGCGCGTTGGAGGCGGCAATGCCCGTGAGGCCGACGGCGGCTTCCTTTGTGTCAGGAACCTCTATGGTTGCGGTGGGGTACTCGGCTGCGAACCTAGTGGTGGGTCGGGCAGGCACGCCATCGCTTTCGCCAGCCGAGTCGCCGAAGCCAGCAAGCGCCACACAACGCTCAAACCGACCAAGAAGGATCCTGGAAATCTTATAAATATCCAGGTATCAGCGTCCACAATCAAAAATTAGCAGGTCTAAATCAACTTGTATGGTACATCTATTGGCAATGCCGCCTGTTCTCAGGGAGTGGGACCGCGTCATGTAGAATCACTGCACCAAACACGCCGCCCAAAGGGCTCAATGGTTAATAATCCATCTATCTTGGCGGCGGCCCTAGACCTAGACGGCACGGTCATCGGCCGCGACGAAAACATCTCACCGGCAGTCCACGAGGCCATTGTGCGGCTAGCCGGGCTGATACCTGTGTTCATCGCCACCGGGAGGGAGCCCGCCGATGTCCTGCGGTACTCCAAGGAACTGGGCCTGACCACGCCGCAGCTCTGCGACGGCGGCGCCAATATCCTTGACCCGGTGCGAGAAGTATCGACGTGGACTGCTCCGTTGGGGCCGGCCAATGCCGAATTGGTTGTCACCAGACTCAGGGAGATTGGCGCAACATTCGTCGCCACCCACGCAGACGGCACCGCCAGCACTTTTGACGACGTTCCCGGCTGGGACCTAATCCGCGTGTCGGCTCTGGACATGGATGAGGCCGCCGCCGACGCCCTCGCCAAAGAGTTCAGCGGCAACAAGGACATGTATGTGATCAAGGCGGTGCTGCCCTACAACGGTCTCTGGGCCATCGACTTCACGTTGGCTGGCGTGGACAAAGCCTCGGGAATCTCGCGAGTGGGCGATACGCTCGGCGTGGGGCCGGCCAACATGGTGGCCGTGGGTGACAGCTACAATGACCTGCCCATGCTGGAGATCTGTGGGTTCAGTATCGCCATGGGCAACGCGCCAACCGAGGTCAGGGCGGCGGCCGATTTCGTGGCACCCTCGGTTGGAGAGGACGGGCTGGCCGTGGCGATAAATGACTACGTGCTGCCGAGGTTAAACGTATAAATCAGCGCAGCGCCGACACGACCTCTTTACAGAAGAGGTTGATGGACTCAGCCACCTTCTCACGGGGTATCAAGCCGCCGACATTGGTCTCGGCCACGATGCCTGAGAGCCCCATCTCACCGGTGATCTCTTTCAGCAGTCTGGCCACGTCATCGGGACTTCCGTAGGCCAACCGGTCACGGATCAACTCTTCGTAGGTCACGGTGGACAGACGCTCGCCGCGGGCCACCCGCTCTTCGGAGGCGACGGTCCCTGCCGATGCGGCTGACTGAGTGAAGTTCTGGGCCAACCGCCGGTACGACCGCATTGTGCTCTCTTCGGCTACCTCGTAGGCCTCTTGCTGAGACTTGCCCACAAACACCGGGATGCGAATGTAGACGTCGCCATTTCCGGCATGGCCGGCATCCTTCCAGGCCCTGCGGTACTCGTCTAGGAGTTTGACCAGGTCTGGCCGGTCCAGACCGCGTAAACCCACGAAGATGGGGTATCCCATGGCCCCCACCTGGGGGAAAGTCTCCTGGGTTGTGGCGGCAATCCTAAGGGGCGGATAGGGTTGCTGATAGGGCTTGGGAAGGACGCATACGTCGTCGAATTTGTAGTACTTGCCCTCGTAGGAGAAACGCTCGTTGGTCCAGGCCGCCAGGATAATTTCGAGGCATTCTTGGAACCGCTGCCGACTCTCGCCATAAGGGATGTCATAGCCTTCATAGGACCTGGCAAACCCGCTGCGGCCAACGCCGAAGTCCACACGGCCGTGGCTGATCTGGTCCACCGTGGCGACCTCTTCGGCCATGCGTATAGGATGGTTCAGCGGTAGCACGTTCACCGCCACCCCAACCCGGAGGCGTTCGGTCCGGGCAACGATGGCCGATGACAATATCAGAGGCACGGAGACGATCGACGGGATTCCGGCCCCCATGGCATCCAAAGGAGCGCGGGGAGCGGCGAAGTGGCGCTCGGCCAGCCAAACACCATCCAGATCGCCGTTCTCGGCGGCATTCGCCATGTCCATAGTCTCGTCGAAGGCCTCTTCCTGAGAATGGCCATAGCGATAATCGCCTTCCAAGATAAGGCCGTAATGCATCATTCCTCCTGAGGTTGATTGGTCCGGAGCGGCCTCTAGGCGGGGCCGGGCCAGCTAAGTCTGATTTGAAGCCTCGACTATTCCCAGAGGGCCGCCACCCGAAAGGCCAACTGGGTGTGCGATTCCCGCACGTCAACTATCTCTGCCGGAACGTCGCCCAGTATTCCCAGGGCGATGATCCAATTCAATATCTCATGGTCTCCCGAGTCCTGTAGTTCCTCGGGTGTGAGGGTGGCCAACTGGCTGCCCTGGCCCTGACGGACCAACTCCAAATAGCGCCTGTCCGTTTCCAAGTCGATGGCGGAGCATCCGAATTTATGGGCCAGGAAGCTGTGCGACCAGCTCGAAGACGCCACCACGGCGATCCGCTCAGTCCGGGTATCCAAGAACCGGCGTATTGACTGCCCGACTTCATAGCAGCGCTTTGCCGTAGGCCGGGGCGGGTAGTCAATGCCCGCCTCTTCTCCGTAGCAGTTTACGAAGAGCGGTAGCAGTGGAAACTCGCCCTCCGGGTCCAGATAGACCAGCGGATTGATGATGGCGTGGGCCAGGCCCCAGTCCCAGCCCTTCAAGGCGCTGGAAGTAGCCATGTCTATCCCATCCCGGATCAGGAAGTTACGCATACCCTTGGAGAAGTCCTGAGGACACTGGAAAGTGAATTTAGTCTCAGCGGCGGCGCCCCAACTGTTATTGCTCCCGCCCATATTCCGGAAGGGAAAACCGTCCACCTCGCTACCGGTGTAGAGGCAGAACGGCGGAAGGTTGTCCTGCTGGAAGTTCTCGGCCTGGTCGTCGCCGATGACCATCAAGACGTCGGGCTTCCACTCGTGAAGCCGATCCCGCATCACCTGGAAGGCCTCGACCACTTTCTGTTGGTCCAGCCGGTCTTGGGTCAGGCCATTGTCATACCCAAGTTCTTCTATCAATTGGGGCGGCGCTTGGAAATTCGGATTCCGACCGAATATGCGCTCCCGGCTCTTATGCCAGACCTCCGGGGGAGTGAGGATGATCGGTCCATGAGAACAACCCAAGCCTAACAATTCAGCCATTCCGGCCTCCCGATTCGACGCAAATTCTCTCAGAATAGTGAGCGCGCCGCGATCAGAATTTTAGATGCCCTCTCATAGGCTGTCAAACGGCCAAACGGCCCCTATTTAAGACGAGATTCGGACTGAACTCCGGAAGCCACGGCACTGATTTACCCCGACCGCCATTGACTGGGCGTTGATGCCAAACGTACACTTCCAGGCATCAAGTGATCGGAGTCAAGAGTAATTCTCGGCCAATGGGAAAGTATTTAAGATGAGCACAGGAAGACTTTCACGACAGGTTGTCTACGGCAGGAACGGAATGGTCTGCACCAACTCGCCCTTGTCCGCCGCCGCCGGCCTAAAGGTGCTGCAAGAAGGAGGTAACGCTTTCGACGCGGCGCTAGCCGTGGCCGCAACCGAGACCGTCACCATGGTGCCCATGTGCGGCGTCGGTGGGGACTCATTCATCCTGCTCTACGAGGCCGCCAACAGCCAAGTGACCAGCATCAGCAGCAGCGGGGTCCCTGGTTCCGGCGCCAGCGCAGATTACTACCGCAAACAAGGCCTGACCATGATGCCCCTGGAAGGGCCTCATTCAGTAGGCGTTCCAGGCGAGGTTGCCGCTTGGGAAGAGGTGCACCGGCGTTTTTGCAGCAAGCCCTTCGACCAGCTGCTGGACACCGCCATCGGTTATGCTGAGGACGGCTTCGCCATCCCTCCCAAGATCGCCGAGAATTTCGCCAGCACCGCCGACCGGCTGGCCGCCTTCCCTTCCACGGCAGAGGTCCTGCTTGCCGGCGGACGGACTCCAGGGGAAGGGGACTTGCTGGTCAACAAGGACTTGGCCGAGTCGCTGCGGCGCATCGCCGTGGGCGGCGCCGACGAGTTCTACAAGGGTGAACTCTCTCGGAAGATACTGAAGGCCCTGAACGACGCCGGAGGGCTGTTCACGGCCGAAGATTTCGCCGACCATGAAGTTGATGTGCATGACCCCATCGGCACGACCTACCGCGGCGAAACAATCTACCAGACCCGGCCACCGTCCCAGGGCTTCATCCATCTGGAGATGCTGAACCTGATCGAGGGTTTCGAGTTGTCCCGTCTGAGTTCGGACGATCCAGAGGCCATCCACTTGATGGTCGAGGCCAAGAAGATCGCCTACGGCGACCGCAACCGACTGGCCGGAGACCCCAGAGTCGTCGAGTGGCCCCTGGATGAGGTGATTAGCAAGAAATACGCCGACCGGCGGCGCAGCGAGATCAGCTTTGACCGAGTGGGCGGCGAGTCCCCAGGCCTGGAATCAGCCCGCACCGACGGCAACACCACCTATTTCTGCGTGGCTGACGGCGCCGGCAACGCTGTTTCCTGGGTCCACAGCCTTTCCCATGGTTTCGGCTCGCGGTTCATGGCTGGTGGCACTGGCATACTTTTCAACAATCGGGCCGGACGCGGATTCAGCCTGATACCAGGCCATCCCAACGAGTTCGCCCCCAACAAGCGCACGATGCACACTCTGAACTGCTACCTGACTCTGAGAGACGGCAAGGCCCACATCGTAGGCGGCACCCCGGGCGGCGATTTCCAACCACAATCAGGAGCCCAGATCATCACCAATCTCTTGGACTTTGGCATGGGACCCCAGGAAGCGGTGGACGCTCCCCGTTGGTGGAGCTGCCCCGGCTCAGACCCAGCGACCATCGCCACGGAGATGGAACTCCGCGTGGAACCGGAGATGCCGGACGCAACGGTGAAGGGCCTCGAGAAAATGGGCCACAAGGTCGTCCGCCGCAATGCAGGCGTATATGACGGCAAGGTCCAGTTGATCGTGATCGACCGCGACCGGCAGGTGCTGATGGGCGCAGCCGACCCCAGGGGAGACGGCCTAGCCGCCGCCTTCTGACGGTACTAGCGCAGCCGGGTTTACTGGGCCTGACCTTTGCGGACCACTCTGAATATTCAAACATGGTCATAGGAAACTAGGATTAAATATGTCTGGACTTCGGCTTTTGGCTTGCTTTGCTCACCCTGATGACGAGGCTTTCCCCGTGGGGGGATTGTTGGCGCTTAACGTGGCGGAGGGCCGGCGGGTGCGCTTGGTGACCACGACCTTGGGCGAAGAGGGCGAGATACGGCAGGAAGGCTCCGCCACCGAAGAGACGCTGGGAGAGATAAGGCGCATAGAACTTTCCTGCGCCGTGAGGGCCCTGGGTCTGGAGAGTAACGCCCTGCTGGAGTACCGGGACTCAGGCATGGCTGGCTGGGAAGCCAACAACCATCCGCGGGCCTACATCAACGCCCCTGATGATGTGATTGTGGAGCGGTTCGTTCGGGAAATCCGGGAGTTCCAGCCCCAGGTGGTGCTAACCTTTGAGCCAGGCGGGCTCTATGGTCACCCGGACCATATCGCCGTGTGCAAGCACGCCACCAAGGCCTTTGACCTGGCCTCGAACCCAGACGCTTTCCCGGAGCAGCTAGCCGATGGGTTGAAGCCCTACACGCCCCAGCGGTTGTTCTACAGCGCGCGTCCTCAGGGTTTCAGGCTGGAATGGGCCAACAAACTGCGGGCGGCCGGGGAGGATTTTCCCCTGCCCACATCAGAGCAACTGACCCATGGGAATCCGCCCGAAGACATTCACCTGGAGTTGGACGTGTCGGACCACCTTGAGACCAAGATGGCCTGTATCATCTGTCACCGGACGCAGGTGGCGCCGTCCTGGCCTTACCACCGGGTGCCCAGAGAAGTTGCTGCGTGGGTCATGGGCCGGGAATATTACATCCGGGCCCGTCCGGATGTGGGTTCCGGAGAGACGGTCCCAGATGACATCTTTGAGGGAATCTCGCCGGACTGATCAGCCAGGTTTCCAACCACGATCGGTCGCCTACCTACCAAGCGGGGCGCTGGATCAATTCCACCGACACTTCGTCGGGGGCCACCACGAACGCCACCATGGAGCCTGAGGGCATGGTCCAAGGCTCGCAGTTGAACTTCACGTTGTTCTTCTTCAACCGTTCCGACAGTTGCATCAGGTCGTCGGTCTCGAACCCAAAGTGGTCCAGCCCAAATCGGGGCTCGGTGGTCCCGGCGATGGGGTCTTCGCCCTCAGCCTGACCGGAAATGGTCATCATGTGCTCGCCGTTCAGCTCGAGCTGGATGGACTTGGTGGTGGAAAGAGGGCGCTCCGAGGTGATGGCAGCGCCGAAATTGTCGCAATACCACTTGGCGGCTGCGTCGGGATCCCCGCTGCGGAAATGAAGGTGATTCAAGGCGATCTTCACGGCGTTACTCCTAACGGTAGATGTTTAGCCAGGCCGGTCATAAATCTGCCTGACATTATCCCAGGCACGAATCAGGACGGTCAGAGGAGATAGTGTACCGCACAATACGCCGCCGGTGAAGCTGCTTACAAGGCTATCCAGGAATACCCAGACCTTTTCGTTCCGTTCATCCAGGCATCCCGCAACGAGATGACCACCCTTGAGAGGCCTATTCTAGACGCATGCTGGGCGTCCGCCCCAGTTTGTTTGCAGGATTCGGAGAAGTGGGAGACTCGCCGACCGAGTCCATCAACCCCAAGCCGGGCTCTGAGATCTACACCGGTGATTTCGAGGCGGTCAGGAATCACAGAGACCTATTTGTCTATTTCCACACGGGGACAGATCACCAGGAGAACATGGAGGTCGCCCTGCAACGGTTCCCTAAGGTGACTTTCATGATTCACGGCGAATTTGTTCGGTCAAACGTTCAGGGCATGATGGACCGCAATCCCAAGGTTTATTTCACCTTCAATGACAATTTTGGCATCTCAGGTGACATGCCGGAGACATTCAGGTTCGGTGAGAAGGCGGCTTTCCTGTCCGATATGAGGTCCGAATGGGACCGGCTGTTGGATGAGGCAGACGACCTGTTCAGACCCATGATCGAGGCGCACCCAGACCGGTTACAGACCGGGGGGATATGGTCTGGGGTTATGACGAAGAGGTCGGCCATATATTGGCCGAATTCGGGAGGGCCTTCATCGACTGGTTCGATCCATCGCTCCAAGCCGACCTGGCTTACAAGAACGCCGAGCGGCTGATCGCCCTGACCGAATAAGCCCTAGAAAAAGACCGGCCCGGATTGAAACCGGGCCGGTCTTTCTATTTTGAGCTAGTGGCCGTTAGCGCCGTTAGCTAAGAAAGTCCGTCGTCCACTTGGCGTAGTCGGCCTTGCGGGTGAACTGATCGATCTGCGCCGTGGTGGCCAGTTGGGGTGTCAGGTCGGCGGGCGCCACGCCGTCGCGAAGGGCCTTCAGCGTGTCATGGGTCGCCTTGATGGCGGCCGCGAAGGGCAGGTGTCCCTGTAGCGCGACCCTCACTCCAACCGAGCCCAGATAATCTTTGTCGGCCAGCTCGCCGGTTGTGCCGCCCAAGAGCAGCGGTATATTCATCTCCGAGCTCACGGCTTCCACCTCAGCCTTGGTGGACGCACCGGCCAGGAATACGGCGTCCACACCGGCCTTCTCGTAGGCCTTGACCCGTTTGATAGTGTCGGCCAGGTCGGTTATCCGAAGCGAACTAGTGCGTCCGGCAACAACCATGTTGGGGTCTCGCCTGGCCGCCAAAGCCGCCTTCATCTTGCCCACGCCCTCTTCGATGGGCAAAACCGCATCCGCACCGCCGCCAAAGGTCCGGGGCAGAACGGTGTCCTCGATGGTCAGAGCCGAAACCCCACTGGTCTCCAGCTCCTCTACCGTCCGCATGACGTTCAGGGCGTTGCCGTAGCCATGGTCGGCGTCCACCATCAGGCTCAGGTCGCCGGCGCGGCAGATCCGGTGGATCTGCTGGGCGAACTCAGTGAGTGTCAATACGATCAGGTCCGGCGCTCCCAGCACGGTCCCCGACGCGATGGATCCGGCGAACATGCCGACCTCGAATCCAAGGTCCTCGGCGATGCGCGCTGAGATGGGGTCGAACACCGATCCGGGGTAGACGCACTTGTCGCCGGCCAGTATGCCCCGGTATCTTTCTCTTCTCGTGGTAAAGTCCATGATGCACCCTTTCTAGTAACAGAGTTACCGCCCAGTCCTGCTCACGATCAGGCGTGGACTGGTGGCGGAAATTCGGGCCCATTCTAACATAAACCCCGGAGCGCAAATGGCCGGCGAGACCGTAATTCTAGGAGTGGACTACAGCGGCGCGCAAGCCGATAAGAACACCTGGGTGACCCGGGGAGTCCTGAGCGGCAGCACGATCGAACTGATGTCCTGCGAATCCACGCCCCGCGCCCAGTTAGCCGCGCTGCTGGCGTCGACGCCCGGCACGACTGTGGCCGCCCTCGACTTTCCATTCTCCGTCCCGGCAGATTTCGCTGGACAATGGCTGCCCGGCTCTGAGGCCATGCCCGAGCTTTGGGAAGCGGCCGCGGCCATGGAGTTTGCTGATTTCATGGCGCTGCGGGACAGTTTCGTGGCCGAAAACGGCGAGCCATTACGCCGAGGAGACCTCTATTTCCCGGAGTGCTACTCATGCCTCCACAAGACCAACCCCAACATGGTGCCCATGACATTCCGGGGCATGCAGATGCTGGACGGCCTGTGGCGAGCCGGTTGCCAGCTGCCGCATCTGCCAGACCAAGGACGCACCGGGCCACTGCTACTAGAGTCCATGCCCGGCGCGGCGCTCCGGGCTTTCGGCCTGCCCTTCAAGGGGTACAAGAAAGGGCAGCACGCCGTCGACCTGCGAAGGCAGATACTGGACGGCCTGGAAAGCCGTTCCGGAGTAACGATTCCCAACCTGGCCCAGTTCCGTGACCACTGCGTGGGCAACGACGATTGCCTGGACTCAGTGGTTGCCGCTGTTGCCGCCTGTCTCTGGTCCAAAGATCCGGCCGTGTTCCGGCAGCCTCAAAATGGGCCCGGCGATGCCACCAAACGCGGAGGGACCCCCAGCTCAGATGAGAACGAACTAGCCACAGCCTGCCTGGAAGGCTGGCTGTATGCGCCTGTATTCCTGAATTCACCGGTCTCACTGCCAGCTTAGATATTGCCCAAACCGCCGCCAGGTATTAAAGTGTTGGCCGAAGCCAGGCACGGCGCGGTACGCCACGTCTGCATCAAATAAACCCGGCTCTGCCGGCTAGGGAGAACAACCATGGGCATCTACCGAATGTACACCGGCGACGACGGACAGACCCACATCGAGGAGACCAGCTTGGCCTCCCACCCCGAGTTGGCCCAAGCGGTCAAGACCACGCACATCACCTTCACCGAACATGAGGCCGGCAGGTTTATCGACTGGCACCCGGCCCCCCGCCGCCAGTACGTGATCTGCATATCCGGCGGGATAGAAATCGGGCTGGGCGACGGCTCAACCCATACCTTTGGCCCTGGCGATGCCCGGCTGGTCGAGGACACCACCGGCAAAGGCCACACCACCAAGACCGTCGGTGGAGGCCCGGGCATCACTTGCACGGTGCCCTTGGCCGACTAACCGGTACAACCGGATTAGTGCCTTCGGCGTTTGGTTGTAATCGACCACAATTTCAGGCATAACATCAATAAAGTTCTAGAGTAGGTTTTCAGATGAAGATAGTCCGAGTATTTTCCGGGGATGACGGCGAGTCCCATTTCGAGGATGTCGCCCCTGAAGAGATGGCCAGAATCGCCGGCCGTGTGGGCGAGGGAGACATCCAACTGAACGAACGCCAGTCACCGTCTTTCTCCGATTACCACACGGCGCCCCGACGGCAGTACGTGCTGCACCTGCTGGGCACCGGTGAGTACGAGACCGCCGACGGATCCAAGTGCCAACTGGGGCCCGGAGATATCCTGGTGGCCGAGGACCTGACGGGCCACGGCCATATAGCCCGGGGCCTAGGCGAAGGCCAGCGCTTTATCCTGGCAATACCCCTGTCGGAAGCCTAACCGGCCGTTGGTACAATCGGTCTAGGCCTTCGGATTTTGATAGCGGTCAATAACGATCCCAAGCACGACATTCAATAAATTTTTAGAGCAGGTACAAAATGAAAATTGTTCGAGTTTATTCCGGAGACGACGGCGAGTCCCATTTCGAGGATGTCACCGCCGAAGAGATGGTTAACATAGTGAACAAGGTAGGTTCCGGCGACGTCACCCTGGGCCTCCGCCCGTCCCCGTCATTCTCCGACTACCACAACGCCCCCCGGCTACAGTACGTGGTCAATCTTTCAGGCACGGCCGAATTCGAGTGCGCCGACGGGACCAAGTGCCAGATGGAACCGGGAGACATCCTGGTGGCCGAGGACTTGGAAGGGCATGGGCACATCGCCCGCAGCCTGGGCGACACCCCTCGCGCCTCCCTGGCAGTCCCCCTGGAATCAAAAACCCGCTAGCCGTCGGTACAACCGTTTAGGGCCTTCGGCGTTGGATCGGGGTCGAGCGAGCTTGGTGGGTTCAACCGTTCGCAGTGAGCACCGTCGAAACACCTGCCCGGCATGAGCCGTCTCCAGCGGTGAGACCCCTTCAGAACCCCTGAAAGGTGGAGCAAACCCTGATGCCACCTGGTGTTACTCACCGCCCCATGCCAACCAACCGGAAGCAGTTGGTCCGTCATCTCCCGGGTGACCTCGTTATCGCCCAGCAGCGAGTATCTGGCATAGAGGGCTTCTGGGACTCCTGGGTCCCCGTTGTGAAGTACGGCCTCTTCCCAAGAGTGCATGAAGGGCAACACCGCATTCACGGCCAGGTCGATGGCCTTTCAACGCCCAACATACGCCGGGCCGGTCCAGCAACATGGCGGCGCCCAAGATCCGGCGCAGCGGATGGTTCGACGGCCGGACCCGAAAAAGATGCCACTCTCGCCGGTCCATGGCCGGGGCTACCCCTTTGGGCCTAGGCCCGCTTGGCCTGTCCAAACCAGAGCAAGCGGGCAGCCACCTCCGATGGTCGAAACCCGGTCTCCTGCCGGAAGCTCCCGTGCCGCCTCGGTCACTGCATGGAAGGGCGCCAAAGACGCCAACTGAATGAAGGGGCGCCGGTTGCCGCTGTAACCCAACCCCTCCATCAGGGCCTGGTACAAAGCCTAGTCCGGCCCATCCGACTGCATGTACGTCAAAAGCCAACGAGCCTTGGACCCAAACCTGATGCTGCCAGTCCTATCGAGGGCCTTCTCCGCTTCGTCCCAAATCTGCGGTCATGAAAAACCTTTACGGGACAACACCTGCCGGAGGTCGAGCTTGGGCCCCTGTTCCGAAACCTCCGTCAGCAGGAACTGAAGGTCCATCACGGTAGCAAGAGTCCCACTGTGTAGCCGGGTCTCGGATGAAGTAACCTCCAATGCCCCGTGGACCACCACGCCGTTGTGATTGGGGTCTGCCCCGTGGCCGTGAGAATTCCAGTCTGACTGTTTTATGTGGAGTTCCACGTCGCGCCGGACCAACCCTATGCCCTCCACTTCTAACAGCGCGTCCCGGAAATCCGGCCCGGCGGTGACCCCGGAACGGCCGGAATACACCACCCTAACCCGCTGTCCGGCTTCCGTGCACAGTTCCGTCTGCCGCACCGCCCGTTTTTTAGAGAGGTTGGCCAACAGCAACTCCGGAATTCTTTTTGTTTGTACCCTCCGTTTTCGGGTAAGTGATCATCGCGCCTAGGCCGTATGAATAATCTCCAATAACTTAAGATGCAATTACAAATATCTAACCATATTTAACAATCGCCATTCCAGAAAGATCCCGAAAAATCAATGGTGGAATATCAATCCCTCCGTTGGAGTGATGACTGCCTAGGTAGAAAGGCGATCGTTCAGGTAAAATGACAATGGTTCTGGACCTCAAGCCACAGGAGCGATTGCATGCCCACCGATGCCGGCGGCCCGTTGACCCTTTCCTACTTCGGCCACTGCGCTTTCCAGTGGCAGACGGAAGCAGGACTGCGGGTCTTGGCCGACCCGTACCGCAACATCGCCGAGCGCTATTGGTTCAAGAGGCTGTTTCCTGATGTCGGGTGCGACCTGGGCCTAATCACCCATGCCCATTTCGACCATGACGCCGCCGAACGCCTCCCGGAGGGCGCCTCATTGATCCGTATGCCGGGGGATTTCGCCTATGCCGATATGAAGATCCGGGGCGTGTTGGACCTGCATGCTGGGGCATCGCGGCTCCGTAATTTCCCCAATGTAATGTTCCGTCTGGAGACCGGCGGGGTCAACTTCCTGCACCTGGGCGACAACCGGGCCGACTGGCCGGACGACGTGGCCCGGGCCATTGGCGAGGTCGACGTGCTGCTGGTGACCGTTGACGACTCCAACCATCTTCTGAACTACGAAGAGGTGGACTCGCTGGTGCAACGACTGGAACCAAAGGTCGTGGTTCCCATGCACTACCAGATACCGGGGCTTATGGCCGACGACACCGGCTTGGAACCGCCGGAGGGCTGGCTGGCCACCCGGTCCAGGGTCAAGCGGCTGGACGGCCACAGCGCCCAGTTCTCGCCCCAAACCCTCCCTTCGCAGGCCGAGGTCTGGCTCTTTCAACCGTCCCCCGTCTCGTTCGCCAGCCCGCTGGTGGAGCCGAGCTAGGCGCCGGGTATGAGATTGTTTTTCCGAAATACCTACTTCGGCTGGTTGGTGGTGGCTGGCTGCGTGTTGGTGTCTTTCGGGGTTGCCGGCGGCCAGTTCTCGTTCGGCATATTCCTGAAGCCGATGACCGAGGAGTTCGGTTGGAGCCGGGGTTCGCTGTCCCTGGCCTTCGCCCTGACCTTCATGATTGCAGGACTGTTGCGGCCGGTGGCCGGCTATCTGGCCGACCGGTACAGTGCCAAGACCGCCGTGCTCTCCGGCGTGACCGTCATGGGCGTCATCTTGCTGCTTATACCTTTCATCAACAGCCTGGCCCAACTCTACGCCTTGTTCGCCATCATGAGCATCGGGATCACGTTGGGCACAGGCCCCATCTTGACCAAGATCGTCAGCGGCTGGTTCCATACCAGAAGGGGCCTGACTTTAGGGTTGGTCAGCGGCGCCGGTTCGCTCGGTGCGTTGATCCTGGTGCCTGCAGCTTCCCTCTTTCTGGTTCTTTTCGACTGGAAAGAAGCCTATTGGTTCCTGGCCCTGCTGCTACTGCTGGTGGTGTTGCCCGCCGGGTATCTGCTAATCAGAAACCGGCCGCAGGATATGGGACTGGAACCATACGGTGCGTCAGAGGGCGGTCAGGCCTCAAGTTCCGCCCGTTCCGAAGCAGAGAAACTGTTGGGCCGGGACGCTACCTTCCGGGAAGCTTTACGAACGTCATTGTTCGTCAGGTTAACCATGGGGTACTTCGTTTGAGGTTACTCCATGAGCTTCGTGAACGCTCACTTCGTCACCTACGTCCAGGACTTGGGCTACCACAAGATGGTGGCGGCGGGGGCTTTCAGCCTCATCGGAGCTTCGGCAATCATCGGGGCGTTGCTGCTGGGGCACCTTTCAGACGATCACGGACGCCGAAGGCTGCTGAGTTTGTCTTATCACCTACGGGCGTCGGGGTTCGTCCTGGTGTTGCTGTCTATGGGAATCCCCCTATTCAACATTCCATCCCTCGGCATTTCCGCATTGCTGGCGGGGATACTTATGGTGGGGTTCTCTTGGAACGCGGTGGTTTCTATCACCGCCGCCTACGCCTCCGACCGCTTTGGCCTATCCCAGTTGGGGACAATCTACGGGACCATGTTCGCCGTGATGCCCCTGGGCTCCGGCTTTGGCGCCTACCTCGGAGGGCTGCTCTATGATTCCCAGGGCACCTACGCCCTCGCCATCTGGAGCAACATAGCGCTACTGCTACTGGCCACAATGGCCGTCTTCTCCATCAAAGACCGGCGGCTGCCAGGAGTGGCCCCGGCGGCTGCGGACTAGCCGCCTACTCCGTCATTCCTGCGAAAGCCGGAATCCATGTAAACGGAGTCAGACAAGCTGCATGTGTGGGAACGCCGTGGATTCCTGCTTTCGCAGGGATGACAATGGGCCGCGTCGGGCGGCTGATGGTTGGCTTGTTAATAGCGGACGCCCTCATCCTAGCCCTCTCCCGTTGCGACGGAGGAGGGGATCTTTTCTCCGTCGCTCCGGCGAAAGCCGGAACCCACTCAGCCAATATCCCTGTCATTCAGCAAAATCCTTAGTCCGAGGCGTATTTCTCGCCGAGGGCGGTCTCCCAGCGGAGGTAGTTCATCATGTCGGCGAAGTTGCGTTCCGGGCCGGAGACGACCACATCGACCGGGGAGCGCATCACGCCGGAGAGGCCCTGTTCCACACCCAACCCAGCCTTGCGCCAAGCGGTCATGCCGCCATCCAGGACGGACACGTTTCCATACCCCATCGCTTTGAGCGTGGCCCCGGCCAGGGCGGCGTTCTCGCCGTTGTTGCAAGTGACCGAGATGGATGCCGTCTTGTCCGGCGCGATGCCCGCCACCTCAAGCTCTAGGGAGCCTCGAGGGACCCACCGGGCGCCGGTCACATGGCCGCTAGAGAAGTCGGCGCTGGTCTCAACGAAGATTATGTACGCCGGTTTGTCCGCCTCCAGCTCCTGAGGCGAAACAAGCTTGACTTGGGCGCGGGCTTCTTCCAGACCGCTGACCGACGAATTTCCGGAGCCGGTCTCCAGCTGGCGGCCGCTGGCGGCCCAGGCGGTGGCGCCGCCATCGACAGCGTAGACCTCTTCAAAACCAAACTGGCGGTACCACGAAGCGATGAACGTAGCGCGGGCGTGGCCGTCACAAGCGAAGACGACCGGGCAGTTTTTGACCACCAACACATCGTCGGACCGCTGGACCACCTGTCCGCCAGGGAACCAGCGGAAGCCGGGGATATGACCCGCTGTATATTCTTCGTTTGTGCGCACGTCCACAAAATAACTAGTCGTTTGGTCGCGCTTGTCCAACATCTTCTGCACGGTGTCCACGTCCAGGTAACGCACGCCGTCCTCTTCGGCCAACCGGGCAGCATAGGCTTCCGCGGCAGCCAGGCCCTCGGGTGAAAGTTTAGGCAGCTCCAAGCGGTCGCCGCCAGTCTCCAGCTCGTAACCAGCCAACAACCAGCCCGACGTCCCGTTCTTCAAGCCGAAGATGTTGGTCAGGCCCATGCGCTGCAGCACCCTCGTCCCTATGACGCTCCTCGTCCGGCCGGCGCAGTTGACGATGATGGTGGTGTCCTTGTCCAGGTCCTTGGTTATATCGGTGACCCGCAGGGCCAGTTCCCCGCCCGGCACGCTGCGTCCGCCAGGGATGCAGAACCGCTGGTATTCTTCCGGAGTTCTGGTGTCTAAGATGACCAGCTTGTCGCCCCGTTCGATGCGTTCGTGGAGTTCGGTGGCCTCGATCTCGGGGACGCGGTGCTCGACCTCCATCCTCTCCCCGAAGTCCTTGCTAATCACGTTACTGCCCCACTCGGTGGGATAGCCCTCCGTGGACCACTGGTTGATGCCCCGGTCCAGGACCAGCACGTTGTTGAACCCCATCTGTTCTAGGGTGCTGGCGGCCAAGGTCGCCCGGCGGCCGTCGTCATCACAGACGATTATCTTCTCACCCTTCACCGGCGCTGAGGCCCCCATGCGGAATTCCAGTTCCTTGCGGGGTATCAGGCTGGAATCGGCGATGTGGGAGCTGTTGTATTCGCCGGCCTCCCGAACATCGATCAGAGCAAATTTGGACTCGCCCTGCATAAGCTCGTTTAAGTCTTGGGCGGAAATGATGTTGACCATGGCCACCTCTCAGTTGTTTCTTGTTTAGACCGCTCGGTCAAAGTATTGCCGATAGCATAATCACATCCCACGGTCCAGACAAGTTCGGGGTCGGTTGGTTAAGGGTCTAACGGCATGTCCATTCGGCACTACCCTCCGGTGCCGGGCGGGTGATATGAAATTAAACAAGCTATATTTCGGCCAGTTGGCAGCAGTCCACTGGGCCACGGATAAGGAGATTGAAATGCCGGACCCAGCATCGAACTCGTACGCCGACTTGAATGTGCTTTCACCCGACCCCATCTGCGCAGGCGTCTTCCTGCCCGACATGGACCTGCAAGTCTCGGCCACGGAGGGCCACTTCATCCGCAGCCATTTCGCCGCGCCTAATGTGCCCTTGTCAGGTTGGTCACTGCCCGTGACCGGCGAGGTGGATAACGCCCTGTACATCTCCTACGAAGACCTCCTGAAGATGCCCATCCATGAGGTGACCAGCCTCATGGAATGTGCCGGAAACAGCCGCTCCACCATGCAGCCACCAGCCGAAGGCGTGCAGTGGGACAACGGCGGCCTCAGCGTGTCCACGTGGAAGGGCGTTTCGGTCAAGACAGTGTTGGAACAGGCGGGACTGAAGAGCGCGGCCACCGATGTCCTGTTCGTGGGCGCTGACTCCGGCAAAGAGGCCCATGCCGAGGGCACGCTGGTCTATGAGATCAGTGTGCCGGTGGAAAAACTCCTAAACCCAGACTCGGTCTTGGCCTACGAGATGAACGGGGAGACCTTGCCCAAGGACCATGGCTTCCCCGTCAGGCTGTTGGTGCCCGGCTGGTACGGCATGACCTCGGTCAAATGGTTAACCAAGATGGTCGTCATGGACCGCCCCAACGGCGGGTTCCACGAGATGGACTACTGGATCTACCCGGCCACCAACGGCAACGGCGACGCCAAGGCCCGGCGAGTCACCAAGCTGAAGGTAAAGTCTTTGATCAGTACTCCTAATAAAGGGGACATCGTGGCCCCAGGCAAACACAAGGTGGCCGGCGTGGCATGGTCCGGCGCCGGCCACATCGCCAAAGTGGAGGTCAGCACCGACGACGACCGCACCTGGCATACCGCCAATCTGGAAGAACCCAACGGCGGCTACTCCTGGCAGCACTTCGAGTATGAATGGGAGGCAACCAGCCTCGGCCACGCCCTGATCCGCTCAAGGGCCACTGACAGCGCGGGCAACGTGCAGCCCATGTTGGCCACGTGGAACTTCAGGGGCTACGAGGTCAACTCGATTCACTCGGTCCCGGTCACGGTCGCTAAACCCTGATGCAATCGGGGAATTCCTGGGATAATAAGGACATGACCCAAGGGTGCCGAATAAGGGAGGTCACGCCATGGCGGCCAATGCTTATATCCTGGTGAACGCCGACCCCACGCATACGGAAGATGTCATCAAGAAATTGGAGGCCATTACCGGCGCAGTGATACACGAGGTGCTGGGCCCCTACGATTTCGTGGTGGACCTAGAGGCGGACACCCAGGAAGACATCACGGCCATTCTGCGGCACAAGATCCGTCCCATCAAAGGCATAACGAACACGGTTACCTGTATCTGTTTTTAGCGGTCAGCTTTTGGGTTAAGTTGCCTCTGCTTTTCGCAGTTCGTCGGCGTCTACTGTGTACTCGTCTTCGGTTCGGCCTTGGATGGCGGCCAGGACTCTTTCCGCCGACAGAGGCAAGGTCTTGATGCGCACTCCCACGGCGTCGTAGATGGCGTTCGCGATGGCTGCCGGAGGTCCGAACCCTGGCGATTCGGCAACAGCCCTGGCTCCGAAGGGCCCGTCGGCACTGGGGACTTCGACCAAGATATTCTCGATCTCGGGCACGTCGACCGACAGCGGCATCAGGTAGGTGGCCAAAGACGGGTTCCTGACCTTACCGGTCTCTTTGTCGATGAGTATCTCTTCGCTGAGCGCCCGGCCGATGCCCTGCACAGCGCCGCCTTCAAGTTGGCCTTCCACTCCCATGGGGTTGATGGCCTTGCCAATGTCCTGGGCCTGGACGAACCGTGTCACTCGCACCTGGCCGGTCTCCTGGTCAACTATGACCTCCGCGCCCTGAGCATTGAACACCGGAGCGTAGGGCAGGCTGGATAGGGAAGCGGTGCCGATGATTGGCCCGCCCCGGGAACTCAGGCTCATGCGCGCCAGCTGTCCCAGGTTCATGGACTGGGGCGGGTTGTCCTGCACGTAGACCGCTCCGCCGGCACATTCCAGCGCGTCGGCCGGAACCCCCAGCCGGTCGGCGGCCAGCTCAAGCAGCTTGGCCTTGGCGTCTTCGGCGGCGTTCTGCACTGCCCGGCCCTGGCTGTAAACGATACGGCTGCCGCCGCTGGGTCCTGTGAAGGGGGCCATGTCAGTGTTTCGGGCGGCCACCACCACCTGGTCCAGCCGCAGTCCCAAAGCCTCAGCGGCGATCTGGGCCAGCGATGTGTCGCTGCCGGAGATGTCCACCGAACCCGTGAGCAGGCTGATCGTGCCATCTTCGTTGACGCTGATCGCCGCGGTGGACGGCCCGCTGCCGCTACGCCATTCGCCCACCGAAATACCAACGCCCCGGCCTTCTTCGAGCTTCTTGGGCAGGCCCATCTTTTCTTTGAGGGCCAGCATCGTCTCCATGAGACCGTTCTTTGGGATAGCCGAGCCGTTGACAGCCATGTCTCCCTCGCTGAGGGCATTCTTGATCCGGAACTCCATGGGGTCCATGCCCAGCTTGTGGGCTATGACGTCGGTATGGGACTCGGTGGCGAAGGTCATGTCGGCCACGCCCGAGGCCCGGTAGGAGCCGACGTAGATTTTGTTGGTGTAGACGCCATAGGACCGCAGCTTGAAGTTGGGGATGCTGTAGGCGCCCAAACCGTGTCCCACGCCGGCGTTGGGGCCGGCGCCCAGGTATGCGCCCACATCGAAGATGCTCCGGGCCTCTCGGGCCAATATCTTTCCATCCTTGGTGACGCCTGTCTTGAGGTAAATATTGGTTTCCAGGCGCGGTCCATTCAGGGTGAAAGCTTCTTCGCGAGTGTTGATCAGTTTAACCGGTCTGCCGGTCTTGATGGACAGCAATGCCGGGAAAGCCTCCAGGGCGAGGCGCAGTTTGGCGCCAAAGCCACCGCCCATCTCCATGGCCGTGACCTTGATGTTGCTGATGGGCCTGTCCAACACCGAGGCGAGCTGGGCCCGAACCTGGTATGGGCCTTGGGTGGAGGCGTAGATGTCCAGGCGTCCGTTTGCTTGCAGATCGGCCACGCAGGCCATGGGCTCCAAGAACCCCTGGCTGATGGGCTGAGTATGGTAGGTCTCTTCAACGATGACGTCGGAGTCCTTGAAACCCTGGTCCACGTCGCCACGGTCGGCGTCCAACATAGTGCAGTTGTTGCCGCCCAATGCGAACCCGAAGCCCTCGAAGTCCTCCAGGTTCGGGTGAACGTCCACGGACCGTCCGGAGATCGCCTCTAGTGGGTCAACCACATTCTTGATGCCTTCGTACTCGACTTTGATCAGCTCGACCGCTTCAAGGGCCGTAATCTCGTCGTCGGCCGCAACCGCGGCCACCGGCTCGCCGATGTAGAAGACCTCATCGCGAGCCATTACCCGGCGGTCTTTCATTGCGCCTGAGCCGAACCAGGCGTCGGGGTAGTCCTTGCCAATGATGACGCAGCGCACTCCGGGCAGAGCCTCGGCCGCTGAGGTGTCGATGCTCTTGATGCGGGCGTGGCTATGCGTGCTGGTCAGCAGCTTGCACATGAGCATGCCGGGCAGGTAGACGTCTCCGACGTAGGTGGCCTTACCGGTCACCTTTTCCAGGGCGTCAACGCGGATGTGGCTCTTGCCTATCGTTTGAAAGTCGGCCATATCGTTACTCCGTCCCCTGGCCAGTGGCTTTGACGGCCACCATCACGGATTCAATTATTTTTGAGTAGCCGGTGCAACGGCAGAGGTTGCCGCCCAGGGCGTGTTTGATGTTCTCTTCAGTGGGCTCTTCGCCGCTTTCCAGGAACCCCACCGTCGACAGGATAATTCCGGGAGTGCAGTAGCCGCACTGGAGGCCGCCGTGCTCGACGAAGGCCTGCTGCACAGGGTGAAGCTCCTGGCCGTTGGCCACGCCTTCGATGGTTGTTACCTCGCAGTCGTGGGCGGCATGGGCAAGCACCAGGCATGAGCAGACGGGCTTACCGTTGAGCAGGACCGTGCAGGCCCCGCAGTCGCCTTCGTCGCACCCCTTCTTGGTGCCGGTCAAGTGCAACTCGTCCCGCAGCGTGTCCAGCAAGGAGTAGTAGGGCTCGACCAGCACCTGTCTGAGTTCGCCGTTGATTGTTATTTGAAGTTGTTGTTTCATGGTTTTTGTCGGTGAGTGGCTGCTTAGAAAGCGGCTTGTACCGTTAGTCTCCGTTGTTCTTCAAAGGTCATGGGTCCGGAGGCGGCCGCATTGAGGGCCTGCTCCAGGGTGCGGCGGGTGATCACGCCGACTATCTCCTTGCGGTGTTTCGCCGAGCCGCGGATGTCGTCGATGGGTTTCACTCCATCACGTGCTGAGTCTGCGGCCGACTGAATCAGCTCTTGGCCGATGCTCTGTCCCCGGAGGGATTCCTCGGCGGAATAGGCCCGGACCGGGGTCGGTGCCACGGCGCCCAAGGAGATACGTACCTCGGCGCAGAGGCCGCGGCGTCCGTCCAATGAAATCAGGGAAGCGACACCGACCGTGGCAATGTCCATGGCGCCCCGGGGGCTGTGCTTGATGTAGTGGCTGCCGGTATTGGGCGGCGGCGGCGGGACCCTGACTTCAACCAGCAACTCGTCGCTTCGCAGCACTGTTCGGCCAGGGCCAGTAAAGAACTGGTCGAGGGCAACCCAGCGGTCGCCGTCAGGACCAGCGATGCGGCACTCGGCTCCGAAGACCAACAGCGCCGGGATCGTGTCTCCTGACGGCGACGCGTTGCAGATGTTGCCGCCCACCGTGGCTAGGTTCCGCACCTGGACTCCGGCGAACGACGCCGCGGCTGCTGCCAGGGCCGGGTAGCGACGGCGGACCATTGGGTGCTGTTCTAGGGCGCGGACGGTGACCAATGCTCCGATACGCAGACCGTTTCGGGAGCTGTAGGTGATACGGCCCAGTCCGGCAACGCGCTGGATGTTAATCACATGTTCCGGGTTCCACACACCCGCCCGCCAACGCACCAAAAAGTCAGTGCTGCCGGCCACGATGCGGGCGTTTTCGCCGTAACGCTGCAACATCGAAATAGCCTGCCGCACCGTCCTGGCTTCCAAATATTCAAATCGCTTCATGCTAAGTTCCCTTTTCCGGGGGTTATGTCATTCCAAGGGGAGTTTAGCACGAGGCTCGCGGCGGGCGGTACAACCGCGTTTTGTACGGATCAGTTTGGTGGGTTTGCTAGAATAATCCACGGCATATCTCATTTCGGTATCAAATCAAGGCTAATCAACTATGGACGACTATTCAATTGCAGTTGACGTGGGTGGAACTTTCACCGACATCGTGCTCTGCAACTTGGCTACCAACAAGCAGCGGGTCCACAAGACCCCTTCCACACCCGACGACCCTAGCACCGGGTTCCTGACCGGACTCAAGGAGGTGCTGGCCGCCAACTCGGTGGAGGCTTCCCAGGTCAAGCACGTCTTCCACGGCACGACCATCGCCACCAACGCCATCCTGGAGAACAAGGGGTCTCCGGTGGGACTTTTGGTACCTGAGGGATTCAAGTTCGTGCTGGAGATAGGCCGCCACGGGACGCCGCGCCTGGTCAACCCCCAGTCATGGGTGAAGCCGGAACGGCCGGTGCGTCCCCGGGACATCGTCGAGGTGTCAGAACGGGCCGGGTTCTCCGGCGAGGTATTGGTACCCTTGGATGAAGACGCTGTCCGAGCCGCCGCTAGAAAATTCAAGGCCGGCGAGATAACCTCCATCGCGGTTTCATTCTTGCACTCCTACTCCAACCCCACCCACGAGAATCGGGCCAAGGAACTGATCCTAGAGGAATTCCCCAACGCCCAGGTTTCCATATCGTCGGAAGTGCTGGCTGTTTTCAGGGAGTACGAGCGGACCATGACCACGGTGTTGAACGCCTACGTCATGCCCAGGGTAAGCAATTACATCGGCAATCTGGAGTCTTCGCTGCAGGCCAACGCCGTCGACTCGTCGTTCTCCATCATGAAGTCCAACGGCGGCATGATCGGCGCCGACATAGCCGTCCGACAGCCGGTGCACACTGCCCTTTCCGGCCCGGCCGCCGGGGTGATGGCCACGCTGCAGATCGCCGAGAATACGGGCGTTTCCAATTCCATCTCATTCGACATGGGCGGCACCAGCACCGACGTTTCGCTGCTGCTAGAAGGGCGTCCGACCACCAACCTGGCCGGGCGGCTGGGCAACTGGCCCATCCAACTCCCCATGCTGGACATCGCGACCATCGGCTGCGGCGGAGGAAGCATCGCCAATGTCTCGCCCTACGGCAGTCTGACCGTCGGCCCCTCCAGCGCCGGTTCGGTGCCGGGCCCGGTCTGTTACGGCAAGGGCGGCACCTCCCCCACGGTCACTGACGCCAATATTGTCTTGGGCCGAATCAACACCCAAATCGCCGGAGGCACGCTGCCCCTGGACGCCGCCGCAGCCGCCAAATCAGTCCAGGAAAAGATCGCCGCGCCGCTGAATATGGAGCTGCACACCGCCGCCAACGGCATCTTGAGCATCGCCAACAACGCCATGGTCGGCGCCATCCGAAATGTCAGCGTTGAGCGCGGCCACGACCCCCGCGAGTTTGCCCTGGTAGCGTACGGCGGGGCCGGGCCGATGCATGCCATCGACGTTGCCAAGCTGCTGGGCATCAACAAGGTGGTCGCGCCCCTGCACCCGGGCATCTCCTCGGCGTATGGGTTGTTAGTGGCCGAACTGAAGAACGACTACGCCCGCACGTCGCTACAAACCCCGCCCGACTACGACACCGACGGAATGGAACGTGTCTACGGCGAAATGGAGTCGGAGGGCCGGGCCTGGCTCACTGAAGAGGGCGTTCCGCAAGACCTACACGTCTTCTCCCGCTGGGCCGACCTTCGCTACGCCCACCAAGGCTCGGAGGTGACCGTTGCCTTCGGCGAGAACCAGGTTTCCAGACAGGCTCTCGATGCGGTGATCCAAGAGTTCCACACCCGCCACGAGCAGCTCTACGGCTTTGCCCTGGACCAGCCCGTGGAGATCGTTACGCTGCGAGTTGCCGCCTCGGGCAACGTGGGCTCGGTGGACATGCCCGTCCTTCCCACCGGCTTGGACTCTCCCGAGAAAGCCATCGCCAGCGAGCGGCAAGTCTTTTTCGATGAGGCGGGCGGCTTTGTCAAAACCAACATCTACCATTTCGACCGGCTAGCCCCTGGTTCCAGCATCAGCGGCCCCGCCGTTCTGGAAGGCATGGACTCCACCGTCCTGATCAACCCAGGCTGGACCGGGCAGATAGATCGGTACGGCAATTGCATCATGGAGCCAAGCAAATGAAAAACACCCTTGACCCGGTGACCCGGCAATTGGTCCGTGGCTCGCTGCGGGCGGCCCGTCTGGAGTGCGAATTGCTCATCGAGCGAACCGCGATGTCGGCTTTCATCCGCGAAAAGAAGGATTATCAGGTCAATTTCCTGGACCAGAACGGCCACGAACTCTACGGCGACACAATGGGCGCCGACATGGTCCAATGCGTGTGGGAAACCTATCCGTTGGGGACCATGGCCCCAGGCGACCTCTATTGGTACAACGACCCGTATCTGTCGAAGGGCAGCGTCACCCATACCCCCGACATGACCTTCCTGGCCCCCGTGTTCTTCGAAGGCGAGATCGTGGCCTATTGCCATTCCTTCGCCCATTTTTGGGACCTGGGCGGCTCCCGGCCCGGCAGCATTGGCCCGGCCAACACCGAGATCTTCCACGACGGCACGCTGGTTCCGCCGATCAAGATAGTTGACCAGGGCAAGCTGAACAACGAAGCCTATCGAATAATCCTCCGGAACTCCCGGTACCCAGACCTTCTGGAAGGCGATACCCGCGCCTTGATGGCCGCCGCCAACCGGGCCCAAGAACGCCTGCTGGAGATGTTCGGCCGCTTCGGCAAGGAGACGACGCTGGCCGCCCTGGACGCCGACCAGGCCGACACGGCAACCATGGTGCGCGAGAAGTCTTTAGAACTGATCCCACAAGGCAGCTTCAGCGTCAGAGATTACATGGACCACGCCGGGATCAGTGACCGCTGGTACTCCTACCACGTGAAGCTCAGCCGGAACGGGGATGAGATCACCCTAGACGCCACCGAGAGCGACGACCAGGCCGACGGCTCGATAAATTTCCTGGCCAGCGACGGCGCACTGGCGGCCTACTTCGGCCAGTATTTCCACCAATACGACACCTCGCTGCTGCCGAACCACGGCCTGCTGGCGGCCATCGATGATGTTCAGTTACGCCAGGGCAGCATCCTGCAGCCGGACTGGCCAGCCGCGTTGGGGTGTCGGGCCCACACCTTCACCAAGCTAAAAAGCTCGGTCCGGGCACTGTTAGCTGAGGCCACCGATGGGCAGGTGATGGCCGGATCAGCGGTCTACGTGATTGCCTACTGGCGGATGAAAGAGTCGGGCGGCGACTGGCTGCTCTGTACTGATGGGATAGCGGTGGGCCATGGGGCACGGCCCATCGCCGACGGTCTGGACGCCATCTACAGCCGCCACAACGAGAACTACCCCGGCGAGTTCATGGAGATGGAGTACCCGCTGCGCATGGAGCGCTACGCCATCGCCCCGGATTCGGGCGGGCCCGGCAAGTACCGAGGCGGCTGCGGCATCATCCGCGACGTCCGTATCCTGGCCGACGAAGGCACCTTTGGCTTGCGGGTGGAGAACAACATTTTCCCTACATGGGGAGTGGCCGGCGGCATGGGCGGCGGCACATCACGAGTAATAATCAATCCCGGCACACCTCAGGAGAAAGAAATCCGCGCCTTCTCCGACGACAACGTCTGGAAGAAGGGTGACTTGGTCCGCGTCTACACAGCTGGTGGCGGCGGCTGGGGCGACCCCCTTGAGCGGGAAACAGACCAGGTGCTGAACGACGTCCTAGACGGTTTCGTGAGCGTCGAGGCAGCCGAGATTTCGTACGGGGTGGTCATAGACCCACAGACCTTGGTCATCGACCAACGCGCCACGACAGCCAAGAGGCAAGAGGTCCAAACCTCAAGGGGCCCAACCAAGCTGTTTCACCGCTTCAACTACTTCGACACTGCCGAGGAAGAACTGGAGTGGGTGGAGAAGAATATTCCGAGGTAAGTGGAGTAGGCCGAAAACTACGACCCGGCCGCCCGCGGGCTTGGCTTTCCCAGTCGGGTTCTCGCAGTTCCCTTTTGAGGGTTTTGCCGGAGGCGTTGCGGGGCAGGGTGTCTATGAAGTCCATCGACTTAAGAAGCTCGAAGCCGCCTATCTCACCGCGGCAATGTCCTATGAGCTCGGCTTCAGTGGCCGACGCGTCCACGTGGAGTTGGACCACTGCTTTGATTGCCGCGCCCCGTTGTTGGTCTGGGACACCGATCACCGCGGCATCGGCGATGGACGGGTGCTTGAATAGGGCCTCTTCCACCACCCTGGGGTAAATGTTTTCTCCACTGGACACAATCATATCTTTGACGCGGTCTTGGGCAAACAGTAGCCCTCATCGTCCAGGGTTCCAGCGTCGCCTGCGTGCATCCACCCGTTTCGCATGGCTTCGGCCTTCGCCTCCAGCTGGTTCCAGTATTCCTTCATAACCTGGGGCCCCGAACGCAGATTTCGCCAATGGCCCCGTTGGATACCGTGTTGTCATCTTCGTCGACGACCAGTGGCTCCGAGCCCAAAACGGCCCTGCCGCTGAGAGTGGTAACTCAGGTTTATCGCCCAGTGCCAGTCGGTGATCGGCGGCGGACATGAATGTGGCTACCGGTGACAATTCGGTCTGGCCGTAAGCCTGGACGAAGTCGCAATTGAAAACCTCCAAACCCCTGGCAAGCGTCTCCTCGGCGATAGGAGACCGTCCATAAGCCATCAGTTCAGGGTCAGCATATTTACGCCGTGCCACGTCTGGGACGGCCACCAGACAGCCTTGGACCATCGCTGGAACCAAGATCGTCCAATTAATCTTGTCTTCGTCCATTGCCTTCACAACTTCAGCTGGGTTGGATCACGCCTATGAACGAAGTATAGGACGCCGCTATATGATAAAGAGACGCGACAACCAGCACCCGGTGGCCGGGGGCATGATGATTTCAGGGATGGACGGGCAATGTTGGCGATCAGGGAATCATGGGTGAGCACGACGCCTTTGGGATGGCCGGTGGTGCTACTGGTGTACATCTGGATTACGTCGTCGCCACCTTCGATGTACTCCCCAGAGTCTGAACCGGGATGGGCGTTGACCCAGGAGTCAAAGTCGGTCCAAGCAGGCGAGTTACCTGCTCCAACAGACACATATTGAGAGACTATTCCAAGTTCCGGCCGGAGTCCATCGGCAGCTTCAAGATATTCAGGTGAAGCCATCGCCATTTTTGCCTGGGAGTCGTTGATGATGAAGGCCCACTAGTGGGGGCCCAGACGATAGTTCATCGGCACCGGCACCACGCCGGACTTGGCGCCGGCATAGAACATGAACGCGTATTCGATGCTGTTCTTGGAAAGGAAAGCGACCTGGTCTCCCTTCTTGATCCCGGAACTAGTGAAGGCGTTGGCCAAGCGGTTAACCTATTTGCTGGCCTCGCTGTAGGTGAAGGTCCGACCGTCCATGACGGCGAATTCTGAGTCTGGACGCTTGCGGACGAAGTAATCGTGAAATCGCGTGGCTCAGCATCACTATGTCATCACTATGTTTGGGATGCAGAATTCTAACATAGTAGGCAAAGAGTAGCGGGTCATCCGGAGGGGATTGCGGGAGAAGAAGATGGTGGGCCTGGATGGACTTGAACCAACGACCTCGGTCTTATCAGGACCGCGCTCTAGCCACCTGAGCTACAGGCCCACATAGTGGAGAGTGGCCAATAGCCACGTTTGGATTATAGCGACTGGTCGTGGGTGGGGCAAGGTCGGGGGCGGGATGTACCAATTTAGCCATCACGCCACTCCGAATAAACGCGGCTGCGCCGCTACCCCGGCCCGTCTGGGCCGTCGGGGCCTCCCATGGGGCTTTCTCCGCCGCCGGGGGGGACGCCGTCTACGTCGGGGCCGTTTTGCTTTTCCATACAAGGGTTGAAGTCTCGGGGGGTGCGTGAGGGTCTGGGTGGGCGCGGGGTGGTCGTGGCTGTGGCGCCGATGGACTCTGGGCTGAAGCCGTCGGGGAACTGGAGGGTGCGGACCGGGTAGTTAATGGTTATGTCATTTTCTTTGAATCGGCGGTGCAGGTTCTTGATCAGGGCCGATTGCAGATCGAAGCTGGAGATGCGGTCGCGTGCCTGCAGAAACAGCCAGAAGTCCACGTTGGACTCACCGAAGGAGTCGAAGGCGAACCAGGAACCGTACGACCGGTTGGCGCTCAGGCTGTTCTCGACCAGCTCGGTCATTACCTCCCGGGAGACCTCCTCCACCAGGTCCAGGTCGCTGTCGTAGCTAACCCCGCAGGTCACGTAGACGTTCACCGCGGGCACCGGCTGCTGGTAGTTGGTGATGATGGTCTCGGCGAAGCGGGCGTTGGGTACCACCACCAGGTTGTTGCCCCAAGTCCGGATGCGGGTGCTGCGCCAGCCCACCTCCACCACATACCCCGCCATACCGCTTTCAAGCTCGATGTAATCGCCGGTTGAGATGACGCCCTCGGTCATGACGTAGGTGCCAGCGAACAGGTTGGCCAGGGTCGGCTGGATAGCCAAGGCCACGGCCAGACCGCCCAGACCCAGACCGGCGATGAGGGGGCTGATGTTGATGTCCATGACATCCAACACCAGCAGCGCGCCGATACCATAGATGAAGACGCCGCCAACCCGGCGTAACAGCGGGAATAGCCTCAGGTCGACCACATGGTTGGCGCGGGTGGCGAGGGTGGCCAAGTACCAGTCAATGGCGCTGGAGAGCAGGCCGACCACCACCAAGATCCCAACGACTATCCCGGCTGCGCGAGCGATTGTGTCCGCCCGGTCCTGCTCGGAGCCGGACAAGCCCAAGGGAATGGTCACGGCCAGATACGCCCCCAGCACCAAGATGCCAAAGACAACGGGCCAGCGCACCGACCCCACCAATCGGGAGTCCAGGTCTGTGGGCGTCCACTGGGTGAACCGGACGATGAGCGGAAAGACCAGCTTGAAGACCAGGAAAGCCACCACGATAGCGATAAGACCGATGGCGCCTGCAGTGGCGGGGTCCAACCACGGCGGGTCGCCCAATCCGAAGCGGGCCAAGATAGGTGCTGTCAGAGCGAAATCCATTGAAATTGGCTGCTCCCGGCGCGGGGATTGATGTCCGAATCGAGACGGATAACCCCGAAATCCATTGTTGAGTTTATAACATTCAGGCCTGGTTTTCAGGCTGGGCAGAACTACCGTTCTTGAGCCGTTTTAGCAGCAGGGGGAGCAGTTCCCCGGATGGACCGTCGAGGGTGATGTCGCACCACTGGGTGAGGGTGGTCTCCTCAGGGTTGATCTCGATCAGCTTGGCACCCAGTTCCTTGGCGACCAGGGGCAGACGCGCCGCCGGGTTAACGGTCCCAGAAGTCCCCACCAGCAGCATACAATCGCAGGTCTCGGCCTGCTGGCGACTGGCCAGCAGCACATCCTCAGGGATGGGTTCGCCGAACATAACCGTGTCCATCTTGATCACACCGCCGCAGTGGGTGCAGATGGGCGGCAGGCTATCGAAATGGTAGCCGTCCCTGGGTTGCCGGACGCCGCAGCCGAGGCAACGGAGCCAGGTCCGGTTGCCGTGTATCTCCAGCAATGACCGGCTGCCCGCCTCCCGGTGGAGGTTGTCTACGTTCTGGGTCACCACGCACTGCAGAACCCCCATTGCTTCCATCTCGACCAGGGAACGATGTCCCGGATTGGGCTCCGCTAGGTCAACGGCAACCCTCATCTCGTAGGTTGGGTCGCCGGGCTTGTCTTCGGTGCGGAACCGGGTCTCCCACCATTCCCCGGGGTCGCTGATGAACTCTTTGAACGAGAGATTGGACGGCTCGCCGAACTTGGTCCAGAGTCCGCCTGGGCCCCGGTAGGGAGGGATGCCGCTCTCGACAGACAGCCCGGCCCCAGCCAACGCAACCACGTGGTTGGAACGCAAGATGAGCGCAGCGGCTTCGTCAAGGGAACGAGATAATCCGGCGGTTAGCTCTAACATGATTGATTGGATATATTAAACACGCCAGAGCGTTCTGAGAAGGGACGTTTACGGGGAAGTGGGAAAGGCTTCGCGGCCGATCAATGGGACAAAGCGGCAGGGGCCAAGCATGCGCAAGGAGATGCCCTCACCCGTGCGTAGGACACAGACGAGTTCTTGCTGGTCACGGTTGCCCACGGGCACGATCATGCGGCCACCGACGGCTAGCTGGGCGATCAATCTCGGCGCCAAGGAAGGGGCCGCGGCCGACACGACGATGGCGTCGTACGGCCCGCGCCAAGGACAGCCAAGTGCTTCCCTGGCGTCTTCAACGATGACATTCTTATATTCGAGGTCTTCTAGAGTGTCCCGCGCCCGTTCCGACAGGCTGCGGACCAGTTCAACGGTGACCACTTTGCCTTCCGGGACCAGTTCGGCCAGCACGGCGGCTTGGTAGCCGGAACCGGCGCCAACCTCCAGCACCCGGTCAGCCGGTTGCAGGCGGAGCGCCTCGGTGATCAGGGCCACGATGTGGGGTTGGGAGATGGTCTGGCCTTCGCCGATGGGTAGCGGTATGTCCCGGTACGCCCTGGAACGTTCGCATGCAGGCACGAACGCTTCTCTGGGCACTCGCTCCATGGCTTTCAGGACGGAATTCGACCTGATGCTGCGTCTCAAACTTATAAACAGTTCCCGACGGTCAGAAAGCAGTTTCTTGTCCGATTCGTGTCCTCTCATCAACCCAATTTTAACATTACATAAGCAGGCAACAAAGAAGTTTACAGGCACATATCCGGTGTTTTATGAACTTTCCCAGGAGTGATTGACTGTAAGAAACCCGTATGCTAACTTGGTTTAAGTCAGCAGTGGAAAATTCAGTTTCTTAGAGATTTTTATAGGTTTTTATGGCCGAATCCGGCCCGTAAAATGTCTCAGAGTCGATCACCTTGGTAGAAATTCAAACTAAGGACAACCAAACCACCGAAAAGTCTCAATGGCTCTCCCTCCGGGACGCCTGCCGATTGCTTGATGTCAGCAACACGACCCTGAGGCAGTGGGCCGACAACGGCTACCTCAGGGTGTACCGCACTCCTGGCGGCCACCGCCGGTTCCTCCGCGAGGACGTAGAGTCCTTCGCCAACGCCCCCGAACAGGCACAAGAACAGGGCCGGGAAGACACCACCGAGAGTTTGGCCCTCCGTAAGATCCGCCGCAGCCTGGGCCGGAACGATGTTCTACAGCAACCCTGGTATCAGAGCGTCGAAGAAGAGGGCAAGATTCGGATGCGGCTCTTCGGACGCCGCCTGTTATCCTTGCTGTTGCAGGAAGCAGGCCCCCGCCGCCGCAGGCAGGAACTTCTCGAGGAATCCCACCTGCTGGGCCGCGAGTACGGCAGTGAGATGTCGGAACGGGGCGTGACCCTGAAGGACACCATCGAAGCCTTCGTTTTCTTCAGGACCATGGTCCTGGACTCCGCCATCCCCAGTTCCTGGAGCAGGATCATTGAAGCGGCCGACCGGGTGTTGGTCGGCATGGCCGATTCTTATGAAAACTTAGAAATCTCCGCGCCCGTCGAACCCAAATGACCGGACCGAGCGAATATAGAACGAGCATCAGCCTTTAACACTCAGTGATTAACTTATGTAGTCCTGGAGGGACCGCAGGCAGATATGGATATAACCGACCGCAAGCTTCTCAATTTGATCCAAGGGCCCTTTCCCATGGTCGACCAGCCCTTCCAAAAACTCGGCGAAGAGGTTGGGATCAGCGAACAGGAAGTCCTCGAAAGATTGGCTGAACTGAAACGGACCAACGTCCTGCGTCAGATCAGCGCCATCTTCGACACCCGCCGCCTGGGTTTCAAGACCACACTTGTAGCCATGGCATACGAAACAGCGAAGTTGCATGACGCAGCCATGGTGATCAACAAGCACCCCGGCGTCAGCCATAATTACGCTCGGGAAGGCTCCTACTACAACCTGTGGTTCACCCTGGCCGTGCCCCCGGAACACGACCTGGAAGCCACCGCTGACTACATGGCCCGCAAAACCAACGCCCTGGAACAGCGAATCATGCCCACCAAACGGTTCTTCAAGATCGGCGTCAACTTCGATATGGTCAAGAAGAAGGGCTCCTCGTTCAATTTCTCTCCTGATAACGTCAACAAAGAACAATCCGACGGAGAGACCGCCGCCAACAAAGAGGAAGCCGACTCCTGGAACAAGGCTGTCCCCGTGACCGAGGCCGAGAAGGACGCCATCCGCGGGATGCAGGAAGACCTGGAGCTGATTCCCCGACCCTACGACCAGACCGCCGAGCAGTTGGGCATGACTACCGACGAGCTGTTCGCCTTGGCCAAGGACTTCCAAGACCGGCGCATCATGCGGCGCTATAGCGCAGTGCTGCACCACCGCCGATCTGGATTCAGGGCCAACGCGATGATCGTCTGGAAGGTCCCAGAAGAGCGGTCCGAGGAAGTCGGCCTGATGATGGCCTCCCACGACGCCGTGACCCACTGTTACGAGCGCCCGACCTTCCCTGACTGGCCTTACACGCATTTCACCATGGTCCACGCGACCACCCCCGAGGGCTGCGAAGAAATCAACACCGAAATCAGCGAAGCCACGGGAATCACCGAGCGCCTGGTGTTGTACAGCACCAGGGAATACAAGAAAACGCGGGTCCGCTATTTCGTGCCCGACTACGACGAATACGTGGACACCGAGAAACCCGACGCTATAATCACGGCCTAACTCCAGACCAAGGGGTCCGGCCCCGCCGGGCCCGCGAGTCATGGATATATATCGAGAGCTTATGGCAAATTTTTATCCCGTTTTCCTCAACCTGACCGGACGCCGCTGCGTCATCATTGGCGGAGGGCAGATCGCCGAAGGCAAGATCTCTAAGCTGCTCGAATCGGGCGCTAAGATCATCGTGATCAGCCCCGATACCACCCAGGGCATCCGCGGCTTTGCTGAGCGCGGCGACATCGAGTTCCAGCGACGTAGGTACGAAGCCGGCGACCTCGATGGAGCATTCTTGGTCATCGCGGCAACCAATGACCGGGTGGTCAACCAAGAGATATTCGAAGAAGCCGAGAAGCGAGGCGTTTTGCTGAACGCAGTGGACGATGTGCCCCGCTGCTCTTTCATCGCCCCGTCCATCGTGGAGCGCGGCCCGGTGACCATCGCCATCTCCACCGGTGGCGCCAGCCCAGCCTTGGCCCGCAAGCTGCGGGAGACCCTGTCGGACTCTAATGACCTGGACTGGACCGAAGCGACTAACCTGCTCTCCAAAGCCCGCCAAGTTATCAAGGACAAACAAGTGGCAGTTGACCCGCAACGTTGGCAGTGCTGCATGACCTCGGAGCTGCTCAGCCTGGCCAAGTCGGGCCGGGAAGACGAAGCCGTGGAGCTGCTGCTGAACGGCCTACTGGGCAAGGATTCCAACGGTAAATGTTCCAACATCGCCGAGTGCGTTGACGGCGGCTGCCAGATTAGGAACCAGACCACACAGGCCCCGGTTGAGTCCAAGGACTCACCACGCACCGAAGACCGGATAGCCCAAGCCGCAAGGGATTAAACCTTTGTCCACCAGCGACTCAGAAGAAAGTTCAGTTAGTTCAGGCATTCCGGCCACGAAAGTCGGAAGCCGCGGCAGTGCCCTGGCGCTGATTCAAGACCATGTGGTGATCAGTCGGTTGAAGGCCAACAGTCCCGCCCTGGAGTTCCAAGTCGATACCGTCCGGACCAGGGGAGACACCGACCAGACCTCCCGTCTCGCCGGCATGGGCCTGGGCATCTTCGTCAAGGAATTGGAGCAGGAGCTACTGGACGGCAAGCTGGATATCGCCGTCCATAGCCTCAAGGACATGCCCACCCAGTTGGCCGACGGCCTGGTGCTAGGAGCGGTGTTGTCCCGAGAGGACCCCCGTGACGTGCTGGTAAACCGGTACGGCTGCCCCTTAGACGGGCTTCCCGAGGGCGCGAAGATCGGCACCAGCAGCCCCCGCCGCGCCGCCCAATTGAAGCAATACGCCCCCCAGGTGGAGGTTGTTTCCATCCGGGGCAACGTGGAGACCCGGCTGCGGAAAGCCCAGGGAGAAGAAGCCGATGGCGCTATATTGGCCGCCGCCGGCATGATCCGGCTGAGACTGCAAGACCAGGTCACCGAGTACCTTTCCATCGAGCAGTTCGTGCCCCCTCCGGGGCAGGGCATATTGGCGGTGGAAGCGCGGGCCGACGACCACCGAATGCTGGCATTATTGGCAGCCATTGACGACTCGGACACCCGCTACGAGGCCACAGCTGAAAGGGCATTCTTGGCAGAGCTTGGCGGCGGTTGCAGCGTACCCGTGGGCGCCTATGCCCAATGCATCGACGACGAGATGCTCATGACGATCTACATAAGCTCGGAAGACGGCGAGAACAGCTTCACCACCAAGGTGCAAGGACCAAAAGCGGACGCTCTGGGAATAGCCCGCGCGGCGTTCCACACCCTGGAGAGGGAGGGCGGCGCCGATCTGGTGGCCGCTGCCAGGGCGAACCTGGCGTAATATTCCGCCCTGATGGGCGTTTAGAAGAGATGAAATATTGACCGGTAAAGTCTATCTGGTGGGCGCCGGACCCGGCGACCCCGGCTTAATCACAGTTAAGGGAATGTGGGCATTGGAGCAGGCCCAAGTTGTGGTCTACGACCGCTTGGTGGACCCCTCCCAGCTCCAGGCCGTGCCCGACGACGCCGAACTCATCTTCGTGGGCAAAGCCAGGGGACGCCAGGAACTGACCCAACTCGAGATCAACCAACTCCTGGTGGATAAGGCCGCCCAGGGGTTCACCGTGGTGCGGCTTAAAGGCGGAGACCCGTTCGTATTCGGCCGGGGCGGCGAAGAAGCCCTCGAGTTAAAGGCCAACGGACTGCCCTTTGAAGTCGTGCCCGGCGTAACCTCGGCCATCGCCGGACCAGCCTACGCAGGCATACCCCTGACCCACCGGGGCATCTCCACTACTTTTACTGTCGTCAGCGGCAGCGAGGACCCGAACAAACCCGAGTCTACGATCCCCTGGGACATACTGGCCAAGAACGGCGGCACCCTGGTGGTACTCATGGGCTGGAAATCCCTGGAAACCATCCTAGCCACCCTGAAGGAAGAGGGCCTCCCGCCAACAACACCCGCGGCCCTCGTGCAATGGGGGACCTGGAGCGACCAGCAGACCGTTACCGGCAACATAGAAAACATTCTGGACAAAGGTCAAGAAGCTGGGCTGACACCCCCGGTCATCACCGTAATCGGTGAGGTGGTCAACCTCAGGAAGGACCTGGCCTGGTTCGACAAGCGAACTCTCTTCGGCAAGCGCGTCCTGGTCACCCGCTCCCGTTCTCAGGCGTCACGGCTCTGCACTCTGTTGGAGCAATCCGGGGCCAACCCGGTGGAATTGCCCACCATCCAGATCAGCCCATTGGACGACTTCTCAGAACTAGACACCACGTTAGAACGATTAACTGATTACAACTGGGTAATCTTCGCCAGCGCCAACGCCGTTGAATCGGTGTTTGAGCGGCTGGAGCTAAAAGGCAAAGACGCCCGCGCCCTGGCCGGTACGACCGTCGGAGCAATCGGCCCTGCCACTGCCCAAGCTCTGGCCAACCGGGGCATCACCACCGACTTTATGCCCAGCCATCCGGTCTCGGAAAAGGTCATCAAAGAACTATCGGGCCGCGACTGGAAGGGTGTTTCAGTATTGCTGCCCTCCGCCGACATCGGCCGCCACGAACTGGAAAAAGGTCTCGCCGAGATGGGCGCCCAGGTCAACCGGCTGTCCGCCTACCGAAACGTGCCCGTAGCGGGTGTGAGCGACCTGGCCAAGCGGGCTTTTATTGACGGCGTCGATGTCGTAACTTTTACCAGTTCCTCCACCGTACGAAACCTGGCGGAGATGCTGGACGGAGACCTAACGGCCATCCAAGCCAGCTTCATCGCCTGCATCGGCCCAGTTACTGCCGCCACCGCCCGCGAGCTGGGATTGCGGGTGGACCTGGAAGCATCAGAACACACGGTCGAGGGCTTAGTCGACGCGCTGACCGGCCACTTCGCCGGCGGTGAGCTTTCCCGCCAGTAAACTCTAGAAGAAGGTCTAGGAGAAAAGATCATGACCAGCTTCCCCGACTCGAGGTTGCGCCGACTGCGCGTCAGCGATCCCATGCGCAACATGGCCCGGGAGACCCGGCTGTCCGTCAAAGAGTTCGTCTACCCGCTGTTCGTGGCCCATGGCAGCGGCGTCAAAGAAGCGATAGAACCGATGCCTGGCCAATTCCAGATGTCCATAGACGTTCTGTCTGAAGAAGTTGGAGAGGCTGCCGAATTGGGCATCCCATCGGTGTTGCTGTTTGGACTGCCCGCCGAGAAAGACCCCCTGGGCGTCGAGGGCTACGACCCCGAAGGCATCGTCCAAGAAGCGGTGCGCATGATCAAGAAGAACCACCCCGGCATGATGGTGGTGACCGACGTCTGCATGTGCGAGTACACAGACCACGGCCACTGCGGCGTAATCGCCAACGATAGGATCGACAACGACCAAACACTGGAATTACTAGGCAAGACCGCCGTATCCCACGTGCAAGCGGGCGCCGATCTTCCCGCCCCGTCGGCCATGATGGACGGCCAGGTCTGGGCCATCCGCCGGGCATTGAACGACCACGGCTACGACGACACGCCGATCATGGGCTACGCGGCCAAATACTCGTCCGGATTCTACGGCCCATTCCGGGTAGCCGCCGATTCCACGCCCCAGTTCGGCGACCGGAAGAGCTACCAGATGGACCCGGCCAACGCCCGCATGGCCATGCGAGAGATCGAAGCTGACATCTCCGAGGGCGCAGACATAGTCATGGTTAAGCCGGCCTTGTCTTATTTGGACGTCATCCGGCAGGCCAAGGACCGGTTCGTCCTGCCCTTAGCGGCCTACAATGTCAGCGGCGAGTACTCCATGATCAAGGCCGCGGCGGCCAACGGTTGGGTCGACGAGAAGACCGTGACCATGGAAGTATTGACCTCCATCAAACGGGCCGGAGCCGACACCATCCTCAGCTATCACGCGAAAGAAGTTGCGCGGTGGCTTAAAGAAGCCGAATAACTCTCTTACCCAAATTATTATCAGGACGTGGCATGCAACGTAGCAAATCGGAAGCACTGTTCGCCGAGGCGCAGAAATATATCCCAGGCGGCGTCAACAGCCCGGTCCGGTCCTTCAAATCAGTTGGCGGCACCCCGCCATTCATCGCCAGGGGCCAAGGGGCGCGGGTCTGGGACGTGGACGGCAATGAATACCTCGACTACTTGGGCTCCTGGGGGCCGTTAGTCTTGGGGCACTCCCATCCCGCGGTGGTTGAAGTCCTGAAGAAGACTGCCGAGGGCGGCACCAGCTTCGGTGCGCCCGTGGAACAAGAAGTCGAACTGGCCAAGATCATCTGTGGCGCGCTGCCATCTGTGGAGTCGGTCCGGCTGGTCAGCTCCGGCACCGAGGCCTGCATGAGCGCCATCCGGCTGGCCCGGGCGTTCACCAACCGCGACAAGATCATCAAGTTCGCCGGCTGCTACCACGGCCACGCCGACGGTCTGCTGGTCAAAGCCGGCTCCGGCGCATTGACTCACGGCATACCCACCAGCGCGGGCGTTCCCGAATCCTACGCCAGCGAAACACTGGTGGCGGAATACAACGACATCGGGTCGGTGGAAAGGTTCTTCGAAGCCAACCCCAACGCCATCGCCGCCATCATCATCGAGCCGGTGGCCGGGAACATGGGCGTGGTCCCGCCCGCCAACGGGTTCTTGGAAGCCATCCAGAAGATCACTAAGGACAACGGCGCGCTGCTGATTTTCGACGAAGTCATCACCGGGTTCCGGGTCGGGCCCAACGGCGCCCAGGGCCTTTACTCCATCACCCCGGACATCACTACCATGGGCAAGATCATCGGCGGCGGACTACCGGTGGGAGCCTACGGCGGCCGGAAAGATGTCATGGAGATGGTGGCCCCCTTGGGAGCCATGTACCAGGCGGGCACACTGTCCGGCAACCCGCTGGCGGTCAATGCGGGCATCGCAACCCTGAAAGAATTGCAAAAACCTGGCATCTTCGAGGAGCTAGAAACCCTGGCCGTGCAGTTGACAGATGGCCTGACCAAGGCCTTTCAAGCGGTGGAGATACCCTCCACCATCAATCGGGTCGGCTCCATGTTCACCGGGTTCTTCAACGCCGGTCCGGTGGCCGGCCTGGCCCACGCCCAAGGTTCGGACACCGAGATGTACGGACGCTACTTCCACGCCATGCAGGAACAGGGAGTCTACATCGCACCCTCCCAGTTCGAGGCCGGTTTCGTCTCCACGGCCCACACCGAAGCCGACATTGACGCCACTATTGAAAAGGCATCGAAAGCCCTCAGTACCCTCCGGTAGCTCACAAGCTTGACCACAAAAAAGGCTCCCCATTTTTGGGGAGCCTTTTTGTTTTGCCCTAGTTAAGTTGTAGCCTACGAACCGTAACGCGCGACTGCGTGAGGGTCACTGTAGGACTCGCCCTTGGTGGCCCAGAATGCGGTTGCGATGGTGTCGCAGGTGGCGACCAGTTCTTCGCACTTGGCCATGTCGATGTTCTGCTTGCATTGTCCAGCCAACTTCAGGGCGGCGTTGAACGTTGCATGCAGGTCGAAACCGGCGGGAGTGTTCGGCCAACCGTAGTCGGCCCAAAGCACGGCTAGCTCGTGCTTGCAGGTCTCGGCATGTTGCTCTTTGACTTCAACATACCGGGCAATCTTGTTGGCATAGTCCGCAAATCCAGCAGCGTCGCCGTCACTGGGCCGCTCCAACGCTTGAATCCGCAGGACCATCTTCTGGACGGTCTGGGCGGCTATCTTTGCCGAGACGGGGTCGTAGATCCCGCATGGGATGTCACAATGGGCTTGGGCGATTTCTGGCTTGATCCAGCCTATGGGGTTAAACATGGCAGCCTCTCCTGACTACACCTGATTTTAAGCAAGCAACAGCGTAATCAAAATTTGGTAGGGACGCAACCCCTGATTCGTGCCTGAGATCCTCTTGATATTCGCCCATCTTGTAACCACTTAGTATAGGCCCTTATAATTGTCCGATTACGCGATACCGCAGACCATTGCCTATCGATAAACCGTTTGGCAATCATTCGGTGATTATTCAACTCCCAGGAGATGAACCAGTGGCGACAAAAACCAGACCCACCCATATGAGACACCGCAGCAGTGAGTTGGTTGACGGCCCGAATCGAGCGCCGTCTCGGGCCATGCTGATGGCCATGGGCCTGACCCAAGAAGACATGAAAAAACCTTTCGTCTCCATCGCCAACCTGGCCAGCGACGTCACCCCCTGCAACGTCCACCTGGACCGGTTCGCCCAGGCGGCCAAAGAAGGCGTGCGCGCTGAAGACGGAGTTCCCTTCGAGTTTGGCACCATCACGGTGAGCGACGGCATCTCCATGGGCACCGAGGGCATGAAGACCTCACTGGTCAGCCGAGAAGTCATCGCTGACTCCATCGAACTGGTCACCTTTGGTGAACGCATGGACGGTCTGATCACCATTGCCGGGTGCGACAAGAATATGCCCGGCTGCATGATGGCCATGGCCCGTTTGAACGTGCCGTCCATCTTCATGTACGGCGGGGCGATCATGCCCGGTCAGTTCAAAGGCAAAGACGTTAACATACAAGACGTGTTCGAAGCAGTGGGCGCCTACGCCACCGGCGACATGAGCCTGGAGGACCTCACAACGCTGGAATGCGTAGCCTGTCCCGGCGAGGGTTCTTGCGCTGGCTTGTTCACCGCCAACACCATGTCCACCAGCATCGAAGTTATGGGCATGTCCCTTCCCGGTGACGCCTCGATTCCGGCCATCGACCCCAGGAAGCTGGGCGAGGCCAGGGACGTGGGACGGACCTTGATGCGTCTTTTGGAAGAGGACATCCGCCCCCGTGACATCTTGACCAAACAGGCCTTTGAAAACGCCATCACCGTGGCCGTGTCCATGGGCGGCTCCACCAATTCGGTGCTGCACCTGATAGCCATCGCTCGGGAAGTTGATATCAAACTGACCCTGGACGATTTCGACCGCATCAGCCGCAACACTCCTTACATCGCCGATATGAAACCGGCCGGACAATACGTCATGTCCGACCTCAATCGTTACGGCGGCATCGCTCTGGTTATGAAGCGCCTGCTGAACGCCGGATTGCTTCACGGCAACGCCACCACCGTCACCGGCAAGACCCTGCGGGAGAACGTTGAGGCTGTGGAGACGATCGAAGACCAACCGGTGGTCTACCAGATCGACGCCCCGCGCGCTCCCACCGGCGGCTTGGCCATCCTTCGAGGCAACATCGCCCCCGACGGCGCAGTGATCAAGGTCGCCGGACATCAAGAAAAGTTATTCGAGGGCCCGGCCAGGGTCTTCGACCAGGAACCGGCCGCTTTCCAGGCCATCCAACGGGGCGAGGTCAAGGCCGGTGACATCGTGATCATCCGGTATGAAGGTCCCAAGGGCGGGCCGGGCATGCAGGAGATGCTGTCTGTTACCGCCGCCATCGTGGGACAAGGACTGGGCGACGACGTTGCCCTGATTACCGACGGCCGGTTCTCCGGCGCCTCCCACGGCCCAATGGTCGGCCACGTTGCCCCCGAAGCCGCGGTGGGCGGGCCCATCGCGTTGATCCAGGAAGGCGACATCGTCACCTTGGACATCCCAGGCCGCCAATTGAACGTAAATATCACAGGAGAAGAACTGACCGACCGGCAGAGCAAGTGGAAGCCCCTACCGCCCAACTACACCACTGGGGCTCTGGCAAAATACGCCAAACTTGTTTCATCCGCCTCGGATGGGGCGGTGACGCACTAATTTTTGGCCCTCTAGATCAGGACTAATAGGAGATTAATCAAGATGGCTCAACAATCCAGGGACTATGGGAAAGAGGCGATCGACCGCCACCGGGAAACGCGCGGAAAGGTCAGCATCGCTCCCAAGATGGTAGTTGAGACGCTGGACGATCTGTCCATCGCCTACACTCCCGGCGTCGCCTCTGTCTGCATGACAATCCATGGGGACGTATCGGAGTCCTACCATCTGACCAACCGGGCCAACACCGTGGCGGTGGTGACCGACGGTTCCGCAGTGCTGGGGTTGGGCAACATCGGCCCAGAGGCCGCGATGCCGGTCATGGAGGGCAAGTCCATCCTGTTCAAGGGCCTGGCCGACATTGACGCGTTCCCCATCTGCCTGGCGACCCAAGACAATGACGTAATCATCCAGACCGTGCGCGCGCTGGCCCCAAGTTTCGGTGGCATCAACCTGGAAGACATCGCCGCGCCCCGCTGCTTCGATATCGAAGACGCCCTGCAGGACCTGGGCATCCCGGTGTTCCATGACGACCAACACGGCACAGCCATCGCCGTCCTGGCGGGGGTGATGAACGCCCTGCTGGTAACCGACCGCAAGATCGAAGACGCGAAGTTCGTATTCGCAGGTGCCGGAGCTGGTGGCATCGCTTCCACCAAGCTGCTCATGGAACAAGGCGCAACCCACGTGACCCTGGTGGACAGCACCGGCATCATTCACCGCGACCGGTCAGACCTGACCGCTGTGAAGTCCGCCATGCTGGAAACGACCAACCCGGACAATACCCGGGGCAGCATCGAAGACGCCATGCGCGGCGCCGATGTGTTCATCGGTCTATCGGCTGCTGACGCCGTTACTCCCGAGATGGTCTCTTCGATGGCCAAGGACTCGATAGTGTTCGCGATGGCCAATCCCATCCCGGAGATCTGGCCCGACGAGGCCCGCGCCGCCGGGGCCGCGGTGGTGGGTACCGGGCGCAGCGATTTTCCTAATCAGATCAATAACAGCCTGGTCTTCCCGGGCGTGTTCCGCGGTGCCTTAGACTCGCATTCCACCAGGGTGACCACCCGGATGAAGCTGGCCGCCGGCACCGCGCTGGCAGCGCTGGTTCACGAGCCCACGCCGGAGAACGTCATTCCCTGGTCGCTGGACCGGCAGGTAGCCCAGACCGTCGCCAAAGCTGTGGCCGAGGCGGCCTAGAGCCGTCATGCCGTCTCATTCTTCGCCACGCGTAACCGTAGAATCCCTGGACCGGTTCCGGGAGAACCTGCGATCGCTGGTTGCCGAGAAGGCTAAGACGCTGCCGAACCTCCGCTACTGCGACCTCCGCATCGAGGTACGGGAAGAGAAGGGGGCTGTAGCCGAGAACGGCGCAGAGAAGAGCAGCTCTGAAGACTACGCATTCGACTTCGGCGTCCGGGCCATCGCCGGGGGGCGCACCAGTTCCTCTGGCTACTACGGTCGGATATTGGGCACGTCCGACCTGGACCGCCTGGAGGCGGTAGTTTGGGACGGCATAAAACAAGCCCACAACCGGGCCTGCGCCAGCGCCAGACAGAAAACCCAAGTTCGGAGTAGCTACCCGGGCCTGGGCGGCAGTCTAACCCCCAGCGAACTTGCCCCCGTGGCAGTCCACCAAGCTACTACCGTCCCGGCAACCTACCAGACCGACCCCAGGCGGGTGCCCCTGGCTGAAACCATCGCCATGGCCGTGGACGGCTGCAAAGCGATGCAAGGCCAGGGCGGCAACATCGTCTACTCCGCCTGTTCGTCATCCACCTTCCTGCTCCGGGAGCTGTTCTTGAGCTCCGACGGCGCGGACATCGACCAGAGCTTCGCCCAGACCGAGGGTTTCGCCATCGCCATCTGTTCCGGCGAGCACGGCAACTTCGAGCTGTACGACTTCACCGGCCACCAACGGGGCTGGGAGATACTCACGGACGGATATTCCAGTGGGCCCATCGTCCTGCCCAATTTCCTGGACTTCTGCAAGACGCTGGGCGCCGACGCCTTGGAAGTTGCCGCCGCGCCGTCCCTGAAACCTCCGGACAAAGAGGTCACAGTTGTGACCAACCCCCACTTCAACACATTGTTGGTGCACGAGGTGGTAGGCCATCCCTCCGAGTTGGACCGGGCGCTGAAGTATGAAACCGGGTACGCCGGCCGGTCCTGGTTCCTAAAGGACATGCAGGACAACCAACTGGGCAACCAGATCGCCTCATCCATGGTCACTGCGTACTCGGACCCGACCATGGAGGGCTACGGCTCGTTCGAGTATGACCATGAAGGCACCCCGGCCCGCCGCGCCTATATCCTGAGAGACGGCGTGCTGGAAGAGTTCTTGAACAACCGGCAGACGGCAGCCATCATGGGTGTCGAACCCAACGGGTCGGCACGCTCAACTGAGGCGCAATTGGTCCCACTGATCCGCATGACCAACACCGTCTTCGGACCGGGGCAACAAGTCCCCGAGAGCATCATTTCAGAGGTCGAAGATGGCTACTACATCGCGGGACGACGCACGCCTTCCATCGCCGAGTCCCGGGAGAACTTCCGGATCACGGCGGTAAAAGTGTACGAGATCAAGAACGGCCAGTTGGGCCGATTATACCGGGACGGCGGCATCACCTCGGACAGCCGCGACTATTTCATGTCCATCAACGCGGTGGGAAACGACCTGCGGGTGAACCCCATTCCTAACTGCGGCAAGGGGCAGCCCATGCAGGCCAAGCGAATGAGCAACGGCGGGCCCACCATGAGAGGGGTCGCCCGCCTGACCGGGCCCGGTTAACCATGCCGGATTTGGGGGGAGCATGACGGCAGCATCGATCGTCATCGGCATAGTCGCCGTGTTGTCCACGGGGTTGGCGGCTGCCCTCATGTTTCGCCTGATAAACAAGGGCGGTGGCAGTCAAGAAAGCGCCCTCGGCCATCAAGTTGGCGAAATACGCCAGGGCATGGATCGGGTCAACGAGGCCATTCAGACTCTCAACGTGGACCGGGCCAGACAATCGGAACGCCTCGAGACCATGCTTAGCAGCCTGAACAGCAGTTCCTCAGCCCTAAGGGACATCCTGGCCAACACCCAGGTCCGCGGGCAATGGGGTGAGCGGATGGCCGAGGACGTCTTCCGGCTGATCGGTTTCGTGGAATTGGTGAACTACACCAAGCAAACAACCATCGCCGAGGGCAGTTCCAGGCCCGATTTCACCATACTGATGCCGGAAAATAAGAAGCTGAACATGGACGCCAAGTTTCCCCTCACTAACTACATGAAGTTCGTGGAGGCGGAGACAGAGCAGGAAGCCGAGGAACACAGCCGCGCCTTCATCCGCGATGTCCGCGACCGGACCCGGGAGGTCGTCGGCCGGGACTACATCAATCCCGAAGACAACACCCTGGACTATGTGCTGGTCTTCATCCCCAACGAGCCCATGTACCACTATATACAGCAGCACGGGGCGGACGTGGTGGCGGAAGCGCTCCGGAACAAGGTCGTGCTCTGCTCGCCCATCAGCCTGTTCGCCATACTGGGCGTGATACGCCACGCTCTGGACAACTTCGCCACCGCCCAGGCCTCCAACGAGATCCTCTCGGAGCTGGCCAGCTTCGACCGCCAGTGGGGCCGGTTCACCAAGCAGATGGAGTTGGTCGGCAGGCGTTTCGAATTGGCCCAGACTGGGTTCGAGGCCCTCTCTGGGACCCGCCGCCGGGCCCTGGAACGGCCGTTGGGCAAGATCCAAGCCATCCGCCAGCAAAGGGGCATTCCGGATGCTCTCGACGAAGGGACGGATGAGAATGACGACGTTCCGACCCTGACCGAGCCGGCGCCTCTAGAAGACGAAGATTAACTGGCCCAAGGAAGCGAGGAATTAAAGAATTTGCTATCGGTATCTGACCTGCGCCGCGCCGTTAAGACCGCCCTGGCATTCGCCTCCGCCCAACCCGATGTGGTCGAGGCGGAAGTCTTTGCGTCGGCCGGGGCGAACCTCACCGTCCGGCTCAACTACACCTCTCATATACCCAGCAATGGTGTCGAAGAACCCAAATCCACCGAGGGCTACGGCCTGGGCATCCGGGCCACTTTCCACACACCGGACGGTGTCAAAACAGGGTTCGGTAGCGAGCCCACCGACCTATCTGTGGAAGGGACTGAACGGGCTTTGGACAGGGCCCGCGTCGGAGCGGTCTACGACGCCGAATTCGTTTCGCTGCCAAAACTGGACTTCCCCCAGCGTCCAGCCGAGAACGATGGCACCCCGATGGCCAATTACGACCCCGCATTGATGCGCATTGGCGGCAAGGGTCTGGTGAACGCAGGCTGGCGCATGATGGACCGGGCCCTGGGCGCATTCCAGTCCTCCGAGGACCTGTTGGGCCTGGCCGGTTCATCGGAGAAAATGGCCGAACTGGGACTGATTCTGGGTGGGGACGTGGTCATGCTCCAAGATCGGATGGCCATCGCATCGACTCACATACCCCGGGTGCAGACCGAGCAGAACACGCTGATTATGTCATTCGCCACAGCCATGATCGAGGGCCAAGCCAGCAAGGGAAGCGGCTGGTCCGTAGGAAGTGAGCTGGCCAATTTTACTGGGGAGGCTGCTGCTGAGGCTGCGCGTAACGCCATCGAATCCATGGGCGGCGAACGCATCCCGACGGGCAACTACAACGTGATTCTGGGCCCCCAAGCGGTAGCCGAGATATTGGAATGGGTGCTGATGCCGGGGCTCTCCCTGAACATGTTTTACGCCGGGGCCTCGCCGTTCATGGGCAAACTGAACCAGATGGTGGCATCCGAAGACTTCAACCTCTACGACGACGGAGCCGCCCCCGGCTTACCCAGTTCCAAGTCCATCACCGACGAGGGTCTGCCCACCGGTCGCACCGAATTGATCAACAAGGGCACGCTTTCGGGACTGCTGGCCGACTACTACAACTATCAGCGCATACTGAACGACCCCACCGGGCGAGAGAAGCTGGGAGTGAACCCTGTCGACGCCCTAGCCAGCATCGCACCCCGGAACGGGTTCCGGTCCGGTAACGGTGGAGGACGCGATTTCAGGGCCATGCCCAACACCGTATCCAGCAACCTGGTCATTGAGGGCACCAGCGGCCACAGCCAGGAAGAGCTGCTGGGGCTGGTCGGCAACGGCGTGTACATCGGCCGCATCTGGTACACCTATCCGGTGAACGGCATCACCAGCGGCGACTTCAGCGGAACCATAATCGGCGACTCCTACCTGATTAAGGATGGCAGGTTCGCCGCGCCACTAAAGCCCAACACGGTGCGCATGAACGATAACGTCCTGCGCATGATCAACAACACCCTGGGCATCGCAGCCCAACGCCGGGCCACTGTGCGTTGGTCGTCGGACCAGGTGACCTGGGCCCCGGAGATCGCGGTGGCTTGCTTCGACCTGGAGGAAATCTCCGAGTACATGGAGAGTGTTTAAATGGCTTTTGAAACGATAATTTTCGAGAAGATGGACGGCGTGGGCATCATAACCATGAACCGCCCCGAGTCCCGTAACGCCCTGATAATGCAGATGGTCGCCGAGATGGGCGAGGCCATCGAGGCGTGCAATATGTCTGATGTCCGGGCGGTGCTGCTCACAGGTTCTGGCGGAGGATTCTGTTCCGGCGCCGACCTTAAGTTTCTCCTAGAGACCTCCGGCAGCGACGACCCAAAAAAATTGCAAGAATACATCCGGAATCTGGCCGACGAACTGCATCACAAGGTGGTCCTGGGGTTGCGGGGGTTGGAGAAACCGGTGGTGGCCGGCATCAACGGTGTTGCCGCAGGCGCGGGCTTCAGCCTAACGCTGGGCTGCGACATCCGGGTGGCCGCTAGCAGCGCCCGGTTCCTGATGGCCTACGCCAACATCGGGGCGCCCGCCGACGGCGGTTCTACCTACCTGCTGCCCCGCTTGGTAGGCGCAGGCCGGGCCATGGAACTCTACCTGGCCAGCCAGCCAACTAGCGCACAAGCAGCCTTGGAGATCGGATTGGTCACCCAGGTGGTCGAGGACGAAGGGCTGCACCGCCACGCCATGGAATTCGCGGTCCGGCTAGCCCAAGGACCCACCGCAGCCTTCGGACGGGTCAAAGGCCTGTTCGACGCTTCTTGGGACAACGACATCGCCACCCAATTGGACGCCGAGACCGCGACCTTCGTCGACGTCTGCCTAACCGAAGATTTCCAAGAGGGAATCAAAGCTTTCACGGAACGCCGACAGGCACGGTTCCAGGGAAAGTAAGGGCTGGCTGGCTTACTCCAATTCCGCCATCGTGATTCCGTCGCCGCCCGGCCCTTCTCCGTTCTCGGCTGATATCACTAGAGGGTGGCCACCCAGGTATTCGCGGATGGCCTGGCGAAGAGCTCCAGTACCTTTGCCGTGGATGATACGTAGTGATCCGGCTCCCTCCAATACCGCGTCGTTGAGGGCTTCATCAACCCGGCTTAAGGCTTCATCAACCCGCATGCCGCGCAGGTCTAGATCGGCATTTGGGGCTTTTCTTGGCGCACGATCCAGGTACACTCCCTGGATTGCCGCCGCCGGGTGTCCTTCGGCCTGACGCTCCAGTTGGTACACCGGTATCTTGGCCCGCATGATGCCCAGCAGCACCTCCACCCGGTCCTGCCCGTCGGCGGCAGCGATAACCTCCACCGGCTGGGCGATACCCCTGATGTAGACCCGATCTCCCTCTTTCAATATGGACTGCCAAGGCACCCGTTCGACCTCGATGGGCGACCAAGCGGCCGATTCCAGTTGACGCTGGACCTCCCGGAGCTCATCGCGATGGGCTTGAATATCCTGTCGCGAAGCCTCAACTGCCCTGGCCTGAGATTCGGCTTCCTGCCGCAATTCGCCAGCTTCCAAAGAGCGTTCGGCCCTGACCAGGCGGTCCAAGATCCCGCTGATGCGCCACTGGAGTTCCTGGCGGGACTCCTCCACCAAGTTGGCCTTGGCCGACTCCACATCGGCCAATTGGCCGTCGAGTTCCCGCTGCTTCCGGGTCACGTCAGCCGTGACGATCTCGGCTTCTTCCCGCAGTTCCTCCACCACCCGACGTTCCTGTTGTAGCTCTTGCAACAAGCCTTCAGTCGCTTGCTCGACGGGGGAGACACCACTTCGGGCGTCGTCAATTACTTCCTGAGGTACGCCCAGACGGGCGGCGATGGTCAGTGCGTAGCTCCGGCCCGGCAGTCCCAGGGTCAAGCGATAGGTGGGTTCCAGGGACGCGGGGTCGAGGTCTACGCTGGCGTTGACCATGCCCGGCTGGTCTTGCACCATCCTGGCGACGCCCCGGTGGTGGGTGGTTCCGACCACGAAGGAGCCGATCCTCTGGAAGTACCGGAGCACGGCGCTGGCCAATGCTGAACCCTCTTCTGGGTCGGTGCTAGTGCCAAGTTCATCGACCAACACCAGGGAGTGGACCGTGGCCCGGGACATGATTCGCTTCAGGTTGGCAATATGGGAGCTGAACGTGGACAAGGACTCTTCGATGCTCTGCTGGTCTCCGATGTCCGCGTAGACGCCGTCGAACCTGGGGAAATGGGCTTCTTCGGCGGGGACGTGCAGGCCAGACTGGGCCATCATGGCCAGCAACCCCACTGTCTTCAGGGTCACCGTCTTGCCCCCGGCATTGGGCCCGGTGATCAGCATGACTCCCTGGTCTCGTTCCAGATCGACGCTTACAGGAACGACCGTGCCGGTGAGCAACGGGTGTCTTGCTCGGACCAACTTCAAGTGCCTCTCTGAAACTCCCTGGTCGGAGACCCACGGGGCCACCGCCGTGAGGGCGGCCGAGTAGCGGGCCTTGGCGATGTCTAAGTCGAGCCGCCCCATCAGGTCCAAGGTCAGAAGCAGGTCTTCGCCGGACATCCCTACCATCCCTGACAACTGCCGCAGCACCCGCTCGACTTCCCTTTCTTCAGCCAGGCGGGCCTCCCGCCAGCGGTTCCCGACCTCGACGGCCGGCATGGGCTCGACGAACACCGTCGCTCCGCTGTCGGAGACGTCGTGGACGATGCCAGGCACCCGGTACCGAAGCTCGGCCTTAATCAGCAGCACCATGCGGCCGTTGCGCTGGGTTATCAGCGGCTCTTGGACCACCTCCGACCGCTGCAGTCGGCGCAGGTTACGCTCCATGATCTCATTGAGGCGGTTCTGGGCCTGCCGTGACTCCTGGCGGAGGTTGTGTAAAACCGGACTCGCATTGTCCAATACTTCGCCGGCTGGGCTGATGGCGCCGGAGATAGCTCTTTCCAGGTCGCCCAACTCAGGTAGGTTGTCAGCGACACTGGAGAGCATTGGTATCTCTTCGTGCCGGCCGAGTTCCGTGCGGTCGTGGCGTGCCGCCCGGAGCAGTTCTCGAACCAAGAACAGTTCATCGCCGCGGAGCAGCCCGCCCAACAAAGCACGCTGGAGCAATTCCCGGAAGTCCTCGTCAGGGCCAAATTCCAATCTGCCGCCCTGGTCCAGGTACTGCCTGGCCTCGGAAGTCTCCTGCAGCCGGGTTGCTATCTCCAGCAAATCACGGCTGGGAGAAAGGGCCCGCGCACGCTCACCGCCGACCACGGTCTTGGTGTAGGTGGCGATCTGCTCCAGGACCCTGCCAAACTCCAGTAGCGGCCCGGCGAAATGGAAACCGCCCAGGTCGCTATCCCAGGTGCTGGGCCCGCTACGAGTGCTGAAATCGTGCCGACCGGGTTCGGTCGCAGATTCCTGCTGATTGTCAGGCTCTAGTTCAGCGTCGTTCAATGTTCACCAATCGAATCCCCAGACGCGGCTCTCGTGGAGAGTGCTACCCAGGTCATCTAGGGTGTCACGTTTGGGGTCTCGGATATTAAGTCTTCGTTTGAGAGTGATGTCTTTGTAATCATCCAGGCGCGGACAGACCTTGAGGAGGCCATTCAGAGTGAACTTCTCTCCACCCAGTATCACGTGGTCCAGCTCATCAGCGACCGGCTCGAATTGGGTGCGGATGGTCTCGCAGACCTTGACGTAAAGCCGGCGAATCTGACCTTCTCTGACGCGGGTGTAGCGGAGTTGTGAAGTGCCCCCAGCGTGGTGCTTGCCCTTCACGTAGCGGGAGTCGGTCTTCGAAGTTGCCAGGTCTCCGCCCCGATACACCGCCACCGAGTAGCGGCCCAGGCGGACGAGCACCACCCCTACTGTGCGCTCGCCGTCCAAAAGGGACCACAGCGGCCCCTCGTTCCAAACATTAAATTGGCTACTTTCAGTTACAGGGAATGGTGGCGCGATAACCAACGCCCGGTCTCCGGTACGAAGGCAGACCAGGCCACATCCACTCTCCTCAGGCGTCTTGCCCAACCGCGACAACCGCTCTCGCCATTCGGGAGACTTGACAGCCTCGCCGGGCCGCAGGTATACCGACGACGCAGCAACACCTTCGGACGGGCTCCGCACGTTCAGCAGGTTGCGCAATCGCTCGATGGTGAGCCAGTCTCCGACGAGGCTGGCAGCAGACGTGGCGGGTTTTTGTTTTGATTGGGTCATGATTACTCAAGAAATTGTACCACCGTGTGCTCCCACTTCCTTCACGTTTGCGTGGGCCTTAGAATAGCCTCACCAAGCATTCGGAGAAACCCATGACATCACAGCAGAACCTGACCCCGCTCCAACGGCAGGCACGCGTGCTGGAGCGGCTAGACGAAGGGTACAAAACACTCCACGCCTCCCTGGAAGGACTTGATCCTGTGGACGCCTTCTTGGGCTCCAGGTGGTCGGTGTGGGAGGTGTTGAACCACCTAGACACCGAGAAATTCGTGGCGGCCCTGGAAGATATCGCCACCGAGAAGATGGACATGCTGCCCCCGTTCAACACGCGGGAGGCGAAGCTCAAGTCTGACGTCGCCCATCTGGACGACAACTACCGGCGATTCCGTGCGCTGGTGGAGAGTCTGACTGAAGAGAAGATGTCCCAGCTAGTGACCGCGCCTAACCCGGAAAACTCCTTCCCGGCTCTGACACTGCTGGAGTTGGTGGAACGATCGTCGGGCCATTGGACCACCCACGCCCGGCAGATCGTGTTGACCCGCCAGTACGTGGAGGCGTTCAACGCCAAGGAACGGGCCGTGACCTTCATTGCTCTGGATCCTGACCGCCCTTCCGAGTTGGGCGTCTCGGCCGTTGGCCTGCTGAAACACGCCGATTACGTGGCGGGCAGTCCTGAGGTCTTGGACGCGGTCCGCAACTCCGCCAGCGGGACCGAATTGGAGCTGAACGGCAAGAACACCGACGAGGTCTTAGCCCGAATGGGCAGGGACACCCGCGCCGGGCTTTGGGTCGTGATCTGCACCATCGGCAGTCCATCGGTGTCCAACCCGGTTTTGCTGAAGGCGGCTGAGGAGCATTGCGACAAGGTGGTCATCATGAAGGCAGGGCAATAACTCCGGCTAGTTTGCCCCACCGAATCAGTTTTGCTACACTGTCGCGTAACTTCACGCTCGCCTGTGATTAAGCTCGGAAACGAGCCTGGGAGGGCCGACAGAAAGCATTCGAACCCGGAGAGGAGCCGCCATGATCTACGAAGTGCGTACCTACGTCCTGAAACCCGGCAGCGTCCCTGAATTCGAGAAAAATTTCGGCGAGGCTCTGCCCTACCGCGAGAAGTACTCCAAGTTGGGGGCTTTCTGGCATACCGAGATCGGTCCTTTGAATCAGGTTATCCACGTTTGGCCCTACGAGAATGTGGAAGAGCGCAACAGCATCCGCGCCGAGGCTGCCAAGGACGACCACTGGCCGCCGCCAAATGACCCGGACATGTATGTCAGCATGAACTCAGAGATCTTCATCCCGGCGCCGTTCATGCGCCCCTTGGGCGGCGACCAAGCGTTGGGCGCACTCTATGAGATGCGCACTTACACCTACAAGACCGGCAGCATCGGCAAGGTGATCGACATCTGGGCCGAGGCCGTACCCGCCAGGGAAGAGTTCTCCCCGTTGGCCGCCGCAATGTACACCGACGTCGGCGGACTGAACAAGTGGGTCCACATCTGGCCCTACGCCGACCTAGAACAACGGAGCAATATCAGGGCCGAGTCGGTCAAAACCCCGTCTTGGCCGCCGCCCACCCGCGAGTTCCTGGTCAACCAAGAGAACAAGATAATGGTCCCTGCATCTTTCTCCCCCATGCACTAGCGGCGCAGCCGTGTTTTGTCTGGACAAGCCGGGTAGCGGTCTGTGAGGGGGCTTTGCCAGAGATTTTCGGTAAAGTCCCCTTCGTCGTTAAGTCCGCCTCCTCCGTTATTCCCGCTTTCGCAGGAATAACGGGGGGTTATCCCTTCTCCCGCGCACGGGAGAGAGTTAAGGTGAGGGCAACGGTTCTCTCCAGGTCATCTGCCAACCGCCATGGTTGGCTGAGTGGATTCCCGCTTGAGCCGGCATGACGGTGGAGCAAAGCATTTATGAATAACATCGACGAACAATTGGAGCTGTTGGTCACGGCCAACCGGATTTTGGCGCGGGAGAGTGTCGTCGATGCCTACGGGCACGTCAGCATCCGGCACCCAGAGCACCCCGACCGGTACATCCTGTCCCAGTCGCGGGCCCCTGACCTGGTGGAAGTCCCCGACCTGATGGAGTACGCCCTGCAGGGAGACCCCATCGACCAGCAGGGCCGCCCCATGTACACCGAGCGGCCGATCCACGGCGGCATCTACGAAGCCCGGGATGACGTGTTGGCCGTCGTGCACAACCACGCGCCATCGGTGATTCCTTTCACCGTTACAAACACGCCCCTGCGCCCCATCCTTCACTTGGCCGCCCTGACCGGGCCCGAACTGCCGGTCTGGGATATACGCGACAACTTCGGAGACACCAATCTGTTGGTCACCACGATGGACCAGGGCCGTGATTTGGCCAGCTGTCTGGGCGACCGCCGGGTGTCGCTGATGCGGGGCCACGGTTGCGTGATCGCCGGAAAATCCATACGGGAAGTGGTGATGGCTTCGGTCTACCTTCAGGTCAACGCGGGGATGCTGCTAGAGGCCCTGCGCCTGGGCGATGTTAAATACTTGTCGCCAGGCGAGATCGAAGCGATGACCGAGAGCCAGATGAGTCTCACCGGCCAAGAACGGGCCTGGGAGTATTGGGCCAACCGGGCCGGCCGGGGCAAGAAAGCCTAGTGACTCCGCAAGCTGAACCGGAGATCGTCGAGGAGATCAAAGCTGCCAACCAGCGGTTCTACGACGCCTTTTCTGACCTGGACATTGCGGGCATGGACCGCATCTGGGAGAACTCCGGTCGGGCAATGTGCGTTCACCCCGGTTGGCCCCCATTGGTCGGCTGGGACGATATTCGCCTGAGCTGGGAGCGCATCTTCCAGAACACCGCCCTGATGCAGTTCCAGGTGCGGTATCTGAACGTGGTTGTCCAGGGAGAGTTTGGCTACGTGACCTGCATTGAGGGCATCACCAGCGTGGTGCAGGGAACGGCCACCAACTTCAGCACCTTCGCCACCAACGTCTTCGCCCGCTACGAAGGCGGCTGGCGCATGACCGCCCACCACGCCTCTTAGGGAGGCTGAGCCCAGTATCCCAGCCACCAATTCCCACCTCGCCGGTCGTAATCCGCACCGACCTTTCCGACGGTCTCCACCCGCCACCTGATAAAATAGATCCTGCTGCCCAGCCGCCCGCCGGCCTTCCGGCTTGAGGTTGATTGTGCCTAACCGCGCGCCCTTTGGCAACCCCATAGAACCGAGAAAGGACACCAATCATGGCTACAGAATCACCGTCGATGTCAAAGACGGATAGGAACCTTTGGTCGGCCATCGTCGCCGAGGCCCTAGCCCACTTAAAATACAACGCCTACGCCCACCGGGCGTTGGAAGAGGGGCACCCGGAAGTTGCCCAGGTATTCCAGGAAGTCGCCGGTGCCGAGACCATCCACGGCATGAACCACCTGCGGGTGTCGGGCGCCTTGGACACCACGCCGGTCAATCTGCGCACGGTTACCCAGGGCGAGTCGAAAGAATACAGCACCATGTACCCCAAGATGATTCAAGACGCCCTGGACGAAGGCCGTCAGGACGCCGCCGATTCATTTGCCTTAGCCATGGACCGGGAGCGCCACCACCTAGAGGTTTTCACCAACGCGCTAAATCTCTTGGACGCCAAGACTGCCGCCATTGAAGCCGCCGGTCAGCCGGTAGTGGCCGCAACGACATTTGCGCCTGTAACGCCTCCAGGAGGCGCCCTTGAGGTCGAGACCGACGGCATGACCATGGCCGACTACGTCAGCGCAGCCACCGAGATCGACCGGGAGCGGTGGCGAGTCGCCAGGCTGGGCCGCCTGCGCGAAGTGGTGTTTGGCGCCCAAGATGGCCTGTTGAGCACGGTGGCGCTGGTCACCGGCGTGGCCGTGGCCGTCGAGAACCAGACCACGGTGTTGGTCGCCGGCCTTGCCGCGGCCCTGCCTGGGATGCTGTCCATGGCCACCGGGGCGTTCTTAGGCTCCCGAGCCGAACGAGATGTACAGCGGGCTGAGATTGCCAGGGAAGCCCAGGAACTGGAGGATAACCCTGCCGAGGAATTGGCGGAATTGGTGGTCCTCTATCAGCGGGAGGGCAAGACCTACCAGGAAGCCCGGCACCTGGCCGATGAGATCTCAGAGGACAAGGAGCTGTGGTTGCGAACGCTAGTGGAAAAGGAGCTGGGCATCAGCCCCGACGAGACCAGCAGCCCGTTGAAAGACGCCCTCACAATGGGGATCGCCTTCATCTTGGCGGCCGTCGTCCCAATTCTGCCCCACTTCTTCTTGGAGGGCGGGCCGGCCATCGCCGTATCTATAGCAGCAGCGCTCACCGGGTTATTCATCCTAGGCGTGGGCAAGGGTCGTCTGGTGCAACGCTCACCGTTCTTCCAGGGGTTGGAGATCCTCACCATTGGAGCAATCTCCGCGGGGATCGGGTTTGGACTTGGGGACTTGATTCCAAGGTTGATTGATCTGGGGTAGGGGTCTGGAAGCCCATCACGATACCGCTCATCCTGAGCTCCGACGGAGTCGAGAGTCTCGATGAAATCGGACCTGTCGAAGGACTGATTCACAGCCAGAACTGGTTTCGGGAGAAGCGTTACCACCACCCTAACCCTCCTACCGGGCGCGGGAGAGGAAATTATTTGCCTACCCGTTGGTGCGGGAGAGGATTCCGCGCGCGGCGGCTAGGAAGTCGACCGGGTTGTCACCTTGGACCAAGTGCCCGGCGTCTTTGATGGTCTCGGTTGTGCAGTCGATCATCACCTGGCCCATCCTGGCCAGGGTTTCCTCGGCGAAGATGTCACTGCGACTGCCCCGCACGACGAGGGACGGGCAATCAACGGCTTCAACGCACTCCCACAGCTTTTCCGTGCCCCAGTTGGGGTCGTCCCCGCTCCTGGTGCGGTTGCGGGTCGCCGGGTCCCATTTCCAGGCCCATTTGCCGTCAGACATTTGGCGGATGCTGTACTTCAACGCCCCCAAGACCTGTTCTTCGGTTCGCCCGGTGTATTCCTTGACCCGGTCGGCGAACTCTTGGAAGCTGTCTAGGTTGTTGGGCAATTCCCTGAAATTGCGTATCCGGTCTTGGCCCCGGCGTTGGGTCTCGGGTCCGGTGTCGACGATGGTCAACGAACGCAGGGTCTCCGGATGGCGCGACGCCCAGATGAAGCTGTTACGTCCTCCCATGGAGTGCCCCATGAGGTTGAAATCAGTCAGGTCCAGAGCGCCGATCACGCCGTCTATGTCATCCTGCATGGAATCGAGGGTGTAGGTGCCGTCTCCGGCCCAGTCAGTGTCGCCGTGGCCGCGCTGGTCCACGGCAAGTATGTGGTAGTCCGGAGATAGGGCCAAACTGATAAAGTCCCAACTGTGGGCCTGCTGGGAAACACCGTGGAGCATCACCACAGTGGGCTTGGACGAATCTCCCCACTCCAGGTAGTGGAAATTCATTCCGTTGGCCTGGACCGTGCGGTCCACGGGTTCATTCTCTTCGGTGAAGGGCACCCCCATGTTCCTAGCAGCTTCGTACAGGGTCAAGCCCATTGAATGAGACGCCATCTTTCCTCCTCCGGTTTAAATCCAAAACTATGATAAACCGAGTGTCAATATTTCATGGTTTGCAAGGCCTGCGCCGACAGGGAGTTCTTTATCGCCATTCACTTTCCGGGTGGCTGATGCTATTATTAGGCGGTTGCGCTGCGGCATCTCTTGCGACCTTTCCACGAGCGCCGTTCCCTCTGGCAAATGTCTTTGGGGACCGACTCGGTCAATCATAAGCAGCATAAAAATCACCGGAGACCATCGTCCCATGACCACCAACGCAGTCCAGATCGAACTAGACCCCAGAGAATTGATGGGCAAAAAGGTCGGGCGCTTGCGCCGGGCCGGCATTGTGCCCGTACATCTATACGGCCCTGGGATGGAGCCCCGTGCTCTGCAATGCCAGGCCTCCCGGTTGATCCAGGTGCTGGCCACCGCTGGCGGAGCCACTCCCATCCAAATCACCATCAGTGGCGAGTCGGGTAATCACCTGGCCTTCGCCCGGGAGATTCAATGGGACCCCAGGCGCGACGACCTATTGCACGTGGACCTACTGGCCGCCGACGTAAGCCGGCCGGTCACTGCCCAAGTGCCGATCAACCTGGTCGGCGAGTCCGCAGGCGCCCGTAACGTCAGCGGTACCATCATGCACCAACTGCGTACCGTGGACATCCAGGCCCTGCCTCTGGAGATGCCGGGTCAGATCGAAGTAGACATCACGGTCATGGAAGAAGCCGACTCGGTCATTCGTGTTTCCGACCTACCGATTCCCAGCAACGCCACCCTCCTTTCCGATCCGGAAGAACTGGTAGTTCGCATCGAGCTTCCCAGGGTTGTGGAAGAAGTGGTTGTCGAGGGCGAGGAAGGCGAAGAAAGTCTGGAAGGCGCCGAAGAGGGCGGAGCTGGCGACGCTGGCGACTCCGCCGAGGAGTAAACTCTGGGACTCAGCCTATCCGCTGGATACGGTAAATAGTAAAAACCGCCGGAGGAGCGAACCCCACGGGGCAAGCGGCCTCCGGCGGTTGTTTTGGAGACAGGAAGATGTTCTTAACCTACGTAGGGGAATCAGGGATCACCGGCACGGCCACCACCGATTCTTCCCAACCGCACCAGGTTTACACCGGACTGTTTATTCACGAAAGCCAGTCGATCTCGGTGAACGGCGAGTTCAACGCGTTATGCCGCCGCCATTTCGGCGCTCCCCTAGGCCAAGAAGGTGCGCCCTCTGTGATACGCCCGGTGGATCTCTACCAGGGCCTGGGTTACTTCTCTTCCTGGCAGGGCGCCAAGAGGAACGAGTTGATCCAAGACTGCCTGGGCATCATGGTCCGCCGTGAGACTCCGGTAATCACCTCATACGTCAACAAAGACGAATTCAACAACGCCAAAGCCGTCGGGGATGACCCGTATCTCACTCTGTGGGACACACCGACCGGGCCGCTGGTCAATAAGTTTTTCTTCGCCGTCAGCATGTTCCTGGACGAGCTCAATATGTCATCCATGTCTGAAGACCAGATCATGGACGGCTCGATGTCGATCTCCAATCATTCCCTGATCGTGGCCCAGAACGGGGCCTCCATGGAATCCAAGTTCATGTCCGAGTTTCTGCGTTCCGATGAGGGCATCGACGCCACCGGCCTGATCGACGACATCTGCTTCGTGGAACAAGAGCACTCGGTGGGCAGCCAACTGGCCAACCTGGTCGCCTACTTTGTGCGCCGTTGGTTGCAGAACCCTGAGCGGGCCCATCCCTACTTCGACGGCCTCCGCGACAACAAGGTCATCCAGGTCATCTACCCGGTGACCATCTAGATCCGGGCCGCCCGGTGATGGTCCAGATGCACGCCTAATCAGGCTGGTGGTTCCTTTACAAGGCATGGGCCTGGCATTACAATCGCTAGTCAGAAGAGATGACGCATTCCGCTGTTTTCTTTGGCTTTTTCACCCGATTATTTCGACCGAGCCGGCCCAGGACTCTTAGGAACAAATGGCAGACCGAGAAGACACACTTCTGGAGAACCGGGCCGCCAAGCTCGCACGCATCCGCGCCAACGGCCTAGACCCCTATCCGGCCCGTTTCCGCCGCACCTATGACACCGCCACGGCCATCGCGTTTTTCGAGGAACTGGAGCAGACCGACCCGCCCGACGACAAGCTTCAGAACGTCACGCTGGCCGGCCGCATCACCTCCATGCGCACCATGGGCAAGGCCGCCTTTTTAGACCTGCAGGATGCCTCAGGCGCAATCCAAGCCCTTCTTCGGCAGAACAATCTTAACGAGAGCTTTGACCTGCTCAAAGACTTGGACATCGGCGACCATTTGGGTGTGCGAGGCAACCTGATTCGCACTCGGACCGGGCAGGTGACTATCGACGCCCTGGAACTCACCGTCACCGCCAAGGGCATGCGCCCACTGCCGGAGAAATACCACGGCCTGAGAGACGTTGAGACCCGATACCGGCAGCGCTACCTGGACCTGATCGCCAACCAGGAAGAGGTCATGCCGGTGTTCGTCCTGCGCACCAAGGTCATCAGAGCGATACGCCGGTTCCTGGACGACCGGGGCTTCTTGGAAGTGGACACTCCCATATTGGTGCCGGTGGCCGCCGGGGCCCACGCCAAGCCCTTTGTCACACACCACAACGCGCTGGACCAGCAGCTCTACCTGCGCATCGCCACCGAGCTATACCTGAAGCGGTTGATCATCGGCGGCTTCGACAAAGTCTACGAGATCGGGCGGGTCTTCCGCAACGAAGGCATCGACCAGGACCACAACCCCGAGTTCACCCTGCTGGAAAGCTACGAGGCCTACGCCGATTACAACGACGTGATGGACATGGTCGAACAGATGGTCTCGGCCATCGCCACCGAGGTCAACGGCTCCACCAAGGTGACCATCGGCGACGATGTCATCGACTTCGCGCCGCCCTGGCAGCGGGTGAGCCTGCGTGAGGAACTTGAAAAACGCAGCGGCATCGACTTAGAGATCATTGATGACGACGCCCTGCGTCAGAAGGCCGGCACCCTGGGCATCGATACCAAGGTGCTGGAGAGCCGTGGCCGACTGATAGACAAGCTGCTATCCACATTTGTGGAGCCCCGCCTGATCCAGCCGACGTTCGTGCTGGACTACCCAGAGGAGATGTCCCCTCTGGCCAAGGCCAAGCCCGACGCCACCGGCTACGTAGAACGCTTTGAGGCGTTCGCCGTTGGAATGGAGATTGCCAATTCCTACAGCGAACTGAACGACCCGGCTGTGCAGCGGGAGCGGTTCGAAGGCCAAGCGGAGATACAACGTCTATACGAGAACGAAGATGTTGACCGCCAGGACGAAGATTTCCTGACCGCCATGGAGTACGGCATGCCTCCCACCGGCGGCCTGGGTATCGGCATTGACCGGCTGGTCATGCTGCTTGCAGGCCAACCATCCATCCGCGACGTTTTGCTGTTCCCTCAGATGCGCACCATGTCGAGCGATACGAACGACGAAGAATCCGAGTAACCCATGCTTTCAATAGAACACATAAGAGAGCACCCGGAAGAGGTGCGCGCCGCCCTGCAGGCCAGGGGCGAGGATGACCAGATCACAGAGGCCTTGGAGCTGGACTCTCAAATTCGCGCAGCTATCACGCAACGCGACGACCTGAACGCCGAGCGCAACCGGGTCAGCAAGGAACTGGGGCAAGCTCGCTTCGAAGGCAAGGAAATCTCGGATGAAGACCGTGCCGAAATGCGGAAGATCGGCGACCAAGCCAACGCCCTTAATGAACAGACCAAGGAACTGGGCGACAAACTCAGCGAGTTGATGCTGACTCTGCCCAACCTTCCCCAGGCCGACGTGCCGGTGGGCGAGGACGAAACCGGCAGCGTAGTCATTCGGCAAAACGGCGAGCCCCCGACTATGGACTTCCAACCCAAGCCCCACTGGGACTTAGGCGAGGAACTGGGCATCATCGATTTCGAGAGGGGCACCAAGCTGGCGGGAAGTCGGTTTTACACCATGCTGGGCTACGGCCCCAAGCTGGAACGCGCACTCATCGCCTGGATGCTGGACCTCCACTCCAACGACCACGGGTATACCGAGGTCTCGCTGCCCGCAGTGGTCAAACGGGAGATCATGGAAGGCTCAGGGAACCTGCCCAAGTTCGCCGACAACCTCTACCACGACGACGAGGACGACCTCTGGCTGATACCAACAGCCGAAGTCCCCATCACCAACCTGTACCGGGATGAGATCATTCCTGCCAACACACTGCCCCTGAAATACGTGGCCCAGACTCCATGCTTCCGCCGCGAGAGGGCGTCGGCAGGTCGGGACACGCGGGGCATCAAGCGGGTGCACCAGTTCAACAAAGTTGAGATGTATCAGTTCGTGGAACCCGAGACCTCCAACCAAGAGTTGGAGCAGTTGGTAGACAACGCCGAGGACGTCTGTCGCAAGCTGGGGTTCACCTACCGGGTGCTGCAACTCTGCACCGGTGACATGGGGTTCGCATCGTCCAAAACCTACGACATCGAAGTCTGGGCCGCCGGCTGCGAAGAGTGGCTGGAGGTCAGTTCCTGCTCCAACTGCACCG
>CEQE01148374.1_pt1 | contig 66855 bp, 64 predicted proteins | sample 356201 | NCBI WGS metagenome assembly CEQE01 (sample SAMEA2619970, study PRJEB7988) | marine metagenome | biome: marine biome (ENVO:00000447); feature: mesopelagic zone (ENVO:00000213) & marine oxygen minimum zone (ENVO:01000065); material: "saline water (ENVO:00002010), including plankton...
ACTTTTTTGATTCAGACACTTCGAAAAAGCAATGTCTTATCATACATATCATATATCATAGGGATGGTTTGATCCGGTGGTCGCAGCAAATCCTGTAAAAGAAATAAGGAGTCCCATATGACGCTGGCAATCGTGATCGTCTATCTTTCCGTATGCATGCTATTTGGATTTTACGGCAGGTTCCGGACGAAGACTTCCGAAGATTATTCACTGGCAGGGAGAAAGATGCCGGGGTGGATGGCATCATTGAGTATCGCTGCCACCTTGGCCGGCTCCGGAGTCACTATGGGAGTTGGTGAACTGGGTTATTCCATCGGAATCTCAGGGGTTTTGTACCCAACGATTCTTGGACTCTGTTTGGTTCTCAGCATGTGGATCGCTGCCGCTCGTTTCCGAAAATCCGAGAAACACACCATTCCTGAAATGCTCGAGGACTACTATGGTCCCAGCGCCAGAGTTATTGTGGCAATCATAACTATGATTATTTTCATCCCACCAACGGCGGCTCAATTTTTGGTAGCGGGAATGATTCTCTCAGCCCTTACAGGCATCTCGCAGGGAGTGGCCGTTACCATCGCCGCATTTGTCATCATTGCTTATGTTGTGATTGGTGGAATGTGGGCGATTGGCTACACGGATGCCTTTCAAATGCTCTTCATTTATCTTGGCCTGATCTTACTGGCGATCGTATCAGTTATTCAGTATGGCGGTTATGGGACCTTGCTGGTTCAGCTTCCACCGGGTCACAGCTCCTGGTCTGCCATAGGACCCGCTCGTTTCACCGCGTATTTAGGCGTGCTATTGATGTTTGGGTTTATAAGCCAGGCGTGGATCCAAAAATCTGCATCTGTCGAAACCCCCGAAAAAGCTAAATGGTCAGGAATAATCGCCGGCCTTCTCATCTTTCCCGTGGGCTTTTTGGCCGTATTCGCCGGTTTGATTGCCCGGATCACCCTGCCGGAAATAAATCCCGCAATGGCCGTCCCCAAACTCATGCTCAGCGTGTTTCCTCCTGCGGTGGGGGGCATATTCCTGGCAGCGGTGATCGCTGCCTGTATGTCCTGTTCCGACTCCTGGATACATTCTTCAGCGACCATGTTTGTGAGGGATATTTATCAACGACTCATCAATCCCCAGGCATCTGACAAGAGGGTAATTCGCTATTCCATGCTCGTCAGCCTTGTGTATGGACTTATTGCCTGGATACTTGCGTTGATGGCACAGCAGGAGATTATCATGCTTGTTCTGCTTTTTATTGCCCCAGGGGCGCTTTTCATCGGGCCCCTGTTGGCCGCCTGGTTTTCGCCGCGCAAGCTGAAAAGAGGGGCCGGTTCAGCAATAATCCTTGTGGTGGCGATCCTGGGTATACTTTTGAGTCTCAAGAGGCCTTTCTTGTGGGGCGTGCACCCAGCCTTTTACACTACGATTATCGCATATGTACTTACCCTCCTGGGTTTGTTGCTGCCGTGGACCTCCTATCCATATCAGCCTGGAACGCAAAATGACGATTCGATCCGCCCTGTCTTTGAGAGACCAGAGGGAGCTGGTCCTTCAATAGGAGCGTGACGGAGGAGACGCGCTGCTGCCTATACACTCGGTTCCGACCCTCGCTGACGGGCGCAGCAGGCCCAGGCGACGTCTCCCGGCCCCTGCGAAGACCCAATCTGAAGTCCTGTCCGCGAATTCACTCTCAAGCATCCTCGTCATCTGGCCAAACCCGTTCACTCCGAAATGACCAAGATGCGGTTCGTTTGTGAACAAAGAAAGCATGAACCTGTTTCTCAGCCGTTTCCTGCGCAGGTATGCATCTTGTGAAAGCAAGGGCTAATACCGCGCTCATCACATATTTTCCAATCTTTTTTCACTTGACACACCGGGTGAACTTTTTTATTCTTCCAGACGGAAAAAGGGAATTCTTAACACTGGTCATTGGCCTGTCCTCTATCCCTCTTCGACCCGGGCCACCTTTGAACTCAACTCCATTTGACACCTGGAAGAGGCGCGGGACACTGCAGGAACCAGTGCCAATTTGGCTTCTCAATATTTTCCAATCGGTCAACGACATACTTCTTGATTCCATTCGAGGGTGAATAAAGCGTCTAATAACAAAACCAAAGGAGGATTTCAATGCGCACAAAAACATTATTGATGGTACTCGTGTTGTCGGTTGTTTTAGCGATTCCGGCTTGGGCAAAAACGCTCAGATTCGCTTTTCAGGGCGACGCCAAATCCATGGATCCTTACAGTTTGAACGAAACGTTCCAATTGGGATTCTTGAACAACATCTATGAAGGACTGATCCAACGTGGGCCGGATCTTGAGATTAAACCGTCCTTAGCTGAAAAATGGGAAGTGATGGAGCCTACACGTTGGCGTTTTTACCTGCGAAAAGGCGTGAAATTCCACGACGGCAGTCCGTTTACGGCAGATGATGTGATATTTTCAGCAACCCGGGTCCGTGCAAAAGGTTCAGACTTAAAGACAAGGATTGCCGCTGATACCAAGGTAGTCAAGGTGGATGACTATACGGTCGATTTCATCACATCGGCACCAAATCCGATTCTCTATGTGGAATGGGGCACCTGGTACATCATGTCGAAAAGCTGGACAGAAAAAAATAACGCCGTGACTCCGGAATCTGCCACAGGGGAGGGTGAAAATTACGCCACGCGTCATGCCAACGGTACCGGACCTTTCAAATTGGTCAGCCACGAAGCAGGCGTGAAAACCGTGAATGAGGTTAACCCGGACTGGTGGGATAAGGCAAATCATAATGTCACCAAAGTCATCTTCACTCAAGTTGCAAATGATGCCACCCGCGTGGCCGCACTGTTGTCAGGACAGGTCGATATGGCCTATCCGATCCCAGTGCAGGATATGAAGCGTGTCGATGGTAATGCGGACTCCCGTATGCTCGTCGGGCCGGAGCTTCGTACAATTTTTCTGGGAATGGATCAGTATCGCGATGAATTGCTCCATTCCACTGTCAAAGGCAAAAACCCGTTTAAAGACAAACGGGTCCGCCAGGCGTTCTTTCAAGCGATCGATATTGAAGCGATCAAAAAGAAGGTCATGCGCGGATTGTCAGAACCTTCAGCGATGATGATAGCGCCGGGTGTAAATGGTGGCGGAAACCCGAAATTCAAGCGGCTTGGATACGATCCGGCTGGTGCCAAGAAACTACTGGCTGATGCCGGTTATGCTGACGGGTTTGAAGTGGGCATGGATTGTCCCAACGATCGCTACGTCAATGACGAGGCAATTTGTTTGGCCGTGGTTTCCATGATGGCAAAGGTGGGGATCAAAGTGAATCTGCTGGCACAACCCAAAGCCAAATACTTCCCGAAAGTATTGGCGCCAAAGCTAGACACCAGTTTTTACCTTTTGGGCTGGACCCCGGGCAGTTTCGATTCATGGAATGTGATCTACAATATACATGGTTGCCCCTCCGAAACCGGTTCGGGCAAGTTCAATTTGGGGCGCTATTGCAATCCCAAAGTCGATGCTTTGGCGGTTCAAATCTTAAGCGAAACCGACCAGGCCAAACGCAATGCTATGATTGAAGAAGCCTGGACGATGACGATTAACGACATCGCCTATATCCCCCTCCATCAACAGGCACTGGCCTGGGGGGTTCGGAACAATGTGGAGCTCAAACAGCGTCCGGATAATCAATTTGATTGGCGCCACGTCGTGATCAAGTAACTTAAAGCGATTCAACAAGCCCGGAATTTGACCCTATCGAGTGGCATTCCGGGCTTTTTGCCTTCATTTTCTGAAAAATTATAGATTTAATAATGCCTGCACTGATTATCCGCCGCATCATCCAGTCGGTTCTCGTTATGCTAACCGTTGCAGTGGTTGCTTTCACATTGTTTCGTTATGTGGGCGATCCTGTTTCTCAAATGGTCGGACAGGAAACAACCATTGCCGAACGGGAACAACTCAGAGAAGACCTGGGGCTAAACGACCCGATCATCGTTCAGTTTGTGCGTTTTGCTCTGAATACCGTACAGGGGAAATTCGGCATCTCCTTTCGCCTCGGTCGTCCTGTCAACGAATTGTTTGCCGAGCGGCTCCCGGCCACTTTGGAATTGAGTTTGGTCGCTGCTCTGTTTTCTTTGGTGGTGGGGATTCCGATGGGGGTTTACACCGGCCTGTATCCGGATAGAGTTTTAAGTAAAGTCTTTCAAACGATTTCACTCATTGGCATCTCCTTGCCGACCTTTTTAATCGGGATTTTATTAATTCTTTTCTTCGGCGTCCTCTTGAGTTGGCTGCCGACCTTCGGTCGGGGGGACGTCATCCAGCTGGGTTGGTGGTCGACGGGGCTGCTGACCGCTAGTGGATTGAAAGCCGTTGTTATGCCGGCTTTTACCCTCGGCATGTTTCAGCTTACATTGATCATGCGGCTGGTGCGTTCGGAAATGATGGAGGTGCTGCGGACCGACTATATCAAATTTGCCCGGGCGCGCGGTTTGACCAATCGGACGGTTCATTTCGGCCATGCCTTAAAAAACACCTTGGTCCCGGTCATTACGATCACCGGACTTCAACTTGGTTCGATTATTGCCTTTGCGATCATTACCGAAACCGTGTTTCAATGGCCGGGGATGGGGCTGTTGTTTCTTCAATCGATCCAATTTGCCGATGTCCCTGTGATGTCGACCTATCTCATTCTGATTGCCTTTTTCTTTGTGGTTATCAATTTGATTGTCGATATTCTCTATCACGTGGTGGACCCGCGCCTGAGATTTGATAAATCCGTGGTATTGGGCCATTGATATGAAAAGTGTACTGCGCATTCAGGATACAGTTTATCGATTTTTCGATTCCGATATCTGGTACAGTTTTAAAAAATCCAAAGTAACAATAGCAGCAGCATGTGTCACCGTCATAATGATTCTATCCGCATTTACGGCACCTTGGATCGCACCCCATAATACCTTTGATCCGGCCACGCTGGATCTTATGGATGCTTTCACGCCGCCGGTCTGGTATGAAGACGGAACGCCAAAGTTTCTACTCGGAACCGATGATCAAGGGCGGGATATCTTTTCAACAATCCTCTACGGATCGCGAATCTCGCTGTTTGTCGCTTTTGCCTCCATGTTGCTGGCGATGATTTTGGGCGTAACTCTTGGTTTGGTCTCCGGCTATCTTGGTGGTGCGATTGAATCAATTATCATGCGGATCGCTGATGTGCAGATCAGTTTCCCAGCCATTCTCATTGTCTTGCTGATCAGTGGCCTTGCCCGAAGTGTGCTGCCCAATGTACGTCATGAAGAAATGGCGGTATGGGTTCTTATTTTTGCCATCGGCATTTCAAACTGGGTCCACTTTGCACGTACGGTGCGCGGTTCGACCATGGTAGAAAAAAATATGGAGTATGTCCAATCGGCGCGCGTGATCGGACGCCGGCGTGCCACCATCATGTTCCGTCATATTTTGCCCAATGTGATGGGTCCCGTATTGGTCATCGGAACGATCGGGCTGGCGGTTGCGGTCCTAACCGAGGCTACAATATCTTTTTTGGGTGTCGGTGTTCCGCCGACGGAACCCTCCCTGGGAACGCTCATTCGGATCGGTCAAAGCTTCCTCTTTGCCGGGGAATGGTGGATCGTGATTTTTCCTGGCGTGGCCTTGGTAATCCTTGTCCTGGCGGTCAACCTCCTGGGTGACTGGATGCGTGATGCCCTGAACCCAAAACTGAGATAATGCCCGAGCCATTACTTAAAATCGAACATCTTGGAATCGAATTTCATACCCGCCGCGGTACGTTGGTGGCAGTCGACGATATATCATTTGATGTCCTGCCCGGAAAGGTATTTGGTATCGTGGGAGAATCCGGGGCAGGCAAATCCCTCACGGGCCAGGCGATCATTGGACTGCTGGAGCCTCCTGGTCGAATTGGCGCAGGACGGATTTTTTTAAATGATCAGCGAATCGATCAGTTGCCGTACCATCAAATGCGCCGCATCCGAGGCAAAAAAATCGGTATGATATTTCAAGACCCTTTGACTAGCCTGAACCCGCTTTATACCGTTGGCAAACAGCTGGTGGAAACCATTTTAACCCATTCCGAAATGACCCCTAATCAGGCGCACCAACATACGATTGCGCTACTGGATGAGGTTGGTATTCCGGCCGCAGAAAAACGCATCGGCCATTACCCCCACCAGTTCTCCGGCGGCATGCGCCAGCGGGTGGTGATTGCCCTGGCCCTGTGCGTTAGTCCCAGCCTGATCATCGCCGATGAGCCAACCACGGCACTGGATGTTTCCATCCAGGCCCAGATAATCGCTTTATTGAAAGGCCTTTGCAAAGAACACGACACTGCCGTTATTCTGATCACCCATGATATGGGAGTTATTGCCGAAATTTCAGACCGTGTAGCGGTCATGTATGCCGGGCGGCTGGTGGAAGTCGGAGAAGTACGCGATATCGTCAAAAACCCGAAGCATCCCTACTCTCAAGGATTGATGGGCTCCATCCCGTCTTTGCATCACAAATCCGAAGAGCTCACACAAATTGAAGGCACGATGCCAGGACTGATGGAAATACCACCGGGATGCGCTTTTCACCCGCGCTGTCCGCATGCCTTTGATCGCTGCCGACAGAGACGTCCGGGCTTAATCGACACCAAACCGTCAAAGGTCGCCTGTTGGCTTTTTGAAAATGAGGACAGAAGTGGCAACACCTGACCAGCTGAAAACCAACACACCGCCGCTACTGCGCGTCACCGGACTAAAACGTTATTTTGACGTTTCCGAACCGTTTCTTAACCGTTTGCTGGAGGGCAAATCCCGCCTGATTCTAAAAGCCGTCATCGGCATTGATTTTAAAATCAACAGGGGGCAGACCTTCGCCCTGGTCGGAGAGTCGGGCTGCGGTAAATCAACGGTGGCAAATCTGGTGGTGGGTCTTTACCAGCCGACGGCAGGAAAAATCGAGTTCGACGGCATTGATGTGGCATCGCTGACCAGTCGCGCTCAAATGGCGCTGTTGCGCCGGCGAATGGCCATGATTTTTCAGGATCCTTACGCCAGCCTGAACCCGCGCTGGCGCGTGGATGCAATTGTCAGTGAACCGATCCGGGCCTTCGGTTTACTAAAAGGAACACAAGCTATTTTCCAACGCACCGGTGAGTTGCTCGCCCAGGTGGGTCTTTCACCTGCCGACGGTGAAAAATATCCCCATGAATTTTCGGGCGGACAACGCCAGCGAATTTCCATTGCCAGGGCGCTGGCCAGCGAGCCCGACTTTATCGTCTGTGACGAACCCACGTCTGCTCTGGATGTTTCCGTCCAGGCCCAGATTTTGAATTTGATGAAGGGCCTTCAGAAAAAATTCGATCTTTCCTACCTGTTCATTTCACATGATCTGGCTGTGGTGCGCCATATGGCCGACCGCGTGGGGGTGATGTACCTGGGCCAGCTTTGCGAAGTAGCTCCGGTGGATGCAATCTTTGACTCTCCGCTACATCCTTACACCCGCCTGCTGTTGGACACCATCCCGGACCCGGAACTGACCGGACGCTCATCCCAACCGGTCACCGGCGAAATCCCCAACCCCATTGACCCGCCAAGCGGCTGCGCTTTCCATCCGCGCTGTCCGGAATCTACAGATAAATGCCGTAGGGAGGGCCCGGAATTGACGACCCTGGATAGTGGGGTGCAGGTGGCCTGTCATGCGATATCGGCATCCTCCGAAAAGTAACGTTTAACCGCTTTACTGAAAACTTCGACACCTACTTCCAGTACCGCCTCGTCAATATCAAAACGCGGGGAATGTAGTGGATAAACGATATTTTTTTCTTTGTTGCCGCATCCGATTCGAATAATGGCGCTCGGGCGTTCAAGTGCAAAGTAGGCAAAATCTTCAGCTCCGGTGGACGGCGAAAGATACCGAACATTCTCTGAACTCAATACAGACGCTGCTGTTTCATTGAGGAATGTGGCCACATCTTTATCGTTTGTGCAGGCCGGTACACCCTCATGAATTTTAAAATCACATGTTACGCCGAAGGTTTGTTCCATTCCTGAAACAATCTCTCCCAGCCGTCGGATGACGAAGGCGCGCATATCAATGGAAAGGGCTCGAATCGTACCTTCCAGTTGTGCGGATTCGGGAATAACATTGGACACATCTCCTGCAACAAATTTACCCACCGTGAGGACTGCGGTAGCTGTAGGGCTGATATTGCGACCGATTATGGTTTGAATATGGGTCACAAAAAACGATCCCGCGACAATGGGATCAATCCCCTCGTTGGGCCGTCCGCCATGGGCGCCTTTTCCCTTGATAAGGAGGGAAAAGCGATCGGCCGAAGCATGGCTTTGGCCTCGAAAAATGCCCACCTGCCCGGTAGGCAAATCAGATCCCATGTGGCCGGCAATAACGCAATCGACTTTGGGGTTTTCTAAAACCCCTTCTGCAATCATGGCTTTTGCACCAAAAACGCGCTCTTCTGCCGGCTGGTAGAGAAACTTCACATTCCCTGTCATTTTCGAACGGAATCCGGATTCCACTATTTTTTTGGCAACGCCCAGCATGATCGTCGCGTTTGCATCGTGACCGCAGGCATGCATCACCCCATCATTGATCGATTTGTAGGGGATGTTGTTTAACTCCTGAATGGGTAATGCATCGATATCCGCTCTGAGGGCAATGGTTGGTCCGCCACCTGATCCTTTGATCAGACCGACAGCGCCCGGCATCGTTTCAAAAGTTTGAACTTCGATATCGAGTCCCTTCAAGATTTCTATGATTTTATCTGTGGTTCTCTTTTCTTGATGTGAAACTTCAGGATGCATGTGAAAGTCTCGACGAACATCTATCAACCATTTAAGAAAATCCGGGTTGCTGGGGATCATTTACACTCTCCTTTATAATTTCAAGTTATCCATATGTCGCACATTCCGCACCCTCAAACTATGGTTGAGGAGCAATTTAAATCACAGTTAAATCAGGCATATAATAGGCTGTAACACATTGATATTAAATCAAATAAAAAAATCTAGACATTTCAATTAGTTGCTGATACACTGCCCTCAAACGCCAAAGGGGGCATAATGGAAAAACTCAACACTGATCAGATGACATTCACCGAAGTCAGGCATTTGCCTATTGCGTAAGAGGAAATCTTCGAAAAATTCCATTGCCCAATGACAATTTGGCAGCCTTGAGGATTTCCTCTTCGAGCTTCCGATCGGTCGTCCCCTCTTGGACACTCAAAGCGTAATTCCAGAACAATCCTGAGAATTGCATGGCAACATTCATTGCTTTTTCGCCTTTTATCTGCTCCATCAACGGTGCAGCATATTCCATCATAGCCTGAGAAAACGAAACGGAGCAAAATCCTTTGGGAGCTCACAAATCAGACAGGCCGTACCTTTCGACAATCAGCGACCCGGGGGATTCTCCCCCTCCGCCCTTTATCAGCCACAGTTTACGCTTTCTGACCTTTTGCTGCTTGGCCTGCCGGCATCTTGTTATAACCTTCGTTTTATCTTTTTTCTTGGCTATCATCCCCCCCCGATCCACGAATCATTGTGGATGTTTGCGAAGGAGCGTTTCTTCTGCCCCTTTTTCACAGTCCCTCTGGTCTCTCTGTAACTGAACTATCCCTTTTTTGCAAATCATGACCGAAATGTAAACTATTGACCGTTGTTTTACATCGTTCAATCCATAAACAACATGCGATGATAAAAATATCTTTCACCCCATGATTATTCTCTTATGCGTTAAGTCAAATTCTGGATTCACTTGGCTCCCGTTATCGCTTGCGCATCACATAGTGAACTATAAGGTAGCACCCGTTTTTCCCGTTTATCTTTCGGCCGATACCCCTGCCGGTAGACACCACCCCTGGCCATTGTTTTTATCTGGCGGGCGACATAGGCGATGAGTTTTACGGTTTCAGCGGAATCTTTTGCTCGCAAGACCTGTATTCCCAGTATCAACGAAACGGTAATCAGCTCCCCTTGCATATCCGTATCAGCATCAGGACACCACAGGCATCACAGGAAATATACCTATTGGGAAGCCATACTTTTCATTTGGGTTAAAAACAGGGGACAATCATGGCAACCGCCGCAACCTTGTCTGTACAATTGGCGGGATTGATGTTTAAAAGCCCTGTTGTAGTCGCATCCTCTGAATGTGCCGCTAATTTATCAATATTTAAAAATTGGAGGGATCGTCACCAAAAAATACACATCGCAACTGACATGGAACAATCAGGGATTGGCCCAATCGTTTTGATTGTTTTGAGGAATCAAAATGATGATGATAAAGTCGTTCGGATACGACGAATTCTAACTATTCTTATCTCCAGACTTCTTGACAGATTTTGGTGAAGCGCTTAAGTAGGTATCGAAACATGAAACCCTGCTGTAAGGCGGATAGTAAAACGTAACACTCAAGTTACGGCTAAATTAAACCGGGAGGATAATTATGGCGTTTGACCCTGAAAAGGATCAGGTTTTACAAAAATGGCGATGCGAGGAGACCGGACTTGTTATTTCAATCAATCAATATGGAGATGGTGATCCAAAACTCCAGATAGGTCCCAGGGTATTTGTAAAAAAAGATGGTACAGAGTCTCAGAGAAAGGCGGGACGCCTTTCGTTGGAGGATTTGTTGTGGTTTTACGAACTTATTGACGATGTAAGAGATGAACTCATGGGTTTGATAAAACCGGCCTGATCCATCATCCGAAGGTTTCAAGCGAACGCCGCCAATGCTCGTTAAATCTCTGTAGTTAAGACTTTTGTTTCGCAGCCGATTTTGAAGCTCGAATTAACGAATGGAAAAGTTTTTTTGAAAAAGCATCCTTTTTCCAGGTCCCTTCCGGATGCCACTGTACCCCGATGACAAAAGTTCTTGAGGGGTTTTCAACCGCCTCGATAAGGCCGTCTTGGGCCCATGCCGTGACAATCAGACTTGACGCCAGATCCTTGATGGCCTGATGATGTCTGCTGTTGACCTGTATTTTCTTTCTTTTGAAAATCAAGTGGAGACCCGTATTTTCATCTATACGGACATAGTGGGCATTTACGCTCTTGTCTTTTTTCTGAAGGTGATTAATGCTCTCTTTCACCTGGCTTGGGATGTCCTGGTAGAGCGTTCCCCCTTCCGAGACATTCAGCACCTGGAGCCCTCTACAAATGCCGAGGATCGGAAGATCTTTTTTAAGTGCTATTTTTACTACCGCAAGCTCAGTCAAGTCTATTGCTTCATCGATTTCACCCAATCCTGACAGGGGTTCTTCACCGTAAAAATGCGGGTCAATATCCGGCCCGCCGGTTAAAATGACACCATTGAGCCGTTCACAGATCGATTGTAGTGATTCATGGTTTTGAGCTGTGGGGATAAGGATCGGGGCTCCCCCACAATGATGAACAACGCTGCTGTATTCATCAAAAGCATAGTCCATAAAACGCCCTGGAGAATTCTGACTCCAGGTGCCTCCGACCACTCTTGAGCATGTAATTCCGATCAACGGCCGCATCATTTTAGCTCCTTTCATTCCATCAACCCCTTGCTTAAACTACATGTAAAGGAAAAAATAAAAATTCCTTTGTTGATTCGACATATTATTTCAAACTGAGTTTTTATAACCATCGTTTTATTTCAGATGGTTGAAATGATGTAAATAACAATTTTTCCGATTTTCTATACTGTTGCCTTGATGGAACGTTTATTTTGTTTTCATTTTTCACTTGCATTCCTGAATGGAATTATATATGTAACTGTTATTAGTTTCAAAATCCGGTTTGAACGACATGCTGATATTTTTTTTTAAAGAAAATCACAACCAATAGGAGGTGAAGAGCATAGCTATACCAAGGCGACAAAACAGACAAAACCGAACCAATATTAATCAGAATATAAGAGCAAAAGAGGTGAGAGTCATAGATCCAGAAGGTAATCAGATCGGTATTGTTCCAACTCACAGAGCGCTTGCAACTGCAGCTGATTTTGACCTCGATCTGGTGGAAATCTCTCCCAACGCAACCCCACCTGTTTGCAAAATAATGGATTATGGTCGGCATAAATATAAGGAGACCAAGAAAAAACAGGAGGCCAAAAAAAAACAGAGTACTTTTCAGGTAAAGGAAATAAAAGTACGCCCAAAAACAGGAGAGCATGACCTCGATGTCAAAATTGGTCATATAAAAAAGTTTATTGGGAGAAAAGATAAGGTTAAAGTGACGGTGGTTTTCAGGGGGCGTGAAATTACACTTTCCCAACTCGGTAGGAATTTGCTCAGGAAAATTGCCGAAGAGACTGAAGAGATCGCATTTGTAGAGCAAGAACCCAAATTTGAGGGACGGACAATGATGATGGTCCTGGCGCCAAAATAATCTGTTTTTGCGCCTTAAACTTTGTTGTGGACAACACACAAATCTGTTGACCTTGAGATGTTATCAGGTTAGGTATTAATATTCAGGTATCAGGAAAAGTGGCGTGAGCTGATAAACGTGGGGTGCTCACGCCATCTATTTTTTAAAGACAGGGAGAAAAAATGCCAAAAATAAAAACAAATCGAGCTGCTGCAAAACGTTTCAGAAAAACAGGTACGGGCAAATTTGTTTTTTCAAAATCCCATGCCAATCATATTTTGACCAAAAAGACCACCAAACGCAAACGGTCTTTGCGGCAAAGCCAAATTATCAGCAACTCGAACAAAAAAATGATAAAGCTGCTTCTTCCGAACGGATAGCGGCCATCTATTAGGAGTAAAATAATGAGAGTCAAAAGGGGTTTCAAAGCAAGAAACCGTCGAAAGAAGATCTTGAAGCTGGCCAGGGGATTCCGCGGGGGCCGAAGCAAATTATTTCGTACAGCTACTGTCGCGGTGGACAAAGCCCTCATGTATGCTTATCGAGATCGCAGGGTGCGAAAGCGTGATTTTCGGCGGCTTTGGATTACCAGGATTAATGCGGCAGCTCGGATAAATAACCTCTCTTATAGCAAATTTATGCACGGTATAAAACTGGCCGGTATTAAACTTGACCGTAAAGTTCTTGCGGACCTGGCGATCTCTGATCCATCCGGGTTTACGCGTATTGCCAACCTTGCCGCACAGCAGTTATAATCTCGAATAAAAAATATAAAGTGATTTGTTATTTGAATTCTGGTCTGGTTATCAAAGGTATCACTCAAGGTGGGGAAACCAATTGAACAGATAAAGAATGAGGCGTTAAAAGCACTTGACGCTGCATCCGATGTCGAGGGAATAAAAGCCCTTTCCAGCCATTATTTGGGTCGAAAAGGCCTTGTAACTCATTTTCTGAGAAATATTTCAGCACTTCCCCTTGAAAAAAGATCGGCGGTCGGGAAAAAAGCAAACGAGATAAAAAAAGAGCTCGATAAAGCTTTCCAAGCTGCCCTGATCCAACTACAAACACGCGTCTATCCGGCCGGTGGTCGGATTGATGTATCTTTACCCGGGAGAACAGCAACTCCCGGTTCACTGCATCCCATTACCCAGATTAACGAGGAAATATGTGATATCTTCACGGGTCTGGGTTTTGATATTGCCGAGGGGCCCGAGGTAGAAACCGATTTTTATAATTTCGAGGCATTAAATATTCCCAAAGATCATCCTGCACGTGATATGCAGGATACTTTTTATGTTTCCGATAATATCGTTTTGAGGACCCATACCTCACCCGTTCAGATCCGGACCATGGAAAATCAGCCCCCGCCGGTGAGGGTAATTGTGCCCGGAAAAGTATTCCGCCGTGATTCCGACCTGACGCATACCCCCATGTTCCATCAGGTGGAGGGACTTCTGGTGGACGAAAATGTCTCCTTCGGGGATCTGAAAGGAACGTTGACTACTTTTGTGCATCAGATGTTTGATGACCGAACCAGCCTACGATTCCGACCCAGTTTTTTCCCATTTACCGAACCGAGTGCCGAGGTGGATATTCTTTGTGTGATGTGCAGAGGTAAAGGTTGTAGAGTTTGTTCCCAGACCGGATGGCTGGAAGTGCTGGGTTCCGGCATGGTTCATCCAGCACTGTTTGAGCAGGTGGAATATGATCCCGATCGCTATACTGGATTTGCTTTTGGAATGGGTGTTGAACGGATTGCCATGCTGAAGTATGGTATCGACGACATCCGAAAATTTTTTGAAAATGATTTCAGATTCTTAGCGCAGTTTTGATATGAAAGTTAGCTTAAGTTGGCTGAAAGAATATGTTCCCATTGAAATGGAGGTCCAACGTCTTGCCGATGCGTTAACTATGGTGGGGCTGGAAGTTTCATCCATATCAGACCGGTATGATTACATGGACAGCGTTTTTGTGGGAAAACTGAATCAAATCGACCATCATCCGAATACGAACAAGTTGAAGATCTGCCATGTAGATATCGGCCATCGAATGGTTTCAACTGTGTGCGGCGCCCCTAACCTCGAAAAAGATATGCTTGCACCGGTTGCCCTGTCGGGTACGACATTTCCAGATGGATTACTCCTTGAAAATACAGTTGTTCGTGGGATAACCTCTGAGGGTATGATTTGCAGTGAAAAAGAATTGGGGCTGGGGACAGATCAAAGCGGCGTTTTGGTCCTCAACCCGCAGTTGCCGGTGGGTGAGAAACTCGGGAAGGCGCTTGCGCTTTCAGATATAGTTTTTGATATTGACCTCACCCCGAATAGATCCGATTGTCTCTGCATTCTGGGCATTGCCCGGGAAATAGCGGCAATTCAGAAAACAAAATTAGCGTATCCGGTTATCCATCTTCCTGAAACCGAAAATCATATTTCCAAGTTTACGTCCGTTGAAATTGAAGCACCGGACCACTGCCCTCGGTACGCCGCCCGTCTTTTATATGATGTTTCTGTAGCGCCCTCTCCTTTCTGGCTTCAGGACCGATTGATTTCAGTGGGGTTAAGACCGATTAACAATATCGTTGACGTGACCAACTTTGTGCTGATGGAAACCGGTCAACCGCTTCACGCATTTGATTTGGATAGACTGGCAGAAAACAGAATTGTTGTCCGCCTGGCAAAAAAGGGAGAAATATTTACCGCCCTTGATCAGAAGGATCGAATTCTCTCTTCCGATACACTGATGATCTGCGACGGAGAAAAGGCGGTCGCCATTGGCGGGGTAATGGGCGGTCTTAACTCCGAGATCGAAACAAATACGACCCGGGTCCTGATTGAAAGCGCATACTTCAGCCCGCTTAGCATTCGAAGAACATCAAAAAAACTAAACCTGGCGACAGAGGCCTCATACCGTTTTGAGCGTGGCGTAGACCCTGAAGGCACCATAAAAGCGCTGGACAGAGCCGCTCAACTTATGATACAAATTAGCGATGGTAAGTTAATAGGAGGAATTGTTGATGAATACCCCACGACGATCCCCAAAAAAAGAATCGTTTTAAATACAAAACAAACCAATCGCCTTCTCGGTACCAACCTCAACAGGGATAAAATGAACAACTTTTTGAGATCAATCGAATTCAGCGTCGAAACGGTTGATGAGGACAATCTGGCGGTTGTTCCGCCTGACTTTAGAGTTGATATCAAGAGACCGGAAGATGCCATGGAGGAGATTGCGCGTCTTGCAGGTTACAACAACATTCCCACCACCTTCCCTCTGATGCCGACCGATGGAAGGCAGCAAAATAGGCATCTGTATTTAAGAAACAGGATCAAACGCCTCATGATCGGCTTCGGCTTTTCAGAGGTAATCAATTACAGTTTTGACGACAGAGAATCATGTGCCTACCTCGGATTCGGGCCGAAAGATCCGAGGAGAAATTTGGTCGATATTTTAAATCCACTAACCGAAGAACAGTCGGCGATGAGGGCCTCCCTAATTCCAGGTCTGCTCAGGACGGTCCAAGGCAATATCTCCCAGCAGGTGAAAAACCTGAAACTGTTTGAAGTCGGCAAAATATTTACCAGCGTCGGCAGGGAAAGTCTTCCTAATGAAAAAGAGATAGTCGCGATTCTTTGGACAGGAACAAGATCGGGTCCAGCATGGCATTCAAAGGAAACACCCTGTGATTTTTTTGACATCAAAGGGGTCATCGAAGGCCTTTTCAAAGGCTTGAATTTTAAAGATACTGTGTTCACCCATATGCCGGACAATGACTGTGATTACACCCGGCCAGGTGAAACCGCTCAATTTCTTAACAATAATGAACTTATCGGTATGGTGGGCATGGTGGCACCAAGCGTCCTTCAAAATTTCGGGGTGAACCAAACCGTTTACATTGCCGAAATCAATCTAGATTCGCTGTTTCCGCTTTTACCTGAGACAAAACAGTCCACACCGATTCCAAAATATCCAGCTGTTTATCGTGATTTTACGATTATTATCGATAAAGAGGTCGCATCAGGAAAGATACTGACATGCGTTGAAGACGCCCGGGAAAAGCTGGTGGAAAGCACTTTCCTTTTTGACGTTTTCGAAGGCAATCCGATTCCCGAAGACAAGAAAAGTATTTCATTTCGAATTACCTATCGATCAACTTCCAGAACGTTAGCGGATGAAGAGGTAAATCAGATTCATCAAAAAATTTCGGGCCGACTGCTGAAATCGTTTGATGCGACGCTTCCTGTTTGATATTGATTCTGAATCTTAATAAAATGAAAAGTAAAAGACCCCATCAAAGAGATTTTCCCGATAAACTGTATTACAAGATCGGTGAAGTCAGTGAAATTGCAGGTGTCCCCACATATGTCCTCAGGTTCTGGGAAACTGAATTCAAAAAGATAAAGCCGAAGCGAACCCCATCAGGCCAACGGCTTTATAGAAAAAAAGATGTTGATCTGGTCCTTAAAATCAAATATCTTCTTTACAATAAAAAATTCACTATTCAGGGTGCAAAACAACACTTGCGCGGTTATAAAAAGGACAGCGAGGAGAAGATCCCCGCTCAAACACTTCATGAAATTCGTTCAGAGCTTGAAAACATCCGCGCACTGCTTATGCTTAAAGAAGGCAAAAAATAAATAGTTTCGCCGTTATTTTCCCCCTTAAAAATGGGCCCGGATTCCACCGCCGAATCTACCCAGCCCTGATATGTTATCAAACTCATCAAATGCCGATCTTCCCTCAAGGTAAATTGAAAAATTGGGTCCATTAGGATTGTCGGTGAACTGGTAGCCTGTATCCAGGATGAAATCTGTTCTTGTCTTAAACGTCGTATGCCACATACCGGTACCCGCACTGAGAAAGAATCTGGGCACCGGGTAGTAGGAGAGCATTATATCCCCTATGGTCGCCGGATTATCACTGCAACCGTTCAGTAAGGGAGCACCTCCCACCAACGCGGTTATAGCGACTTTCTCAGTAAACTTATGCATATATCCAACTCTTATCGGTAAAAACGTCGCTGGATCAAATTGTTGCAACAGCCCGATATCTCCGATAAAAAATCCTCTCTTTAGGACGGTTACTTCTCTGGTGCAACTGTGCACAGGGCTTTCGTCCCCGGCATCATCCTTTACCATTGCCTGTATCTTGTGGACACCGGCTTTTTTCATTTTCGTTTTGTAAATAAAGGGTGCCTCTTCAACAACTTTCTCCTCCACTACGCTCCCTTTAGAATCGGTAATTGTAAAGGTAACAGATACGATTTTTCCGTCAGAATCAATCGATTTTGACGCGTCAGATATAACGGTGCTTCCGGTTAGAAACCTTTTGGGTGAGATCGTTAGATTACATTGCGGGGGCTGATTCTTCAGGGCTTCAACGACCTTGGCCACCTTTTTTTTCGGTTCAGCTTTAACGGGTGCTTTCACCGGGATATCGGCAACGCTCTTCAATGCAATATTAAAGCAGACTTTAGGGATAATGAATTCATAGGCCCGTTTATTGTGCTCAATGACAAGCCGATATCCTTCAAATGGAGCCTTCCCTGCCCATTCCACATCGTTTAATACGAAAACCTTTTTCTTTTTTTTAAAAATCATCCACATGAAGGTTTCGCCCGGTGGGACCTGAACCGTATCAATTTTAGCGGTCTTGAGTTGCTCCATAAACGGATGAAACAGATTTACGGCTCCGGCTTTTATAAAACCAAGCCTGGCATCCTCTTTATTTTTCATTATAATCGGATAAATCGCTTCGGCTTGTAAGGCCTCGACCTTTAAAAAAGGGTTGGCCCCAAGCCGTTTTAACTGGGTTGAGGCATAAAGCGGATGGATTCCAAAGAGAAAGGACAAAACCAAAACAAGAAAAATAACTTTCTTTTTCATTTTACCCTCCTGCAAAATTATAAATGATTGCAATACCGGCTTTCAATAGCCGATTTTGAAAAAACTGCTAATTTCATCCCCCCATGCAAATCCAGCAAACTCAACGATCGCTCAAATTACTTGGGAACTATATAATCCCTGTCTTAAAATAGCAAGATATAAATTTTTTTGGTGGCTTTATGCACATAACATCGGTAATCCTTCAAGTTTCTCCCCATTGATTTTACGAAGACCCGCCTTCGGCGTGGGCCGGATGCGACGCTCCGGTGGATTGGGGGGTGCGAAATATTAAATTGTATAAATAAAAATAATTTGTTAAACATATTGACAAGAATTATTTTATGGAATATTCTGTATTTAATGGGCGGGCATAGCTCAGCTGGTAGAGTACAAGCTTCCCAAGCTTGGTGTCGCGAGTTCAAATCTCGTTGCCCGCTCCAAGGATGTTCGCCTTTTCGTTTGTCTGGGTGTTTGGGTAGAGTTTTTATTTATTTTATGTGGTTTGTAGCTACTTCTTTCTGATGGTTGTCTTTATGAAAAAGTAATTTTTACTCACAACAAAAGATCTACCTGGATGAAAGGAAACGGGCAATAGCCCGTTTTGTGCTTTTGGATTCAGCTAAACAGTGAACTAAGTGGTGAAAGATCAAAGAAAAAATAAAACCGTAAAAAGAGCTAAGCATGATCTTTCTGCAACTCCCTCCTATTCTGAAAAGGAAGTGATTGACAGGGTAAAAGGTTTTGCCGAAACCTTGTGTGAATCCGAGGGAATGGAACTGGTACATGTTGAATACCATCGGGAATCTTCGGGAAGGATACTTCGGATATATATCGACAAATTCGAAGGGATTACGCTGGCTGATTGTGTTCATATAAGCCAACAGTTAAATGATATCCTGGATGTATATTTTGAAAACGGGATATCGTATCGTCTTGAAGTTTCATCTCCCGGACCGGATCGCCCCTTGCGAGGAGCGGATGACTTTGACAGATTTAAAGGGGAAGTAGCAAGGATAAGAACCAAACAATCTTTTAATGGGCGAAAAAATTTTAAAGGTGCCCTTCAGGGTATCTCAGATGGAAATGTTCAGCTCTTGGTAGGTAATAAGACAGTTGCGATTCCTTTTATAAATATTGGCAGGGCACGGCTTGTGAATTATTGTGGAGAAAATAAATGTTTATAGCAGATGTAAAGCGCGTCATTGAGGAGGTCAGCCGCAACAAGGGCATTGACCGAGAAATCCTGATTCAAGCGCTTGAAGAAGCGCTCAGATCGGCTGCCAGAAAAAAATTCGGGAGCAACATCGATATCGAAGTCCAGTACAGTGAAGAATCAGGAGAAATCGAAGTTTTTCAATTTAAGGATGTGATGGAAGAGATCACGGAACCGGATATTCAGATCGGTTTTGAAGAAGCGCGTATGCTCGATCCGGACTGCAAAATTGGAGATAGCATCGGCACAAAAATGGACACCTCGACCTTCGGACGAATCGCCGCACAGTCGGCCAAACAGGTCATTGTTCAGAAAATGAAAGACGCGGAAAAAGATGCAGTTTATTCCAGTTTCATCAACCGGAAAGGTGAAATAATCAATGGAATCGTCCAACGGGTGGATCGGGGTGATATCATCGTTAATCTCGGTCAAACAGAGGGTGTCTTGCCGGCTCGGGGTCAAATTCCAAAGGAAACCTACCGAAGGGGCGATCGGTTAAGAGCCTATATTTTGGATGTTCTCCACGATACGCGAGGCCCTCAGATTGTTCTTACCCGAACCCATGCTGATTTCTTGATTAATCTTTTTAAAACAGAAGTTCCTGAAATCTCAGAAGGTATTGTAAAGATTATGGGCGCCTCTCGCGAACCGGGTACCCGGGCAAAAATTTCGGTCTCTTCAAACGATTCCGACATAGACCCGGTGGGAGCCTGCGTTGGAATGAAAGGAAGTCGCGTACAGGCTGTTGTTCAAGAACTCAGAGGTGAAAAAATCGATATCATTTCCTGGCATGTGGATGCAGCAAAGTTCGTTTGCAGTGCACTGGCTCCCGCCGACATATCTCGGGTGATTATTGATGAAGCAAACCGCTCGATGGAAGTCATCGTCCCGGACGAATCACTTTCTGTAGCGATTGGTAAACACGGCCAAAATGTGCGACTTGCTTCCAGATTGACCGGATGGCGTCTGGATGTGACAAGTGAATCCCGTTACAGCCAAGCCATGCAATACGGTTACGACTCACTGATCGCATTACCCGGAATCGGCGTAAGCTCGGCAGATGCGTTATATGAAAAGGGGTTTTTTTCAGTGGAGGAACTCAGGCATTCAACTGTTGAGGATTTGATTCAAATCCGTGGTATTGCAGAGGATAAAGCTAAAAAATTAATTGAAGCCGCAAAAGAGACCGTGGAAAGACTTGCGGCAGTCGATGAAATACCTGATGATACATCACCAGATGAAACGAGTGAATCACCAGAAGGCTTGAAAACCCCGGAGCAAGAGACTTCTGAGCTCAAAGTGACAAATGATGAAACTTCGCCTTCGGATAACTTGACAGTTGACTAGAGGTAAGAAAGTAAAACCGGTTGAATTGGATGCGTAAAAGAGTTGATCGCCTTTAAAAGCCTTAAAAGTGAAAGATGGGGGCTGGATGTCGAATATAAGAATATATGAACTTGCCAGGGAACTTAATATGCCCAATAAGGCGCTCCTTGAAAAGTTGAAGGAAATGGATATCTCTGTGAGCAGTCACATGAGCGCTGTAGATCCTGAAGCCGTGATCCGGATAAAGGACAATCTCATGGGTACAAAGCAGGAAGAGCTTGAAGTAACGCGTATCAAACCGACGGTGATCCGAAGACGCAGAAGGACGTCGAAAAAGGAAGTCGCAACCGAAAAGCCTGATGCTGAACCAGAAGCCCCTGTCGAAAAAGAAGTAGCACCTTTAGAACCCGAAAAGCCCGTGAAGAAAAGTGATGAAGAAGCGATCGATCCAAAAGCTGAAGAGCCGCCTGACTTAAGGATTATAAAGCCGGAAAAGGTAAAAAAATCAAAAAAGAAAAAGGAAACACCGGCAATCATTATAACCCTCCCTGTATCTCCAAAGCCAGAAGTATCCGAGGTAGAAAAGGTTGAAGCCAAAAAGCCGACAAAAAAACGCGAACAGACCGCTGTTTCTATAAAGAAAAAACCGGTTGCCCCCTCTCCGCCACCGGCGCAGGTGGAAGCGAAAAAGAAAACAAAAAAAAGGCCTGAAGAACCGGCTAAGGATAAAAAATTTTTCAAAAAGAAAATCTCATTCCGGCGAAAAGAAGTAGTTGAAGGTGCGGCTCTTTATTCCCAAAGGCAACGCACACGTAAGACCCGAAAGGGTGCAAAAGGCAAAATTACAATCTCGGCACAAAAACCGCAGATTACCGTTCCCAAAGCAATCAAACGAAAATTCAAAATTGATGAAACCATCGTCCTCTCGGATCTTGCGAGACGCATGGGTATAAAAGCCAACGAACTCATAAAACAACTGATGGCGTTAGGCGTCATAGCAACGCTCAACCAGACGGTCGATTTTGATACGGCAGCACTAGTCGCAGCGGAGTTTGACTTTGAGTTGGAAAAAGCGACTTTTGAAGAGGAGTCGATCATAAAGATTGAAGAGGATGACCCGAGCAAATTGATGCTGAGACCTCCGGTGGTTACCATCATGGGCCATGTTGACCACGGTAAAACATCTCTTTTAGATGTGATACGTAAAACAAGGGTAACCGATTCTGAGGCGGGGGGAATCACGCAACACATCGGTGCGTATTTAGTTCCTACCAAAAAGGGCCAGATTGTTTTTTTGGATACACCGGGCCATGAAGCGTTCACGGCAATGCGCGCAAGGGGAGCCAAGGTTACAGATTTAGTTGTTTTGGTGGTTGCGGCTGACGATGGCGTAATGCCACAGACCATTGAAGCCATCAACCACTCTAAAGCTGCGGAAGTCCCGATTATTGTCGCGATCAACAAAATAGACAAACAGAACGCGGATCCCGAACGTGTGCGGCGCGAACTTTCAGAAGCAGGGCTTCTGTCTGAGGACTGGGGCGGTGATACAATATTTCTGGAAGTATCCGCCAAGGAGAACCAGGGTATAGACAATCTTTTGGAGATGATACTTTTACAGGCAGAATTATTGGAGTTAAAGGCCAATCCTGAGAAACTGGCCAGAGGCCACGTAATTGAAGCAAAATTGGACTCGGGTCGAGGATCCGTTGCCACGGTACTGATCAAGGATGGAACTGTCCGTGCCGGTGAATCGATTGTATGCGGGATACACCATGGAAAAGTTCGTGCCCTGCTGAACGAAAGGAGCATTCAGGTCGAAAAAGCCGGTCCATCCATACCGGTAAAGATATTAGGACTCTCCGGAGTTCCCATGGCGGGTGACGAATTGATTGCACTTCCATTTGACAAAAGCGCCAAACAGGTCAGCACCTTCCGCAGTCAGAAACATCGGTCAAAAAATCTTTCGAAAACGAGCAGGTTAAGCCTTGAAAAACTCCACGAGAAGATGCAAGAGGGTGAAATCAGGGATCTGAATCTGATTATTAAGGCGGATGTGCAAGGTTCGATTGAAGCCCTGAGCGACTCCATAACAAAACTCGGCAATGAGGAAGTCAAAATAAATGTGATCCATTCCGCAACCGGTACTATTGTTGAATCCGATGTCTTCCTAGCGGCTGGATCAAATGCAATTATTGTCGGCTTTAACGTTCGTCCGGGTTTAAAAGTTGTTGATTTGGCCAATGAAGAGAATGTTGATATTCGTTTTTATGATGTTATTTACAACGTGATAAAAGAAATTAAGGATGCGATTGTAGGAATGATGTCATCAACTTTTGAAGAGAAGAATTTGGGCAGGGCAGAGATCAGAGAAGTGTTTCGTATTCCAAAAGTCGGCGCCATCGCAGGCTGTTATGTGACCGACGGAAAAATAGAGCGGGGGAAGCATGCTAGAATCGTGAGAGATGGTGTCGTCAGTTATGATGGGAAAATTTCATCACTTCGGCGCTATAAAGATGATGCCAAAGAGGTCCAAACCGGTTACGAATGCGGTATTGGTATTGAGAATTACCATGACTTTAAAACCGGAGACACAATTGAATGTTATGATCTGGAGGAAATTAAACCCAAAATCGATTGAGGGTTGAAGGACGGCGTTCCCTGATTTGTTTATTAATAGCAGATAATAAAAAATGGTCGTTGGTCACGGGATTATCAAGTTCAGATTGCATGATTGCCATGCCTTAAAAGGTAAAAGAAGGATTGTAAGATCTATTATCAGCAATTTACGTAATAATTTTAATGCTTCGGTAGCTGAGGTCGCTTCAAACGATCTTCATCAAAGAGCAGAGATCGGTTTTGCTCTGGTGGGCAATAATCGGGCATTGATAAACTCCAAAATAGACAAGCTGATCAATTTTACGGATGATCTGGGAATTGCTGAGATTATCGATACTGAGATGGAAATTATCAACCTATGAAACCCTTTACCCGTGCCGAAAGGGTCAGCGGTCTGATCCGGGGGACGTTGTCAGAGTTATTGCAAAAAAATATCAAGGATCCTCGTCTTGAGATGGTTACCATCACCGCGGTAAAAATGTCCCGGGATTTAAGGATTGCCAAGGTTTACTTTTCAACTTATAGCGGAAAAACCAACAAGGATAAGGTAATCAAAGGATTTCAGAATGCGTTTGGGTATATCAAGCGATCCCTCGGCAATCAGCTCGGTCTGCGATACATGCCGGATCTTAAATTTTTTTACGATGAATCTTTTGATTATGGATCACATATCGATAAGGTTTTAAAATCCATAAAAATTGAAAATGAATCAGATCATCAACCTGTTGAAAAATAGCAACCATATTTTAATTGCCTCCCACGCCAACCCTGACGGTGATGCAATAGGCGCACTGATCGCTATGGGGGTTTCCCTTGATGCCCTGAATAATAAAACCACGCTATACAACGAAAGCCCTATCCCTGCGATCTATCGATTTCTCCCGACAGTTGATCGTATTGTCAGGCACATCGATGATCAGAATCTTTTCGATACTGCAGTTATACTTGACTGCGGTGATCTTGAACGGGTTGGGAATGCTCTTTCGACCATAAGCCGTATTCCGCATATTATCAATATCGACCATCATGTGACCAATACGCGGTTTGGTGAATTTAATCTCATAGACCCTTCCGCCTGCGCCACATCAGAAATTGTATACCGCCTAATAAGACGGATGGAAGCCGCCATCAATCTGGCAACAGCCACTTCCATCTATACGGGAATCTTAACAGATACGGGTTCATTTCGTTTTTCAAATACAAACAAAGCTGCCTTCGATATCTGTGCGGAAATGGTCGCCCTGGGGGTTGAACCTTACAGTATCGCACAACTTGTATACGGAACTTACTCTTTGGGCCGTATAAAACTTCTCAACCTGGCGCTGGACTCCATCGAAATTTCAAAAAACAGAAAATTATCGATGATGGCAGTCACTCAAGAAATGCTGAATGAAACCGGTACGAAGCCCGAGGATATCGATGGCTTTATCAATTATGCCAAAGGGATAGAGGATGTTCAGGTCGCTGTTCTGATTCAAGAGCTTTTCAATGATAAGAAAGAAGTTCAGTCGCATGAACATTTCCATGTTAGCCTCCGTTCCAATGGAACGGTTAATGTGGCTGAGATTGCTTCCACCTTTGGTGGCGGCGGGCATTCCAATGCTGCAGGTTTTAGTATTGAATCAACACTGGCTCACTTAAAATCTCGAGTCGACAAATTGGCTGAAACATTGTGACCCGGACGATGCAGTACCAACCGAGCGGGATTTTAATAGTTGATAAACCCGCGGATATGACTTCGGCCAAAGTGGTTTCACGGGTAAAGCAGTCTCTGAAAGCGAAAAAAGTAGGGCATGCGGGAACATTAGATCCATTTGCAACCGGCGTTTTGGTCTGTTTGATTAACCGGGCGACCCGAATTGCCAGGTTTTTTTTACAAGGGAACAAAAAATATAAAGCGGTGCTTTGCTTGGGCATCGAGACCGATACACAGGATGCGACAGGGAGGGTCATTTCAAGATGTGACGAAATAACAGTTTCTGAAAGATCATTACGGACCGCATTCAAAATGATTGAAGGAGAAAATCAGCAGGTTCCGCCGGTTTTTTCTGCGCTCAAACAAAATGGGATTCCGCTTTATAAGCTTGCAAGAAGTGGAAAACCGGTTCAGAAACCAGCAAGAAGAATTTTTATTTCATCTGTTCGCATGCTGGAGATAAATCTGCCAATCATTCGTTTTGAAGTCTCCTGTACTTCAGGGACATATATTCGAACACTCTGTGCAGATATTGGAAGAACATTAGGATGCGGAGGCCATCTTAAAGAACTGAGAAGACTGGAAAGCAGCGGATTTACACTTCAGAAAGCCGTAACCGTAACTGAACTTGAAAAACTTGCATTGTCCGGAAAACTATCGGAGCAAATCATAGGGATGTCAAAAGCCTTGGAAGACTTTCCTGAGATTGTGGCAGATCATACATTAGCCAAAAAAATACTGCACGGCCAAACCATCACGCGAGCCGATTTTTGTTCCGGCCAAATCGACCGCCGGCAACCGGGCGATTTTATCAAGATCGTTGATAAAAAGGACCATCTTCTTGCAATTATAAATGAACAAAGAGATAATTGCGTGTATAAATATTGCTGCGTTCTATAAACAGGTTTTTTGTGTTCGGAGCCGGTAATTAAAAATGGACCTGTATAAACTTAATTTCAAGAGATAGGAGGGGAAAAAAGAGTGGTTCTGACATCGGAAAACAAAAAAACGCTGATCGATCGATTCAAGCTTCACGACAGCGATACCGGGTCACCTGAAGTGCAAATCGGACTTTTGACGCACCGGATCAACTATCTGACCGAGCACCTGAAGATGCATAAAAAAGACCACCATTCAAGAAGGGGTTTATTGATCCTGGTCGGCAGGCGGCGAAGGCTCCTGGATTATGTAAAAAACAATAACGTAAAACGATACCGGACCATCATTGAGACGCTGGGGCTGAGGCGATAGACCGTTTGTCAAAAGCATAATTATGCGTTGATGAAAAGTGTTGTGTTTTCGCCCCTGGGATAGTGATCGGTATCGATCATGTTAATTTTGGAGGAATTTATGGAAATTTCATTAAAGACCGAGATCGGTGGTAAATCATTAGGCATACAGACCGGAAAAGTAGCCAAACAGGCTTCAGGTTCGGTGGTGGTTCAATATGGAGAAAACATCGTTCTCGTCACTGCTGTATCATCTAACGAAGCAAGACCCGGCATGGATTTTTTACCTCTTACGGTTGAATATCAGGAAAAAATATATGCAGCCGGGCGTATACCCGGCAATTATTTCAGACGCGAGATTGGAAGGCCAAGTGAAAAAGAAACATTAACCGCCCGTTTGATCGACCGCCCCATCCGGCCGTTATTTCCTAAAAACTACAGCTATGAAACACAGGTAATCGCAACTGTCCTCTCGATGGATCAGAAAAACGATCCGGATACGTTGGCAATGATTGGCGCATCTGCAGCGCTCCAGATTTCCGACATTCCGTTTGAAGGACCGATCGCCAGTGTGCGTGTAGGCCGTATTGACGGGAAGCTGAAAATTAACCCGGACATCGACGAATATGAAATTTCGGACATCAATATCATCGTTACCGGTACCAAGACAGGTGTTGTCATGGTGGAAGGGAGTGGCGATATTGTTAGTGAGATGGATTTGCTCGAAGCGATCTTTTATGGTCATCAAGAGATGCAGCCGATCATCGATTTACAGATAGAACTTCAGGAATCGGTCCGAAAACCGAAACGTTCATTTGTTCCACCTGAAAGAGATGAAAATTTAGCTCAAAGGATCGAGAATGAAACGGCGCAACACATTCATGAAACCATTTTAATAGCTGATAAAGTCAGTCGAAACGCCGGTTTTCAGTTGTTGAAATCTGAACTTATGGAAAAACTTGGTGAAGATTTTTCAGAACGCAAGGGCGAGGTCAACGAGATCATTGGTGACATCAAGAAAAGGATCTGCAGAGATCTTATCCTGAAAGAAAGCCGTCGTATCGATAACCGGAAACCAGATGAAATCAGGCCCATAACCTGTGAAGTCGGTCTTCTGCCTAGACCCCACGGTAGCGCCCTCTTTACCCGGGGGGAGACCCAAGTTCTCGGGGTTCTAACACTAGGTTCAGGACCGGACGAACAACGGGTCGAAACTTTGATCGGGGAAGAATCCAGGCCGTTTATGCTCCATTACAATTTTCCGCCGTACTCGGTGGGTGAGGTGAAGCGCATGATGGGACCCAGCCGTAGGGATATAGGGCATGGCGGCCTATCGACCAGAGCCATTGAAAAGGTATTACCTTCAAAGGAGGCATTTGACTATACCATCCGTCTTGTTTCAGAAGTATTGGAATCCAATGGCTCTTCATCCATGGGCACCGTCTGTTCTGCAAGTTTGGCCCTTATGGACGGAGGCGTGCCGCTGAAGGCACCGGTATCGGGTATTGCAATGGGGCTTGTAAAAGAGGGGGATCAGGTGGTTATTCTGTCTGACATCCTTGGCGATGAGGACCATATGGGTGATATGGATTTTAAGGTAGCCGGTACCAGTGAAGGCATAACCGCGCTTCAGATGGATATTAAAATTCATGAGCTCTCGAGAGATATTATTGAAAAGGCCCTGGAGCAGGCCCGTATTGGCCGACTTTTTATACTGGATAAGATGATGGAGGCGTTGAACGAACCCCGAAAGGAAATCTCTCCCCATGCGCCCAAAGTGATCACTATCAATATCAATCCGGATAAGATTCGGGAGATCATCGGGCCTGGGGGCAAAATCATACGAGCACTCCAAAATGAAACCAATACCCGCATTGAGGTAGATGATTCCGGACTTGTTAAAATCGCAGCCTTTTCCAAAAAAGAGGGTGATGATGTTATGGGACGGATAAAAGAGATCGTCGCCGAGCCGGAAGTGGAGGCTATTTACGAGGGAACGGTTGTGAAAATCATGGACTTTGGAGCTTTTGTGGAAATACTGCCCGGTACAGACGGTCTTGTTCATATCTCACAACTCGCCAATCACCACGTTAAAAAGGTAACCGATATTGTCAGGGAAGGTGAAAAGATAAAAGTCAAGGTTCTCGAGGTATCCCGTGACGGAAAGATCCGTTTGAGCCGGAAGGCTGTTCTTGCTGAAGAAGGTGAAAATGGCATCGAAGATCAATAAAACTGTTCTTGATAACGGCATCCGGGTTTTGACAAACAGGATGCCCCATGTCCGCAGCATTTCAATGGGGGTCTGGGCTAATGTTGGGGCCCGGGATGAAACCTCCGATGAAAACGGGCTTTCCCATTTCATTGAGCACATGATTTTTAAAGGAACAAAAAGGAGGACTTCCTATCAGATTGCCAAAGAATTTGATGCCATCGGCGGTCATAGCAACGCCTTTACGTCAATGGAGAATACGTGCTATCACGCCAAGGTGATGGACACCCATCTTACCACAATGGTCGACATCCTCTCCGATATATTTTTAAATTCAGTATTTGATCCTAAAGAGTTTGAAAAGGAGCGACCGGTCATATTTCAGGAAATAGGAATGATTGAAGATAATCCTGAAGATTACATACATGTTCTTTCCGGAAATGCTTTCTGGGGTGAGAATCCCCTAGGTCGCTCGATCATTGGTAGCCGTGAGAACATTACCCGTTTCAATGCGAAAACCCTCAAAAAGTTCTTCCAACGCTTCTACCAGCCGGAACGCATCGTCATATCGGCTTCCGGCAATCTGTCGCACGACGCTTTTGTAAATCTTATCAGGAAGGCCTTCGAGTCGATTCACCCCGGTAACAGCTTTCCCGAACGGATCACTCCAACCGGTCAGTTTAACATTCATCTTCATCATAGAAAACTTGAACAGGTTCATGTCTGTATTGGAACAAAAGGTCTAGCCATAGCCGACCCTAAGCGGTATGCTTTTTCACTCTTAAATACCATTCTCGGCGGCAATATGAGTTCAAGGCTCTTTCAGGAAATCCGTGAACGTCGAGGACTTGCCTATTCCATCTATTCCTTTATCTCATCCCACGTGGATACCGGAATGTTTGGTGTCTATATCGCCGTGGATCCCAAAACATCACTCAAATCAACGGAATTGATTTTAAGAGAAATGCGAAAGCTAAAAGAGATGCGGGTCGACCCAATCGATTTGAACAATGCGAAGGAGTATACTAAAGGGGGCCTTTTGCTCGCCGCTGAGAGTGTGGATAACCATATGGTGCGTTTGGCACAAAATGAGATCCATTTTGGCCGCCAAATACCGTTGAAATCGGTGATAGATGAAATCGAAACGGTCACCGGCGATGAAATCATCGATTTGGCTAGATATCTTTACCAATCCGAACAGCTTGCCCTGACGATGCTTGGGCCGGTTTCCGATAAAAAGTCATTTAAGGATATCCTGTTTCTTTAGCCCGTTTTGTCTTTTAGCTACATAAATCGCATAGCAAAATAGCCACCCGTATTTTTCGTGGAACACCCCAAAGGGAAAATCAAAATACTCTACCGATCATGAAAGAGGACCCTACAATTCAATTTTCCCGTTTGAGACCGGAATCAGATAAAGACATTCCGCTTCCGCGGTACATGACAGATCAAGCAGCTGGGATGGATATTTACGCTGCCATCGAAAAAGAGATCATCCTTTCGCCTGGAGAGATTTTTTTGATTCCCTCGGGTTTTGCCATTGCCATTCCCAAGGGATTTGAAGCCCAGATCCGCCCTAGAAGCGGCTTAGCGGTAAAACACGGTATCGGTCTGATAAATTCGCCCGGGACCATAGATGCGGATTATCGAGGCGAGATTAAAGTTGCGGTGATCAACTTCGGTAAAAAGCGCTATACATTTCATCGGGGTGACAGGATTGCCCAGATGGTGATTCAAAAGGTCTTTCAGGCCAGATTAAAAATTGTGGAACGACTCGATGAAACAGTTCGCAATAGCGGCGGGTTCGGACATACAGGCAAATAGAACGGATCGGCTTCAAATTTCCCGGCAGAATTCCGATGTTAAGCTCATTGTATGTATGTTGGCCAGCGGGAGCAAAGGGAATGCCATTTATATTTCCGACAATTCAACGTCAATCCTTGTTGATTCGGGCCTCTCAGGGGCTGAAATTGAAAGGAGGCTTAAATCGAGGGGCCTGAACCCGTCAGAGCTGGATGCCATCCTTGTTACCCATGAACATGCAGATCACATTCATGGGGTTGGCATCCTTTCTCGCCGGTTTTCTCTGCCGGTTTATATCAGTCGAAAAACCGGCATGGAAATTCCCCCCAAAACTGGATGTATTAGTGATATGGTCAATTTCGAGTGCGGATCCACGTTTATGTTAAAAACGCTAAAAATTCATCCTTTCTCGATATCCCATGATGCGGCAGACCCGGCGGGGTTTACCATAACACAAGACGGGGCTAAAATCGGTATTGCAACCGACCTCGGCATCGCGACTTCCATGGCCATTGAGCATCTAAAGGGTTGTTCATTGTTAATTCTTGAAGCGAACCATGACCCTGATATGCTGGTCAACGGACCTTATCCATGGCCGATTAAACAACGGATAAAAAGCAGAACCGGCCACCTTTCCAATGAAGATTCAAAAAAATTGATCATGAAAGTCAAACACCCCCGACTGAAACATATCATTCTGGCCCACTTGAGCGAAATGAACAACACCCCGAAAAAAGCCTTAAGCGTTGTCCGTGAGGCAATAAATCTTTCTGAAACAGAGATTGATGTGGCCGTGCAGGATCGATGTGGAAAATTGTTCTGTCTTCGATAGTTTGTTTTTTACTTTTTACTCAGGTTTCTCCCTTTTGGTTTTACGAAGACCCCTGAATCCTAAGAAAACGCTCCGGTTTGTTGGCCGCCGAACCGGCGACGGTGTTGGCGAAGGGTTCAATCGTCCATGATGACCAGAATACCCGCAGCTTCCGCCTTGGCCGCCGATTCCGGGTTGATTACACCGTCTTGCATCCAAATGTACTTGACGCCGACCTCTATGGCTTCGTCCACAACCGGTGGTACCAATTCGGACCGGCGAAACAGATTAACCATATCGATCGGTTCGGGGATCGATTTCAGGTCAGGGTAGCTCCTTTCACCCAAAGTCTCTTCGATCGTCGGGTTCACTGGGATTATCCGGTATCCATGGTTTTGCATGTAGCAGGAAACCCGGTAGCTGTCCCGGTCGGGATTGTCCGAAAGGCCAACCACAGCGATGGTCTTGGTATTCCGAAGCTGCACGTCAACCAAATCTTTGTTGTTTGTGTCCATGTGCCCTCCTTGTATCAAACAATTTAAACGAAATTTTTCATCTCATTGTTCTAAAACAGTTGTCCCTCTTGTATCCGAAGGAAACGAGGCTTCGAATATATTTAACTCAAGTTTCGCACCCCTGATGGAGCATAGTGTCGTATCTGGTAGGGGGCAAATAAAATTTTTTTTACCATGTTAAATTGATTATGACAATTGTCTATTATCATTATGCGTCAAGGATGTGAACCAAAACCAATTTTTCCATTAATTATGACTACAAAAATATTAATAATATGAACCTAAGAACCACCAAAAGGGTGAACTGTAATGAATAACCGGGCCCCGATTATTGTGGGAGTTGGGCAACTGACTCATAAATCAAAAAATTCCAGGGATTTTTTACATCCGCTGCAAGGGATGAAAACGGCTGTGAAACGTGCAGCTGATGATGCAGGATGCAAGGACCTGATCGGTACCGCCGATGCATTGCATGTGGTTAATATTTTCACATGGAATTACCGTCGGATGCTTGCTGAACTGCTTGATATCAACCCAGCTTTAAAAGAATATACCACCATTGGCTGTGACACTCCTCAATGGCTGGTGAATCGGGTGGCGGACAAGATGCAACTGACATCTGGTTTATCAGTGAGCGCAAAGATATAGCCGACTCTCCTGCCATAAAAGCCAGTGTGATGGATGCCTTGCGCCAGGCTCAATTAACATTGGAGAATGTCAGTTTTTTCGATTTTTACAGCTGCTTCCCTGTCTTGTTTTAGGAATTGAACATGTTGATCCCCGATCGATGACCCTAACGGGAGGTTTACCTTATTTTGGAGCCCCTGGAAGTAATTACGTGATGCATTCAATCGCTGAAGTGGTCGACCGTTGCCGAATTGAGCCTGAAAAATTCGGTTTGATCACTTCAAATGGTTGGTATTGTACAAAACATTCTGCAGGGATTTACAGCTGTCAGAATCCCACAATAACATGGAATCGCACACCGCCTGCTTTATTTCAAAATCGATTATCTCTTCCGAAAAATCTGGAAATTGATAAAGCGCTTTCCGGAAGTTTCCTGGTTGATAGCTACTCCGTATGGTTTAACCGCCAGGGAGAACCTGAAACAGGCATTTTGATCGGCCGGACCGAATCCGGTAAACGGGCATTGGCCCATACACCAAAAGGCAATAAAGATATTCTATATACCATGATGCAGAAAGAGTGGATTGGCGCCAAAGGAAAAGTTGTGGGACAAAAGGATAAAATCAATATCGTAGATTTTTAAAGTTCATGTTTTGCTTGTCAAGCCATATGATTATGTATAATAAGGTAAAGATTCGCACTCCCAATCAACCGGAGTACAGCCTTCGGCGTGGGCCGGATAAAATCAAGAGAAATTCCTGCATTGCCATGCAATGATAAAAGCGATTTGAAAGAAAGGAGGCAAGATAAATGAAAGACCAGGACATCGTACCTGTTGCTGCTGTACAGGCAGCTCCGGTTTTTCTCGACAAAGACGCTACCATCGAAAAGGCCTGCAGGCTCATTGCCGAGGCAGGTGAGAACGGTGCAAAACTCATTGTGTTCCCTGAAACCTTTATCCCGGCTTTCCCTTACTGGAGCAATTATCATCCGGAAGGCCCCCCCTGGGCCCGTACTTTTACCAAGTTGTTCAAGAACTCGGTTGAAATTCCCAGTCCTGATACCGATATCCTGGGACAAGCAGCCCGAAAAGCCGGCGCATATTTGATCATGGGACTAAACGAGCGTGACCGGGTCTACGGTGGGACCCTGTACAATACACTGCTGTTTTTTGATCCGGAGGGAAGTATTTTGGGCAAGCACCGCAAACTGATGCCAACCCACCACGAACGTCTTTTTTGGGGATTTGGAGACGGGTCAGGCTTGAACGTATATCCAACTTCATTGGGCAAACTGGGTGGGCTCATATGCTACGAACATCACATGACCCTCTCTAAATATGCGCTTTATGCCCAGGGAGAGCAGATCCATTGTGCGGTCTGGCCGGGATGGCCCGGAAATCCGGACTATGACAATATCGATATAGTGCACACTGCCTGCCGCCAGTACGCCTTTGAGGGTCAGTGCTTTGTGGTCTGCGCATGTGGCTGGATTCACCCTGACATGATCCCTGAAGATTTTGAGTTCAAAGATGAAATGGACTGCCGGAGCCGGGGCGGGACTACTGTCATCAGCCCCTTGGGACATTTGGTAGTTGAACCGCTTTTGGATAAGGAGGGGATCGTCTATGCAAAATTAAAAATGGATCATATCATCAAGGCCAAAGCCTTTGTTGACTGTACCGGGCACTATGCGCGTTGGGATGTGTTGAACCTTAATTTTAACCGCCGTCCCAATCAGGCTATCGCCACCCCCCGCCGACCACCCGAACTGGAACTGCGGGAAGAGTTGACAGAACTCCTGGCCCGGGCCAACACTCTTACCCACGAGGATCTCCTTGGTGAACTCAATCGGTTGGCGGGTGCAGACTAGTGTTGCGTTCCCAAAAATAGGTTAAATAGTATTTATTACGAGTGGCATTTTCCACAAATGCCGAATTGATGAAAAAATAAGCTCCTGCGGTATAATCGGGATCATTCAAATAGTCATCGGCTTATTTTTACTCAACCACGGTCAGCAAATTCTCCAGGTCTTCGCGATCGCTTCGAAACTGATTGATCGGATGATCCCAATCGGGCCGTCCGATGGTCATGCCCAGAATAATTTTTTTGGATTCTGGAATACCGACTACCTCTTTAACCCTCGCTGGGTAGTCAACGATGGCACGCATGATACAGGTGCCCAGATCAAATTCCAGGGCGGTCAGGGCTATGGATTGGGCGAGCGTGCCCACATCGACCATCGGCCAGGTTAGCTTGAACATTTCGTCCACAACGATGATGATTACGGCCGGAGTCTCGAAAAACCGATACATCTGCTCCATGTAATTCATCATGGCCTGTTTGTCGCCCTTGGCAATACCCAGTATTCTGCAAATCTGGACGCCCAAGGTTACTTGCCGCTTGCGATAAATACCCTGAAGTCCCATGTCTCCTTTTTCTTTGTCAGGAAGAGGGAGATCCGGCTCGGGCCCAATACCTTGCCGAAACTGTTCGACACAGCATGCTTTAAGCATGTCCAACACCTCGCCCTTGACGATGAAAAATTCCCAGGGTTGAGCGTTCACTCCGGACGGGGCCCAAATGGCGACCTCCAAGATATCTTTAAGTGCCTGGGTGGGCACCGGTTCCGGTTTGAAGGCCCGAACGGATTGTCTACTTTTGATCGCTTCTATAACTTCCATTTAATCCTCCTTCCAACACTCCAATTGAATTGTACCCGATAACACGAGACTGCTTACAATTGCTCTATCTCTTAAGTCATAGCAGCCCCAGGCTATAACCTTTCAGTTCTTTATCCAAGGATTTTCTATTACTTATCAGGCTATCCATCTCAATATAAAATTTCAAGCCATGGTTTTTAACTCGCGTATGAACAAGTTCATGTAGAATAACATAATCCATCAATCTTTCAGGTAATAAAGCCAATTTCATGTTGAGGCTGATATTATTTTTTGGTGAGCAACTTCCCCAACGCGTTTTTTGATTTCTGATAAATAGACGGTGATATGTGAAGCTGTGCTTTTTCGCCCATTTCTCCAGTTTTTGAGCGAGAATCTTCCCGGCTTCCTGTTGATCAACGTCATTGAAATTCAGAGAAAGAAATTTATAATTTCTTTCCATTTCCTTCATTTTACTCATATTTTTTTGTATCCACTTCTTTTTGGAGTTGGCAAATGTTTTGGCTTTGTCGTATGAAACCCTGTAAGGTACCGCAACTCGAACCCCCTTAAAAGGCCTTACGGAAATATTGATTCGCTTGGCCTTTCCGCTTCGTTCAAACTTGATTTCGCCGATACCCTCAATCCAAAATAGATGATGACCCATCCTTTCGCGCCTTATCCCCTTCTATTTGATCAACCCACAGCCCATATGGACCCTGTCTATTTCTATACCCTTTTGGAAGGGTACTGTCGATAACATTCACCAAGGTTTGATACACAATTTTCCTTTTGCGATATTGAACGGTTAAAAATTTCTATTTTTGCCGTCACTTTGTTGGCATTGAAAAAAAATTGAAAACCTAGAAACTATTCTTCGGCTCCACCGCACAATATATCATATTAAAAGCACCCTGTCCCGTGATCAGTGTTGAATGATCTCCCCAAATTCCGGTAAAAAAATTTCCAGCCCATTTTTGTTTTTACACCAACCATTAGGAGGCGCACTTGGATTTGCTTTTAGGTGAAGTGTTCTGGCAAAACCCAGGGCTTTTGCCAGATCGGTATTGCCGGCTGTTTGAGCAGCCAATGGGGAGAATATTTCAATGTTGACATCTTATACCTTATTTTGTAATCACTCAACCCTTGTTGGATAAAACAGACATCTCGAAACGATAGCTTATTAAAAAGATTGTAGGAAATATCCAAGGGGTAAAAAATAATCGAAAACCGCTGCAACTGAAATCCGGACAATAAGCAGACTGGGCTTTGCATAAAGGGCAACAAATGAAACTAATAGAGGAAGCGATAAAAAAGGGACCGACCATACTTTCAGAATACGAATCCAAACAATTACTTGCTTACTATGACATTCCGGTGACAAGGGAAGCACTGGTGAAAAACAGGGAAAGCCTTTTGGAAACTGCAGAGGAAATCGGCTATCCGGTCGTTTTTAAAGGCTGTTCTTCCGAGATTGCCCATAAAACGGAAAAGGGGTTAATCCGGCTGGATATTCGAAACAGTGGGGAGGCTGCAGCCGCATTTGAAGAAATTACGGCTTCGATGAACGGATCTGGAAATTTCATACTGGTCCAGGAAATGATCAGTGGAAAAAGAGAACTGGTTGCGGGATTGACCCGGGATTTCCAGTTCGGTCCGTGCGTTATGTTTGGACTTGGAGGGATATTTACCGAAATATTAAAAGACATCTCATTTCGCGTTGCTCCTCTGGAAAAGTATGACGCACTTGAGATGATGCATGAAATACGGGGACGCAGGATTCTGGACTCCGTCCGTGGAATGGAATCCGTCGATCTGGAGATGCTGGCAGACATCCTGATCACCCTAGGAAAAATCGGCCTGGAGAATGAAGGGATCAAAGAAATCGATATCAACCCGCTTATCATATCAGGGAACAAACCGGTCGCAGTGGATGCCCTTGTGGTATTGGAATCCTCTCAAACATTGGATTGATCACCTCCGACAGAAAGATTGTTTATCCGATCGATAGTAAATATAAACCTCGCAATAAAAACAGAACTATAAATGCTACATGCCGATCATTTTTTTGGAACGATTCTTTAATCCCGCATCCGTAGCTATTGTAGGGGCGGCAAAAAACCCCTTGAAAATGAATTTTCAAGTCCTCCGGAATCTTGTCCGTCTGGGCTATAAGGGCAGGATATACCCGTGAAGGCTCTCGCAGCAATGAATCAATACAGGTTGAGAAATTTCCGAGGCACAGATAACCATTGATTTACTGTGGAACGGGGATAGAAGCACCATCAATAACCACTCGGTCCGTCGGACATTTGGAATCGGAGATAATTTGGACTGTTTTTAACAGAAATGTTTTTTTGAGTTGTTTGATGTTTTGGTTGTTAAGACCTCTTAGATGTGAAGTGTTTCTTGGGTGTAGCTTGATAGAGACCGCATCGACCCCGGACCTTCTATGATTTAAATGGGATAAGACCCGATCCAGAAAAATCTCAGAATAGACCAAATGGCCAAACGCCGGATGATAGGGTCCGGCCATGATGGTTCTCCCATTCTTCAACTGATCCGACGCCTGCAACCCCATGCGAATCACCTGTATCTGTTTGCCGGCGAAAAAAAGAAAAAGCTTTTTTACCAGGGCGACTGATGACCCAAGCGATAAAGGGGTATACCTCCCTTGCAAATACCATTTGGCGAGAAGGCTCTCTTTCAGAACTACGGTCGGATAGATTCTGACAAAGTCAGGAAAAAGATCGGCAACTTTTTCAGCCGTAGAAAAGGATCTGATTTCATCATCACCCGGCAACCCCACCATGATTTGAAGGCCAATTTCATATTTTCGTTGTTTTAACAAATGAACCGCTTTTTGGCTGTCCAAAGCGGTGTGGCCACGTTTTGTCAATGTCAGGACGCCGTCATCCATGGATTGAACGCCGATTTCGATTGTGGCAACCGGATAATCTTCTAAAATATCAAGCGATTCATCATTTATTGTATCTGGACGGGTGGAAAACCTTAGACTGTCAACATCCCCTGCAGCGACAAATTTTGAAGCTTCATCGAGCAGGAATGTTATCTGATTTTTTTTTTGCCCTAAAAAATTTCCACCATAAAACGCAATCTGCACTCTATCCCTTTGTTCCCCTCTATAGGCAAGAAAGCGCTTAACCTGGTATCGAAACTGTTCCGGCGAAACAACATTCTGCCGGACACCGGTCACGGCTCTTTGATTACAAAAGACGCATCGATACGGACAACCAATGTGGGGAAGAAAAAAAGGAATGATCAAGGGTCGTTAGCTCGATACCGGCCGTGGGTGGTCGGCTTTTTGGATTTGAAATATTCGATCAATTACCAAAATATCAGCTTTTAGCATCAGATTTTAGGAGGTCGAGAGCCTTTCTAGCGGCATCCTGTTCCGCTCTTTTTTTACTTTTACCGGCTCCCTCGGTCAGCAATTTAGGCACGTTGAGTTGTACTCGGAAAGTTTTGTCATGATCGGGTCCGCTCTCTTGGATGACGGTGTAGCACGGTGTGATCCTATGGGTTCCCTGTACAAATTCCTGGAGCTGGCTCTTGTAGTCGTTATTCGCATCTGAATCCGTTATGTTGCAAAGAAGTGATGAAAAATGTCTTTCAATGATATTGAATGCCGCGTCAAAGCCGCCATCGAGATAAACTGCAGCGATTATCGCTTCAAAAGTATCGGCCAGAATAGAATTTTTTTCCCATCCGTTGCTTCGAATCTCTCCCTTTCCAAGTTGAATATACGAACCGAGATCTAAAGTGCGGGAGACCCCGGCGAGCTGGGATTCGTTCACCAGATTTGAACGGAGTTTAGACAGGCTCCCTTCCTCCAGGTCCGGATAGTATTGCATCAGCATATGTCCGATGGCCAGGTTTAGGACCGCATCACCTAAAAATTCGAGGCGCTCATTGTCCCTCAGATCCGGATCAAACTGTTCATTGACAAAAGAACGGTGACAAAGTGCTTCAAAAATGAAATGTCTATCCCTGAATTCATGTGCAAGCTTTTTTTCCAGTTCAGAAAAATCGATTGGTTTCATTTTTTGTGTTTTCCACTATTCTCTCATACAGTTCAAAGGGTATATTTAAATTTCCTTTACCCGACCCCATCTGGATGTCCGGTTTTAACAATCCATGGAAGTCTGTACCGCCTGTCATCAAAAGGTCATGGCGCCTTGCGAGAGCAGCATAGTGGTTTATATGTTCCGGCGTATGATTTGGGTAGTAAACTTCCAATCCATCTAAACCCATCGATTTCAAAGTGACAATCAAGTCTTCCATGATCTCATACTGTTCGATGTTGAGAAGAAGTGGATGGGCTAAGACCGAAATACCACCTGCCTTGGCGATGGTTTCAATCGCGCGTTCACAATCGATGCGAAACTTATTGACATAGGCAGGTTTATCCTTTCCGAGATACCTGTCGAATGCATCATCGATTGATTTTACGAACCCCTTCTTTACCATAAGGCAGGCGATATGGGGCCGCCCGATCAGACCTTCGCGAACTTCGTTCTCGACCTCTTTTAAAGAAAGTGTCATGCCGAGGTGGTTGAGGCGGTTTAAAATTTGAGGGTTCCGGTTTCTTCTGGCTTTCTGAAGCATTTCAAGTGTCTGGTTCAAGACCGGATCATTCAGTTTGATACCGTAGCCTAAAATATGGAAACTGCCTGAACAAAAAAAATCAGGCGGGGGCGTTGCGCTGATTTCCACACCGGTTAAAAACTTTAAGGGAGGAGGGATACCGGCGCAAATAGCCTTTCTAGAACCTTCAATGGAATCGTGGTCTGTAATGGCAATGGCACCAAGGTTTTGTTTACGGGCCTGGATAAGAATTTCAGACGATGAAAGCGTTCCGTCTGAAGCGGATGAGTGAATATGAAGGTCGATATTTACATATTTTTTATAATCCAAGGGCTTTTTCTAAAGCTTCCTCTTTGGTTTTACATTCGATGCAATGAGTGGTAACCGGTCTGGCCTTGAGACGTTTTTTGGAAATTTCTTCGCCGCAAGTCTCGCACATTCCGAAGGTGCCGTTTTCAATACGGCTAAGGGTCTTTTTTATTTTCTTGATCAGCTTACTCTCCCGGTCACGGATCCGAAGCATAAAATTTCTATCGGATTCGAGGGAAGCGCGGTCGGTGGGGTCGGGAAAATTTTCCTTCATCGCGGTCATGCCCGAAACCGTATCGTCAACCCGGCTCAAAAGTTCTTCCAGCCGATTAGTCAAAAGTTCTCTAAAATATTCAATATCTTTCTTTTTCATGTTTATCCCCTAAAACATATTATCGGTATACACTAAAATCTTTTTTAATATCACGAATTAGATTTAATGTAAAGAACAAAATTATCCTGAATGCTTATTCTTAAATAAACTGAAATTAAGGCACCCTGCCATCGGTTTCATAAAATTTCAAAATGCCCCAAAACGGATTCGAATGTGATGAAAAAAAGGTTTAAGGTTTATCCCACTTGAGTTAGGTCATCCCATGCATGCATCGTTCAAGATCTTTCATGTTATTGACACAAAAAATCCTACAAGGATAATCCTTTGGAACAATTTTTTTAAATAAACCGGTCAGTACCTTTCCTGACCCCACTTCAACAATGGTGTTTACTTGTTTCTCTATAAGCTTTTGCATTGAATCGTACCATTTGACAGGATTGCATAGATGTCTGGCCATGATCGATTTTATCTCCTGCGGGTTTGAAGCAGAATCGGCGGTGACGTTATGGAGAAGGGTTCTTTTGGGTTCGTTGAAAGTAAGCGAAAAAATAAAGTCTTTGAATTCGTCTTCCGCACCCTTCATCAAGTCGCTGTGCCATGCACCACTGACCTTTAGGGGTACCACTTTGGCGCCCTGTAAAGCAGCTTGAGATGAAACCTTTTGAACCGGATCATGGGCTCCGGTGATAACGATCTGATCTTCGGTGTTATGGTTGGCTATGGAAACCGACCCGTCTGGCTGGATCTCATCAACGAGCGACTGAATCGTATCCTTCGAAAGTCCGATAACAGCGTGCATCGTCCCGAGGTGTTTTGCCGATTCCCGGTGCATCAATTCGCCCCTTTTGATGACAAGCCTGAAGGCATCCTCCGCTGAAACCACTTCCGATGCAAAGAGGGCGCTGAATTCACCCAGGCTGTGGCCGGCTGAGATGTCGGGTTCAACCCCCTCTCTCTGAATGGCGGCAAGGCAGGACAAATTCACAACCGTCAACGCTGGTTGGAGATTGACCGTTTGAGTAAGATCTTCCATTGGCCCCTTGAAACAAAGCCTTGCCAGATTGATTCGAGCGATTTCCTCGGCCATGTCAAACAGCTCTCTAACAACGTCATATTCCTGGTATAGATCAAAACCCATACCGACTTTTTGTGAACCTTGGCCTGGAAACAAAAAGGCTATTTTATCCAAATAATACCTCCATTAATCTTCGAACACTTTAAGAAGTTTCCCCCTGGAATACGCTTGCTATCTTTATTCACTCATCCAGCTTGAACAGTTTCCGGGTAACATCAAGACAAATTGTCTTAGGATCGTGTTTCGTATGGCTTTTTAAAAAGAGTGTTGGATCATGCAGTATTTTTTTGATAAACGCATTTGTCATTCTGCGAATTGTCTCGCAGTCGGTCTCTGACAGGTGGTTTAGAGATTGCAGTGTTTTTTTTGTTTCCACTCTTGCGATGTCATCCAGTTTATTCCTCAACGCCACAATCGTTGAGACGACATCTAGATTGTTGTACCAGTGTCGGAATTGAATGACATTCTCGTCTATGATTCTTTCCCCTTTGACGGCTTCCCTGTTTCGGTCCTTAATATTTTCGTCGATGACCCCTTTCAGGTCGTCGATGTCGTATACATACGTGTTGGTAAGCCGGTTAATTTTCGGGTCGATATCCCTGGGAACGGCAATATCGATAAAAAAAATCGGACAATTTCGCCTTTTTCGAATCGCCTTCTTAACCTGATCACGTGTAATGATAAAGTCAGGCGAACCGGTTGAACTGATGATGATATCAACGCATTGCAAACAATTTTCGATCTCTTCAAACTGTATGGCCTGTCCGTTGAATTTCCTGGCAAGTTCTAGGCCCCTTTCGAATGTCCGGTTGGATACAAAAATTTCACCGACACTGTTTCGAAGAAGGTGTTCCATCGCCAGTTCAGCCATTTCGCCGGCACCGATCAAGAGTACTTTCTTTTCACCTAGTGTACCGAATATTTTCCGCCCCAGTTCAATGGCGGCATAACTGATCGATACCGCATGATCTCCGATACCGGTTTCGGTCCGAATGCGTTTTGCCACAGCAAAAGCGCGATGCAACAACCGATTCAGTATGACTCCGGACGTCTTTATTTCGGTTGCAGCGCGATAGGCCCCCTTGATCTGCCCCAGTATTTGGGGTTCCCCGACCATCATCGAATCGAGACTCGACACAACCCTGAAAATATGTCTAATGGCTTTATCACCGACATGAATATAGAGGGCGTCATCAAACGAATCAATGGGTGCGGTCTTATATTCCGAGATCAATCGCTTGGCGGTTTCAACCGCTTCGGATCTGTTATCCGATACCAATAGTACTTCAACACGGTTACAGGTTGAAAAAAGGATCACTTCTCGGATGACCGGGTGGCCATGCAGTGCTTCAAGGGTCGTTGCGGCTTCCTCTTCCGAGAATGCGATACACTCTCGCAGTTCCACCGATGCAGTCTTGTGATTTAACCCGATTAAAACAATTTCAGGTAAAGCGAAATCCTTTTTGTCTTTAACTTCTTTCATTCCCAAACCGCTACCTAAAATTTGGTAAATTCTCCATGATGTCCTTGTAACAGAAAATTGACACCAAAAAAGGTGAATAAAAGGATTGCAAATCCAATAATCGACAATATCGCCGCTTTCCTGCCTCGCCATCCCATCGTGAGACGTTGTTGAATCAATACGGCGTAAACCAGCCATGTGATGCCAGTCCAAACCTCTTTCGGATCCCAGTTCCAGAAACGACCCCAGATCGATTTGGCAAACACAATACCACCGATCAATCCCATGGTGAGAAGGGTAAAGCCGACAATAATGCAAGTATATCCTGTTGAATCGAGCAGTTCCAATGAGGGAAGGCGTTTGAAAAAAAAGCCCCGATTTTTTGTTTTTATCGAGTGCTCCTGAACAAGATACAAGATGCCGACACCGCAGGCCAAAGCGAATGCGGCATCTCCGATTAAAACAGACAATACATGGAATATCAGCCAGAAACTGTTAAAAAGGCTTTCAGCCTGCAGCGGATCATTCGGTAGTTGAGAGGCGACCACCATGATCAAAACCGTAAGGGGGGCGGCAAAAATTCCTAATATTCTCAGTTTAAACTTGTACTGGAACGCCAGAAAGACGCCGGCCACGGCCCAAGCCGTCAGCATGAGGGTCTCTCGCAGATCGCGGACCGGTAGATGCCCGGATTCGATAAATCCATACCCGAGGGCCGTAAAATGACACACAAACCCGGCCACCAGCAAATAGTATCCGCTTTTGTGAAAACTCTTTTTCTGAAAAAAAAGATATGACACATATCCGGTGGCACTCACGGTATAAAATAATATCGTTAAGTTAATAAAAATTTCCATTCATCGCACCCTGTCAGTTTGGCCATTTCCAATTCAATTTGCAGTATTTTAAAAACTCAAAACAGACCGTTTTTCATTCATTCTTTGAAATTAAATTGTCGAACTCAAATCCCTTCCCAAGAGTCTTCTTGAGCAACAGGTCAATCCCCGCTCTGTTTTTATTTTTAATCATTTCCACCAATTCACTATTGGCCAATTTTCCAAAAAGAGGCTTGTAATATTCCGGTTCTTTACCATTGTCTAAAAGGTTTTGACGGATGGCGCCCATTAGTCGGAGAAATTCGGCATATTCCTCACCAAACTGGTTTTCGAGTTCTTTTCTCATTTTTTTGGTAAAGGCGGGGCTCTTTCCCGAAGTGGAAATGGCCACCACCAGGTCTCCCCGATTGATAACCGATGGGATTATAAAACTACAGGCTTCCGGCTGGTCGACAATATTGCAGAGCTTGTTCAGATGCCGAGCATCTCTGCTGACCAAGCTGTTGAGTTGTTTATCATCTGTTGCACCGATGACAAGAAAAACGCCTTCAAGATCGGGTGTCTGGTAAAATCGCCTTTTTAATGCGATGGTCTTTTTACGGGCAAGGCCAAGAAGCTCGTCTGTAACCTTCGGACTGACAACGGTGACATTCGCACCGCAGCTGAGCAGGGTCATGACTTTTCGTGTTCCCACTGAACCGCCGCCAACGACCAGGCACTTCTGGTTTTCGATATCAAGACAGACCGGGTAATATCTCATAAAATCAATTCAATTCGATCTTCAACAGATCATTTGCAAGGATCAACGGACCTGAATATGTTTTTCTGCATTCTTTTTCAATATTTACATTGTCGCATTCCGGGTAGAAGTGTGTTAAAATCAGCTTTTCTACATTCGCCCGTGATGCAATTTCACCGGCAAGGGAAGGGGTCAGGTGCCCTTTCACCTTAAACTGATCCGGAAATGCAGATTCACAGATAAGAAGATCTGTATCCCTTGCCAGTGCCACAAGATTTTCATTAAAATCCGTATCACCGGAATAAACAACAGAGCGCCCGTGGTTCCCCGTGATTCTGAAGGCAATGCTTTCTTCATTGTGTGCGGTCGGGATGGAGTCGACTCTAAAATTATCAAATTTGCGAAAGTCTGGCCCTTCATAGTCAAGTTCGGTTAACTTTAGCAAACCGGGTGCCAGTTCTATCCATTCTCCATAAACGCTTTTCAGGCCTTTGTACAGCGCTGAAAACCCCTTCCCGGATAGAATGTGGAGTGGAGTTTTCCGTTGATTTTTGTTTGGGTACTTTGTGGCAAACAAAAACGGCACAAATTCACCTGTATGATCCGGATGGAAATGGCTGAAAAAAATAAAAGAAATATCAAAAATCGTTGTATTTGCTTCCAAAAGCCGTCCCATGGTTCCTGGACCCGCATCAAAGAGTAGTTTCGTGCCTCCGACTGCCATCAAAACAGAACAAGCGCTACGGCTGAGGGAAGGGACACAGGTGCCGGATCCAAGAATGGTAACCGATATTTCGGAGATATTTTCGTTCATTTTCTTGCTCTTTTTTCAATCTGTTGGATGATCCACCTCACCGGGTTTTTATCTTCATTTGGGTTGATAATCTTTTTCAATTCTGAAACAGGTATTTCAGCACGCGCCATACTTTTGTGTCCGCCAGCTGTGCCGATCTGCCCAAAGCTTTGTTTCGCTACCTTCCCAGCATTCTTGCGGATACCGTCGTTTCTCAAAATAACAATCAATTTGTTGTTATTTATTCCAGATACAATACTCCAGTTCATCGAATGGACCCGCATGAAAAAATCGGCAATCAAAACGCATACATCCGGATTTCGTACTCGATTTAGATGGACAAAAATCCGGTTTTTGCGCATGCGCATGTCCTGAAGGGCGATTTTGAAGTATTTTAAAAAATCTATTTTGAGATCCGCCTGCTCAATCTTTCGGGAAAGGTGGACATTGATATGTTTGAAAAGGAATTGAAATGCCCGAATATCTTCGATCAAGGTTTGGCGTTCAAAATTGCTGGTATCTGTTTTAATGGCATGAAACAGACCGGTTGCGAGTTTGGTCGAAGGTTTAATTTTGGCAGCTCTTAAATACTCTGTCATTATGGTTGCCGCCGCGCCGTAATGGGGGCGGATATCCTGAAAGGGAGCGGCGGCACCTGTTCTCGGGTGGTGGTCGATGATGACATCCGGTGTGAAGCTTGCGACAGATTCATGGTGGCCCGGCTGGGAGTCGACCATGACGATTCGATTAAATTGCAACCCGTCAATTTCGTCCACATGAACCAAATGGACGCCTAAAAGTCTGATCATGGCGATATTATCAGGTCGATCAATCGTGTTGATGTTGGATACGGTCACCATTGACACCTTCCGCCACAGCAAGCGTTTGATGGCCATGGAACATGCAATGGCATCTGGATCGGCGTTGATTACGATCAAAACACGATCGTCATGGGAAAACTGTTGATAAAAATGGTTCAATCTTTCGGTTGAAGATATCGTCATGGTGTTGATGGCCCCATTAATGTAGCGCAAATATTACGATGGAACAGAGGATATTACAACAAATTTTTATTAAATCAAACACTCTCTATCTAACTGAAATTTCAGATAAAGTTTTGCTAAGGCCTAAACGCCGTCATCTTTTTTACCCCCGGAACACGCCTGGGTGAAAAAAATCTTTTTTCACGGTTTGATCTGATAAGCACTTTTTGCCATGAAACAGATTCATCACTACAATTTTCGCTTGAATCAGGTTGCGAATAAGCGTTCTCAAGCCCGCCGGGAGCTCATGAAATAAGGAAAGATAAGGACTCCTTTTTGAGGCGTCTGAAAACTAACGAACAGATTTTGATAAGAACTCGCTTTTTGAGATCGGGTAAATTGAAATTTTATCATTGTGTATGGAGATCATGCAAACCGCAACATATTAAAACCCATCGTTTGCCATGACAATTGAGACTCAGAAACCAACAAAGAGGCTATTTGTCAGCCATTATTTTTTACAAATTTTAGTCAACTTAAGAAAATTACAGGTATTTTTGACAAAGGTCCCCGTTGATCTTTCGACTGGCTTGAGGCTAAAAACTGGCTTCGGTCGGGCAGTCAGGATCGATCAGGTAGTCGTCCCTGGAAGGGATGGGGTATGAATCCGGGATGAAGGGTGGGGCATTAGCCTTTGGGCAGGGTTTGCACTTCACCATTCTCGAGCATCGCTTGAACCTCCAACTTGATTGATATTTTCTTTTATATCAAATGGTTGTCAGCTTTTCAAGCCTTTTCTTGCTCACTTTGCGGAATAATCCAGGATGAATCAATGTCCTGAGGCAGCGGGCTTTCTTCCCCGATAATCTTTTTTAACTCATTCTCCACGAACTCAATGTGCATCCTCGCCTCCCGACTCGCTGCCTCGGGGTCTTTATTCTTGATTGCCTCGAATAATTTCAAATGTTGGTCGCAGATCATTTTCAGGTTCTCTTTTTTTGTGAATATTTTTTTTCTTGATAACTTCTGTGTATCCCAGAGCAGGCTGTACCAGGTGGCCATCAAGTGTGACAGGATGGTGTTGTGGGTGGCTGTAGAGATGGCGACATGTAAATCGGCATCCGTTTTTGCATCATCACGGTTCTTTTTTAGATTTGCCTGGTCCTTGTGGATGATCTCTTCTATCCTCTCGATATCTTTTCTATTGGCTCTCTTGGCTGCGAGATAAGCACTCCAGCCTTCCATGGCTCGCCTGACCTCCAGGGCCTCAAAAACCTTGTCGATATCTTCCGCGATAAGACGGCTTATAGGGGTTTCAACAGGTTTTTCAGTGATGGACTTGACGATAATCCCGGTTCTAGGCTGGATCTCGATAAAGCCCATGGCCTGAAGGGCATTCAGTGCTTCCCGGAGAGGAGGGCGGCTCACGCCGGTGAGTTCCGAGAGCTCCCTTTCAGAGGGCAGTTTGTCGCCCGGTTTCAATTTTCCTCTACTCAGGAGATTCTTAAACTGATCGATAACTTCATCGGATATCTTTTTTTGGGTAATTTTTTTAAACATGCTGTTTTCCTTTTATGCGTATTTTAGCTGTCCATACCATTTCTTCATATCATATGCAAGCATTTTTTTCATAGGGCACAATGAAATATATTATTGTAATATCAAGAGGTTAAATGTAAATCAAGAGCCCTGTAGAATTGCCAGCAATTTTTTTAAATAAATCTGGTTTTTTCGCTTGACACAAAACAGTATACATTATAACAGTATACATTATATAGGTATTACCAGATAGGTCATTTTTTTTCTTGACAGATGACTTGGTAAATTTGTTATAATTCTATTTCAACTATAATCATACCTAAAGAAAGAGAAACGGAGATTATGCAAGCAGGCCTATTATACGGCGAGCAGATCGTTAGTTTAGAACTTCCTGATAGGGTGACTCTGCTGGACATGAAACCGGCCGAACCCCTGCCTGATCAGACAAGCGCTGTTCAAGAGGCCCTCGCCAATCCAATTGAAAGTCCTCCATTAACAGAACTCGCCAGAGGAAGAAAAACCGCATGCATCGTCATCTCTGATATTACCCGTCCGGTACCCAACAAGATTATCCTTCCCCCTTTGCTTAAAACTTTAGAAGAGAGCGGAATCGGTCGAAAAGACATTACCATTCTGATTGCAACCGGCATGCATAGACCAAACCAGGGAGATGAACTTGAATCCATGATAGGTCGAGAAATCATGGATCATTTTACCATTGTGAACCATTACTGCCAAAAGCCGGAGGGGTATAGAAAGATAGATGAAATAGACGGTGCCCCCATTGAGCTTAACATTCATTACCTGGATGCGGATCTGAAGATATCGACCGGCCTGATCGAGCCCCATTTCTACGCCGGTTATTCCGGGGGGCGCAAGGCGCTGCTGCCGGGGATCTCCAGTTATGAGACCATGAAGTTCATGCACTCTTTCAAATTAATCGATAACCCCAAGGTGAGAAACTGCCTGCTGGAAGGTAACCCCTTTCACGAGTACGGCATCCGGGTGACGGAACTGGCGGGCGCCGATTTTATTCTCAATGTGGTGATCAATAAACAACGTGCGATTACCGGAGTTTTTGCGGGGCATTACAACCATGCCCATTTGGCCGGTTGCGAAATGGTTAACCACCACTGCACGGTTCCGGTGGACGGGGAGGCGGATATGGTCGTCACTTCCGGCGGCGGGTTCCCGCTGGATTCGACTTTTTATCAGATCAGCAAGGCCCTGATCGCGGCCCGGGATATCCTCAAAAAGGGGGGAACGATCGTGGTGGCCTGCGAATGCCGCGAGGGCCTGGGAAGCCCTGAATTCAGTGGCATCATGACATCGGTAGACAGCCCGCAAGCGTTTTTCGACGGCTACTGCGCCCCCGAGGATTTCGTCATTGACCAGTGGTGCGCTCAAAAAATCTATCAGGCTCTGGACCATGCCGGCCGGGTCTACATTTATTCCTCGGGTCTTTCCAACAATGACTTGCAAAAAATGGGGGCCATCAAGATAGAAGATATACAGGAAACCGTCGATGAGTTGCTTCCAGGAAAAGAGAATGTGGTGGCGATTCCTGATGGACCATATGTGGTTGGAATGGTGCATTAAGTGATTATTGACAGTTGAAGGGAGGTGATGAAAATACGGAAGGCACATTGCCTATTTGCTAACACCAATATCGATAAAATAAGGAGGAAGATCGATAAAATAAGGAGGAAATAAAAATGAAAAAATTTGTCTTTTTCACAATTACAGCGTTTTTGTTTGTGACCATTTTAAGCTTTACCCCGGGGCCGGCCATGGCTGGCAAAGAAAAACCGGTACTTTTGAAGGTGCCGATTGCCTTTCCCACCAAATTGCCCGGACTGGGTTCGACCATCAAATGGGTGTCCGAAAGGATAGGGACAGCCAGTGGCGGCAGCGTCAAAATGAAAGTGTACGAACCGAAAAAACTGGTCGCACCGTTCGAGATCCTCTCGGCTGTTTCAAAGGGGAAGGTCAACGCCGGTTATTCCACGGCCGGGTACTGGCGCGGAAAGCTTCCGGCTGCGGCGATATTTTCAGCCATTCCTTTCGGCCCGGAGGCCGGGGAATACTTGGCATGGCTCTGGTACGGAAATGGGATGAAGCTGTATCAGCAGATGTACGACGATGCGGGTTACAACGTAAAAGTATTGCTCTGCGGCATCATCGCACCCGAGACCTCGGGATGGTTTAAGAAGCCCATCACTTCGGCAGATCAGTTGGATGGTATGAGAATGCGCTTTTTCGGTCTTGGCGGCGCGGCCATGAACAAGCTTGGTGTGCAAACCAGCCTGTTGCCCAGCGGTGAGATTTTTCCAGCTCTGGAAAAAAAAGCCATCGACGCGACCGAATTCTCCATGCCCGCTATTGACAAGCTATTGGGCTTTCATAAGATCGCGAAATACAACTATTTCCCCGGCTGGCATCAGCAGGCCACGACATTCGAGTTGCTTATCAACAAGGATACGTGGAATGGCATGAGCGACCGTCAAAGGATGGTCATAGAGATGATGTGTTATGCGGGTACTGCAGACTGCTTCGCGTATACCGAAGCCATTCAGGGTTCGGTCATCAGGGAAAATGCTGAAAAACGCGGTGTAAAAAACATGTACTGGTCGGACGACATGCTCAACGTCTTCAGGGGCGCGTGGGATGAACTTCGGGAAGAGCAATATAAAAAGGACGCGTTTTTCGCGAAGGTATGGGATGATTTTTCGGCATTCCACGAAAACTATGCGTTCTGGTCATCATTGGGCTTCCTGCCACGCCCCAAACCACCTAAATGATCAGATACTTCTGATCTTTTGAACTCACACCACAGAGGTAAGGCAAGGATTTGACGGAAAAAGCATTCTTGAATGCCTCTGTGGTGAAATATATAATACCTAACTTGATCGGTTTTTGAAATAAAAAAGTCCTTCACCCATGGATAGATTATTGGTATAATTGTTAAAAGCGACTAAAACAGGGATACTGCAAATCAAACTCAACAGGTGGAGGGCTCTATGGCTTACAATAGTAAAAAATATCGCAAAAAGGAACTGCAGATCAGCGCAGGGGTAATTGGAAAAAATACTGACGTGCGCTTTACTGTCGGTTGATCAATGAAGGCGATCAGCTTTATTTGCCCAGCTGTTGGCCAGACACGGTTATCATTACCAACTTTGGACAATGCAGTTTGGTATTATACGATACTGGTGGATCATTTTCTATTCGAGACTTTTAAAGAAGACGTTGCGGCTTCTGTAATTTCAATCGGCGCATATGCCAATACAGTTCTAAGAAAGCTCATCGATCCATAGTCCGTCTGTCCACTATCTCCTTATAGAAAGAAGTTGGCGAACGTAATGATAGTAATAATTTAATAGAACTTATTCGACAAATAACAACTGAATTAGAACCGAATTTCAACCGAATAACAGCGAAGCGAATAACATATGGCAAGTGAAAAATCTAAAATGCAGAGATGGCCGTTTACAGTACAACAACACATAAAAGAGGCTGAGTCGTTAACGGAACGGCTAAAAGTTAAGTTCGTTTAAATATAAGGGGAATCGACATGAACGAAGAGGTTAAAGGGGCACCAAGATTTTGCAAGATGATTGATGAAACTATCCGGAACATCGGAGAGTATTTTTCCTGGCTCAATACAATCCTGGTCGTTGTGATTATCCTTCAGGTTGTTCTGCGCTATGTCTTTGGGCAGGGCCTAGTGGTGCTTGAGGAGTTGCAATGGCATCTTTATGGTGTAGGCATCATGCTCGGGCTTTCCTATTGCGTTGTTACGGACTCTCACATTCGATTAGATCTTCTGTACGACCGTTTTCCCCAGCGAGGCAAACAACAGGTTGAGCTTTACGGCCATCTGTTTCTCCTGTTGCCCATAGTCGTCGTCATTCTTTTGCATGGCTGGCCTTTTTTGGTGGAGTCATGGCGTGTTGGAGAGTCTTCTGACTCTCCCATAGGGATTTGCTGTCGGTACGTCATCAAATCATTTCTTCTCATTGGTTTTGGACTATTGGGTGTGGCTGCGTTATCAAAAATGATGAGGAGCTTCGCATTTCTACTAAAAAAAGACTAAGGAAGGAAGCGCAAGATGGAAATAAATGATTATCTAGTTATTGCGATGTTCTTAACTTTTATTGGCCTCTTGTTTACCGGTTACCCAATTGCACTAGTCCTTGCCGGCGTGGCTGCACTCTTTACCCTTGTAGGCTATCTGGCTGACCTCTATCTGGGTGCGATGACAGGGCTTGATTATATGTATGTGGGGATGGTGGTCAACCGAATCTTCAAATTGATGGACAACTGGGTTTTGGTGGCTATCCCCATGTTTATCTTTATGGGGTTGATGCTGGACCGGTCAGGCGTTGCTGAAAAGATGATGAGTTCCATGCAGGATCTGTTCGGTAAGGTACGGGGGGGTCTTGCTATTACCGTTGCCCTCATCGGCATTATTCTTGCCGCCTCAACCGGCATCATCGGCGCATCGGTTGTACTTTTGGGCTTGTTATCAGTTCCAACCATGTTAAAGCAGGGCTATGACAAACCCCTTGCCGTCGGCACTGTCTGCGGATCAGGGACCCTGGGCATTCTGATTCCGCCCAGCATCATGCTGGTGATCATGGCGGATCAGTTAGGACTTTCTGTGGGCGACCTGTTTATGGGCGCTGTCTTCCCCGGTATGATCCTAGGCGCCATGTATATCGGATTTATCCTCATATATTGTTATCTCAAGCCCGATGTGGCCCCTCTTCCCGCGGAACGACGCCCCATAAGTTTCAGAGTTGTTTGGGATGTCTTTAAGACTATCTTGCCCACGGCAGGGCTTATATTTGCGGTCTTGGGATCTATTTTCGCAGGCATTACCACCCCTACGGAGGCCAGTGGCGTGGGCGCCATGGGCGCCACCATTCTGGCAGCCCTCAACAAGAAAGTGAACTTCAAAGTGATTAAAGAGGTCACACACGCCACGTTTAAGACCACCGGTTACATCTTCGGCATCTTCATCGGGGCTACCTGCTTTGCTCTGGTGCTGCGTGGCATGGGGGGCGATGAATTAATAGAGAGGGCCCTCACAGGGCTTCCATTGGGCCCATACGGTGTCATGATTGTCATTCTCGGATCCGTCTTCCTGCTTGGTTTCTTTCTGGACTGGATCGAGATTACCCTGATCGTCCTGCCGCTCCTTTCCCCGGTTGTTGCCGGCCTTGACATTGATATTAACGGTTACGGGGTAGTAGACGATCCTGCGTTGATCTGGTTCTGTGTACTGGTTGCAGTGAGTTTGCAGACATCGTTCCTGACGCCTCCTGTGGGGTTTGCCATATTTTATCTCAGGGGCGTAGCGCCGAAGGGGGTGGAACTTATCCACATTTATAAGGGCGTGATACCGTTCATCATATTACAACTCATCGGCTTACTCATTGTTGCTATATGGCCGCAGTTGGTCATCTGGCTGCCGGCATTAGCGTATGGTTAGTTGAATGAAGTGAGCTAAAGCGTCTAAAGTAAGCTGAAGTTAACAAACCGTTATTGTACCGTGATGGCCTATGACGGGGTCTATGCGCTCAAACAGGGGATTGAAAAAGCCGGCAGCATCGATACGGAGAAGGTTAAAGATGCCATGAAGGGAATGGCCGTCAATACCACCCGCGAGAAGCTCTTTTTCCGTAAGACCGACAATCAGTTGAGCTGTTTGGCATACTTCGGAAGGCGCCGGATAACTGGCGTCATGAAAAAGAGATTAGGGCTGCAAGGGCCGAGCAGGAAGTGGTACGGCGATGCAAGAAACCCGTTCTTGTAATTCGGCTTCCCGAATAGGACATTTGGTCCGTTTATGCCGCTATGGGCGGGAATGGGGCCAAGCCCTTAAATCTTTAAATCGGCCGAGGATGATTTTTTAAAGATGGTTTATGAGGGGGGACAAGAGCTTGGTGGGGAAAGAAGGGCTTCCGTATTGTAACGTAAAAATGTAAATAGCGTCTTTAATTTCTTGACATTTCGCGTTTAATGGGCCAAATCCTTTCCAAATTAATCTTGGAGAGGATTTTTGTCTATCGACTTTGCTCACCATAAAGAGACAAATATTACGATATCAATTAGGTAAGATGTGACCATTATACTATAGGATTTACCTTGCGAAATCATTTGGTTAACCGTCATTTACAGCATTGTTTTATAAAAATTGTTAAATATTCCATACCCTAAAAAAGGTGAGTTGAGTTACTAAGCCATTGCAGCAATGCCCCGCAACAGGGTTGATTCTCTATGCTGTGGCGCCGGCTTGATTAGGACCTATATACAGGAGCCGATGTACTGCTGACCGAATGAAACTCCCGTGTCCATAATCTTGTACAGACCAAGTTGTGCAAGGAAAAGATAAGGATCTGTAACACGACAGAGTTTATAAACGAACGGATGGAGAATGGCTCCTGGGCAGAAAAAACTGAATTACATCAAGAAGCCGCAATGGATAAACCAAAAGATATCTGGAATCTTGAGGGGAATAAGTTTTAGAGTTTCCGAAACGTATGATCAATACCTAACCGTTCACGGGTTCACTGAAAATCTAACCCTGAACGGTGATTTCTGAACTTGTGAACGCTTAATCTAACACAATAAGGGAGAAACGTAATGGCAACAATGAAGACTTTGGAAGGCAACGAGGCCGCAGCCCATGTGGCCTATGCTATGAGTGATGTGTCTGCTATTTATCCCATCACACCTTCAAGCACCATGGGTGAATACGCCGATGAATGGGCTGCCTATGGGCGCAAGAACATCTTTGGACAGGTCCTGAAAGTTGTGGAGATGCAATCGGAGGCAGGGGCTGCTGGTGCCGTGCATGGGGCGTTATCGGCTGGCGCGCTGTCCTCAACCTTTACGGCATCCCAGGGGCTGCTTTTGATGATCCCTAATATGTATAAGATCTCGGGAGAGATCATGCCCTGTGTCTTTCATGTCTCCGCCCGGGCCCTTGCAGCCCATGCTCTTTCCATTTTTGGAGACCATTCTGATATCAATGCGGTCAGACAGACGGGGTTTTCTCTCCTGGCCTCGGCATCGATTCAGGAGGTGATGGATCTGGGACTGGTGGCGCATCTTTCCAGCATCAGGGCAAGCCTTCCCTTTGTCCACTTTTTTGACGGATTCAGGACCTCCATGGAGATCCAGAAGATAGAGATGATCGATTATGACGCCATGGCAAAACTGGTGGACTATGATGCTATTGACAATTTCAGATCGCGCTGCATGAATCCCGAACATCCTCAACTTCGGGGAACAGCCCAGAATCCCGATATCTATTTCCAGAACCGGGAGGCCGCCAATTCCTACTACGCTAAAATTCCCGGTATCGTCCAGGAGGAGATGGAAAAGGTGAGTAGTCTCACAGGCCGTTCTTACAGTCTCTTTGATTATGTTGGAGACCCTGAGGCGGATAGAGTAATCCTTTCCATGGCGTCCAGTTGTGATGTGATCGAGGAGACTGTTAATAATCTCAACAACCTGGGCGAAAGGGTGGGGCTCGTCAAGGCGCGACTCTATCTTCCTTTTTCAAGCGAACACTTTTTTAAGGCAGTTCCCGCCACAGCCAAAAGCATTGCCGTACTGGATAGGACCAAGGCGCCCGGATCCTTAGCCGAACCACTTTACCAGGATGTGTGTACGGTGTTTCAGGAAAAAGGCGAGGCTCCGCTCATCACAGGGGGCCGGTATGGGCTTGGCAGTAAGGACTTTACCCCGGCCATGGTGAAGGCCGTCTTTGATAATCTCCGCTCTGATGCTCCCAAGAACCACTTCACTGTCGGCATTGTGGATGACGTGACTCATACGTCGCTGGAAGTGGGAGAAGAGATTGACACATCTCCCGAAGGGACCGTGCGGTGCAAGTTTTGGGGATTGGGGGCCGATGGAACGGTGGGGGCCAACAAAAACGCCATAAAGATCATAGGTGAGAATACGGACATGTTTGCCCAGGCCTATTTTGCCTATGATGCCAAGAAGTCCGGTGGAACCACCATCTCCCATCTACGGTTTTCGCCACACAAAATCCAGTCCTCTTATCTTCTTACCAACTCTGATTTTATTGCCTGCCATAACCCCGCATATGTGACCGAGTTTGATCTCCTGGATGGTATCAGGGAGGGCGGATCCTTTCTCCTCAACTCCCCCTGGAGCCTGGAAGAGATGGAGACCCAACTGCCCGATCCCCTTAAAAGGGAGATTGCCAGGAAAAAACTGAATTTTTATAATATTAACGCCGTCAAAATTGCCGCTGATCTTGGGCTGGGAGCGCGCATCAACATGATCATGCAGGCCGCCTTCTTTCAGATTGCCGACGTAATCCCCCCGGAAGAGGCATTTAATTACGTGAAGGATGCCATAAAGAAGACCTATGGCACAAAGGGGGATAAGGTGGTTCAAATGAATTACGATGCCGTAGACGGTGCCGTCGATGCGTTGAACAAGATTGAAGTTCCCGAGTCCTGGTCCGTCGTCGGGCAGGAGGCATACATGGATGGGGACGAGCCCGAGTTTGTGAAGAATGTTATAAGGCCCATGATGGTCCAACAGGGGGATAAACTCCCGGTGAGCGCCTTCAGCCCGGACGGGATATTTCCCACAGGAACGACAAAATATGAAAAGCGGGGCGTGGGCATTATGGCGCCTGAGTGGATAGCGGAAAACTGTACTCAGTGCAACCACTGTTCCTTTGTCTGCCCCCATGCGGCGATCCGCCCGGTTTTGGCCCGGGAGGAAGATCTCAAGGACGCGCCCAAGGATTTTGTAACGGAAGAGGCCAAGGGGAAGGATTTGAAAGGGCAAGGGCTCAAATTCAGTATTCAAGTCAGCCCCCTAGATTGCGTGGGCTGCGGCAACTGCGCGGACATCTGTCCCTCCAAAAAGAAGAGCCTGGTCATGAAACCCCTGGCAACACAGGTGGAAGTACAGGTCCCCAATCATAAGTTCTCCACCGAACTCCATGTTCTGGATGACCTGATGCTGGCGACATCGGTAAAGGGGAGCCAGTTCCAGCAGCCCCTTTTTGAATTCTCCGGTGCCTGTCCCGGATGTGGTGAGACACCCTACGTAAAACTCATCACCCAGCTTTTTGGCGACAGGATGCTCATTGCCAATGCTACGGGGTGTTCCTCAATCTACGGTGGATCGGCGCCGGTCTGCCCGTATACGGTCAATGAAGATGGCCATGGTCCCACCTGGGCCAACTCCCTGTTCGAAGATAATGCGGAGTACGGGTTCGGTATGGAATTGGGGGTTACCCAGAGGCGTGAAAAGTTGGCTGACCTTATCCGTGAGGCCCTTGAAAGGGGCGCCTCAAATGAGCTTCAGGAGGCATTCCAGGGGTGGCTTGACAATATGAATGACGGGGCCGGGTCAAAGGGGTTTGGCCGGAAGATCGTGGAATTGATCGAAGGTTATATCAAAAACGCTAAGGCTGAAATAAAGACCTTGCTTCAGGATATCTTAGACAGGAAGGATTATCTCACTAAGAAGTCTGTCTGGGCGTTTGGCGGAGATGGATGGGGCTATGATATTGGCTACGGCGGCCTGGACCATGTCTTATCCATGGGCCATGATGTCAACATACTGGTTATGGATACGGAGGTCTACTCCAATACAGGTGGTCAGGCCTCGAAAGCAACACCGACAGGGGCAGTGGCCAAGTTTGCCGCCGGTGGTAAACCGACTCTGAAAAAGGATCTGGGGAGAATGATCATGACCTATGGTTATGTGTACGTGGCATCTGTTTGCATGGGCGCCAACAAGAATCAACTCATGAAGGCCCTGGTTGAGGCCGAAACCTACCCGGGCCCCTCACTGATCCTGGCCTATTCCCCATGTATCAGTCACGGGATCGACATGGGAAAGGCCCAGGCAGAAGGAAAGAAGGCCGTTGAGACAGGTTATTGGCCCCTTTACCGCTTCAATCCCAGACTCAAAGAAGAGGGAAAAAATCCTTTTATCCTTGACTCCAAGGAACCTAAGGTCGATTTTAAGGAGTTCCTCATGGGTGAAGTCCGCTATTCCAGCCTGGCAAGAGCCTTTCCGGAGAAAGCGAAAAGCCTCTTTGAAAAGGCTGAAGATGACATGAACGAAAGACTCGAAACGTACAAACATATGGCAGCGGACAAGGGGGTTTGAAATCGCAGATGGGATTTATCCCGCTAATAAAAAGCCTAACTATTAGGGTGAAATATGAATGAACAACAGCAAAAGAACAAAGGCCCCGAGTCCCTCCTTGAGGCTTGGATGAAATCTTCAACTGAGTTTTGGGGGTCAATGGCCAGTAAGTGGCCCGGTGCATCCGGGACAGCCTCCTCAAAAAGGGGTGATCCGGTTCGGGTGCAGGAATCGATGGACTCGGCATTAAGAATGTGGCAGGCCTTGTCTTCCAGTCTTAGTGATGAAGGGACCAGGGACTCCCTTCTCCGGGGAATTAATTCATTTCCAGAAATCCTGACAAAGATGATCCAAACAGGGTGGGACAGATATTTTCAGATGCAGCAGCAGTGGATGGAAAAGACAGGGAAGATAGAAAAACGGGCCGAAGCCTACAAATTTGAGGACGTGGATCAGGATGCCTTCAAGGCCTGGAACAAGATATATGAAGAGGAATTCAGGAAGTTTTTTTACGCCCCGCAACTGGGGTTGATGCGCGTCTACCAAGAAAGAGCGGGGCGTTTTACTGACAAGTCCAACCTTTTTCAAGGGGCCATTGCCGAGTTTATGCATTTGCTCTATCTTCCCATGGAGAAATCCTTCAATGCGATGCAGGAAAAGCTGGAGGATTTAGCCAAGGAGGAGCTTCCTGAGAACCCGAAAGACTACTATCAAATGTGGCTGAAAATACTTGAAGGCCACTATATGACCCTCTTCAAATCACAGGAATACACCCAGGCCCTGGGCAAGACACTGGGTTCAATGGAAGAGTTCACAATGGCCAGGCAGGAGTTGCTTCAAGACGCCCTGCAATCGCTTCCTGTAGCCACCGACAAGGACATGGATGAACTCTACAAAGAACTCTACGAACTGAAGAAAAGGATCAAGCAGCTCGAAAAAAAAGCGTAGGCAGTAAGCAGTTGGCATCCGGGAGGGGCTTTTTTCCGCCCACTGCCGACTATATAATGAAAGGAGGTATGTTAGATGGCGCAGCCCAAAATTCCAATAGACCTTATCCTGTCAAAGATGGCAGAAGATGCCGGGAAGGCCCAGGCCCGTGCCGAAAAGGCGCCTGACGTCCTGCTTGGTCCCCTGGATACCCAGATTGCCGCAACGCCCTACGATGTTGTCTATGAGGAAGACAGGGTGAAGTTAAAGCATTATCGGCCTGTCATCCCGACAGAGGCAGTACTAAAAACCCCCCTTTTGGTGGTCTACGCCCTGATAAACAGGGAGACAATGCTGGATCTACAGCCCGGAAGGAGCGTGGTTCAGAATCTTCTCAAAGATGGCATTGATCTCTATATGGTCGATTGGGGTTATCCCACCCGCAAGGATCGATATCTCTCTATCGACGACCATGTGAACGGCTATATGGACAACATTGTGGACTTTATCCGCAAGGAGCACAATCTCCCCAAGATCAACCTCATGGGAATCTGCATGGGGGGGACCTTTTGTGTCATCTATTCAGCCCTTCATCCTGAAAAGATTAAGAACCTGACGACCACGGTGACCCCAACCAATTTTGATACGGATCAGGGGCTTCTCCATATCTGGATGAAGGATGTGGATGTGGACCGGATGGTGGATGCCTTTGGCAATATGCCCGGAGATATGATGAATTTAGGTTTCCTGCTTCTCAACCCTGCCCGATTGATGATTGATAAATATGTGGGCTTCGCAGAAAACATAGGCAACAAGGACTTTGTAGAAAACTTCGTCCGCATGGAAAAATGGATCTTTGACAGCCCCGATGTGCCGGGGGAGACCTTCCGCCAGTTTGTCAAAGATTGTTATCACAAGAATCTGCTCATCCAGAGCAAGATGGTAGTAGGAGGGAAAAAGGTCGATCTCAAAAAGATCACCATGCCGCTTTTAAATTTTTATGGAAAATACGACCATCTGGTTCCACCTGCCGCCTGTGAAGTTCTTACCAGTAAGGTCGGCAGTAAAGACACCGAAGACATCTGCCTGGATACCGGACATATTGGTATCTATGTGAGCTCCAGGTGCCAAAGGGAATTTGGCCCCAGGATTGCCGGATGGCTGAAGGAGAGGGAGGAGGAGAAAAGAGAGAGCCGGGTCGAAAAGCCGCCGGCAAGGAAAGCAATCAAAAAGAAAACCAACGCTAAGACTAGAGCCTCTTCAAAAAAGAGCAAGAAATAGAATGAATTAGCAAACAAGGGGCAAGGAGATAAGGAATGGCAAAGAAAAGTGATTATTTCGAGAGCATCTGCAAGGTTAGCAGGGCCTTTGGAACGGCATTGGACAAGGATGAAATCCTGAATCTGATCGTTCAAAGCGCTATTGACACTATGAATGGTAAAGCGGCCTGCCTTTTTCTGGCCGATGAGGAAAAGGATGTGTTTGTACCTGTTGCACAGAAAGGATTGTCTGATAATTATTTGCATGCGAAACCGATGCACGCAAAAAAGGTAGTAAATGATGCTCTTAAAGGAGGTTATCTTGCCGTGCGTGATGCTACCACAGACACACGGCTGGAGAACCTTGAGGAAAAAAGAGCCGAAGGCATCGCTTCAATGCTGGTGGTGCCAGTGATGGTAAAAGAAAAAGCTATCGGCGTTCTTTCCCTTTATACGGTAAAAGAAAGGGATTTTAAGAAAGAAGAAGCGGAGTTTATGAGAGCCCTGGCCGAGCAGGGGGGAATGGCCATCGAACAAGCCAGGCTGCTAGAGCGGATCCGGAAATACTCTGCGCTTTTTCACGACCTGTCATCCGCCATCAATTCAAGCCTGGATTTAAAAAAGATCATGCACATCATGACGGCCGAAATCGTTCAGGCCCTGGGAATGAAAGGCGTCGCCATCCTTCTTTTAGATGAAAACACCGGACTGCTTGGTCTCGTGGCAAGTCATGGCATTAGCGAAGAATTTATAAACAAGGGCCGATTATCAGATGAAAAAAGCGTGGTCCAGACATTGAAAGGCGAAACCGTGGCAATAAAGGATGCAGCAGCCGACAAATGGTATTCATCCACGAGGACTGTGTATGGAAAGGAAATGAAAAAAGAAGGGATTGCTTCAATGCTCAGTGTCCCAGTCAAGTCCAAAGACAAGGTCATTGGCGTGATGAGGCTGTTCAGCAGCGTTAAGCGAGAATTTTCTGAAGATACGATTAATATTGTGAGTGCTCTGGCCCATCAGGGAGCCCTGGCCATCCAGAACTCTTCCATGTACATGATGCTTCAGAATGACATGGATAATCTGAAGAATGAATTGTGGAGTCATAAGTCCTGGTTCTAGCTCGTATTTGTTCAAAAGCATATACTGTAAACGGCCATAATCTGCGCTTTTGGATTTTGGTAAACGTTCAGAGGTTCCGAACCTGCGAACACCTACGTATAACTTTATGTATCTGAAGAATATCACACATGATCGGGAGTTTCTATATATTGCGACGGAGATCACATAAGACACCCTCAAAACGATCCCTTCCATCAAGTCCGGTCGTTCCGCGTGGTTGAATACCATTTTAGCGGCACTATTATATTGCAATGCAGCAAAAATATCGTAACTTTTTGTTTAATAAAATGCACTCTTTTTTAGAGAAGATATAACACTTTGAAATAATACAATATAAGTGTTTAATACGCAGTTAATAAAAGTTGATAATTTTTTTAATAATTTGTGCAGTGCAACTTTTTTCTTGACAACTCAAAAATATGCCTTACAATTTAACATCTTTGATTATGAAGATAAAAATAAATTGTAGGAGGAAAAAATGGACCAAAAACAAATTCTAAAACAAATGATTGATGCTAACAAGACTACGTTTGACAACACTTTTAATGCTATGGTCTTGCTCCAGGAGCAGACGGAGAGAATGGTAAACACCCTTTTGGATCAGGCCACCTGGCTTCCTGCGGAAGGGAAAAAAGCTATCGAAGAATGGGTAGGAGCCTATAAGAAAGGGTGTGAGACCTTCAAGGACATGGTAGATGGGAGCTTTAAAAAGGTAGAAGATTTCTTTTAGTCTCTAAATTAAATAACAGATTAAAAAAAGGGGACATACGCTGTTCTTATAGAAATTACCATAAGAACAGCGTGTGTCCCCTTACATCACCTTGCGGAGGCGACTTCTTTCCCCAAGGGACATGATGGAGCCACAGCCGAATCCTGGTCTAACCCTGAATCGGCTTGTGCACTACACACGCGTTTCGGTGATCAAAATTACCGTGGACCAGTGCGCTTTCAAATGGATTTGGATAGAGAAACGGATGCAACCACTTCAAATTCCACCAAAAGAAAATCGACGCCCAGTTCCGGCAGGCGGAAATCGAAGGCCAGGTCTGGTGAGGTGAAATCGACACTCACATCAAAAAAATAAGCTCAGACCTAAGTTGAGTAGTTAGGTTGTTGAGTGGTTAATATGACGATATATGAAATTAAAGCGGAGGAAGAAAAATGTTAGAAATTAAAGATTCTGTAGCGGTTATTACCGGCGGTGGCGGTGGTATTGGCCTGGCAATCGCCAAATACTGGATACAAAGCGGCGGTAAAGTGGTAATCGCCGATGTGGCCAAAGAGATGTTGCAGCAGGCAGAGGCTGAACTTAAGGACTTAGGTGGTGAGGTGGCGGCTGTGGTGTGCAACGTGACCGATGAGGACGACTGCGCCAGGTTGGCCGATGCGACTATTGAAAAATTCGGAAAAATCAATCTAGTGGCCCCGTTTGCCGGTATTATTAAAGATGGATTGATGCTGTCAACGGACAAAGAAACAGGGAAGGTTAAAAAGAAAATGGCACTGGATAATTTTAAAATGGTCGTCGATATCAACTTAACCGGCGTGTTTTTAACAGTGCGTGAATGCGCCGAACGGATGATCAATAATAACTGCAAGGGGCTGATCTGTCTGGTTTCTTCCACCGGTTCACTGGGAACGGCCGGCCAGATCAATTATTCAGCCACCAAGGCGGCCATGTCTGTAATTCCTAAAGTCATCACTGCCGAGTTTTTCCGTCGCGGTCTGGCCGATAAGATCCGCTGCGTGGCCGTTGCGCCAGGTTATGTAGGCACTCCCATGGTAAAGGGGATGAACCAAAAAGCCTTGGATTATATTATCGGTCAGGTTCCTATTGGCCGTCTGATTGATCCAGAGGAAGTAGCTGTATTGGTAGGAGATATCTATCGAAATGAAGCTCTGGCCGGCGATGTTTTTTTCATCCACGGGGGCTTACGTCTGGGTTCAAAAGGATAGACACTATCTATTTTTTCTTTTCCTTTGTCTCTGTTGAATCGGAAAAGAGATCGAAAAATGATTTAAAAGGTGTCGTCATAGTTTTGCCAGCCATAGATGGAAAGTCCATGCCCTGCTCGAGCCAACTTTTAAATTGTTCGTCAACTGACTTTTTATATGCAAGGTAATTTCTGACGATTTGTTGCAGATATTTTCCAAAAAATTCGGAAAGAATATTTTCTCCATACTGTATGATCAAATGAAGAAAAGGCACCGGTAACAGGGCGTTATTTTTTTTTGCTTCTTCCATGAGAATCTGAGTAAGGATAAAAGCTGTCACATCCTCCTCGGTTTTTACTTCCATAACTTCCACATGACAGCCCTGCCTGACCATGTCGGCAACATGATTAAGACTAATGTATTGACTTTTTTCCGTGTCGTATAGCCTTCTGTTCGGGTATTTTTTAATGAGTATTGTTTTGGCCATTTTGTTCCTCCAGAGAAAATATATAAAATTATATGATCAATTGCAACAAAAAAGTGATTAATATTATTGTTAATTTATATCATATGTTTTAATTTCCTTAATTATCAATGTATTAAAGTTCTTGATCCTATAATTAATAATTTATTGCGTTGCAATATTTTTTCCTTGACAAATATAAATTATGCGATATATTTGTCTAAAGAACATAAAAAAGTCACTTTCACAAGGAGGAAAGAATGGACGGCATACGCACAGAAATACTTAAAGGATGGAAGTCAGCCTGGGAGGGTTATGTAAAGACTCTCACCATGATGCAAGAACAGGGAGAAAAGATGCTTGATCCACTCTTCACCCATAGTGATACTGTACATGATGAAGCAAAAAAGCTTATCAAAGATGGAGTAGCCAACACCCGGGAGGTGCAAAAATTCTATGTTCAAGCGGTTGAGGAGAACCTTAAAAAGATCGAAGAACTTATCGATTGAAAAGGCGGAAAATAGATGAATCAGAATCCTCTTGAGCTCTGGGGGCAAACGCTCCTAGAAATGGCAAAAATTGCAAAAGGCCCACAGGGTTTTTTCGATCTTTTTCAAAACGGCTTTGCTAAGAAAGAACCTAAACCTGATTCTATGCAGGAAGAGTTTATCGAGCTATGCCGGAAGGCCTTTGGAAAAGAAGGGATCGAAAGATTTAATGAAATCATGAAGGAATTCTACGAGAATGCCGGGGTCGTCCCCCTCACTCAGTACAATGAACTTCATGATAAGTATGTTGACCTGAAGGATAAAATGCGTGAACTGGAGAAAAAGATTGAAAAATTGAAAAAGCGACTTGGGAATAATACTGAAACGCCATCTGACTTGATGAATCAATTGACCGAAGCAGCTAAAGAGTATGCCGATATCAATCAACAATTTTTCGAAGAATTCAGTAAATTTTTTAAACAATAAGGAGCCAGGAATTTAATGGAAAAGCAGGAACAGAAAATGATTCAGCCGTGGATGGATGTCACCAAGTTCTGGCAAGGCATGGAAACTCCTTTCGCAGGACCCGATTTTTTTTCTAAATGGAACGAAATGATTCAGGAGACCATCGGAAAGGCTGCAGGACAGTCCAAAAAAGGCCTGGGATCTGATGTTCTATTCAGAACAATGGGGGCGAGTAACGTATTCGTCGCTCTCAATGAGTTCTGGTTAGAGGCCTTAAAGGATCTTCCTGAACTACACCGGGCCAAGCGCGATGATATCAAAACTCGGGAGATTTTCAATAGATGGTCCAATGGCTATAAAAAGGTCTTCGAGCAGTTAGTAGGACCTCCGGTCTCTGGTACGGCCCAGGAGATGATGACATTCTGGCTCAATACCATACAGAAGAGTCAGGCTGCTACGGGATTGATGTGGAATCCATGGTTCCAGGCCATACCCCAATTGCAGGCTCACGTTGAAAAATTCATGAAAGGCGATTGGACGGCATTATCTGAAAGTCACAGTCTCTGGCGAGAGGTCTATGATGAAACCCTGGGCAGAGTATTCAGGATGCCTGCATTTGGAATGACCAAAGAGCAAACAGAAAGACTCAGGAGAACGTACGATGCATATATTCAATTTTTGTATTCTCTGCCTAATCTCAATCAGTTCCTCTACAGTGCTGGAATGGAGGCATTAAAAGAAGCCTTTGACAAGGTAAAAAAACTTAAATTCGAAGAAATGACGCCTGAGAGCATGCGTGAGGTTTACAAAATCTGGTGGACAACCAATGAGGATACCTTCTTCGAGCTTTTTAAGAGACCCGACTTTAGTGATGCCATGGCCGAAGCTCTAAACCACGGTTTGAGACTAAAAGCGCGGCTTAATGATCTCTCTACAGACTGGTGCAAGGCACTACCCATACCCTCGAACCAAGAGTTTGAGGAAGTTGCCAAGACGGTTCATGAGCTTAGAAGGAAAGTACGACTGCAACAAAAGAGCATCGAGCAACTTCAACAAAAACTTGAAAAGGCCCCATAAGAAGGAGGAGAGAGTGATGGAATCCCTTTTTGAAAAACAGACTTCACATTTTTTAAATGAAATCGAAAATTGCAGCAATCATCTTAATCAAATTACAGAGACTCTCCTAAAGACAGAGGATGTGGATATTGCGATATCGCCGAAAGACCTGGTCTTTCAGGAAGACACAATGAAGCTCTATCATTTTCGTCCCAAGAAAAAGGGAATATGCTCCGTTCCAATGCTCATTACCTATGCCTTGGTGAATCGTGAAACAATGATGGATCTGGAAGAAGGTAGAAGCCTCATTAGTAACTTGCTTGATAGGGGTCTTGACATCTATATTATTGTCTGGGGATATCCCAAGAGAATAGACCGCTATGTAACGCTGGATGATTATATCGAGATATACATGGACGATTGCGTGGAATATATTCGAAAAGCAAGGGGGCTTGAAAAAATTAACCTGATGGGCGTCTGCCAGGGAGGCACCTTTTCCACAATCTATACGGCACTTCATCCCGAAAAGATACGAAATCTGATTACCATGGTAACACCTATCGATTTTGATACCGATGACGGGCTTTTAAATATATGGTCCCGAAACATGGACGTAGACCTGATGGTGGACACCCTGGGAAATATTCCAGGTGATTTCATGAACCTTGGCTTCATGATGCTCAAACCTTTTCAACTGATGATGGACAAGTATATTGGATTTGTTGATGGTGCCAAAGATACGGCACGGATCGAGAGCTTTCTCAGAATGGAGAAATGGATTTTTGACAGTCCTGATCAGGCTGGCGAGGCTTTCCGAAAGTTTCTAAACGAGCTTTTCAAGAAAAACAACCTCATCAAGGGAGAGCTCGAAATTGGGGGAAAAAAGGTAGATTTAAAGAAGATCCATATGCCTCTACTCAACATATACGCTGAGCAGGACCACCTGGTTCCTCCTTCTTCATCCAAACCCTTGGGAGACCTTGTCTCATCAAAGGATGTAACGACCAAAAGTTTCCCCGTCGGCCATATCGGGATGTATGTGAGCTCAAAGTCGCAGAAGGAACTTTCACCAACAATTGCGGATTGGATTACCCAGCGGTCTTCCGGCATTGAAAAGGAAAAGGCAACCAGTCGACAAGCTACCTCAACAAAAGCAACAAAAAAGAATCGCCCTGCGACTATACTTAAGAGGCCTGTAAAGAAGATCAGTGATCAGTAGTAATCAGTGATCGGTCACTGATTACTGATCGCCTGCGATAATGTGCCGGCTCTGATCCAATCGGCAGTTTCGCCCAAGGAATTCCGGAAAAACAGGGGTCATTTGATCCGGGAAATTTACCGTGTAAATCCTTTGTTGTGCCC
>CEQE01002737.1_pt1 | contig 66184 bp, 70 predicted proteins | sample 356201 | NCBI WGS metagenome assembly CEQE01 (sample SAMEA2619970, study PRJEB7988) | marine metagenome | biome: marine biome (ENVO:00000447); feature: mesopelagic zone (ENVO:00000213) & marine oxygen minimum zone (ENVO:01000065); material: "saline water (ENVO:00002010), including plankton...
GAATCCGGCCCTTCCGTGTAGAATTCCGTTTATAGCGGCCAAATCCACACACTTGATTACCTCCTCTGCTGCAGGGGCAACGTTATCGGAAGTGGAGGAGTAACTAGGAGGAATATGGACTGGATTGCAGTAAGTGCTATCGCGGAAATCGTCGGAGCGATTGCAGTTGTCCTTACGCTTGCTTACCTAGCTACACAAGTGAATCACAGCACTCAAGCAGCCCGTCGCGCTGCAGCAGCAGAAGCGGTATCGGCTGTTCGAGAAGCAAACGCGCACCTCGCTGACGATCCTGCGTCGGCTGCGATTTTCTGGAAAGGCGTTGATGGACTAGAGAACCTATCTACTGAAGAAGAGAAAGCCCAATTCGGAATCATGACTTTTAACCTATTCAAGACTTGCGAGCATCTCCATTACCAGTGGGTAGTAGGTGCGATGGACTCAGAGGTGTGGGTTGGCTGGGAATGGACCATGAAAGGATACTTGACATTCCCAGGCAATCAGCAGTGGTATGAAGAGCGCCGACGCTCCTTCAGTTCGAAGTTCCAGGAATGGGTAGATAATATGGAACGCGACACGAGATATAGAGGGGTTAGAGAGTTTGGATGATTATGGACGGTAAAATCAGTCGCCATGACCACTGCTAACAACCCGAATAACAACCTAAGCCCCTGGCAGCCAGGCCAGAGTGGCAACCCTAGCGGCAGGCCCAAAGGTACTAGAGACCTAGCTGGCTATGTGCTTGAGACCACTGATGGCGGCAAGGAACTGATAGATGCCCTGGTGTGCTTAGCCAGGGGCACCATGCCCAACGTAGCGATGCAGGAAGGCTCCAGGCCACGTAAGGACCAGCAGGTGCGGCCAGCTGACCAGCTGAAGGCCATAGAGATGCTGCTAGACCGTGGCTTCGGCAGGTCACCACAGCAATTGGACGTAGCCCACAGCGTCACTGACCGGCCACTGGAGCATTTGTCTGATGAGACGTTGCGGCTGTTGGTTGAGAACGCCCGGCGCCTTGAGGAAGGTAGCGGGGTGGTGGTTGATGGTGAAGGCAAGGTGGTTACGGAGTAGAGGGATATGAAGCTAACGGTAGTTCTAGCGTTTGTTGCATCCATCCTCTTTGCTGTTGCTTGTGGGGGAGGGAAAGATGCAGATGCACCAGCAGTTGCCGTTAAGGCAATAGCGCCTACAGATGCCCCAGAACCTACTTCTGCACCCAATCCCGTTTCATCACAATCACTTACACCGCCTCCGATATCGATGGTTCTGGACACGGTGTCTCCTGAGCTTCTCAGCTGTGTTAAGACAGCTCTAGGAGATGAACAGTACGACGCCATTATTACTGGCCGCCAAGATGCAGTGGGCGAACAGCTAGGATTGGTTCTTCCTTGCATATTGCAATACCAGCAGGAATCCAATGCAATCATGGAGATGTTTGGGCTCGATATGGGGACAATCATGGCAGCAAGTACACCTATCCCCAACAAAGCCGGCCAGCCCAAGCCAAGTCCTAATTTACAGCCCAAAGCTCGTGGTCGAAAGGCGGTGCCAACCCCTACTTTGCGACCGATGGTTCGCGGCCAACAGGATTCTTCTATAGAAGTCACCGTTTATAACCCAGCGAGGGCTTGGCATGGCACTACGCTGTTGTCGGACCATCATGATATCGATAATCCTAGGGTTATCGAAGTAAATATGCTTGGAGAGATCACTTGGCAATATGTTCTTCCCGAAGACCTAAAACAATATACAAATCCAGGGCAGGATATCGAACGATTACCAAACGGGAACACCCTCATGGTTATGCCAGGAAAGGGTATTATCGAAGTTACTGATGAAGGAGAAATCGTATGGTCTCACATGGATGAAAAGGTCTCCCATGATGCGGACCGTCTCACCAATGGAAATACGCTGTACTCATATGGTAATAACGATGGCTTTGAAGATGCGCAAGCGAAAGAAGTGACTCCTGACGGCGAACTAGTCTGGGAATGGTATGCCAAGAATTATTTCGATAAAGAGCCGTACCGGAAAATATCTAGAAGCGGCTGGACTCATACCAACGCGGTCGAACGATTAGAGAATGGGAACACTTTAGTTAGTCCGAGAAATCTCTCATTATTAGCAGAAGTTGATTCCAACGGGTCGGTAGTGAGAACCATCGGCGAAGGGTTAATTGCCGACGCGCATGACCCAGAATTTCTAAGGAACGGCAATATATTAGTCTCGAATCAGCTTAAGCCCCATGAGGCATTAGAGTTCGACCCGGATACGAACAAGGTCATTTGGCGCTTTGTGCCCCCTTATATCAAAATGGCCGAGACTTTCTCTGTCAGTCTTGGCGATGCTAAACAAATCATGATGCCCATTAGGGACGTAGATAGCCTCCCCAACGATAACGTCCTAATCACCGGCTACCCCTTTATCATAGAAGTTACTCGAGATGGAGAAATCGTTTGGCAACTTCAATACACCGATATGGCTTCTGTTGCCGAAGACCGCTTAGGTCTTAATGAAGGAGGCCCTTCTTACGGATTTTATAAGGCCCAAAGAATTAACGCGGACCCATAACATTTTGCTGAAAAACTCCCAGTAACAAGGGTACAGGCAATTGACAGCCAAACTGACAGCCACACGGGTGTACATCGGTGATAAGGGAAACACTTCTGTGGAATAGCGAAAGGTATTACTGAAACTAGGTGGACGTCAGTGGACGTTGGTGAACAGGTCTATAACAGACTTAAAATCCGCTACCTTAACGGGTGTGTGGGTTCGAGTCCCTCTCCCGGCACCAACTTTTTCCACGCTTGAAGAGACCGCTAATCGTGGCGATCTTTTTGTTTGGCTGTTAACACTCTCCTGTTCAGTGTTAACAAAAGTGTTAACAACTCCCATGTAACGCTGGTACAGATCCTTCCGCCATGACCTCTTCCCATTGAGCATGTAGGACAGGTAAGCGGGGCTGATCCCCAACTCTTTAGCAATCTGCCTTAGTGACATCACCTGCCTCCTTCTCGCGCTCGATCTTTTCGTTTATCGCTTCTTCAATCCATTGCCCCACAGTCTTCCTAGCAGTAACTGCCTCAATACGGGCAGCATGGTAGGCATCTGGATTGATTCTTAGGCTAATATTGGGTGTTTGGCCTGTTCGTGGTCTGCCGGTTCTTGGACTCATAAGTACATTGTAATTGTTGTAATACGCTAAGTCGAGACAAGAAAGATAATTACTGAACTAACTGAAGGTACTGAAGGCGAAAACGAGTTAGAAGCGCAGAGGCATAAGAGGCGTAATCTCTCCTGCTTTTGTCCCTTGAGTGTCGTTCAGTTCCTTCAGGGCCTTCAGTGAAAGGCAGGCTGGGAGTCCGTTCGCCTCTTGGATGCTCTACAGTGTAGGTAAGTATCACCCCACATTTTGTTGATTAATAATTCGTCAAAATTTGATTAAGCTCAAATGAGCAATGGAACGGAGAAGATAAGGCGATGTTCGATGGATTCTCCCAGGTTGTTATAGATATCCAAGGAATCACCATAAACGTGGTGTATGGAGGTAATGGTCCTCCTATATTGCTCTTACACGGTTACCCGCAAACCCATGTGATGTGGCATAAGGTGGCGTCTGTGTTAGCTGATTCATATACGGTGGTTGCCCCGGATCTAAGGGGCTACGGCGATAGCGGGAAACCCGACGCCAACGGTGATGACAACGTGTATTGCAAGCGGAGTACTGCGGCCGATCAGGTACAGGTGATGTTACAACTGGGGCATGAACTATTTCATGTGATTGGGCACGATAGAGGTGCAAGAGTGGGCCATCGGATGGCTCTAGATTCCCCTACAAGAGTTAAGACCTTTACTTCGTTGGATGTGGCTCCATCTCAGGCGGCTTTCGACTCCATGGACAGCGACCTTTCATTCGCATGGTTCCATTGGCACCTTATGCGTCAGCCTGAACCCTTACCGGAACGTCTCATCGGAAGCAACGCAAAGTTCTATCTAGATTTTTTACTAGATCGTTGGACGGCGAGGGAAGGATCGATAACAGAGGAAGCATACTCAGAATATCTCCGATGCTTTTCTGATCCAGCGACCATCAAGGCCAGTTGCGCCGACTATCGGGCTATATCTCTGGACCTGGAGCATGATGAAATCGACAGAGGTCGCAGACTTGATTGCCCTGTGCTTGCGTTATGGGGATCAGACATGAGAAAGAGGCCTGGTTGGCAGACTGGCAGAGGTCTAGATATGTTGCAGGTTTGGCGCGATCGAGCCACGAACGTCATAGGTGGGCCGATTGATTGTGGGCATTTCTTAGCCGAAGAAGCACCTGAAGAGGTGTTGGGAGAGATCCTGCCATTCCTTTCGGCGAATGAGTCCAATTAGGGGTCCAGATCCGGTGGGTGGACGTTTCGGATACCCGACAGGAGGATCGAATATAGGGCATTAGACAAGGGCCACCGCCATCGTGTAACGGTGACCCTTGAATGTAATGTGAATAAGACCAAAACTGGCAAAACGAGACCAGTGATCTGAGGCGTATATGAAAGAAATGAGCAACCTAGTTAAAGTCTCATTGTGTGTTTGCGGGTTCGTTGTCCCAGGAGCCATAGGGACGTGCGTCACCATCGTTACCGGGCTAGCAGGCATGACAGTGTTATTCGGAGGGATAGGCTTCGCTATAACTGTTTGGTGGGTCAGGAACCGTTAAGAACCCGAAGGAAATGACCATGACCTTACCAAGGATCGTTTTAATATCAACTGTAATGGTATTGCTACTAACCATGACTGTTTTAACTCTAGTGAAATCATGGGTAGGAAAGTACTAGGAAATAAAAGGGTGACCTTTCATACTTGCGCGTGCAGATCGGCTAGGAAATCGTTCGCCTCTTGGTGCTTATCGGCATAGGTAAGTACCGCCCCATATTTTGTTGATTAATGATGCAGCATGATACGAGGGTGCGGGCCTATCGAGCTACTGATTAAGAGTAAGTTGCTTTTTGTACATAGGTGTGCACAGCAGTCCACAGCAGGCACGATTTCTAGGCTAACGGCTAAAACCGTGCCTAGCAGTTGAAAATAAATTGGGGTTAATTTGTGGCTAGAATTCCCAAATCTCCATGCCACCTAGCACTTAACTAACCCAAGTCATATTTAGGTTGTGGGAGATGCAAGATAGTCCATCATAGCTTGGCTATCCATAAGTGGTATGACTTGCATTTCAGCGGGCACAAATTCCAGCCACTGACTCAAATATCCATGCAATTCTTCATTTGAAGACACATCGAACAACGCCATCCTTCCACGACCTACTTTAGCGTACATGTAACGGTCTCTAATTATTCCCCTATCCATCAAAGGAGCTGCCCATTTCCACAATTCTTGCCTGTCAGATTGGGCTTCAGACGGTTTCCCAGGAAGCGGGGTAGTGATTACTAAGTAGAGCATTATTCCTCCATCGGCGTCTTGATTGGATTCTTGGCGGGAGGAGTATCTCAAAAACCTAGCACCTAACAAAACCACAGCCTTGAGTTTGTCTGGGGCCTCCGGTGACGGGCTGGCCATAAGTCTTAACTTTAGGAGCACCAACGGTGACCATTGAAGAACTGGTCATATTTCTTGCCCGCATTGCGGGCTCACTCCCCGTTGTCCGATGGGCGTTTGCCGGCGCAATAATCGCCATCCTGGTTGATTTCTCAGACCTGTTCATGATGAATCTGCTCAACTTGGGTGGACTCCGAGATTACCAGGCCTTTGACAAACTGGCTGACATCGCCTATATGGTGACCTTCCTTTCAGTGGCGCTCCGCTGGTCCGGTACGCCGCGCAACGTCGCCCTTGTCCTTTTTACTTACCGGATTGTCGGAGTCGGGCTGTTTGAGTTGGTGGCTTGGCGTGGTGTCTTGTTATTCTTCCCGAACCTGTTTGACTTCTGGTTTGTGTTAGTGGCCGGGCTGATGCATTTTAAGCCGAACTACTACATGACTCGTCGACGTGCGGCTTTTTGGATTGTCGTTTTGTTGGTCTTGAAGGAGTTTCAGGAGTATGTTTTGCACTGGGGTAAGTGGCTGGACAACTACCGGGCCACTGATGTCGTGGTGGACTGGTGGCACGCTATTACCGGATTTTTTTAGAGGGGGCCACATCTTAGCCTTAGTGCAGGCAACAGAAAAGGGCCACCGCACAAATCAAGGACGGTGACCCTTCGAGGAAGGACTAAACCTGAAGCATTTTGAGTTTGTCTGGGGCCTCCGGTGATCAGACGTTGAACTGGTAAAGCCAGACCAACTTACCTTCTCGTATCAATGGCTCCTCGGTAATGTATTCAGCCATTCCTGCGACGGCATTCTGCATCGTTTCAGCTGCAGCATCTGCCGATGTTTTATCGATGTAACCAGCAGCCGAAAAGATATGGTCCTCACTGTTTCGCGTGATAAATACACGGCTCAGCCCTGCAATGTCCTTGAAGCTCGCTAGAACCCCTCCATTTAGATAAGACATCATCGCGTCGTATTTGGTTGGATCGATAACAACACGAATGAATCGCATGTACTTAATGTCATTATTTAGGACTTCCCCGACGACCCTCGCGACACGTTCGCCTGCCCTGACCAACGGCTCACCGACTATGTACTGACCGAAGTCAGCAAAGATTGAACCGTGAGCTTCTGTTGCAGCGTCCAAAGCATCTCTGCTCCTGTACCCAGACATCACCATCATCCTATTTTCCAACGTCCTAACTACACGGACATTCAATAAATCAGGGATATCCTTCACCCTATCTTTAACAGCATCAAATGAGGACATCATGGCGTCGTATTTTGTGGGGTCAAAGTCAAATGCTGTATATCTGAAATCGGATGGTCCTTGTCCTGACGTGGTCATAAGTCTCCTCTTGATCTCGAACCAGACTATGGTTTCGCTTCCATCAGTTACCAGGATGGCGAGACTTTACTACAAGGAAGACCAGGCGTCTAACCCAAAGATAGAAAAGGGCCACCGGCATGCCTAACCGATGGACCTTCAGTTGGAGGTATCCGAAGCCCAACGGTAAACCGATGAAACGTGGCAATTACAGGCGTAATCAGTTAAGTTCTCGTGGGTTTTAGGGATTAGAGCCGAAGGTCTACTATACATCTGGCGTTTGGCACTATTGGCGGACTTAGAACTGGTCTAGATTAGGCAAAGGATGAATGCTCACAACCAGAGACCCGCCATGGTTTGGTTACCCGTATTGCGGCGTCTGAGCTACCAGGATAAGGGCTAGGAGGGCATAATTGTTATGAATAACAAAGATGTAGTAAGCCGATTCTTGACCGAGATACAAAACAACAAGAACCTGGACATCATTGACGAACTTGCGGCCCCTGACTTCATTGGCCACACCGCCGATATACATGGAACCGAGGAACTCAAAAAGGTCGTTGGTGACAACATGTCGGCGTTTCCCGGACTGAAGATCACCATTGACGACCAGGCGGCGGAAGACGACCGCGTATTCACTCGCTACACCGCCACCGGGAAGCATGAGGGCGTGTACCGGGGTGTGGAGCCCACTGGAGAGCCGGTGACCTACACGGTCGTATCCATTCATCGTCTGGCTGACGGCAAGATCAAAGAAGGGTGGCGAGTTGTTGACCGATTGGATATCGCCCACCAGATCGGCGCAATTAGTTGAGCCTTTCCACCCCGCCCTGGGGTCAACCGAGAATGAGATTCAAGAAAGGATAGCTAATCGTCCACAATCTTGTTTAAAACGCCGTGCTTCACGCCTGAGAAACCCGAAACAAAACATCATATAATGCGCTCACCCTACCAGCCGGTTGATTAATTGCAGGTTTGGAAGAAGCCTTATCCCCGGTATGCCCTGTTCCTGTCGATTGGTGTCTGTTATGTGGATGAACGTGACTGATTTAGCCGTGGATGGCCGCACACCAGGCGGGTAGCAGTTCTTGATTTAATCGCTGAATATGCACTTAGGTTGACCTTACAGTAGCAACCACAATAGCTAACATCAGCTATGGAGGGTATAGCAATATTTACTATCATGATACTACATACCTCTCAATTTTCTGCCATACTGTGAGATCGCTGATAGCCTTATATATATAAAAATAATAATGTTTTTAAGTGAATACTAAGTTAGGTAGCACCTTCACAGTACGTCATGAAATTGAGAGGTTAGAGCGTTTGCTCTATTTTGGGCCACTGTGGCTACTATATGGTCAAGGTAACAGGATCCGTTTCGGCACTCACCAGACCTGCGCCTTCTCAAGTGACAATGGGTTCGTAGGCCTTAATGGCGTCCTCGCTGCTCACCTGCTCGGCGTAGATGCGGGTCATGGTCAGGCTGCTATGTCCCAACAAGCTCTGCACGTAGAAGACGTTCAAGCCGTTGCGGACCGACTCGGTTGCGAAGGTTCGGCGGAAGGCGTGGGCGTTGCACCTAATACCAGTCTGAGTTTGTAAACGGTAAAGCATTGAGCTAATGCCCCTTGCGGGCATCGTCAGAAGCCCGTTAGCGTTGGGCCGCTCGTTCAACCATTTGCGAAGCAGTTCCTCGGTCATTGGGCCATAGCGCACCACCCGCTGTTTTGCTCCCTTCCCCCACACGGTGATTATGCTGCGTTCCAAATCTACATCGACTGGCCTGACGCTGGCGAGCTCGGTGAGCCGCAAGCCCGTATCGGCCAACATGGCTACTACCAGTTTGTCCCGTGTCGAATCACAGGAATCTAGCAGCCGCGGAATGTCACTGACCTTTACGGCCGGGCGCAGGGGCTTGGGTACTTTGATTCTGAGTCTATTACATGGGTTTGCTACCACCAGTCCGCGTTCTTCGGCCCAAAAGTAAAATGCCCGCAATGCACGTAGATATGCATGCTTCCCGCCGGGTCGGCAAGGGAGATTGAACAGGTGTACTGCAACGGCATCATTAGTCAGCGTTAACAATGGTTGGCCTGCCAACGCGACGAAGCGGGTCAAATTCCCGGCATAGAAATCGCATGTTCTTGGGCTCAATCCGCGTGCTCGTCGGTTGTTAACAAAACGGGCTATAAGTTCGGCATTACGTTGGCTGCCTGTGCCTGGGCCATCTGCCTGGCGTGACTTAAAATTCGCTACCTTAACGGGTGTGTGGGTTCGAGTCCCTCTCCCGGCACCAACTTTTTAGGCACGAAAAAGCCCAGACTCCATCTGAGTGATCTGGGCCTTTTGCCGTAATGTCCACGGATTGGCCACGAACTTTTTCTGCACCGAGTTTTTCAGGCGTAAAACTACCCCCATCAGGGAAACAACTCCGGGTGGGGTACTTAGAGGGTAGGGGATCGGCAGCCGGAGGGTGAAGGTTACGGGGCGAAGTCAGAGGGCGTGGTTGCCGAGTCGCTTGAAAGGTCCTAACCTTGGGCCGGCGGCTTGCTCTTCGACAACGACGAACTTAGCCTGGAACAAATGTAAATCCCCCTATTGCTTCGGGTAGGGGGACTAACAATTAGGTGTCTTGTAAACCCGTCATTGTTATCGATTCTAATAGAACAAATGGGTTGGTGTAGACCATGGCTTTCAGAGATCCAAAATCAGTGATATACCAGATGTCATGAGTATGATCGTAATTAAGGCAGTGAAAATCCTTTCAGGTATTCGCCCTAGGATCATCCTACCTAGATAAGCTCCTAATACACTTATTACCCCAAGTCCTAAGCCTATAGATGCCGATTGGATGGTGAAAAGACCGCCGACTCCGAATACTAACAATTTAGGTAATTGGATCAATCCATATCCGATGGATGAAGTACCTACATAGGCGCTTGTGCCTAGGCCATACGAAAGATAAAAGACTGTGGCAAATGGTCCAGGTAGTCCGAACAATCCCGAAATAAATCCAGTAGCAGAACCTACCGGGACAAAGCCCCTAAGCGGCATGTGGAAACTTCGCCAAATCGGCAACCGACTATAGATCACCATTAAGATAAGCAAACCGCCCAATATCCGGACGATAACTGTCGAGTTTATAGAGACAAAGATGAAACTCGCGATTAACGTTATCGGCACCGAACCCACGCCGAAATAGGCCACTACCTTCCAATCAATGGTATCTCTATGAACGTATGCGCGCGATACAGATCCGGCGAACTGAGCAATTGAGAGCAATGGAATTGCTTCTTTCACTCCCAACACCCAGATGAGCACTGGAAGAGCTACTAAACCCCCTCCCATGCCCACCACGCCAGAGACAGTAAATCCCACAAATGAAGCCAGGATAACTGCAGCGATTTTGAGTATTTCTTCCAATAGTTAGAACGCCGTACCGAATTGTTCCCTTGGCACCCAGATATGAATCAGCGTGCCCACAGCTACTTGATAGGACCGGTTCAAGAACGAATGTTATCAGGGTCGTTATCACTGGATGATAGCTAGATATGAGGTAATTGTTCCTTGTGTTCAACCTGGTCAGGTATCGCACCTAGGGCGCTCGGGCCAACTTACTCCTATTGCAGGTCTGGCATGCTAACACCGGATTCCATACACCGTCTAGATTCCTTATCTCCCTTCCCTCTTTCAGTACATGAGGCAGGAAGTGGTCTACATAGGCAAGGTCTTCGTTCCCTGATTTGATGCTGGTGCCAATGAAAAAGATTTTTGCCACCTAATGTTCAGGTGGAAGTATAACGGTGAAAATAATCTCATATTAGGGAGAGAGACATTCAAAATTAACCTTGATTCAAGACAAAACATGAGTTCAAGGCGACGGCAAACATTAATCCTGAAGACATGGAAAAGATTGAACTAGTGACTTTTAACTTTGAAGAATGCTATTACACATTCCAGGCTTCATGGCTATCTTTCGGATTTTCATGGGCGTTATTTTGCGTATCCCAGGCTTCGATAATTAGACAACACTCTGAGGACTGGCTAATATAACTGCCTATCCAAACCCCACTTCAGGATTGGAGGAACACCATGCCGTTCGGACGAATCACTAGAGTAACTTTTGACCCTTCTAGGTATGACGATATGATGGCAGTTGCAATAAATATCGACTTTAGTGGATGGTCTGGCCTGAGGGCTTTGAATGTCACTCGCATCGCAGAAGACCGTCTCGGGATAGCAGCCGGATACAACGACAAAGCGGCAGCGGATGCAAACGCAGAAAAAGCTAGAGCTGCTCTAGGCACGATGGCTGAATTCATGACTGAAGCGCCTTTCGTGCGTGAAGGAGAGATATTCTGGGGATTTGAAGGCGACCAGTCACTGGTACCTGGATACGCCCGCCACGTGTTCGTAGATATCGACCCTGCGAAATATGATGCCTTGTTGTCTTATTGTGACACTACGACAGAAAAATTTAACAGCGTGCCAGGATTAAGAAGCGTCCGCCTGGCCCGAATCTTCGAGAATCGAATTGCTTCAGTGGCTTTTTACGACAACAAAGCATCAGCCGATGCCGGACAAGTTAATATGAGAGCCGTGATGGAAGGAATGGCCGAGTTTGTCACGGGTGAGTACAACATCAGGGAAGGCGAAGTGATTTTAAGACACGATTATCGGTAATCTCTCGTGTCGGTGACAATCGACTCGAAAAGCCACCTCAGACGAGGTGGCTTTTCTTGTTTCAGCGATACCCCCCATCGGGAAGGCATAGGAGGTGGGGTATGCTCAAAGAATCCGGCCCTTCCGTGTAGAATCCCGTTTATAGCGGCCAAATCCATACACTTGATTACCTCCTCTGCTGCAGGGGCAACGTTATCTGAAGTGGAGGAGTAACTAGGAGGAATATGGACTGGATTGCAGTAGGTGCCATCGCAGAACTTGTAGGTGTAGTGGCAGTTGTTATTACGCTAATCTATCTAGCCGACCAGGTGCGGAACAATACCAGGATGGCACAACGTGCTTCGACAGTTGAAGCGGTCGCCGCCATAAGGACGTTTAGTGTCAGTCTCGTTGATAATCGGAAAGTAGGTGAATTATTTCAGAGAGGCGTGAATCTCGGGTTGGAGAATTTAACTGATTAGGAAAGGGTTCCGTTCGCAATTATGATGTTCAATCTCCTCAAGACGTGCGAACATCTGCATTACCAGCACGCAGTTGGCGCAATGGACCCCGATGTGTTGAAGGGTTGGGATCATATAATCAGAGGCTATCTTACTGCTCCTGGTAGCCAGGAATGGTATCAAGAACGCAGAATCGCTTTCAGTTTGAATTTCCGCAATTATTTAGATAACAGTGCCCCAGATGAGGGGTTCAAATTGCTGGGGCAGATAGGTTGAATCGGTGCGCCGTAACCCGTTTTATGCACTTGTGGCGCCCGACGAGGGTTTTCGGGCCCTAGAGAGGTTGGATGATTAAGAAGGGTAAAGGCTCTCACCATGACCACTGGTAACAACGGTGATAACAACTTAAGCCCCTGGAAGCCAGGCCAGAGTGGGAACCCTGGCGGCAGGCCCAAAGGCACTAGAGACCTAGCTGGCTATGTGCTTGAGGGCACGGACGGTGGCAAGGAACTAGCAGATACCCTGGTGTCCATCGCCATGACACCTAGGATCCAATGAACTACATTACGCATCTATCCCATCACGCACGAGGAGTATTTTACGGCTGGTGGCTGGTAGGCATCAGTAGCTTTATCCGGACGTCCAGCGTACCGCTCTTTCACGCGATGGGGTTATGGTTTGTGGCGTTGGAAGCCCAGTTTGGCTGGAACCGCACTCAGCTGTCACTGGCCTTCGCTTTTACTCGCGTAGAAAGTGGTTTGCTCGGCCCTGTTGAAGGATATCTGACCGACCGGGTTGGAACGCGCCGTCTCGTGTTTCTCGGGCTGTTGATCATGGGCGCTGGCTTCTTGCTTTTTGGTCAGGTAAACCATCTTTGGGTCTTTTACGTAGCGTTCTTGATTATGGCCCTGGGACAAGGCCTAAGCGGCTGGTTGCCCATCACCACCATGTTGAACAACTGGTTTGTTCGACGCCGGTCCTCGGCAATGGGATGGTCTAACTCCGGCAGCCGTCTCGGCGGACTTTTACTGATTCCTCTATTAGCGTGGGCTATCGATCCCAATGATGGATATTTGGGGTGGGCATTAACCGCGTCAATCCTGGGGATCTTTTTTCTGGTAATCGCATTGCCAATTTCCCGGCTTATTCGCAACCGACCAGAAGATTACGGCCTATACCCAGACGGTGACACACCAGATCCGACACTCGTCGTCGCCGATGGAAGCGAGCCAACCAGTCAACAGCATAATCCAAATGGTGATTTTACCCTCGCACAAGCTATACGGACCAAGGCTTTCTGGTACATTTCTTTGGGCCATAGCCTGACAGCTGTCGTGATTGTATCCATGATGACCCATTTGGCCCCACTTCTAACCGACGAGGGATTCTCGCTCCAGGCCGCAGGGTGGGTGGTGACCGTGTACACAGCTGTTTCCATGGTGTTTCAAGTTATTGGGGGTTACGCGGGTGAGCGTATACCAAAAAACGTCGGCATGTTCGTGTTTTCTTCGATTCAGGCTGGTGCTGTACTAGTTGTTGTAGCCTTCCCATCCAACGTCGAAATGGTCTATCTATTCGCAGTGCTGTTCGGCATTGGCTTTGGCGGCACTAGCCCACTCGCCACTTCCATCCGTGGCGATTATTTTGGCCGGGCCAATTTTGGCAAGATTCTAGGCATTTCATCGGTACCGATGAATATCCTGTTGCTTGGGGCGTCCCCCTTCGCCGGATACATGTACGACCTCCAAGGCGACTACAGACTGGCTTTTGAGATCTTGGCCGCCTTGAATTTCTTGGGGGCGCTGCTTTTGCTCATGGCCAAGAAACCGATACTAAGAACTGTGACCGAGAGAACCCAAGTGGCACAGCAAGACTCTTAGCAGCAATCCCAATAGATGTGTTCGAGAGAGAGTAAATACACCCTACCTACACAGGGTCAACTAATTTTACTGGCTCAGACCATCATTCAGGGAATCTACCCGTGCAGGCGTGCAAACCCGTTCGCCGCGCGGGTGGGTAAGAAGAGAAGTGGGGATAGGTCCATAACTTTTTGCAAATTTCAGCCTTGGGCGCGCCGAATTCAGAACCGTAGTAAACTACCCGGTATGGTTGACTTGAAACCTTGGCTAGGGATACAAGGCCTTACTGTACGAGACTTTGCCCTCGGCCTAGGCGTACCGCTCAAGACGGCGGAAGACTGGGTATATCGAGGCGTAGTACCGTCCACGGACAACCAAGCTAAGCTCGCCAACTACGTACACGCTCATTGTGCGCACTATTGGGTAATTGCCGTGCCAAACGGCCCGATTAGCGAAGGCGTGTGTCAGCGGTGCGGACACGTACGTGAGTTCAAAAACTCCTCTGAATATACGTTGCAGATTACGAAACCTCGGAATGCCGCCGACAAGGTCGGGGAAGGCAAGTCGGCAACGTAGTTCTTGTACTGAACTAACTGAAGGTACTGAAGGCGACAATCAGTTAGAGAATCAGCGATTATGGCCCTTTGTAAGCGAATGGCGAATAAAAAGCATTCTTGCCTGAAAGTTCCCAATCCATACCATGGTCGTGATAAGCCAGCTGGCTAGCTTTGGCGACTACCATGGGCTCTCCTGGGACTACTCCCAGAGGATTGTTGCTGATCATCACTTCGGACCCATCATCCCCGTCAATAGCTTGAACTTCCATTGTGGCGAGGTTACCCACTGTTAGGCTACGACTCTTTCCGTCGGCCTTGTAATCAATAGCTGCAGTGTTGATACCCAGAACCTCACCTATGAAGCCGGCCAACAGGGCGAAGTGGCCTCCAGACTGACCACCGAACATCTGGGTCAAAGCTTCCTGTTGAGCCTAATCAACCTGCTCATCTATGTAGAGCGCGACTTTCCAATTTCCGTCGGTCATGGTCCCGGGAGAATATGCTGCTAGGGCCAAGTTGAGACCATTAAGATCGGCTTGGCCAAAGCTACCAGAGTCGACGGGAGCTGGTGACCGGGGAACGCAGGTCGCCCGCTCTGGAGCTTCAGTACTCGAGCAGCCGATGATCAATGCTACGGCTGCCAAAAATACCATGGCTGAAATTCCCCGTTTCCCGCCGAGGATCTCATATTACGCGATACCATGTGATTGTTTGAATCCCTGGCTCATGATCTGAGACTTCAACTACGGGCTCTAAAGGCCGGATTCGGCATCAGAGGTTACGGCTAAGATTGTGGTTACGCAAATTTATTTCAAGTATATGCCGACAGGTTTGGATGATAGAATCGCGCCAGTTTCAATCGATTGTTGACCCTTCGCTGAAACGGGATAACATCAAGGCACTGATGTTCCGAAGGTAAACCAGTCCTATATACCGGTACGTCCGTTGGACATGGAGTATAGACCCGATGCTTGAAATGAGGACCGTTACCGCCGACGAGTTTGTCGCGTGGACTCGTGCCGAGGCCCGGGCCCATGGCAACCGTTTGGCCGATGATCCAGAGGTACTGAGGCCGCATTTCGATCTCGGCCGGTCCATCGGCGTATTTGACCAAGGGAATATCGTCGGTGGCGCTCACTCTCACCGGCTTGAGATGTCCATACCGGGAGCATCTATCACCATGGCTGGCGTGGCCAACATCGCCGTACAGCCCACGCACACGCGTCAGGGCGTGATGACCAGGATGATGAACCACCAGATCCACGATATCTACGAGCGTGGCGAGCCGTTGGCGGCGTTGTTCGCCTCCGAGAGCATCATCTACGGCAGGTTCGGCTACGGCGTTGGGTCGCTGTATGAGCGATGGACGATCGACCGCCACCACAACGCATACGTCCGCCCATATGAGAGTCATGGTCGAGTGGCCTTCGTTGACCCGTTGGACATCACGAAGGATCTGCCGGAGGTGTTCCGGCGCACCACGACGGACCGCCCGGGCGTATTTCAGAGACCCATTCATCAATGGGAACATGACGCCCATGCGCCCGAGCACTCCCAAGGCGGGCCCGGAGGGTTATTCTACGTTGCCTATGAAGATGGTGGGAGGGTGGACGGTTATGCCACGTACCGCATCACGGGAACTACCCTGGGCGTGAACGAGTTGATGGCGACGACTGAAGAAGCCAATGCCGCGTTGTGGCGGTTTTGCTTCGACGTGGACCGGGTCAGCACCACGGAGGCGCTGAAGCGTCCGGTGGATGACCCATTGCCGTGGATGTTGGCGGACCCCAGGCGGCTGCAGCGGTCCACCCGCGACGGTGTGTGGGTGCGCCTGATAGATGTTGCCGCCTCTCTGAAGCTCCGCCGGTACATGCAGGCCGACCGGCTGGTGCTAGAGGTCAAGGACGGGATGTGTCCCTGGAACGAAGCAAAATTCGGATTGGAAGGGTCAACCGAAGGGGCCGAATGCCGTCCCACTGAATCATCACCGGACCTCGTGCTTGGCGTTTCCGATCTAGCCTCAGCGTACATGGGAGCGGTAAGTTTCAGCACCCTCTCCAGGGCAGGCAAGATAGAGGAGCGGACCCCGGGGGCGTTGTTGCGCGCCGATTGCATGTTTGCGGTCCAGTACCCTCCCTGGACGCCATGCAACTTCTAGGGAATTAGGATCGCGTCAGGCTCGCGTTACGCCAAGTATCTTCAGGCAGAGTGGACAACTGATCAGCACCACGATCTCCCGGGTGTTGGTCTCGACGGCCTGAGCTAGAGGGCGCGAGGCAATCTCTTCACATCAAGGGCATATATTCGTTCTTCGTCTGATATTGCTTGGGCGGTATGGGGGCAGCTTTCGTCCAAAGGGTCTCCGGGTCAGAGCACCGCGCCCTCGCGAATTCACGGGCTGATCGACATCGGAGCCGATGTCAACGCGCCTAAGATGATTTAGGCGTAGATTGAAGCGAAGGCTACCAAAGCGCCGAGGATAACCAAAGTTTCGACCAGGGTTAATACTTCCCGGTTTTCTGACTCTCGGGCTACAACCCTTTTCAGCGTATTCCGGATTTGTTTCAACTCCGGTGACAGGTCGCGGCATCGGGCCGTATCACTCATTCCACTAGATAGATTATCCAAGACCGGCGCGGTCGATTCCGTGATTCGCCGACAAATTCTGGGTGACGCAGGTCTCACTTTGCATGCGCCGGTAAAAGACGGAAGAGTCCGTTCTAAATTCACATCCGTGGGCAGGTTCAACTATCCGGGTCAAGCCATTTACTGCCGGGCCGCTGCGCTATAGAATCTTAACGATGGGTTTACCTACTTCTCAGCATATTCTCAAAAGGTTGGCGTGGCGAGGAACGTTATTGGCCCTCTCCGCCGCTGTTGTTTTGGTGTTTCTTGGTCCGGCGATCGACCACCACTTTGCCGAACGTCAGCACAACCACACCCACCTATACTTGACCGCCTCGGCAGCCGAACACGGCCATCCGGACTTGCACCCCTTTGAGGATTCCCACTCTCACACCAGTCTCGGAACGGAGGATACCGGCTTTGGTGGCGTCTTGTACCAGACCTCTAACGACGGACTCGGAGAATCCGGTTCCGTCTTCCTCACAGCCGTCATCGATGACGATCTCGCCTATCCCCTTTACCGCGGAGATTCACCGTCTCACGCTGTGGCTGCCGGCGAAAGTATGTACCTTGAAGCCTACGCCGCGCCTCCCGACAAACCTCCCAGGGCCTAGCCCACAACCCCATCCCGTTCCGTCTTTTTGCGAGATACACCGGTACGGTCCGAATCGTAGGCCGGCCGGGCTACATCTATATATAGTCCTATGTTTCGCGCCGGGACGGAATGCCGATTTTTTTCGATTGGAGAATAGATCACTTGGCGACAAGAATCTGGGCGCTCCTAGGCATAATATTGCTCATATTCACGGCCACGGCCTCGCCGCTGCAGCCGGACCAGGTGTCTGCGAACGGGGCGACGCGCCTCATAATCAACGATGCCCAAGAGGGGCCCTACCTTTTTCGGGTCGGCATCTTGCCAGGCAGCCCAAAGGTGGGGAACTTGCATCTGAGCGTTCTTATCCAATCTGCCGATGGTGACCAGATCATCAGCGACGGCCAAATGATCATTCAAGCTACCGGCCCCGAACTGGGAATGACCGCCGGGCCGGTGCAGGCGACCAACGCGCCCCTGAACCCACAAGTGTTTGACGCCGACATTACTCTGACCGCTCTCGGGACCTGGACGATAACCCTGGAGACCGTGAGCGAGTTGGGCGAAGCCACCTTGGTGGTGCCTCTGCAAGTAACTGAGGCCGGGGGATTCAATCTGCTGATAGTGCTTGTGATCGCTGTGATAGTCGTGGCCATCGCCGCTCTGGTGTGGTCACAGAAACAGCGTAAACAGCCCAGCCGAAAATAATTTACGGAGAACCCAATGTACACGAAGAAAACGAAATTCACCGCCTTGATACTGGCCATAGGTCTGGTAGCGATGCTCATCACGGCAGCGTGTAACAATAGCGAACCGGAAGCCCTCAACATTGCTGTTGCAATCAAGTCTGGTGCAATGGAACCAAAAACTATCAAAGCCAAACAGGGTGATATGGTCACCCTCAAGATTCTCGCCGACGATTCGGGTGAGTTCCACCTACACACTTATGATATCGAAGCTGACATTCGGGCCGGCCAGGAAACCGACTTCTACTTCGAAGCGACCGCCACCGGCCGATTCAAGATCACCTACCACCCCATGGCAGAAGATGAGCACGAAGATGGCGAGCACGGTGAAGGCGATGCCCATGGTGGAATATTTAAGTCCAAAACCCTCGCAGCTGGAGAATCATTCTTCTTCGAAGTACACAAACATCTGGCGGGTACAACCATCCCGTTCCACAGTCACCTTCGACCCGCATTGAACGGTTCCATCAGCGTTTCGCGGGTAGCCAGCCAAACTGGTTCGGTTGCAATTGAGTACACAGATAAAGGTGCCCAACCCCATGAGGTAAACGTGGGTCCCGGCACAGTCATCACATGGACCAACAATAGCTCCGTCCCACAAACCGTGATCAGCGGCCACCATGCCGACATGGCGATGGGTGAGCACAAGATGGATGATCACGAGGAAGGGGAAGAGATCCAGATCGGCTTGTTGGAGGTCCAGCCAAGATAAGTGTCAGCGTTCGCTTGTTTCGCGGTTGAGAACGGAACTTGGAAGGGTGGCCTAAATGAATAAATGGAAAATTGTGCTCCTCACTGCAGTTGCGATGGTGAGCCTGGTGGCCTGGCCTGCGTACGCTCATGGTTTCGGTGAAAGAACTGAATTGCCAGTACCTCTAGGCTATTTCCTTATCGGCGCAGGGCTTGCGGTGGCCCTGTCCTTCGTATTCATCAGTCTCCTGGTCAAAATCAGCGCAGGAGTGTCATATTGGCGCTTCAACTTGATCGGATCAGGTTGGTCCAAGGCAACATTGACTTCTCCTCTAACACTGCTGCCAGTCAAGCTGCTATCAGTAATCCTGCTTGGCCTGGTGATCGCTACTGGTTTCGGCGGCGATTCGAACTCCTTACTCAATTTCAGCCCCACTTTCGTCTGGATCGTATGGTGGGTGGGGATGGCGATCGCAGTGGCGCTCGTCGGTAACATATGGGCTTTGGTCAATCCGTGGAAGATTTTGTTTGCCTGGGGTGAGGGCCTTTACAGACTGATTCGTCCCGGCCATGAGCTGCCCTTGGGAAGAGAGTATCCCGCCAAATACGGGATCTGGCCTGGCTTAGTGTTATTTGCGCTATACACCTGGATCCAAGACGCCTATCCAAATTCGGATGTTCCCATCCAGATCGCCATTATGGCCGTCATTTATTCGGTGATCACCCTCGGAGGTATGGCCATCTTCGGAAAGCACCAATGGCTCAAGAAAGGTGAAGCATTCAGCGTGATATTTGGCCTTTTGAGCCGGTTCTCGATGACAGAGGTCCGTGTAGTCGACTTGGACGCTTGCCAGGCCTGCTCCACCGAGTGCCGGGACCTGGACGGCGAATGTGTCGACTGCTACGAGTGCTTCGAGCGAGCCAAAACCAGGGAAATCAATCTCCGTCCTTTTGCCATCGGCTTATGCAGGAACGAACCAGTGACCAACGATGTCTTAGCCTTGGTCGTCTTAATGCTAGCCACGGTGACCTTCGATGGATTTAGTGCCACTTCTGCTTGGGCCGAGTTCCAGACATTTGTGGTGAACTCGTTTGGATCAGGCGGGGGCGAAATCTTCAACAGCTTAGTGTTGGCAGACACTCTAGGGGTCCTTTTGGTGCCGGTCGGATTCTTCCTGGTCTACATGTTCTTCTCTAAGCTTATGGCCGGCTCAGTGGACGGCCAGGTCGGCGCATTAGAGATGGCCAGAATATTCGGCTTTTCTCTCATTCCGATAGCCTTGGCTTATAACATCGCCCACTTCATCACATTGTTGTTGATTCAGGGGCAATTGATCGTCCCTTTGTTGTCTGATCCATTTGGGTCAGGTTGGAACTTGTTTGGGACGGTCGATTATTCGTTGAATATCAGTATAATCAACGCCAGGATACTCTGGTTCCTCTCGGTGGCGCTGATCGTCTTGGGCCATGTTTTAGCCGTCTACCTGGCACACCGGGTGGCGATAAGGACGTTTGCAAACCGGACCACGGCACTCAGGAGCCAATACCCCATGTTGGCACTGATGGTAATGTACACGGTGATCAGCCTCTGGATCATCGCCCAGCCGATAGTGCAGTAAGCGCGTTGTGGCGCAAGCCGGCGCTCCTTGACGCTGTCTGCGCCAGTCATTAGAATTGGATTCAGTCTCGTCCTTGGAATTTAAATCATGGTAGGTGCGCCATGCGTAGGTTTCTGGTTCCTTTGGTGTTTGTGTCCTTGTTGACACTCGCCGCGGTTGCGCCCATCAGCGCCAACACTCCGGACGATGCCCCAACCCACTTAGGGCAGGGTTGTAGTTCGGTTTAGCCAAAATTCGTCCATTGGAATCCGCGGCTGGATAGCTGTCGGTTCTTGATAATCATTGGCCCCAGTTCTTCTTTGGAGGACGGGGTCTTTTTTTGGCAGATGCTAATTGGAAGAAGTTCTTAAAATAATCGCAGTATTGGTTGCGACCACCATCGGTTTTACCATCGCCGGTGTGGCCGGATTTGGCGGCGGAATAATAGCTCTCCCGGTCTTGATATGGGTGTTTGGCATACGGGAGGCAATTCCCATACTGGCCTTCTCTCAGGCATTGAGCACCATCTCGAGAGTCGGACTACATCGGCAGGAGTTGCACTGGCCGGTGGCCCGCTGTTTCGTTCTCGGGGCAATCCCTTTCTCCGTTTTGGGCAGTTTGCTTTTCGTCTCCATGGATACCGCCGTATTGGTCCGGATCTTGGGGATGATGATGCTCTTATTCGTGGTCTACACACGGCTTCCGATAGGGCGAAATTTCCGGATGAATACATGGGGGTTTATACCCGTAGGTGCAGGCACGGGTTTTTGCTCAGCCTTCCTGGGAATCCCAGGGCCGTTTTCGGCAGTCTTTTACCTTGCATACGGACTAAGCGCAAGCGCGTATATCGGGACGTCTGCTTTGGGGATGGCGATGATCCAAGCTCCAAAGTTGATCATCTTCGGCACCAGCGACCTGTTGACCCTGCGCGTTTTATTGATGGGCGTAAGTTTGGGGGCCATTGCCGCGGGATCCGCCTATCTGGGCAGAATTATTCTCAGGCGAATTCCGGAGCATGTGTTCCATAAGATCATCACGACAATGCTTTTGATCTCGGGCGTTGTGTTCCTCATTAGGGGATAACACTCCCGTGAATCTCCGCAGAATCATTCTTAGGCGGGTGCCTGAGGAGGTGTTCCCCAGGATCATCACCGCAATGTTGTTGATCTCAGGCGTGGTGCTACTGGTCAGGGGCTGATGATTTTATGTCTTCCGGGCGTAATTCTTTAGTAATTCTCAGTGACGTAAGCTTCCATCGTCGGACCAGCATCTAGTCATACTCATCTATTTTTCTATTCTTTGTCCCGGCCGAGGAACCATGACCCTGACCGGACAGCGCCTAGTAAACGGTCTCGATGCAGTGGCCGATTCAGAACCAGCCACAAAGCGTCGCAGCCGTGACCGCCAGCCCTTCACCCTCGAGCCGATCGTTGCTACTGTGTTTTGGTGGTGGACCGATGACGGCCGCACCGCCTGCATGGAGAACCAGTTCTCCACCATGTCGGCCACTCCCATCCGCTTCCGGTGCCTAGGCACCAACAGCGCCAAGTACCCCAAACGCTTCCGGGTCGACCTGGCCCAGGCGCTGGACCCGCTGCCCGAACTGAACGAGCGGGAGTTGAAGGCCCTTGGCAACGCCATCATGGAATCCCTGAGCCGAAAATTGGGCGTGGAAGTCGCCTCTTTTTCCCCAGATGTCATAGACGCCGTGGTGGACGAAGGCTAACCCAGTACCCCCAGTCATTCCGGCGAAGGACGGAATCCATGCGTCCACTCCTGAGGCTGCTTGGTGGGGCAGGCGGACTCTCCAGAAATAAAACTCGACTGATAACAGAAGGGGCTTCCCACTTTCATTGGGACGCCCCTTTTAATGTTTGGTAACACTGCCGAAGTAACTGCTTTGCCGAGAGTGGTGCTTGCCGGGATTCCCGCTTTCGCAGGAATGGCGGAGGGTCGGTGATGGCCGCAGAAGAAGAGTCGCCTACTTGCCGGCGTTCAACACTCGGCTGAAAACCTGCCCCAGCACCGCCGCTTCTTCCTGAGTCATGTGCCCCAGAAATCCTTCCCAGGCGTCATTGGAGTGGTCTGGGCCTATTTTCTCGATGATTTCTTTGCCATTCTCGGTGATGACAGCGTAATACCCGCGCCGGTCTCCGGGGCAGGGTTTCCGGGCCACCAGTTCCTCTCCGACCATCCGGTCGACCAGCCGTGTGATGCCGCTGCAGGTCAGCAGCACCAATTCCACGAGGTCGCCCATGCGCGGCCGTCCGTCCGGTCCGTCGGCCAGTTGCAGCAGAACGTCCCACCATGCCAAGGGCAGTCCGTGCTGCTCCTGCATCCGGCGCTCCAGCTGTTTGACCACGGTGGAGTGTGCCTCCAAGAAAGACCGCCACATCTGGAAGTGGGTCTGCCGGTCCGCCGGTGAAGCTAAATCTTGTACCATACCTTGATTGTAGGGCCAGTTATTTCGCGAATCGACTATTGACGGCGCAAATTCTTCAGGCCGCAGGACTGATGCCTCGGCATTCTCACTCAGTCTCAAATCGAGTATGATTGACGGTGTTATGGTAACGACTATCAACGACGACATGTTCGCCCCGGAGGTCATCCAAGACCCTTACCGTTACTACGGTCAGATCCGGGACGACGACCCCGTTCACTGGAACGAGCTCTACGAACTCTGGGTGATCACCCGGCACGACGACCTGGTCTGGCTGGCCCGAAACCACGAGCAGTTCTCCAACTCCGTCTGGGTGAACGACCCTCGCCCCGCCTACCCAGCCATCTTGGAGTCGGACAAAGAACTCTACGATTTTATGCGGGACTTCCGGGGCGATCAACTCATCCAATTCGACCGGCCCGAGCACCTGGCCATGCGGAAGGTCGTGCATTCCTACTTCACGCCCAAGTCCATGGAGGAATGGCGGCCGTTGGTTCGGTCGGCCATCAAAGACCTTCTGGACGCTGCGGAGGAGACCGGCGACGTTGACCTGATGCGTAACCTGGCGGTTCCCCTGCCGGTCCTGGTCATCGCCGAGATGATGGGCGTGCCAGAGTCGGAACGCCCGCACATCAGGATGCTGGCCGAGAAACTACTGCACGCCGGGCGGGGCGAGCCGGACCGGATGCGGATAGTGGCCGATGGCTTACAGGGGATGCTGGATTACGTGGACCCCATGGTCGACGAGCGGATCGCCAACCCCAAGGACGATTTCATATCAGTCCTGGCCAGCGGCGAGAAGTCCGGCGTGTTCACCCGCCAACAGGTGCTGGTCAACACCTCACTGCTGCTTGTGGCTGGCCACGAGACCACCATCAACCTGATCTGCAACGGCGCCCTGGCCTTGATGAATAACCGGGACCAATGGGACCTGTTGAAGACCGACACACAGGGTTTGATGGTCCGGGCCACTGAAGAAGCGCTGCGTTACGACCCGCCGGTCAAGTCCATCGCCCGCATCGCCACCGAAGACGTGGACGTCCGGGGCAAGCTGATCAAGAAGGACGACCGTATTCGCTGGTTCGTATCGGCTGCCAATCGCGATCCCAATAAGTTCGAGGACCCGGAATCCATGGACATCACCCGGTGGCCCAACTCCCACGTGGCCTTCGGCGCTGGCGTCCACCATTGCCTGGGAGCGACCATCGCCAGGGTCGAGGGGCAGGAGGTGTTCAGCGCCCTGGCTGAACGGTATCCCAACCTGCAATCGAAGACTCAAACGCCGGAATACCAGGAGAGCTTGACCTTCCGCTCGGTAAAGAGTCTGCCTGTCTCATTGGATTGACCCGGGACTGACCCGGCTACCCGCCTCTCGCTCGAGGAGAAAGAATGCCGGACAACGGCGGTATCGACCGTCTTCGCGAATCTGGACTGGACGCCAATGACGCCCAGCGGATATACCGGCACATGCTGCTGGCGCGGGCCATCTCGGGGAAGAACTGGCTCCTCACCCGGCAAGGCCGCGTGCTGTTCTCCATGCCCTGCGACGGACAGGAAGCCGCTGACGTCGCCAGCGCCTACGCCCTCGACACCCAGACCGACTTCATAGTCCCTTACGCCCGCAGTCTGGGCGCAATGCTGGTGAAGGGTATGACCAGCCAAGAGGTCATGCTGAACATGTTCGGCAAGGCCGCGGATCCCAACAGTGGCGGCCGTCAGATGCCCCAGCACTGGGGCCACAAGAAGCTGGGAATCATCTCCATGGGCAGTTCGGTGGGCACGACCATCCCCAGGGCGTCGGGTGTCGCTTTGGCCTCCAAGCTTAGGGGCGAAAACGATGTAACGATGGTTTATTTCGGCGAGGGTTCGGCCAGCGAGGGCGATTTTCACGAGGGTCTGGCCTTTGCGGGAGTCCATCGGCTGCCAGTGGTGTTCCTATGCAACAACAACGGCTGGGCCACCTCGGTCCCTGTCGAACTTCAAAGCGTTGAGCGTCAGATATCCAAACGGGCCCAGGGTTACGGCTTCCCCGGCGTCACAGTGGACGGCTTGGACCCGCTGGCGGTCTACCAGGCGGTGAGAACCGCGGTGAACCGGGCCCGGTCCGGAGAGGGGCCTACTCTGGTGGAAACCAACACCATCCGCATGATGCCCCACTCCAGTTCCGACGACCATCTGCGTTACCGGACCCAAGAAGACCTCGATGCCGAGCGAGAGCTTGACCCCCTGCCTAGATTCCGGGATCTTCTAATCTCCGCCAGTCTGATGGATAAAGAATCAGACCAGAGCTTGAGAGAAGCGGTAGACCAAGAGGTTGAAGAGGCGATCAGTTACGCCGACGCCGCACCGTCTCCCGACACAGCCACTGCCCTGGATGGGGTCTACGCGCCGTGATGAGTGAGATGCGGTTGATCGAAGCTGTGCGGGACGGCCTCCGCGAAGAACTTGAGGCGGACTCCGGCGTGTTCCTCATCGGTCAGGATATTGGCCTCAATGGCGGCGTGTTCCGGGTCACCGAAGGCCTGATTGAGGAGTTCGGCCCTAGCCGAGTCATCGACTCCCCACTGGCCGAGTCCGGCATTGTGGGCGTGGCGATCGGGGCGGCCATGAACGGCATGCGCCCGGTGGTGGAGATACAGTTCGCCGACTTCATCTTCCCGGCCTTCAACCAAGTGGTGAGCGAAGCGGCGCGCATGTACTACCGCACCAACGGCGAGTACTCCGTGCCCTTGGTCATCCGCGCTCCGTACGGGGGCGGGGTCCGGGGCGGGCTCTACCACTCCCAGAGCGTCGAGGCCTATTTCGCCCACGTGCCGGGGCTAAAGGTGGTTGTGCCATCCAGTCCCTACGAATCCAAGGGCCTCTTGAAGGCGGCCATCCGCGACGATAACCCTGTGCTGTTCTTCGAGCATAAACTTGCCTACAACACAGTCCGGGGCGAGGTGCCGGAGGGAGATTACACGGTGCCCATCGGAGAGGCCGCCGTCAAACGGGAAGGCGAGCAATTGTCCCTGATCTCCTACGGGCTGTCGGTGCACCACTGCCTGGAGGCTGCGGAGACCCTGTCGGTAGAGGGGATAAGCTGCGAGGTAGTGGACCTGCGCACGGTGAGACCCCTGGACACGGACACCCTGCTGGAGTCGGTGAAGAAGACGGGGCGCGCCTGCATCGCCCACGAGGACAATCTGACCGGCGGTGTGGGGGGAGAGGTAGCAGCAATCATCGCCAGGGACGCCTTCGAGTATCTGGACGCTCCGGTGCAGCGGGTGGCGGCGCCAGACGTGCCGTCCTTCCCCTACAATCCAGCCTTGGAAGACGCGCTGTTGCCCGGCCCGGCCGACATCATCCGGGCAGCCCGGGAGCTAGCCGCCTACTAACGTATCTAAAAGAGCGGTCCGGTCAGCCAAGACACGACGCAATTAATCGGGGCCTCAACTGGAACCTAGCTAGTCTGAAATAAGAATTCCAGCTCCCTCTAAATGGTTCTGCGGTTCTCTAGTAGTGAATCGCCCTGGGAATTCCTCCGCCGGCGGCTATGGCGTCTCCGTTGATAGAAATGGACTTGGGGGAGGCTAGGAAGGCGATTACGTAGGCCACTTCTTTGGCGTCGACTATGTGGTGGATGGAGTTGCCCGCAGCCATCTGACGCTCGGCTTCTTCGACGGTGATGTTTTGGGCTCTGGCTCGCTCTTCCAGCAAGGCCGGGATGCGTTCGGTGAAGGTCATTCCCGGATGCACGGTGGTCACGTTGATGCCCTGGGGGCCAAGCTCGTCGGCCAAATTCTTGCTGAGGGCCGAGACTGACACGTTCCGCATGCTGCCGACGGCATACCCGGCCTGGCGGGCGGCCATGCCACTTAGGTTGATGATCCGACCCCAGCCTTGGGCAATCATGTAGGGAGCGACCGCCTGGGCGCAGCGCAGATAGCCCATGACCTTGACGTTCATATCTCCCCAGAAATCTTCTTCGGTGATCTCGGCCAGCTTGGGGGTGTAGGCGCCGCCAACCCTAGCGGCTGAGTTCACCAGGATGTCAATTCTCCCCAGCTTCTCGGCAGCTTCTTTGACCATCGACAGCACTGACTCGGCGTTGCCGGTGTCGGCCACGATGGTGACGAAGTCCTCGCCGGTCTCCTCGGCCAATTCCCGGGCGCATTCCTCGAGGGCATCCGGCCCCCGAGCCACCAGGGCGACTTTCATTCCCTCCAACCCAAACTCCCGGCCCACCGCTTTGCCGATGCCGCGGCTGCCGCCGGTGATGATCGCTGTCTTGCCTTTAAGCTCCAGATCCATGAAGTCGCTCCTAGTAAATTGGCTTTGATCTAAGCGGGTCAGGGGCAGTGTAGGCGTGAAACCGGCGCTAATCAAGGGCTGCCGAAGATCAATCCTGCTCGAGCGCCTGCTTGATGCGCGATAGTTCTTTATTCGAGCGCAATCCGGGGAAGACCCGGTACAGGAAACCGACGATGGGCCGCGAGATGACGGATTTCATCATCTCCATGATCATCATGAGAAGATGGAAAGGTCCAGGCAGTTGTGGGCTCTTCTTGTCAGTCATCACCAGGACCGTGCCGGCGTCTTTCGGGAACAGGCGGAATGAAACGTACTCCGAGCCCACGGACAGGCCGTTATAGAGGTTTTTAGTTTCGAAGTCCAAAGCCTGGTGCGGCTCGCAGCCCACGACGGTGAGCCGCTTGATCCAGGAGACTTGGCTGGAGGTGACGCCGCCTCGAAGGATGGGCGCCTGAAATATCTCCAACCGCTCTCTGTCACAGAACGAGCCCTCGACCACCGGCCCATCAGATATCCGCACCACCGTAAACCCTGTTTGGTCGTCCCAGTCCGCGTGACGTGGTAGGTCAGTAAGGTAGGTGAAGACCGTCTCCGGACTGGCGTTTATGAACGACCAGCGCTGCATCCCCAACACGGAAGTCACTATGGGTTGGAGGACCGAATGGCCCCGGGCACGGCGTTAGGGAGCACCATTGCTCGTGATGGTCACACTCCAATCTCCCAGCGACAGCACGCCCTTCGCATAGATTCCGGCCTGGGGGTTCTCGCCGAGTGATCCACCGCCCACGGTGAAATTGGTTGCCCCCTCATGGTCGCCGGCGGTCTTGACGATCTGATACGGCGGCACGCCCTTTGCATCGAACAGCTCGACCGTAAAATCTGACGTTCCCGTGTGACTAGTGGTCATGGTGTACTCGCCTTCTTCAAGCTGCAGCCAACTACCGCCGCCGTCGCCGCTGCCAGCCAGGATGATCTCAGGCGGTTGCCCCCTGATTGCCCTCTCCTGAAACAGCCGTATTTGCCAGGGGCCAGGGGCCTCAACATCCACCGTGTATTCGCCTGGGGCCAGCCCGCCATCGTTGCCGATGAATACGCTGTGGACCTGTTCGCCGCTGTACGGCCCGGGGATGGATTCCACCGATTCCACCAGGCCCTGGTCTTCGTCAACAAATGTCATGGAGAAGGGGCTGTAACCCTCATAACGAATAAACACTATTATCACCTCCCGGCCCATTTAATACGGGCCCAGCACCTCGGAGCCATTACCTTCCGGCTCTGTTTGTAGCTGCCGCGGGGCCAGCGTGAGGGTGGGTCTGCGGGTGGCGTCGGGCGCGACAATGGAATCCGTTGGGGCCGGGACCGGGGTGTCGGCCGTTCCACCGCAAGCCACCCACACAGTGACCGCAACCATCACGGCAGGAAGGACCGCCACTCTCAGCATTCTGCTTTTATCCATGAAGCTCACTATCCACCCACATCCGTGCGCGGCAAACCTCTTAAGTCTAATCATCCTAAAACGCCGGTGCCTGATATCTTACGACACCGGCGCCAAGGTCAACTACGTGGCCAACCGGTTTCTGGGTAGCTTCCTTCAAGTTTTACCGTGCCAAGATTTGGGCTCGAAATGCAAGAATCCCGTGAGAGAATGCGATTCAGAACCTGTAATTTTCAGCGGCTCCTGTTCCTGTGGCCTTGTGGTAACATTTGGCCTGCGATGAGTCCTCGTAAGAGCGGCCTCACCCAGCCCTTGAATCAAAGGAGACCATAGAGGCATGAAACCACTTGAGGGGATCAGGGTTTTAGACCTGACCCGGGCCCTGGCCGGTCCGTTCTGCACGCTGATGTTGGGAGACTACGGCGCCGATGTCATAAAGATCGAGCTTCCCGGCTCGGGCGACGATACCCGCACCTGGGGTCCGCCGTTCGTTGGTAAAGAGAGCGCCTATTTCCTGTCTATCAACCGCAATAAGCGCAGCTTGACCCTCAACTTCAAAGAGGACAAAGCCAAAGAGATATTTCTAAAGCTCGTCAAGGACGCCGACGTGGTGGTGGAGAATTTCACACCAGGCGTGATGGACCGCTTCGGCCTGGGCTACGACGCCCTGAAAGCCATCAACCCAGGCATCGTCGTCTGTTCCATATCTGGGTTCGGCCAGACAGGACCGTACAAGAACCGGCCCGCCTACGACCAGATCATGCAGGGCATCAGCGGTCTGATGAGCATCACCGGTGAGCCCGACGGCGACCCCCAGAAGGTGGGGATAGCGGTGGCCGATATCGGCGCCGGCATGTGGGCCGCCTTTGCTGTCTTGGCCGCGATCCACAACCGGACGCACGAAGGCGAGGGCCAAGGACAGTACATCGACATCTCGATGATGGACGCACAGGTGGCCTGGCTGACCTATCAGGCGGCCAATTTCTTCGCCAACGGCGAGGCCCCCAAACGCTTAGGCGCGGCCCATCCCAATCTGGTCCCATACCAGGCGTTCATGTGCCAAGACAACAAGTACCTCAACCTGGCGGTTGGCTCGGAGCGCATCTGGGACCGGTTCTGTGAGGGCATGGAGATTCCTGAGATGAAGGACGACCCTGATTACAAGACCAACGTGGAGCGGGCGCAGAACCGGTCAAAAATCGTGCCCTATCTGCAAGAGATATTCATCAAGCAGCCGGTTGCCTTCTGGGTGGAGAAACTGCAAAAGTTCAGCGTGCCCTGCGGACCCATCAACGACCTGGCCGACGTTTTCTCCGACCCGCAGTTGCTCTCCAGAGACATGTTCCGGGAGATTCCCCATCCCACATTGGGCACGGTCAAACAGCTTGGCTTGCCCATCAAGTTCTCCCGCACTCCGGGAGCGCTAGACCGGCACCCGCCGCTTCTGGGCGAACACAACCAAGAAGTGCTCCAGTACTTGGGCTTTTCCTCCGCGGAGATCGAGGAACTGAAAGCTCAGGAAGTCATCTAACCGCAGCTAACACACATATATTTGATCAGCCAGAACAACCCCGTTTGGGGAATTGTGCGAAAACATTCCGCGTGATAGCCTGGCTGGTGTTCCAGGGTCTTAAACCGGACTGCCCCAAAACACGAGGGGCTATCCAAGGCTAGACCCGGGAGGTTTACCGTCGATGGACTTGGGGCTTAAAGACCGAGTTGCCATAGTTGGAGGTTCCAGCAGGGGCATGGGTCGGGCCATCGCCCTGGCTTTCGCCCAGGAAGGGGCCAACGTGGCCATCAGCGCCCGCACCGAAGCCGACCTCCGGCGCACGGAGATCGAGATGGCCCGCGTGGGCTCCCAACAGCACGTGCTTGCCATACCCGCTGACCTGTCCGTCGCCAGAGACATCCGCCGCGTCGTCCGGGACACCTTCAACCGGTTCGGCCAGATCGGCATCCTGGTCACACACATGGGTTACGGCCCGCCAGGACGCCCCTCGGAATTCAACGACGAGACCATCATGACCGCTCTGGAAGAGAATTTTCTGAGTTCGGTCCGGTTCGCCAGGGAAGTCATCCCTTATATGAAGCAACAACGCTGGGGGCGCATCGTCCACCTGCTGCCGTCTTTGGGTCGAAGGTCGGCCAACGGAGCAGCCCTGTCCGCTACCTCGCAATTGGCACTCGTCGGCTACTCCAAGATGCTGGCCAACGAGATGGCCCCCTTCAACATCACCGTCAATAACCTGATGTCGGGACCGGTGGAGACCGACTACCTGACCTCCTCGGTCGAGTCAGAGGCCCAGGAGTCGGGCATGGCGTACAACGACCTGATGCGAGACACTGTTACCACCATCCCCATGGGTCGGCTGGGCAAACCCGAGGAAGTGGGCGACCTGGTTGCATTCTTGGCCTCGGACCGGGCATCGTTCCTAACCGGCACCAGCGTGGTGCTGGACGGGGGCATGGGCCAGACCATCAACTAAGCAAAATCATGGAACAACAAGAAATCTACAGCACAGCCCAAGAATACCTTTCACAAGAGGGCATCCCCGGCTGGCTGGTTTACGACTACCGCCAGGCCAACCCCGTGTTCTGGCTGGTGGTGTCAGCGTCGGGCCATGTGACCCGGCCTTGCTACTTCTATCTGCCCGCCCAGGGTGAGCCGACCTTGCTGGTCCATCACGTTGATGCCGGAAAGTTCGCTGATTCCGGGGTCCAAGTAGAGGTCTACAGCAGCCGCGATTCCATGCTGACGGCGCTCCGGGGCCTTATCTCCGGTGTTAGCAAGGTTGCCATGGAATACTCCCCCGAGAACTCTCTCCCCAGGGTGTCCAGGGTCGACGCGGGCACCATTGAGTTGGTGAGGAGTCTGGGTCCCGAGGTCGTCTCTTCTGCCGACCTGATGCAGTACGCCACGCACCAGTGGACGCCCAAACAACTGGCCGACCACCGCGTCACCGCCGATAAGTTGGGTCTTATCGTGAACCAAGCCTTCGCCTACGCTGGTGAGCGCCTGGTTGGGGGAGTGACTGAATTCCAGGTGGCCGAGTTCATACGGGAGCGGTTCGCCGAGGAAGAGATCGCCTCTCCCGACGGGCCCATCGTGGCGGTCAACGCCAACGCATCGGACCCCCATTACGAGCCTTCAGCCGACCGTCACAGCGCCATCAAACCGGGCGACTGGTTGCTGATCGACCTGTGGGCCAAGGGAACAGCAGACGGCAGCGTCTACGCTGACATCACCTGGGTGGCCTACGTGGGAGATTCTGTGCCTGAGAGGCAGCAAGAAATATTCGACATAGTCATCGGAGCCCGCGACGCCACGCTGCATTATCTACAATACGCCCATCACGAGGGGACTGCGGTCCTGGGCTGGCAGGCTGACCGTGTGGCCCGCAACTTCATCGACAGCCACGGCTACGGCGAGTACTTCACCCACCGCCTGGGCCACAGCATCGGGTTCGAGGTCCACAGCGAAGCGGTAAATCTGGACGGGTTCGAGACCCACGACACCCGCCGCATCATCCCCGGAGTTTGCTTCTCCATCGAGCCGGGCATCTACCTGCCTGAGTTCGGAGTCCGCTCGGAGATCGACGTATTCATGTCGGCCGACGGCCCCTACGCCAGTTCCCCAGTCCAACACGAAGTGGTGCTGATCAAGGGCTAACCCCATCGCCCCAGTTGCCGCCATTCCACGGGCACAACTTGACCGATGCTACTGCTCCCTAGACGTCGACATAGGGAAAACGACCTTGGTGGCCCGTCAACTAGAAGATGGGCAGTATGTGATAGAAGAAGGGGTTTCAGTGTTGGAGGAGCCTGGCAGGCTGAGGTGATCGTCAGAAGACCCGACGCCTTCGACGCTAGAACGGCCTTCCGGTTCATAGCGGCTGATACATCTGCGGGCGGTAGCTCCTTGATACCGCCTGACCCCGACAAGGGGCAATTCAACTTTGGTTTGGAATTGTTCGGAGGCGCCACATTGTACATGGGTGTGGGAGTAGCTGCCGGGGTATGGAGGACCAGGCGCGGGGCTCCTTTGTTGGGCCCGGGCCTGGCTGGATTGGACGCTCGGACCAACCCGTTCCCGCCGGACCAAGCGTCCATAGGCACAGGCCAACAGTTGTACACCCAAAACTGCCAAGTGTGCCACGTCGTCTCCGATCTGGGTGACGGTCCAAGCTCTGTAGGATCAAATCCCCCGCTAGCCGACCTGGCGGTCCACGTTCCGCTGCCTGCTGACCCTGACCTGTTCAACATCATCAGTGACGGCGTATTGGGCTCGGCCATGACCTCTTTCAATGAGGCTCTTACAGAGGATGAGATCTAGCATCTCATCAACTATATCCAGACGCTGGAATAGTTTAGCGAGCCGGTTGTTTTACCACCTGCCCCAAAATCCAAAAGACCCCGTCCTTCCGAAAAATACAGGGCCTTTTCTATGTCCAGATATGCCCGCCGCTTAACCTAAGTCAGCGATCCTTGGACCAACATCGCTCTTGAGCAGTTCCAGGCATTCGTGCTGCCACTGGTGGTTGTCGGGGTCTTGGGTGACGGTCAGCAGGGTGCCGAAGCCGCCCACCTCGCCGTAGATGCTGCGAATCTTATCGGCGCATTCCTGGGGGTCACCAACGACCCAGACGTTGTCCATCAGGTACTCGACGTCGATGGCATCATCGGGCATGTCGGGGTCGTTCTTGGAACCGGCCAGTAGGCTGGCCTGGCGGTTGGGTTGTTGATGAATGTGGTAGTTATTCACCAAGACCTCGTTGGCCCGCTCCTTGGCTTCCTGCGCCGTGGGCGCGACCAACACGTCCCGGGCGATGTGCCATTGGCTGCGGTTAACCGTCCGGCCAGAGCTGGCTGCTCCTTCCGCGTACTCCTCCCAATGCCCAGTCAGGTTGGGCACGGAGAGCGTGGGGCTGCTCATGGGAATCCAGCCGTTGACGCCAGCGTTCCTGATGGAGTCGGAGCGAATGGTCGTCGCGGCGGCGCTAATGGGCGGATGCGGCTGCTGGAAGGGCTTCATGTACAGGCCCCGTTCCTTCACCGAATCCAGCTCCGGGGCTGAGATGTCGAAAAACTTGCCGTGGTATTCGAACTTGCCCTCGTTCTGCCACATCTTCAGCACCACGTCCAGCACCTCTTGAGAGCGCTCGCCCACGCCTTGCCGATCGCTGGCGTCCAGGCCGTATAGCTCCAAGTCGGTGGGGATGGCGCGGGTGCCGATGCCCCAGTAGAACCGACCGCGGCACAGATGGTCCAGCATGGCCAGCCGGTGGGCCAGATCAACGGGGTTGTGGATGGCCAACAGGGTGACGCCGGTGCCGAAGACGATGTTCTTCGTCATAGCCGACGCCTTGGCGATGAGCAGGTCCGGGGCAGGGGCGTTCTCCCAGCGTTCCGTGACGTGCTCGCCAATCCAAGCTTCGGTGTAGCCGAGTTCGTCGGCCTTAACGATCAGATCCAGGTCACGGTCGTATGAATCAGCGTAACTGCGATGGGGCGGATGCAACGGCATCATGAACAGTCCGAATTCCATGGGTGCTCCTTTGGTGGTTGGCGGAGTGCCTGCATCAGCGGCATCCGCACGCGGATTTCGAGGTTGGTTGGTAGGCTGATACTAAGTCAGGCCTGTATCACTGTCAACGGTCTATCATTGTTAAAATCCGGATTACAGCCTGTGACAAACTTCCCGAACAAATCCGATAACAATTATCAGGACTGGTGGGTATGAAACAGGTAGTTAGCGAGACCAGCGGCCCGGTGTTTAGTCTTCCTTGGTTCGTGGCCAAGGACGAGGGCTTCTTCACCGAAGAGGGAATCGAAATGGAGTTCATCGAGTCCCATTCCCTAAAGGTTGACCATCGCACCACGAGTCCGGAAGAGGTCGACCCGATCCTCGGCCACATGCCATTCGAGGGCCGGCAGGTCGCCATCTACCGGGCTTAAGAAGAAGGTCAGGTCCGTCGGGCCTATGAGAGTAAACAGGACGTCAAGGTCATCGGGCTGCGTTCCGCCGTGGCCAGCCAGGCGTTGATGGTCAGGCCAGAGTCTGAGCATTATTGCCCCAGTTCTTTGGCGAATAAGCCAATCGCCGTCCAGTTCCATGCCGGGTCTCATTACACCGTGCTCCGGCTGCTGGAGGGTTACATACCGGCAGGCAAGATCAACCTGCTCCATTACGGAAGCCCCCGCTACCGGTTCGAGGCCATGATGAGCGGCGAGGTGGATGCCGCCATCAACAGGGCTGTCATTAGAGCGGTGGATCTGATCAATTCGGACAAGAAGCGGTTCATACACTATCTGATCGACCAGCCCAAGTTCGCGCCGGTGGCGAAAGTATGGGGTGGTCTCACGGCAGACGACTTCCACTTGCCACGGCTACGCTACGCCCATCCAAGGCCCTACACCAAAGAGCAGTTGGAAGACACCTACAACTGGATGGTCCGCTGGGACTTGCTGAACGCTGCGGTCTGTGCGACCGATTACGTGGACAACCGGGCCGTTGACTCGATAGCGGCCGACGAGACCCTTTTCATTGTCTGATTTGGAGTCTTAAGGAGGCGCTGCCGATTGCGGCAGCGTCTCCTTTGTTTTTCCACCTATCGCTGGGAGATACGGGCGTCTGCCGTGGCAGAAAACCCATTAATCGTAGGCTCGGGTTTTTAACCCGCTTCATTCAGCGCCAGCGGTTGTCCTATGGAAGAGATTACTGTGGAATGGCCGGTTGGCCCACGAACTCCCAGGCGCACATAAGCGTGATTTATGTTAGGCTAGGCTGGCTAAAACCCCGAGCCTACGGGTATTATCCATCTCGTATTTCCCAACCCAACGCCACCCCCTGTTACGCGTCCTTCGACAGGCTCGGGATGAGCGGGCTGGCTATTTTGTTGCAAGCTGGGTCTCTATTAGCTGTTGAGCGGTGTTCCAACCCCCTCGCCAACGTCGATAAAGTACAAGCGGAAGAGAATAAACAGCGGCTGGAGTGGCGCATCTCGGAGAATGAGGATCTGCGGGATTGGCTGGAAGGATTGGAAGAATCTATTCTCAGCGTTGAGGGACGTGTCCTATCGGCGAAGATACTTGGAGAGCGCCCTGCTTCGACGTGGAAGTCATTGATCTTCACCATCACGCCCCTTATTCCTCACGAGTAACGCCCGGCTAGCCCACCAACCGCTTGGCTTCCTGCCAGAGTTCTTCTTTCCGGTCTAAAGGGAGCGCTTCGAAGTCCAGACCCTGCTCGGATGCCAGTTTCTCCATGCTGAGATATCGTTTGCCGAAGCGTTGATTGGCCTGACGCAGTACGTCTTCCGCGTGGGCGCCGGACCAGCGGGTCAGGTTGACCATGGTGAACAGCAGGTCGCCCAGTTCGTGGACTTTCTCTTCTGGGGTGGTGGTCGCTTTTAGCTCGGTCACTTCTTCGACAATCTTATCCAGCACCCCAGAGATGTCGTCCCACTCGAACCCCGCTTTGCCAACTCGGTCCTGCATCAACTGGGCGTAGGCCAGGGCGGGCATGTCGACGGGGATTCCTTCAACGGGGGACTTGCTCTCCCCCTTTTCTTTGCGTTCCTGGGCCTTGATCTGTTCCCAGTTCTGCTCAACTTCGCGGGCATCTTCGGCATGCTCGTCGGCGAATACATGGGGGTGGCGGCGGACCAACTTGCCGTTTATCTGGCGCAGCACGTCCTCAAGCTGGAACTCGCCGGCCTCCCCGGCGATGTCGGCGTGGAAGGCAACCTGTACCATCAGGTCGCCCAGCTCCTCGGATAGGATGGCCGGGTTGCCCTGGTCGATGGCCTCGATGACCTCATAGGACTCTTCCAGCAGGTGGCGTTTCAGTGACTCGTGGGTCTGCTCCCGGTCCCAAGGGCAGCCGCCGGGCGCGCGCAGCCGGGCGACGATGTTCACCAGGGTCTGGAACGTGCCCAGTTCCTCATCAGAAAAAGTGTCTTTGGGAGAAGCCTGGTCTGGGGATGAATCCTGTTGGGGCATCATGGCCGAATTATAGATTGAGGGCCGGTTGCTTCACAAGCTGGCCGGTGCTAACTTAGGTTCGACCGGCGGTTGCAATATCGGCGAGTTTTAGGCTCCGTTCGGTCGATCAAAACGGAGATTGCATGAATCGGATAGGCTGGTTCCCCTGGGCGCTTTTCATCATAGCCGTGCCATTGTTTTTGATCACGGCCAGCGTCACTTGGGCGTTCAACAGCCCCGGCCTGTACAGTGACGGCTTCAAAAAGTACTCCATCTCCCGCATCTCGGGCATCACCGAAACCGACCTGCGCCAGGTGGGCGCAGACATCCGCAGTTACATCAACTCCGGGGACGAGCCGCTGAACGTCCAGACCAAGATTCTCGGCGAGGACCGGGCGCTATTCAACGACCGGGAAGTGGCCCACATGAAAGACGTCAAGGAACTGGTCCGCGGCGTATACGTACTTGCTTTGGCCTCGGCAGTTTATTTGGCGGTCATGACAATCATCGGATTTGCGTTGCACCGCGGCCGGTTCGTGGGCCTCTTCGCTCAACGGCTGGCCTTGGGCGGCGGGCTCACTATGGTCCTGTTGATTGTATTTGGAGCCGTGGCATCAGTGGGCTTTGACAGTGTATTCCTGAAGTTCCACCAGTTGAGCTTCGCCAACGACTTCTGGCAACTGGACCCGCGGACCGATTACCTAGTGCGCATCTTCCCACGGGACTTCTGGTTCGACACTACCTTGTGGGTGGCGGCCCGGGCCATCGCCGGGGCATTGTTGTTTGCAGTAGCCGGCAGCGCCTACCTGGTCCACCGGCGGTGTACCGGTTGGCAACGGGAACTGAACGGACTGGAAAGCGCGCGCGAGACCTGAACTAGGCTAGAATAGGGCACGGGTGGAAACACGCTAGACCTGTCCCGTCGCGGAAACAAAAACAGGGGCAGGTGTTACTTGCCCCTGTTTTTTGCAAAGTCCTGGTTTCGCGGCTTACGGGCCGCAGCCACATCCGCCGCCGCAACAACCGCTGCCGCTCAACGGAGGCAGGGGGCCCATGGAACTGGGAATCTCACTGCCACCCCTAATGACGGACGCAAACACTGAGATTGCGCGCTTGGCTGGCTGCTCACAGTTGGGGCAGTCGGCCCCGGTGGCGCTCATCGATTGGAGCTTTTCAAACTTGTGATCACAAGTGGGGCACATATACTCGTACAGAGGCATAGCAGCGACCTCCCAAATTTCGGTCCGGTACCGGTCTGTGGTAACTGAACTGAATTTAACCGAAGCAAATATGAAGCGTCAAGGGCCACATCATAGTTAGGCAGCAACAACAACAGGCCAGGCGGCCGCGCCGGCGATTACAAACACTGGACTCATGGCGGACCTACCGGGATTTTAGATTTCTCTGGGTTGCCAACTTCTTTGCCAACACTGCCCAGTGGCTGCAATTACTCACCGTGGGTTGGCTGGTCCGCGACCTCACCGACTCTTTTGCAGCCTCGGGGTTGTTGGTGGTTACCATTGGCGGCATGACCACGCTTCCGACTTTGGTAGTCGGGCCTTGGGCCGGGGTTCTGGGAGACCGGGTCGACCGCCGGAAGTTGGTCATGGCAGTCCAGGCATTCATGACCGTCGCTGCTGTGGTGTTCGCCTTTGTGGTGCAGTCGGGGCACGTCGAATGGTGGCATGCCTACATCTACGTGTTCGTGTCGGGCATCTGCTGGTCGACCTCTCTGACCGTGCGCCAAACGCTGGTCGCCAACACGGTGCCCGGAGAGTCTTTGGTCAACGCCTACGCCTCCAACACCCTGACCATCACCGGCACACGAATGATTGGCCCGTTCATCGGCGGAATCCTGATCACAACGATCGGGTTCACCTGGAATTTCGCCATCGAGGCCGGCTTATACGCCGCCACGGTGCTAGCTTTCTGGCCGATGAAGACTCCTTATCTGCAAGCCCGTCCGGAGGACGCTGGCGGCTCCCCCTTGGCAAATTTCTTGGAGGGGCTCCGGTACGTTAGGAAGCAAGAGCGAGTGATCTGGAACCTGTTGGTGGTTGGACTGATTCCAAATGTCCTGCTCCACCCGGTCTGGTTTGTGCTGCCGGTGTTCACTGTTGATGTCCTGCACAGGAGCGCCGACACGGGCGGCATCCTGCTGGCTGTGACCGGGCTTGGCGGCCTGCTTTCTGCCTTGACCATCGCCTCGGTGGGCTTCGGCGCCAACCGGGGGCTGATCTGTTTGGCGGCCATCATGGTGGCATCGGCGTCAGTGGTTCTATTCGCTTATTCCCATTGGCTGGTCCTGGCCATGGTCTTGATCGGGCTGATGTCGTTGGCCCAGGCGACGTTCCGGACCTCGTCCAGCACCTTGATCCAGTCATTGGTGCCCGACCACCTGCGAAGCCGCATCACCAGCTTGCACCTATACAGCCAGGGGTTCGTCTTTATGTCCAGCCTGGCCGTGGGTCTGCTGGTCGACTTAACAACGGTGGTGGTGGCCCTGACCGCGGTTGGCACGGCGGGACTGGTTCTGGGCGCGATATCGTACCTGGTACTACCCAGGGTTAGGCAGGCCCGATAATGTGCGGCTCACCAAATACCGGCGGGAATGGCAGCGGCTTTAGGAGTAACCTAGGTTAGTGATTTCCGCCATCAAGGCCAGCTCCAACTTCAAGTGGTGGGCGTTCGCCACCATCGGCATCGGGACATTTTTGTCGGTCGTCGACCACGGCAGCGTCCTGATAGCGTTGCCCAGCATCGAGCGACACTTCGGCTCCGACCTCCCCACTGTCCAGTGGATCGTGGTTGGCTACGCATTGGCCATCAGCGTCTTGATCCTGCCCATGGGCCGTCTCGGCGACATAATCGGACGGAAGCAGGTGTACGTCTGGGGGATGGTCATCTTTGTGATCGCCGCCGGGCTGGCCGGTGCCTCGCCCAACCTGGGTTCATTGATCGCGGCCAAGGTATTTCAGGGCGTGGGCTCGGCTATGGTGCAGGCATCGGGCATCGCCATGGTGATCTCCGCGTTCCCCGGGACCGAGCGCGGCAAAGCTTTGGGCACCCACCTGAGCGTGGTTGGCGCGGGGGCCATCGCCGGGCCGGCCATCGGCGGACTGCTGGTCAGCGCGTTCGAATGGCGCTCAGTGTTCTTCGCCAACGTGCCTGTGGGAATATTCACAATTATTATCTCCATGCTGATCCTGCTCTCAGACACACCGGAAATTCCCAAGGACGGCGAAGTGAGGCCGAGGTTCGATTGGGGCGGTGCGATGCTCTCCGGCCTAGCCTTGTTAGGGTTCTTATTGGTGGTGGGCAACGGCGACCGGGTGGGCTGGACGTCGGGACTGATCATCTCGGGCGCAGTGGCCACGGTTATCTCGGGCGCGGCCTTCATCTGGTGGGAGTTGCGCTTCCCATACCCCATGCTGGACATGCGGCTATTCAAGCGGAAACTAGTCAGCTTTGGGGTGGCGGCGGGCTGGTTCTCTTTCCTTGGCAGTTCAGCATCCCGGTTCATGATGCCCTTTTACATGCAGCGGGTGCTGGAATACAGCCCCAGGGAAGTCGGTCTACTGCTGATACCGCCCGCTCTGTGCATGGTGCTGCTGGGGCCCATCAGTGGCCGGTTGTCGGACCGGTTCGGGTCGCGGGGACTGACCGTGCTTGGCCTATCGGTTTCGGCGTCCGCTTGGGTGATCATGGCCATCACGCTCACCGAGTCATCTCCCGTCTTGCTGATCGTACTCTTGCTGATGGCCCAAAACACCGGCACGGCCCTGTTCAACTCGCCCAACAACAGCTCGATCCTGAGCGCAGTCGAGCGTTCGCAGTACGGCGTGGTCTCGGCCTTGACGCAACTGGTCCGAAATTCGGCCAACGTGACCAGCATCGCCATCGCCACCACGGTGGTTGTGGCCACCATGGGATCGAAGGGTGTGGAACCAAGCCTGGATGCCGTGTCTCCGGCCGTTGCCGACGCGTTCGTGGCGGGCCTCAAGTGGGCGTTCTGGATGATGGGAGGACTTCTGATGGTGGGAATCACCCTGTCCGCGCTGCGGGGTAGAGGCCCAAAACCGGAGCAGGCTGTCCGGACAGAATCCATATCGGCGGGGTCGGCATCTGATTGATTCGAGGAGCATTCAAGATGTTCCCAGCCAGCTTGACACCCCTAACCTAGGGTGGCACACTTACTTTTCATTCGTGATGGCTGGCGTAACCCTTGGTGAGGCCCGCCTATCTATCCAGTATTAGAGCAGCAACGGAGGAATTCTTATGGCAGGCGTCAATATCGAGATTCGCGAGAACGCTGGTTTACGCGTAATCGGCCCCATCACCATCACCGACAAAGACGGCAAGAATTATGAGATCCCAGAGGGCGAGTGGGTAACTTTCTGCCGCTGTGGCAAATCTGAGAACAAGCCCTTCTGCGACTCAGCCCATCGCGACGTCTCGTTCGAGGCTGAGTCGGTCGCCAAATAACCGTCATCAGACTTTGATTCTGGCAATCCATATTTAACGGAGAAAATCAAATGGCAGATAACAATATCGAGGTTCGAGAGAACGGCCCCCTGCGGTTCACCGGCCCCATCACCATCACCGACAAAGACGGCAAGAATTACACCGTTCCAGACGGTGAGGCAGTGGCTTTCTGCCGCTGCGGCCTGTCCGCAAATAAGCCGTTCTGCGACGGCGCACACCGCGACGGCGGTTTCGAGGCTGAGTCCTCGGCCCATTAGGTTCCGGCAGAAAAACTAGGCAACAAAAAGGGCCCCGAGTAGTCGGGACCCTTTTTCTTTTCCACCATTTTTCGTTTTCTTTAGAGGGTGGGGTTAGTTAGCGCGGTAGACCCGCCGAATGCCTTGAACCGCTTTTAGGCGGTCCTCGGCCAGTCGGTCCGCCGCCTTGGCCGTGGTAATCTCCTCGCTCTTGGAGATGGCGATGACCCGTTCCATTATCTCGTAGATGCGCTCGGTCTTTTCCCTGGCCCGGTCCAAGTTGTACACCCGGCCGATCTCGGCTTCGGCGTTGATGATGCCACCGCTGTTCAAAATGTAATCAGGACCGTAGACGATGCCCAGGCGGTGCAAGGTCTCGCCGTCACCGTCGGTCAGCAGTTGGTTATTGGCGCCCCCGGCAACCACCTTGCACTTCAACTGAGGGATGGTGTCAGGGTTGATCACTCCGCCCAGGGCGCAGGGGGTAAAGACGTCGCAGTCCACGCCGTAGATGTCTTCAGGTTTGACCACGGTCAGACCCATATCCCGGGCCCGGTCCAGCGCCTCATCAAAGACGTCTGTCACCACCAATCTGGCGTCCTCTTTCATCAGGTGGTGAGCGATATGGGTCGCAACCTTGCCGAACCCCTGCATCGCCACGGTCTTGCCGGTCAGCGACTCCTGGCCCCAGGCCTCTTTGGCGCAGGTTTTCATGCCCATATATACGCCCAAGCCGGTCATTATCGAGGTGTCGCCGCTGCCGCCGGAAGTGGTGGGCAGTCCGACCACATAGTCCGTCTCTTGCTTGACGTATTCCATATCCCGGCCGGTGCTGCCAACGTCGGTGGTGGTCAGATACCTGCCGCCCAAGGTGTCGACGAACCGTCCGTAGGCCCGGACCAGCGCTTCGGTTTTCTCGGTGTGGGAGTCGGCGATGATCACTCCCTTGCCGCCGCCCAGGGGCAGGTCGGCCGCCGCTGCTTTATAGGTCATGGCGCGGGATAACCGGAGGGCGTCCATGATTGCTTCTTGCTCCGACTCATAGGGCCAGATGCGGGTGCCACCGCAGGCCGGTCCCAAGGTTGTGTCATGGATGGCAATGATGGCTTTCAAACCTGATCCGGCATCGGAGACGACCACCAACTGCTCGTGGCCCTCGGCCCCCATCTGCTCTAGTAACTCCAATTTCTGCCCCCTTTCTCGTTGCTGCTACCGGCGCTTCCCAAGCGAACCTCCAGGAAATCCCCAGGCGATTCGAAAAAAGGTCGTTTATCTAATAATTGGAATGCAGTGCAGTCGTTGACGGGTTTCCACTATGCATTCCCTACAGTCATACCCTGCTCTTTAATTATATCTCACAAGACCCCAAATTCCCCGCCGTTGCCTCTGTTTGGGAAGGCCGAAGATTGGGGGTATAATCCCGCCATTACTATCAGAAGGAGTAGCGACATGGCACAACAGACGATGCATGCGCAGATGGGTGGTGAGACGGGTGGACCGGAAGAACTAATCCAAGCGGGCGCAGTAACCTTTGGCCTGGAGTACCGTACCCTCAATGAAGGCGCCGAGGAAGGCGTCTGTATCCACGTCTACAGCGACCAACTTGATGGACAGGACAAGGAGCTACTGCGCTTCGATTGCTTCCGGGTGGCGCCTCACTACCACTACCGGAACGCCACCATGAAGAAGAACGAACGCCTGATGTTGGACTTCACCGCAGAGGGCGATTCCCTAATCTGGACCCTGGACAAAATCAAGAACCGGCTGCCGATCATGTTGATCCGCTGCGAGGCGGAGGACATCGCCAGGTCGATCGACCAACGCGACATCGACGCAGCTCTACCCAAGATCGTGGCCTGGGCCGAAACCAAAACCCACAACCGCGCCTAGTCGCCGGTACAACCGGTTTTTGTACGGACGAGTATGGTTACCAAAGGGGCCCGTGGCTTACGCGGGCCTTTTTGTTTGGTTGGGGCAGGTGTCGTCGTCCACTCTCGAATGCTACAATCCAAGGCACGAAATTTGCCCGAGCCCCCGGGAGGAAACACATGGCCCAGCAGTATCCCGCGCCGCCTGCGATGACTCTTGATGACAGCAAGACCTACTCAGCCACTATCAAGACCAACCACGGCGACATCGACGTTGAACTTTTCTCGGCAGACGTGCCGGTTACGGTGAACAATTTCGTCTTTCTAGCCCGGGACGGCTTTTACAAGGGCGGCCAGTTCCACCGGGTGATCCAGAACTTCATGATCCAGGGCGGCTGCCCCACCGGAGACGGCACCGGCGGCCCCGGCTACCGCTTCCAAGACGAGCCGGTGTCCCGCAGCTATGTGAAGGGCATCCTGGCCATGGCCAACGCCGGACCCAACACCAACGGCAGCCAGTTCTTCATCGTCCACGGGGCCGACGTGGGCCTGCCCCCCAACTACACGATCTTCGGGAACCTGACCGGCGGCGAAGATGTGCTGGACGCCATCGCCAACTCTCCCGTGACCACCGGCAGAAGCGGAGAGCCCTCCACACCGACTACACCTCTGGAAATAACCGACATAGAGATTCAGGAGTCGTAAAAAGCTGGGAAGGTCGGTACGAGGCTAAGGTCCGTACCAAAAAAGGAACTAACTAATCGGCGCTTTGGTCCACCGGGGTGGGCTGGGGCGTCGATTTCTGTTCCGGCCGTTTGGCCAGGATGAAACATGCGGCCCCGGCCATGTTGGTCAAGACCATCACGAGGAACGCGTCGGTGTAGGTACCTTGGACATCGCGCATCCAACCGACCAACGGCGCGGCAATCAGCAACAACACGTTCATGGGCACGGTGGAGAGGCCCAATATCTTCCCGAACGACGCAGAGCCGAAGTAGTCGCCTCGAATGGCCACGGTCAAGGGATTGCGTCCGCCGAAGCCCGCTCCGAACAAAACCGCAAAGGCGTAGAAAGAAGTCAGCGAATCAGCAAGCACCAGAACGACCACGCCCAATGCTTGTAGGGTGGTGAAGAATGCCAAAGCGATCCTGATGGGAATCCGGCCGCCGACATAACCCCCAACCAGCTGGAACCCCATGGCCACAGCGGTGTAAACGGAGACCACGAAGGCCGCATCTTGCAACTCGTGGCCCTTATCCACCATCAAGAGCCCCAGATGGGCCATGATGGCCAAGATCACCATCGAAGTGAAACCATGGCCGAAGGCAATCAACCAGAACGCCGGGGTCCTGAGCGCTTCGCCAGTAGTGAAGTCTACCTCTTGGGGAGTGGACGGAGGCACCTGCGTGGCCACAGCCGCGGTTTCGACAACGGTGTCAGGCTTGTCGTTGTCGGGCAGAAGCCCGTAGTCTTCAGGGTAGTTCCGGATCAGCTTGGATATGGGGAAGGCGGCCGCAACCATGAATAGGCCTAGGATGGTGGCCGTCATGCGCCAACCGATGCGATCGAAGTCGGGGTTGATGGACCAGGCGATCACCGGAACCAGTACCAGCGCGCCCGCCCGGCTGCCCATGTTGGACCAGCCCAAAGCCATGGCCCTGCGACGATGGAACCACCGGTTGAGCATGGTCATCAGGGGGATCCAACTGCCCAGTCCCTGGCCCACCGCCATCAAGACATAGGCCAGATAGAACATCCACAGGTTCTGAACTTGGCCGAAAAAAATGAAGCCGCCGCCCAAGATGGTAAGCCCAATGAACACCATACGGCGGGTGCCAACTTTATCTGTGAGATAACCTTCGATGGGGCCCATCAACCCACCTTCCACTCGTGTAAAGGTGAGAGCGAGGCCCAACTGCGTCCGGTTCCAGCCGAATTGGCGCTCCAAGGCCACAGCCCAAACGCTCATGGCATGGAACAGCGGAACGGTGGATATAACCATTACGAACCCGCTGATCCCTACCAGCCACCAGCCATAAAAGATGCTGCCGAACAGGCCAGGTTTGCGAGTTCCAGGGGAAGGTCGTGAAGAAATTGCCTGAGTCTCCCAAGGGGCCGCTCGAATACGGCCACGCTCGTGAGAGCATATCACAATTCTGCATAATAGCTACATATGATTATTATCTAACATGTGTAATGCGGTCTGCCTGACCGGGCCGGTGTGTATGCTTCCAATTCCTCAAAAACAGGATGGTATTCAACCAAATAATCGTTGAGTAACGTGGCCGATCAAGGTACATTCCAATTAAGCGGTAGCGTGGCGCAGATATACGAAGAACAAAATGCCTGCAATGTTCCGCCCCCTTGCCGAGCTCACTCTGAACCACGTGAATATCCAAGAAGGAGACTGTGTTCTTGATATGGCTTGCGGTACAGGCATCGTTGCCAGCCTCGTAGCCGAAAAAGTTGGCCCGTTTGGCTCAGTAACCGGAGCTGACCTGAACGCCGGAATGATCGAGGCCGCCCGGCTGTATACGCCGGCCAACACGGCCAATATTGAGTGGCATCAGAACGACGTGACTAGTCTACCGTTCGAGGACGCCAGTTTTGATATGGCTTTCTACCAACAGGGCTTGCAGTTCTTTTCCGATAAGCCTGCGGCATTGTCAGAACAGCGGCGTGTTTTAGCGCCAGGCGGGACATTGATTTTGACCGTTTGGAGCGCGATAAGCCCCCTGTTTGCCGCCGTCGCCGATTCCATTGGCCGGTTCATAGGCCCCAAAGCCTCAACCAGCGTGCTATCACCATTTGCATTTCGCGATGGCGAAGTCATCAAAGCGTTGTTGATGGAAGCGGGATTTCCGAAGGTCGAGATTGAGAGATTGTTGGTTGAACGTCGAATCGGCCTGGCGACCGAGTCAATTCCTAAGGAGATTGCCGGCTCCCCTGTCAGAGAACTTGTTGCAAAGTTGGATGAGCCGACAGAAAAAGCATTGTATTCCGAGATTGAAGAGGCTCTTAGAGATTTTGTCGAGGACGAAGCCCATTTGGTTCGGGCTATAAGGCAGTAATCTCTAGGGCCACTCCAGGGTTGGAGTTTAGCCGGACTCGCGGTCCAACTCTACCCAGACGTGGTACACCCGGTTCTTGGCCAGGCCGGTGGTCTCCGACACCCGGGCCACGGCGTCTTTGGCCCTGACCCCATCCTGCCGCAGCTCGGACAGCATCCGGCGCAGGTCTTCGTCGACGCCGGCCTGGTCCTCGTCTGCCTCGATGGCCTCAACCGGTCTGCCCCGAAGCACTATCACCACTTCGCCCCTGGGCGAGTCGAAATGCTCCAACGCCTGGGCAGCCGTGCCTCGGAACACCTCCTCGTGCAGCTTGGTCAACTCGCGGCACACCGCCAACGGCCTCTCGCCGAACGCGGTGTCCAGGTCGGTCAACGTTGCACGCAGCCGGTGGGGCGCCTCGAATAGCACCAACGGGACCGACGAAAACGAGGCCTCACGCAGTCCGACCAGCCGGTCTCTCTTTCGCCGGGGCAGAAATCCCAAGAATAAAAACGAGTCGCCGGCAAACCCGGACAGCGCCAAGGCCGCGGTGACCGCTGAGGGGCCGGGCACGACCTCGACCTTGAACCCGGCCTGGGCGGCGGCAACCACCAACTCGCTTCCCGGGTCGCTGATCCCCGGCATCCCCGCGTCGGTGACCAATGCCACGTCGCCCTCGGCCAACTCGGCCAATATAACAGCCAGTTTGTCCCGCCAGTTGTGCTGGTGAAAGCTGGTGGTCCGGGGGCGGATACCCAGATGGCTCAACAACCGTCGGGTAACTCGGGTGTCCTCAGCCGCCACCAAAGAGACTTCGGACAATATCCGGGCCGCTCTGGGGGTCAGGTCTTCCAGGTTCCCGATAGGAGTCCCTACTATATATAAGGTTGGCACCAGTTTATTCTCGCTTGAATTTCTCTCTATTCTTCGCGCGCTTTCCGCTCAAATTAAAATAATACCTCCGGGGCTATCCATTATATGGCAGCAGCACTTGCCGGATGAGAACGCGCAAAGTAAGCTCTCTAGGGCAATCTGGAGCTGTCCCAGACACGTTAATCCAAGAAACCAACAACCCCAGGAGGGACCATGGCAAAGCTGACTGGAGCCCATCTCTTCATCCGGTGTCTCAAGATGGAGGGCATCGAGAAGGTGTTCACCATCGTTGGCGACACAATCTTGCCCTTGGTGGACGCCGCGGAAGACGAGGGCATTCAGTTCATCGACACCCGGCATGAAGGAGCGGCCCTGCACATGGCCGACGGCTACGCCCGGATCACGGGCTGCCCGGCGGTGGGCATCTTCACAGGAGGCCCCGGCTTCTCCAACGCCATCTCCGCCCTGCCGGCGATCTACACATCGGAAAGCCCGGTAGTCTTCATCGCAGGGGCGGCCGCCCTTCCCGAACACGGGCAGTCCGCTTTTCAGGAGATCGACCAGATCGGCATGACCACACCCGTGACCAAGGGGTCTTGGATGATCCACGACAAGACCCGTATCCCTGAGATGGTGGCGACCGCTTTCCGAACGGCCACCACCGGACGACCCGGCCCGGTGCACCTGACATTGCCCATCGATCTACAAGAGGTGGAGATATCCGAGGACGAGCTACCTCAGTACATGCCCCAGGAGTACCGCCCAACAGGCCGGGCCCAGGGAGACCCCACCCTGATCGACCGTGCGGCTTCTTTGTTGAAAGGCGCCAAGAAGCCGGTGATCATCGCCGGCAATCCGGCCCGCTACTCCGTGGACCCGGCCCAACTGCAAGAGCTAGCTGAGTCCACCGGCATCCCCGTCTTCACCGTAGAACAAGCCCGGGGCCTGCTGGACGACGAGCATCCCCTGTGCTTCGGATATGCCGACGGCGCGTTGAACCCGACGGCCCGGCGCTTCCGGGAGGCCGATGTCATATTGCTGTTAGGGAAGCGTCTGGACCACCGTTACCGCTACGGCGGAGCATTCTCCGACTCGGCCAAGATCATCCAGGCGGACCCCTCCGCTGCGGAGATCGGCCGCAACCGGGGCGTGGCCGTGGGTATAGAAGGAGACTTAGGCGCGGTGGTGGAGCAGATCACCGCGGCGTGCAAGGCGGCCGGCGCCAAGGAGAACATCGCACCTTGGGTCGAGCAGCTAAATAAGGATGCGGCGGCTTGGGACGCGGAACTGAGGGGCCATGCCGACGGCCAGGACCCCATGCATCCCCTGGACGTGTACACCAACTTAGAGCAGCACCTGGACGACGACACGGTCCTGGTGATGGACGGCGGCGACTACGTGCAGTGGGGCCGGTCGTTCCTAAAGGCCCGCAAGCCTGGCCGGTTCCAGCGTTTGGGGCCGCTCAGCCACCTGGGCGCGGCGGTGCCCTACGCCATGGCCGCCAAACTGGCCTACCCCGACAGCAAGGTACTGGCGTTCTCCGGAGACGGGGCCTTTGGGTTCTACTCTATGGAATACGACACAGCCATCCGGCACAACATCAACATAACCACCGTGTTGGGCAACGACCATACCTGGGGTATCGACAAGACATTCCAGGTGGCCTATTACAACCGGGCCGTCGGGACCGACCTGCGGCCGATACGCTACGACAAGGTGGTAGAGGCCATCGGCGCCTATACCGAACACGTGGATACACCGGCGGAGGTCGGTCCCGCCGTTGAAAGGGCCCTGGCATCGGGCCGTCCCGCGTTGGTCGATGTGGCAATTCGGTCCGGCGCCAGTCCCTTGGCTGACGCGATGATCGCACGCCGGACGGGTGGATAAGGAAGGATTTAACGATATTCGTCGCTTTCAAATACACCAGAGAAGGGACATCGTAAAAAATGTTACGACGCTCGCAATTATCAAATAACCCTTTGGAGTCTATTGGATATTCGAATACTTTATTGCCCAGGAAATAGGGTTGACAAATAAATAGGCCGCCGCTAATGTTGGGGTTAAGGCTAATACCCGAGCCCAGCGATACACTTTTTTGGGAGGGACAGGCATGTTAAAGATCGGCCATGAGGTCGTTAGGCCTGGAATGTACGTAGGTGATGCCGAAGTCACAATTCCGGTTCCCGAGGAACTGGAAACCGTACCAGGCATTCCGCTGAATCACCGCGAAGTCGATTGGTACGCTCGCGAGTATCCTCTGGAAACCATGAACATCAATGAGAGGGCTTCTCGTGACTGGGCCAATACCATCCGTGATACCCACGTAGAGATGCGTGAGATTCGCAAAGAGCATGATAACCTTAACCGTCCGTTGATCATGGCCGCCCGCTTGACCGGCGACCAAGAGCCGACGGCTACGGCGTCCGGTGAAGACGTGAGCGAGGCCATCAAGGCCAAAGCTCGTGAGCTCGGTTACATTGAAGTGGGCATCACCGCCTACGACCACCGGTATACCTACCAATCGAAGAAGGACTGGGTTCTTTTCCCCCATGCCATCTGCTTGGCGTACGAGCAGGACTTCGAGCCCACGCAGACGATTCCCAGCGTTGACGCCGAGATCGTCCATTCCAGCACCTACCGCACCGAAGGCGCCGCAGGTCTGGAGATTGCAAAGTTCGTCCAGAGCCTGGGCTACCGCGCCCAGGTCCACAGCCCGAACGACAACACCGGCCCCTACATCCCCATGTTTGTAGCCGCTGGTCTTGGTTCCTTGGGCGCTTGCGGATACCTGCTGACCCCTCACGTGGGTTCACGCTGCCGCATCATGATCATCACCACCGACGCTAACGTAACCCATGACGAGCCCGTCGACTATGGCATTCATGCCTTCTGTCAGGTCTGTCAGGTTTGCGTGAACCGCTGCCCCGGCCGCGCCCTGATGCGCGACAAGGTGTGGTGGAGAGGCATCGAGAAGCACAAGCTCTACTTCAAGCGCTGCCGCCCGGTTATGGCCCGCTACTTGGGCTGCGGTATCTGCATGAAGGTTTGCCCCATTCAGAAGTACGGTATGGCTACCGTCATGACGCACTATGCTGAAACGGGTCAGGTACTCGGCAAGGGTACCCACGACCTAGAGGGCTATGAGATCGAGGGTAAGGGCTACTTCGGCCCCGGCGAACTGCCGGTGTTCGAGCGTGAGTTCTTCAACTCCATGCCCAACGGCGACACCGAGAACTGGGCATTCGAGACTCTCAAGAAACAGGCTGTCGAGTCCGGTGGCGCAGTCACTGACGAGATGCTAGCCGAATTCAAGTCAACTCTTGAGCTCGGTCTGGGTCAGAGCCGGGACAACATCGAAATGATGGAGATGGAAGACTACATTTAGTAGTTAACCAAACCCACCTAAACGTAGGTAGCAAAGAGGCCGTCCCGATTAATCGGGACGGCCTCTTTTCCGTTTGCGGTCTGCCGGTTGAGATTCACGGTGATTACGCCGCTTGTATCCAGACTATCAACGGGGAGTTGGCCCGGCATCCCGCATGAGGTTAGGGGTGGGCCTAGAAAAAAGCAAGGAAACGGGTTGGTCAAAGCGGGAGAAGGCCGAACCGAGTGGCTAGGGCAACTGCTTCGGTGCGGCTTTGGGCGTTGAGCTTGCCCATGATGGAGTTCACATGGAACTTGACGGTGTACTCGCTCACTTCCAGGCGAGAGGCCACGCCCTCGTTGGGCAGTCCCTCGGCCAGGAGCCGCAGGGCATTGTTCTTACGGGGAGTCAGGGGGTTGGGGCTTCGTTCTCAGAAACAGACTCGTCATGAACTTTGGCCCAGGGAGGGGTCGGTCGCTTGCAGTCCATGGCTGAGGGCGGTCAGTCAGCGGCCAGGGCTTCGGAAGTTGCGCTGCGATTCAAGAAAGCTTGAGCCACTGCCGACCGGGCTTGGGCGGCTTGTTGCCGGGTCGCCGCCAATGTTAGCAGAGGTGGGGGCCGTCGGGCAGGTGTCCTAAGTTGCGGGAGGAGGATGCCGTTTCCCAGGAAACGTCCCACACGATGACATCTGGGCCATAGATGTCCAGAGGCAGGAACGAGTCTTCGCCTCCGGACACCTCCCATACCACGGTCCGACCCGGCTGACGGTCCAACTCCGCCGCCAAGCCAGCCCTGGAAAGGCGATCCAAGGAACAGATCAGAACACGGAGTTGCGTCATTACCGTGCGCTTTTGTCCATTAGATTCATCAGATTCATCACTTTGGCCCAGGTAGAAACATCTGTTCAACCATTATAGACTGCGTCATTTTCACAGCCTGCAACAGGCACGAAAAAGGGCCGTCCTGATCGATTGGGACGGCCCTATTGGTCTACTAACCGGTTGCGTCGGACTAGAGCTGGTCCACGCTGATGTCCGACTTGGGGATGCCGTCACTGGCCGGCTGGTTCTGTTTCAGGGCCTCGGCCAAGCGCGCCACCTCAATCTGGTAGGTATCGCGGTCGCTCTGCTGGCCAGTCAGATCGAAGACCACATGCTCGGCTGCCAAGTTCCGGGCGAACCGAGCCTTGGGGTCCTTGAGGGTGTCGTCGATCGCGCCCAGATACAGGCTCCAGGTTTCCGTGGAGAGCTGCACCTGTTTGGCGGCGGTGATGTCGTTCAAGAGGGTCTCAACTTCCAATGAGCCCGCCGAGCCAAGAATCACCATTTTGTCGTAATTCCGAAGCCAGCGTTCGATCTCTTCCTGGTCCGAGGCGCTATGCCGGTCCACCAGGGCGTTGCCGCGCACCTCTTGAGAGAACACCCAGCAGCGCACACCCAGCGCCCGCAGGTCGTCCCGCAATGTCTTGGCTATCTCCTGGTCCTGATCCGTGCAGGCGATGAAGACCTCTCTTAAGCTGGTGGAGTCGGCGTTGGCGGCGGCCAGGAAACCGGCGGCCGCCGACGGCAATCCTGCGCCCATCAAGAACGACTCCGGAATCTGCCCGTGGGAACGGAACAGAGTGTCCATGCCGATGGTGCTCGGGCAGTCGTGCCGGACTTGATCAAGGCCCTTGGCGCCGCTCATGTCGCAGTCTTGGAAGACCGAATAGCCAAACAGGCTGCCGGTCATGTCAGTCCCAGTCATGTCTACGCTCCAGAACTGGGTCTGGAAGAAGTCGCTGTCGGTGCATTTTGCGTTGGCCATGTTCGCCCGGACCAACGACGCTCCCGCGAGGCTGGCGCCGGTCAGGTCGGCGTCGGTCAGGTTGGCACCGGCCAAGCTGGCCCTGGAAAGGTTGGCGTTGACCAGTTTCGCGCCGGTCAGGTTCGCTTCGGACAGGACGGCACGGTCCAGGTCAGCTCCCGAGAGGTCTGCCCCGCGAAGGTCTGCGCCGCGCAGGTTGGCGCCGTTCAGCCGGGCCCGGGCCATGTTGGTCTCTCTCAGGTTGGCGTGGTAGAGGTGACAGGGATTCATGTAGCAGCCAGACAAGTTGGCCCGCTGCAACACCGCTCCCATCAGGTCAGAATCTCTGACATCGGCGCCGCTGATATCGACTTGAGGGGCCCTGACGTAGCTCATGTAGGCCGCGTTCAAGTCCAGGTTTTCATCGGGGTTAGCTTCCCGCCAGCGGGCTACGTGGTCGCGGCCCCGCTTAACGAGTTGAACATGCTCCATATTCGCCATGGTATCTGCTCCAGACCAGAATTAAATGGGGCCACAGCGGCCCGGTAACCGGCGCGTTGTGCTAACCGCCGGTCTTGATGATTGCCCGTTTGTGGGTGCCATCGCCGATCTTCTTGTCGCCGTCGTAAGCCTCAACCTGGAAGGTCAGGCGGTTGCGGTCGATCTCGATCAGTTCCGCATGGGCGATGATTGTCGCGCCGATGTCCGCGGCCGCCAGATGGCGAATGTTCACTTCGATTCCTACGGAGAGCTCGCCCTCTTGCAAGTTGCCGCCAACCACCTCAGAGGACGCCTGTTCCATGAGTTGAATCATGGAGGGAGTGCTAAATTTGGCCACGTGGGGCGCCACATTGTGCTCGCAGACAAACGTCTGTTTTTGGCCTTTCATGCCTGGGCTGATACCGGGGCTAGCCATGCTCTGCCCTCCGATTGAATTTTTAGGTAAGAACCTGTAGGTTGGGTCTCTAAGTGAACTATCTTCGCCCGCAGCTGGTCCCGCCTTGGGACGTGCGCCCACACATGATAGCAGATAGTCCGCCAGGCGCAATCCACGCCTTGGTTTGCAGCGATTACCGGCCCAGTTTTAACCCTTTCGCACAACCTCTATAATGTTAGAAGTCATTCGTATAACGCATCCAGAGCCCAAGGTACCCATAGATGCCAAGAAAACGAGATCTTCTATCCGTAACCGACCTCTCGCCCGATGAAACGCTGAGTCTAATCAAACAGGCGCGGGAGACCAAGCTAACGGACCAACCCGGCCGCAAGCCGTTGGCCGACAAATCCATAGCCATTTTATTCGATAAGCCATCGCTACGAACTCGCGTGAGCTTCCAGGTAGGCATCGAACAGCTAGGCGGATATTCGGTTTTTCTGAGTCAGCAAGAGGTGGGCCTGGGCGGTCGTGAGCCTGTCTTGGATGTTGCCAAGGTGCTCTCCGGCTACGTGGACTGCATCGTGGCCCGGCTATCCGACCACGACCTGCTGGAAGGATTGGCGAAGCACGCGACCGTGCCGGTGGTGAACGCACTCTCAAACCTGGAGCACCCCTGCCAGATCATGGCCGACCTGCTCACTATCTATGAGCACAAAGACACCCTAGACGGCCTTAGCCTGACGTATGTGGGCGACGGCAATAACGTGGCTCGGAGCCTGTGCTTGGCGTTACCTGCCGTGGGCATGAATTTCACCAGCGCTTCTCCCCGAGGGTATAATCTTGATGAAACCTCGGTGGAGCAAGCCAGGGCCAGGGCCAACGGTTCGTCGGTCCAAGTGCGGACTCTGACCGATCCGGCGGAAGCGGTTGCCGGGGCAGACGTAGTCTATACCGACGTCTGGGCTAGCATGGGGCAGGAAGCGGAAGTCGCGTCCCGCCAGTCGGCCTTCCACGGCTACACGGTAGACTCAAACCTGATGAAACGGGCCAACTCTGGGGCCCTGTTCATGCACGATATGCCGGCCCATTACGGCGAAGAGGTCCCGCCGGGCATGCTGGAGCATCCGCAATCGGTGGCGTTTCCCCAGGCACACAATCGCTTGCACGCCCAAAAAGCTATCTTAGAATTCTTACTCTCCTGGAACTGAGTCCTTCCTCTGAAGAGCAAGTACCCTAATTTGGTGTTGATTTGGCCATCCCAATAGTCGCAATCATAGGCCGGCCCAATGTCGGCAAGTCGTCACTTTTCAACCGGATCGTCGGACGCAGGCAAGCCATCGTCAGCGACGTTGCCGGCACCACCCGCGACCGGCTGATGGCCGACGCCTGGTGGGACGACTTCCACTTCCTTTTGCTGGACACCGGCGGACTGGAGCCCCATCCAGAAGGCGTCATCCGTCAATTGGTCCAGGAGCAAGCCGAGATGGCGATAGCTGACGCCGATGTCATCATCTTGATGACCGACGTAGTCGACGGCATGACTCCCTCTGACAGCACCGCCGCCGAACTGCTGCGTTGCACCAGGAAACCGGTGGTGCTGGCCGTCAACAAGGTGGACAACGACACTCGCGAGTTTGGGGCTCCTGAGTTCTACGGACTGGGCATGGGCGATCCTGAGCCCATCAGCGCCTTCCACAACTACGGCATCCACCGTCTCATGGAGCGGGTGACCGCCCACATGGAACCCGACCCGATCGGGCCGGAAGAAGAACTTACGCAACTTGGTGATGAAACCCCGACCTACCATCAGGGGGCGCTGAACCTGGCCATCGTGGGCCGCACCAATGTGGGCAAATCCAGCCTGCTGAACGCGATATTGGGCCAGGAACGATCCATCGTCAGTGAGGTTGCCGGCACCACCAGAGACGCTCTGGACACCGAGATCACCTACAACGGCCGCGAGGTCGTGGTCATAGACACCGCCGGCATCCGCCGCCCGGGTGCGGTGTCCAAGGGGATCGAGAAATACAGCGTGATTCGGGCCGTTGGCGCGGTCAACCGCAGCGATATCACTGTGCTCGTGACCGACGCATCCGAGCTGGCCACTGCCCAAGACGCCCACATCGCCGGTCTGGCCTGGGAGATGTGCCGCGGGCTGATCGTGGTGATCAACAAATGGGACCTGTTCGCCGACGAGGGCCAAGGCGCGCGCTACCGGGCCGCGGCAACCGTTCGGGACCGGCTGCATTTCATGCCCTACGTGCCCATCCTGTTCACATCGGCTTTGGAGGGGGAGGGCATCAAAACGCTGATGGACACCGCCCAGGACCTCTGGACCGAGCGCATGCGGCTGATACGCTCCCGGGACCTACAGTTCATGCTGGCCGACGCCCTGGCCGACCATATGCCGCCGGTGGTCAGGAAGCACCGGGGCCAGCGGGTGCAGATCAACCGTCTGCAACAGGTTGGGATAAATCCGCCCACCTTCCTTTTCACGGTCAACGACCCCGGACTGGTACACTACACGTACCAACGCTATCTGGAAAACAAGATACGCGACACGTTCGGCTTTGACCGCACCCATCTGAAATTGGTGTTCAAGACCAGATAGCTTTCTCTCATCTTGGCCTGGTACAGCAGCCTTAGCGCGATGAACAGACGCTCCAAATCCACCATCCTCCAGGCGATAGCCACGCCGTTCATCATCGCCGGCGTAATTCTTGCAATGCTGGCCATGGGCGGGCAGTCCGAAACCGCTCAATACGCCGTGGTCCTTCCTCTGGCCTATCTGTTGGGGTCCATCTCCTGGGGCTACATGTTGCTCCAGATGAAGATGGGCTTGGACGTTAGGGAATACGGAAGCGGACGCACCGGGATGTCTAACGTGCTGCGCACCGGCGGAGTTAAATCAGCCGCCGTGGTATTGACCCTGGACATCGCGAAAGGCGTGGTTGCGGTGATCATGGCACGGACCGTAATCAACACTGACGGCGCAGAAGTAGCTGCCGCGCTGATCGTCTTGGTGGGCCACAACTGGCCAGTATTCCTGCAGTTCAAGGGAGGCCGGGGTATCCTGACGGCGTTGGGAGGACTGGCACTGATGGTCCCGGTAGCCGCGATTATCGCGACCGCCACATTTTTGACCATCACTGCGCTCAGCCGGTACATCTCCCTGGGCTCGGTGGTCGGAGTGATGATCGGCGCGTTGGCCGTTTTGGCCCTAGCCCTAGCCGGGGTAAACTCCAACACCTACATGGTCTACGGGTTCATTGCCAGCGCCATGATCGTCTGGCAACACCGGGACAACATCCAGCGGATCCGCGACGGCAGTGAACGCCGGTTGGGCCACCCCGCCACCAAAGTGAAGTAATCCCCTCACTCCGCGCCTCGACTCGCCATATCTTTCCCAATAAACTAGACACATCCGGTCCTTAGACCGGCCAGCGATTTTTTGGTGGGTTCTTTTTGAGCGATCAAGCGACCATCATCGGCGCCACCACCTGGGGTACAACTTTGGGCATCCTGCTGGCCCAGAACGAGGTCCCCGTCAACCTGCTGGTCCGCACCGAGGCCGAAGCCCAGACCTTGTCCTCCCAAGGGCGCAATGCCCGGTTTCTGCCCGGCTCCTTTTTCCCTGAAGGCCTATCTGTGACCAGCGAACCCGAGTCGGCCCTGCAACAAAGCGACTTGGTGATAATCGCAGTCCCATCAGACCGGTTGAGAGAGAACGTACAGCGGATAAAAGCCCATCTCCAGCCGAGGATGATTGTTCTGAGCGCCACCAAGGGCCTGGAATTGCCCAGCGCCCGGCGAATGAGCCAGGTGCTGGAAGATGAACTACCTGACGACCTCCATCCCGGCATCTGCGTGCTGTCGGGGCCAAACCTGGCCAAAGAGATCGTGGAGGGGAAACTGGCGTCCACTGTAATCGCCGGACGAAACCCCGAGGCCACCCAGAAGGCGCAGAACATGCTCATGTCGACCAACTTCCGGGTCTACACCAGCGCCGACGTCCTGGGCGTTGAACTGGCCGGGGCGCTCAAGAATATCGTGGCCCTTGGCGCGGGCATCGGCGACGGCATGGACGCCGGAGAGAACGCCAAGGCAGCCTTCATCACCCGGGGGCTGGCCGAGATGACCCGCCTGGGCATCGCCGCCGGCGCGGACCCATTGACCTTCGCTGGACTGGCAGGGCTAGGGGACGTGGTTGCCACCTGCTCTAGCGGTCTCAGCCGCAACCGGTACGTGGGAGAACAGCTCGCGAAGGGGCACAGTTGGGCCGAGATAAGCGAGTCCATGGACAACGTGGCCGAAGGCGTAAACGCCACTCTGGCGGCCTTGGTCTTGGCCAAAGAACTGGGGGTGGAGATGCCCATCGCCGAAATGGCGTCTAGGGTGCTATTCGACGGCCTGTCGCCCCAAAAAGCCATGGCCGAACTGATGTCCCGGCCCGCCCGCTCCGAATGGTAGGCCCTTATCTGATCTGGCCCGGACCCAACTCCGGTCTTATCTCCAGCAACCATGCCGCAGCCACCCTCCGGTGACAGGGCTCCCCTCCAGGCTCGAAACACAGCAGCGTGAAGTCTTCTTCCGGCCTCAGGGCTCTCACCCAGTCCTGAAAATCCGCTTCCCAGTTGTAGTTGGTCTGAAGCTCTTCCCGGTACCGCTCGGTTAGGCCGGCGAAGTCCAAGGCCCCATCCCGGTAGGCGGTCAGCAACGGGCGAGAGGGATACATGAACGGCTGCACCTCCCAGCGGGTCGTCTGGCCACGGGGATGGGCCCTGGAGATGCGGTACGGTTTACCCTCCCAATGCTCTTGGTGGTAGAAACTGGCGGTGTAGAGCATGCCTAGTCCTGCTGCTCAAACATCTTGGAATCGGCCGGCCGGGGACGCCAGATCGACTGACGCAACACGAACAGCGTCGCTCCCAAAACGATCACGCTGATATAGGTTATTGCCCGGTCGATCAGGACCAGGGCGGCGGCCGCGGTGGGGGTCAGACTGGAAAGACGCACCGCCAGCCCACCGACTCCCGACTCCACGGCCCCAACCCCGCCCGGTGTCGGAATAAGGGTTAGCAGCGAGTTGGCCAGGGTCAGGAACACGACCAGAGCGAAGCTGATATCGAAGCCCAGCGCCTCCACAACCAGATACATCCTGGCGATCTCCGCCGCCCAGCCCAGCAATCCCCACGTCGTAGCCTGCGGCACTCGCTGGAAACTGCCCATCGTTCCCTGATGGAAACGATCGTAGCGGAGAGCCAACCAGGGTGGCATCCGGCGAAGTAGCAGTCCTTTGGCCCGGATCATCGCCACCAATATGACGGAGAGTCCCACGACCAACGAAACGGCCAAGCCCAGCACGATCCAGGTGATGCTGTTGCCCCGGTCCAAAAGGAACGGCACAGCAGTCATCATCAGCAACGCCACCAACACCATGTCCAAGGCCCGCTCGGCCAAGATGGTTCCAACGGTCCTGGAGAATGAACCTTTTTGTTCGTCACGGTAGAGGTAGGCCCGGTAGGCGTCTCCCAGTCTCAACCAGCCCACGGAGTTGGCAAACCAGCCCAGAAGCACCAATTGGCTACAGTAGAATAAGCCCGGGACCATCGTGCCCGGAGCAGAGGTGTTTTGCAGCAACAACCGCCAGCGCACACCGCGGAAGATGAACGTGGTGTAGTGCACGATTATCGCCAGGGCCAGAAGCCAGGGGTTGGAGTCCGTAACCCGGCCCCAGGTGGCGCTCAGGTCAACATCGAACCGGGTGATGATGAACACCAGAAAGAGGGCCGCCAGGACCAATGAAACGACGGCCGGCAAGGACAGTATCCGCCTTAGGATGGACGGTGGAGTGGACGCGGCTTCGGCCTGTGGGAGTTGGTTCTCGGCCATCAGCCTACTTAGCTGAACGACCGGAGCGGGAAGACCGGGAATAATGCATGGCTAGCGGAGCTGCTTGGGGAGACCGAACATGATGTCCTCTTCGACTCCGGACACCATGGTCACCTTATCGGGGGACAGTTTTTTGATCACGCTCTCAACCAGCACCTCAGGGGTCGAGGCGCCCGAGGTGATGCCCACCTTTTTCTTGTCTTTCAACCATGCGGGGTCTATCTCTTCCGGCCCGTTGATCAGATAGGCCGGCACGCCTAGAGATTCGGCCACTTCCCGGAGCCGGTTGCAGTTGGAGCTATTCTGAGCGCCGATGACCAAGACCAGGTCAACGGTGTCGGCCATCTGGTTGACGGCGTCCTGCCGGTTGGTGGTGGCGTAACAGATGTCGTTACGGACAACGGCACCCGGAAACTTGTCTCTAATGGCGTCGATGGCCTGGGCCGTGTCGCCAACAGACAAGGTGGTCTGAGTAAGCACCGCCACTCCCTGTTCGACTTCCAAGTCGGCAAGCACCTGGTCGGAGGTGTCGTCGATCAGAGTCATCTCCACTTGGCCCATGGTGCCCCGGACTTCCTGATGGCCGCGGTGGCCAACCAACACTATTTTCTTGCCCTCACGGTGATATTTCTTGGCCTCATTGTGGACTTTGGTGACCAGCGGACAGACTGCGTCTATGACGCTGAGACTACGCGCCTTCGCCTTGACGAAATCTTGGGGCGGGGAGCCGTGGGCTGAGAACACCACCAGCGATCCTTCAGGTATCTCTTCGACATCTTCCACCGTTATTGCGCCCCGGCGTTCCAAGTCGTTGACCACATACGGGTTGTGCACGATCTGGTGCTTGACGTAGACCGGCGGCCCGTACTTCCTGAGGCAGATATCAACCACATCGATAGCTCGCACCACTCCGGCGCAAAATCCCCTGGGCGAACTGAGTAAGACCTCCAAGGCCTATCCTCCTATATCTGACCCGGCGAGGGTTAAGCCCACACCTGGCATAAAACACTAGAATACTCGGTAAGATGCGGATATCTATCCTAAGTACAATCCCGAGTCCAATCAATGATAGCGTATGCAACCGTCTTTTCATACGTTTTAACGCATCTCCGAAATCCATCGATTTCGGCTTTTCCAGTCTCAAACCCTATGCTATAATCCCCCTTGCCCCAAGTCCATCCTCGGTAGAACCATGCCCGATTACCAGCACATAATCCTAGAGAAAGACTCGGCTGAACACATTGCCAGGTTGACCATCAACAGACCCGAGCGCAGGAACGCTCTCAACGATGCCGCAACCGATGCGATGGGCCAAGCCATCGACGATGTGGCGGCGGACGACGATATCCGGGTACTGATCATCACCGGGGCCGGGCAGGCCTTCTGCGCCGGCGGCGACCTAAACGCCCTCCAAGGCGGCAGCGACCCAGGCCTGTGGGTCTCGGAAAACACTGACGACATCCGCCGCAGTTTCCAGGCGGCCCAGAGGGTGATGCTGGGCATTCAACGCATGGAAAAGCCGGTGATCGCCATGATCAACGGCACGGCCGTGGGGGCCGGGTTCGACATTGCCTGCGCCTGCGACATCCGCATCGCATCCCCCAAGGCCCGGTTCATGGTGGCCTATGTCCGCATCGGCCTATTCCCCGGTTTCGGCGGCACTTGGCTCCTCCCGCGGGTCCTGGGCAGCATGGGCAAGGCGGCAGAATTGCTGTTCACCGGCGACTTCATGGAGGCCGACGAAGGCTACCGCCTAGGCTTCTTGAACCGCGTGGTTGACGAGGATGAATTGGAGTCAACTACAATGGAAATGGCGCGAAAGATCGTCGCTGGGCCGCCCATCGCCATCAGACTTTCCAAACTCATGCTCTACAAAGGTCTTGAGTTTGACCTAGAAACGGCCTTGAAGATGGCCGCCGCTGCGGAGACAATCACCCTGACCTCCTACGACCACGGGGAGGGAACTCAGGCGATCCGGGAATCTCGAAAACCATTTTACGAGGGCCGCTGATGAACCCGGTACTTGACGAACTTAAGATCTTCACCGGCAACGGTCACCCGGCGTTGGCCAAGTCGGTCTGTGACTACCTGGAGATCCCCTTGGGCCAGGCCGAGGTTTTCAAGTTTGCCAACGACAACTCCTTCGCGCGGATAAAAGAGAACATCCGGCAGCGCGATGTCTTCATAGTCCAGCCCACTTGCTTCCCAGTCAACGACAACCTGATGGAACTGCTGATCATGATCGACGCCTGCAAACGGGCGTCGGCGGGCCGGATCACCGCCGTGGTCCCTTATTACGGCTACGGGCGCACCGACAAGAAAGACCAGCCCCGCGTCCCCATCACCGCCCGTCTAGTGGCCGACCTACTCACTGCCGCCGGGGCCGACCGCCTGTTGACCATCGACCTGCACGCCGGGCAGATCCAGGGGTTCTTCAACATCCCCGTGGATGAACTGACCACACTGCCGCTCCTGGGCGAATATTTCCAGGCCAAAGAGATTCAGGACCTGGTTGTGGTAGCTGTGGACATCGGCATCAGCAAGAAGGCCCGCGATATCGCCGAGCGCCTTGGCGCCCCCTTGGCCATCATCGAAAAACGGCGGATCAGCAACAACGACACCAGCGAGACCATGAACGTCATCGGTGAGGTTGCAGGCAAGACCGCCCTGGTCTTCGATGACGAGATAGTCACCGGCGGCTCCATCGTTAATGCCGCCAAAGCGTTGTCGGAAGAGGGCGTGAAAGATGTGTTCTGCTGCGTGACCCACCCGGTACTGTCCCAAGACGGGGCTAAAGTCATGGCCAAGAGTAAATTTTCCGAGGTGGTGGTGACCGACACCATCCCCATGTCTCCCGAAAAACGGAACGGCAAATTTACCGTCCTATCCGTGGCTCCGTTGCTGGGCGAGGCCATCTACCGCATCCACAAGGGCCAGTCCGTCGGCGACCTATTCAAATAACGGCCTCCCGCACTCCGTTCTTCGCCGAGGCCAGTCTCCTTCCCATTCGATTCGCGGTATAATTTGCCGTCTGGCTCAGCCAGCCAGGCTCGTTATGTAATCGCCAGTGTATTTAGGAGGCCTATTTCCTCATGTATGACTTGATCGTGAAGAGCGGCATTGTAGTGGACCCGTCCCAGAACCTCCACGGCATCAGCGACGTTGCCATCGAGGACGGCAAGATCGCCAAGATCGCCGCAGACATCCCTGCCGAAGAAGCCAAGCGGGTCGTTGAAGTCAAAGGTAAGGTCGTCACCCCCGGACTGATCGACCTACACACCCACGTTTACTCCGGCGTCAACGCCAACGGGGTGGACCCCGACATCGGCGGCGTTCGAGCTGGCATCACCACTATGGTGGACGCCGGAAGCGCCGGCTGCGATAACTTTGGCGGATTCCCGGCCCACATCCTGCCCAACGCCTCCACCGAGATCATTTGCTTCCTGCACATCTGCCGCACCGGGCTGAACACGACACCAGATATTTTCAGTCTGGAAAGCATCGACCTAGACAAGACCATCGAGGTTATCAAGGACAACGATGGGGTTATCTCAGGCGTGAAGGCCCGGATGGTCTCTCCCGCTCTGGAGATCATGGGTATGGAGATGCCCCGGTTGGCCAAGCGGGCTGCCATGGAGGCCGGGGTGCCCCTGATGGTGCACATCGGCGACACAATGAAGCGTTACAACGCCAATGTGATCCGTGAACTGCTGCCCATCCTGGACAAAGGCGATATCGTAACCCACTACTTCACCGCCAATCCCGGCGGCGTCTTGGACAGCAACAGCAAACTGGTGCCCGAGGCCAAAGAGGCCCATGACCGAGGCGTGTGGCTGGACACGGCCCACGGCCAGATGAATTTCAGCTTCGATGTGGGGCAAAAGATCCTGGACCAAGGCGTTGTTCCCCATTGCATCAGCACCGACCTGACAGTGCCAGGGCGACGAAACACGGTGCACAGCATGACCGAGATGATGACCCGGTTCCTGGCCATGGGCTTCACCTTCGACCAGGTCGTGACCATGTCCACTGAGAACCCGGCCAAGGCCGCAGGCGTGGCTGACCGTCTCGGCACTCTGGCCGTTGGCAAGCAGGCCGACTTATCGGTACTGGAGATCAAAGACGGCGACTGGGTGCTATACGACATCCTGCGCGAAGGCATGAAGAGCGACAAGGCCGTCATCCCCGTAATGGCCATCAAGAAAGGCAAGGTCTTCGAAGCTGGTTGGGGCCCCCGCCCCTGGGGCTGGGAGCCGGACTCGGCGTAGGTTTTTTCAGACTAAGCGAACATGGTTTGCGCAACGTAGGGGCACGGCAATGCCGTGCCCCTACGTCGTCGGTTCAGACCCCGTTAGACCTGACATAGCAGGTTAAAGACCCGCGCCTACGATTTTGTTTCCGGTCCGGTGTTGGCTTCTGCCTCAGGCCTGGCTACCGGCTTCTTTTTTCGCCTGCGGAGTAGCCGGGTCAACTTCCTGATCTGGCCAGACAGGCTGAACCGGCGCTTTACGTTGTCGGCGATCATGGGCGCGACTTTCTGGTTGCCGGCCACCAGTGGGGCCATCCAGCCACGCAGTTCTTTCATGGTTGGCGTTTCCTCTTCCCAACTAGGAATCAGACACTCCATGGGGTGCCAGCGCTTCTCGCCGCGAAAGCGGGTCATCACCGTGCCGCCCGCCTCTACTACCGCCAATGCCCCGCCGGCCATGTCCCAGAGTCTGGGAGCGCCGAACATGGCGTATTGCAGCACGCCCCGGGCCGTCATGGCTAGTTCGTAGGCGATGCTGCCGGTGGTACGCACTTCTCCGGCCTTGCCGGCCAGTTTTCCTGTGAAGCCCTGGCCCACGCCAAAATAGCCAGGAACACCGATCAGGCGACTGGGCACCGGCTCGTCTGACTCGTAAACTTTAACTGGCTCATCATCGGCGAAGCAGCCACCGCCCTTGCGGCAGTGGAGCACGAACCCGCCGTCATTGTTCGGCCAGGGCACGTACAGCGCGGCGGCCATGGGCCAACCCCGGTACAGCACGCCGATAGACGACCCAAACACGGGCAGTCCGTTCATGAAGTTGGTGGTGCCGTCCAGCGGGTCCAGCACCCAGAGGATATCCTTGGCCAGTTCCTCGGACTCCTTCTCTTCCTTGGTGCCCTCTTCCCCAAGGATGCCGTGGTCGGGGAAGCGTTTGAGAATCTCGGCGGACAAGTATTCCTGGGCTTCCTCGTCGGCGGCGGTCACCGGGTCGCGTTCGTTTTCGTCTTTGAACTCGACGGCTATCTGCTTGCCGAAATGCCCGGCCAAGATGTGGCCCGCGCCGCGGGCGATCTCCACGGCGTGCTGTTCGATCTCCTGGGCTAAGGCATCATCCCAAAGCTGCAAAACGCCACCATTCACGCTCGAATTCCTCTGCTACGAGGCGTCTGGAGTATAGCATGGGCCAGCATCGGCCCCGCGCCTGATATAATCCTCGTTGCTGCCCGGCATCGGGCGGACTCCGGACGAATGAACAGCCCCGATATATCCAGGGCTATGAGGACGAGATATGGACTTGGGACTGAAGGACAAGGTTGCCATCGTCGGCGGCGCCAGCAAGGGACTGGGCCGGGCATCCGCTCAGGTGCTGGCAGAAGAGGGCGCCAAGGTGACCATCTGCAGCCGGACCAGCGCCGACTTGGAGCAGGCGGCTGATGAGATCCGCAAGTCCACCGGCGCCGAGGTCATGACCTACGCCGCCGACCTGGACAAATTGGAGTCTATCATCGGCCTGATCGACGCCACTGTGAAACAGTTTGGCGGGCTGGACATCCTGGTCAACAACTCAGGCGGACCGCCCCTGGCCCGCTCCCTGGACGCCACCGAGGAGCAGTGGGAGACCGCTGTCCACCGATCGCTGATCTTCTTTGGCCGCATGTGCCGGGAGAGCATTCCCCACCTGCGGGAGCGGGGAGGCGGACGCATCATCAACATCCTGGCCAGCACGGTCTACAATCCCATCCCCAACCTGGCACTTTCGGGCGCCACCCGCATGGGGGTCGTCGCCTATTCCAAGAGCCTGGCCGACGAGGTGGGACGGGACGGCATTCTGGTCAACAACGTTTGTCCCGGGTCCATCCTCAGCGAACGCATGCTCTCCAACGTCACCTCCCGCGCCAAGGAACTGGGCATCAGCGTGGAGGACGCCATGGCCAACCGGGCTAAGGACACTGCCGTGGGCCGCGTGGGCGAACCGATGGAACTGGCCAACCTGGTGGCCTTCCTGGCTTCGGACAAGTCCACCTACATCACCGGCACCACCATCCTGGTCGACGGCGGGCTAGTCCGCTCTGTGATGTAAGCCGGTCCTTAACCGCCTGAGCACTCAGATTCCAGATCAGGAGACGACCTTGGCAAAAGGAACGCTGTCGCTTTGGAACTCGTCAGATGCCTATGACCGGTGCATGGGTCGTTGGAGCCGGAAGGTTGCGCCGTTATTTCTGGACTGGCTTGATGCCCCAACCGAAAAAACTTGGATCGACATCGAATGTGGGTCAGGCGGCCTGACCCATCAGATCGAGGTAAAGTTCTCACCGTCCCAACTCATGTGCATAGACCCTTCAGATGGCTTCGTAGAGTCAGCAAAGGAGTAGGTACCGAGCGGCGATTTCCGCATCGGAAGTGCTGTAGAGTTCGATCTCCCTGACCGGTCACTAGACCTTGCGGTCTCCGAACTGGGATTGAATTTCGTACTTGACAGCGGGAAAGTGATCTCCAAAATGGCTCGGATCGTGCTTCCTGGTGAAACCGTGGCGTCATACGTTTGGGACTACGCCGGGCAGATGCAGATCATGCGCTATTTCTTCGACTCTGCTCTAAAGATAGACGAAGGCGCATCGGCGTTCGATGACGGAGTCAACGCGTCCATCTACCAGCCACAGCCCCTGACCGATGCATACAACGCAGCGGGTCTGGTCGATG
>CEQE01018827.1_pt1 | contig 63933 bp, 58 predicted proteins | sample 356201 | NCBI WGS metagenome assembly CEQE01 (sample SAMEA2619970, study PRJEB7988) | marine metagenome | biome: marine biome (ENVO:00000447); feature: mesopelagic zone (ENVO:00000213) & marine oxygen minimum zone (ENVO:01000065); material: "saline water (ENVO:00002010), including plankton...
ATCTGGGAGCGGATGTACAAGATCCCGATTTTCACACTGGACGTACCCGGCAGTCGCGAGGGTGGGGTGCACACTGGCCCGGGTGATCGGTCGTTCGAGAACGACCGCAGTTATGTTGAGGCCCAGGTGCGCGAACTGATTACCCTGTGCGAGGAGGTAACCGGCCGCAAGTTCGATATAGACAAGTTGCGCGAGGTGCTGGGATATGCCAACGACGTGGCCAGCAGTTGGCAGCGAGTTCTGGAACTGAATGCCAGTCTACCTTCGGTGTTCAATGCCGTCACTGAGGGGACTGTCTACCTGGGTGTTGCCAACGGCTTTCGCGGTACCGAGCAGGGCAGTCAATACTTCAAGGAACTGGTCGAGGAGATGGAATACAAATCGGCGAACGGCATCGGTACTCTGACGGACGAAAAATACCGACTGATCTTTGTCGGTGTACCCTGCTACCCGATTTTCCGGCGCTTTAACGAGATGTTCTCAGACTGGGGCGGCACCTTTGTCAATTCGACCTATCTGTGGTTTGCCTCCGGCGGCACCAACCGAGGCTTCCAGTACGACTTGCAACGCCCGGTCGAGAGCCTGGCCGAGGGTGTGTTGCTCAGCGTCCGTGATGCCATGGACAGTATGTTCCATCAGAGCTACATGGTTGAGGACATGATCGATGACATGCAAGTGGACGGCGTGGTTTATCACCCGATCAAGAGTTGTCGCACGGTCTCTACTGGCCTGGCCGACAGCCGGCGCTACCTGATGGACAAGCGTGATGTCCCGTCGCTGTTTCTGGAATCGGACATGATGGACAAACGTGTTGTTTCTGAAGCCCAGATGAAGAACCGGATAGACGCATTCTTCGAGGGGCTTGCATCGCGTCGCAGCCAACAGGCCGCGGCCTGAACGAGTAGAGGAATCGAGACATGGCGTATGCAGCAGGTGTAGATGTGGGGTCGACCCAGAGTAAAGCCGCGATCGTTGATGAGGAAGGCAATCTGGTTGCGACCGCTCTTGATGAAACCGGGGCGAATGTAGTGCAGGCAGCCGAGAAGGTCTATGAACAGGCTCTGCGCAGCGTAAACCTGCGCGAAGAAGAGATCGACTACATCATCGGCACCGGCTACGGACGTTACAAGGTCACCTTTGGTAATGCCCAAGTTACCGAGATTAGCTGTCATGGACGGGGTGCGGTAAAGATGTTTCCCGACACCCGTACGGTAATCGATATGGGCGGCCAGGATACCAAAGCGATCAGTGTCAGTCCCTCCGGTGAAATCAATGATTTCTGTATGAATGACAAGTGCGCTGCCGGGACTGGCCGCTTTCTCGGGGCGGCTGCGATGGCGCTGGATCTGCCTCTGGACGACCTTGGCGTCACGGCCCTGAAGTCGGATAAGCCCGTGCGTATCAGTACCACCTGTACCGTTTTTGCCGAGTCAGAGGTTCTCTCGTGGCTGGGTAAAGGAAAAAAACTGCCCGACATCCTCTGGGGAGTGCATCAGTCGATCGCCACCCGAACCATCGGTCTGGTGCGTCGGGTAGGACTGGAAGAAAAAATTACATTCACTGGGGGGGTGACCCGTAACGTGGCTATGGTAAAGGCATTGGAGGATCGCCTCGGCACCCGCTTGAATGTCAGTGAACAGGCTCACTACATCGGCGCGCTCGGCGCAGCACTTTTTGCCCTGGACCATATTCTTGAGAGCCGCAAACCCGCGGCCAGTGCAGAGGTGGCGTAATGGACTGTACAGTCGGCATAGACGTAGGCTCTACCTACACCAAGTGTGTCATCCTTTCGGCTGACGGCAAGATCGTTAGCCGCAAGTTGGCACAGACCGGGTTCAAACTGGGAGAAGTCTCGGAACGATTATTGAACGAGACTCTGACGGACAGCGGGCTGAAGCGCAGCGACGTTGGCTATGTGATCGCTACCGGCTTTGGCCGTCACCAGGTCGAAGACAAGGATGCGGCGGTGACTGATCTGACTGCTGCCGCACGCGGTACTGCGTTCTTTTTTCCTGATACCCGAACCGTGCTCGATATTGGCGGCCAGACCATGAAAGCGAGCCGGATCGACGAGAACTGCAAGGTCGATTCGTTTCGACTCAACGACAAGTGTGCCGCTGGAACGGGAGCCTTTCTGGAGAAGACGGCCCATTACATGGGGTTTAAGACAGAAGATATCGGACCGCTGCTGACTACCTCGCGCGAGTCTGTTGCCATTTCCGGGGTATGTGCGGTGTTTGCTGAGTCTGAAGTGATTAATCACCTGTCCCAGGGTATTGCCCCGGCGGACATCATGCAGGGTGCAATCTCATCGCTGATCAAGCGGTCGGTCCAACTGATGAAACGGGTCCGTGCTGAGCCCGGGTATACCCTGGTTGGGGGCCTGTTACGGTTTCGCACGATGGTCGATGAGGTGCAGGACAAGCTGGGCCAGAAAGTCAATGTTCCTGAGGGGGATCTGGTTCAGTTTGCGGCCGCGTTGGGTGCTGCCGTGCTGGGACACCGGCGGATGCAGCAGTTAGGTATGGGCACCGGCCTGACGGTGGCGGGTGCCGCTGTTGCCTGAGCGGCCATTTCCCGGCGGTTGCCGCAATCCCACGAGGGTGGATACTGATGATGCAACTGATTCGAGTGCGGTTATGGCCGATCCAGTGCTTACGGCAAATGGCTGGGTAAAGCGCTATCTGGCAGATTCCTCCCGGGCCCGCGAAGCACGTGAACTGTACGCAGCGATGGGTTACGAAGTATACGAACAGCAACTCGATCCTGCCGACTTTCCCTCAAGTTGCGGTGATTGTCCCTCTGTGGTCTGCAAGGGCTACGTTATGATCTATACCCGCCGGCGTTCAGTATAAGGGGCAGCCAGGCCGGTGCACAGGTCATTCGTCCCAACAATAAAAGCCTTTTCCTGATTTCTTTCCCAGCAGGCCATCACGAGCCATATCCTGCAGGAGTTTGGGAGGCGCAAACTGCGATGCACCCAGCGCCTGGTGCAGGTACCGTGCTATCGCCAGTCTGACATCAAGGCCGGCCATATCGGTCAAACGCAATAGGCCGACCGGGTGCCGATAGCCATGCACCATGGCGGCATCAATATCCGCAGCACAGGCCAGCTCCGAGCACAGCAATGTCGATGGTCCTGCTCATGTTTGTGTTTTTTCGCCCCTTCTTTTCTCCAGAAAAGCAGTCATCTGCTGCGTTTTGTCGGGGTGTTCAAAAAGCACCGCCTGACTTTCCGCCTCTTGGTCCATGGTGGTTTGACTATCCAGCAGCATACCCTGGTGGCTGAGTATTTTTGCGTGACTGACCTGATCCCTCGACCTGCGGGATAGGGTGGACGCTATAATTCACGCCACCCGCGGGGACACGTGTTGAGCATTTTTGGAGTGTGTGGATGAAAAAATCCGTCCTGGCCGCGCTCGTGCTCATGCTCGCTGTCGGCATCTGGATTGGTTCGGGTTTTCTGTCGGAGCCAGGCCCAGCGCAATCCGAACAAAGCACGCCTGCTGCGTCTGGCGGGTCAGTGCAGCCGCCGTCTGTGCAGGTAGCGACCTTAAAAGCCGGTTCCGTTGCCCAGGTGCTGCATCTGATGGGTGTGACCGCACCCAAACGGCAGGTTCACGTGCCTGCCCAGACCAAAGGCACAATCGTCGCTCTCACCGCAGCAACCGGTGCTTTAGTCGATGAGGGGCAGCTGCTGGCGCGTATTGATATCGGTGATCGCAAAGCGCGGCTGCGCGGGGCCGAGGCACTGCTGGCGCAGCGCCAGGCCGAGTACCAGGCTGCAGCCCAGTTGTCGAAGAAAAATCTCCAGTCGGCAACGGAACTGACCCGCACCCAGACGCTGCTGGACTCGGCCAAGGCGTCGCTGGAGGCGATCCGCCTCGATATCCGCAGAACCCAGGTGCTGGCACCGTTCGCGGGAGTGGTAGAGCAGCGCTTTGTCCAGGTCGGCGATTACCTGGATATCGGCCATAGTGCCTTCCGCTTGTTGGATCTGTCGAAACTGAAAGTCCAGGGTCAGATTTCCGAGCGCGACGTCTCCCGGGTGCGCCTCGGGATGCCCGCAGAGTTGACCTTCGTTGACGGACAGCATCTCCAGGGAGAAGTGACGTTTATCTCACGTGCGAGCGACAGCGCGACCCGCACCTTTCTTATCGAAGTTACCGCGGATAATCCGGACTTGTCGATCTCCGCGGGAATGACGGCGAAGATCAGGCTCAATCTCGGTGACCGGCGGGGGCATCGCCTCAGCCCGGCAGTACTGACCCTGGACGACGAAGGACGGGTAGGCGTCAAGATTATTGATGGAAGCGCCACAGTCCGCTTTGTTCCGGTGGAACTGATTGCCGATAGTCCCGAAGGGATGTGGCTGGGCGGTCTGCCCGAGATTGTCGAGCTGATTACGGTGGGTCACGAGTTCGTGTCAACGGGACAGCGGGTAACCGTGAGCCGCGGTGTGCAATAGCGCACGCTGACGACGATGTCGATCATCGGCGCCGCTTTTGGCTACTCCCGAACGGTACTGGCCGTTCTGTTCTTTATCCTGATCGCCGGGTCGATCGCTTATCAGGATATCCCCAAGGAGTCCGAGCCGGACATTGATATTCCGATCATTTATGTGACGATGAGTCACGATGGTATCTCGCCCGAAGATGCCGAGCGCCTGCTGATTCGACCCATGGAGCAGGAGCTCAAGTCGATTGAAGGCATCAAGGAAATGCGCTCAACGGGTTATGAAGGCGGCGCCAACGTGTTGCTTGAGTTTGATGCGGGCTTTGATTCCGACGCTGCGCTGACGGATGTCCGTGAGGGCGTCGATCTTGCCAAGGGGAATCTGCCGATGGCGACGGATGACCCTGAAGTCCACGAGGTCAACTTCAGCCTGTTTCCGGTTGTGGTGGTCATTCTGTCCGGCGATGCACCCGATCGTGCACTGTATCGGCTCGCGCGGAATCTGAAAGACGATATCGAGGGAATCGCGCAAGTACTCGAGGTCAATATTGCCGGGAATCGGGATGAAGTGGTGGAAGTCATTGTTGACCCCCTGAGACTCGAAAGCTACGGGCTGGATCCGGCCCTGGCGGCAGCCACAGTGAAGAGTTCGAACATGCTGGTTGCAGCCGGGGTTCAGGATACCGGCAAAGGCCGATTTTCGATCAAGGTGCCGGGATTATTCGAGAGCATCCGGGATATCGCTGACCTGCCGGTTCTGGTGGACGGCGATGCCGTGGTCAGGGTGAGTGATATCGCCGACGTGCGAAGAACCTTCCGCGATCCGACGAGCTTTGCCCGAGTCAACGGAAAAACGGCCGTCGCGCTTGAGGTCTCCAAGCGCTCCGGAGAGAACGTGATTGAGACCATCGAGCAGGTCCGCGCAGTCGTTGAAGAAAAGCAAGGACAGTGGCCCCAGACCTTGCGTGAGACGGTTGAGGTCAGTTACTCGCAGGATGACTCGGACCAGATCCGGACCATGCTGAATGAACTGCAGAACAGCGTCATCAGTGCAGTGATTCTGGTGATGGTAGTGGTGATTTCAGCCTTGGGGGTGCGCAGCGGACTTCTGGTCGGGATTGCGATTCCCGGATCGTTCCTGGCCGCATTACTGACCCTCTTCCTGCTGGGTGTGTCGCTCAATATCGTGGTGCTGTTCAGCCTGATTCTCGCCGTGGGCATGCTGGTGGACGGGGCCATCGTGGTAACCGAATTTGCGGACCGCAAACTCAGCGAAGGACTGCCCCGGCGCCGTGCCTATCTGCAGGCGTCCGGGAGGATGGCGGCACCGATTATCGCGTCAACGGCGACGACCCTGGCTGCATTTCTACCGCTGGTGTTCTGGCCGGGTGTGGTCGGAGAGTTCATGAAGTATCTCCCGATGACGGTGTTGATTACGCTCATCGCCTCATTGCTGATGGCACTGATCTTCGTTCCCACGATTGGCGGACTGATCGGCAAGAAAGCCGTGATCAGCGAGCGCGCGCTGCAGGCATTGCTCGCAGGAGAGAAGGGCGACCTCAATAGCGTTGATGGCTTTACCGGCCGTTACCTGTCATTGCTGACAGGTGCGGTGAAGCGGCCGGGCTGGGTCCTGATGTCTGCAGTCGGATCGCTGATCGGCGTGTTCTTTCTTTATGGCGTTATCGGCGCAGGTGTGGAGTTCTTTCCCGACGTAGAGCCGGATAACGCCCAGATTCAGGTACGGGCCCGGGGCAACCTTTCTATCTCGGAGCAGGACGAGATGATGCGCGCCGTTGAGCGGCGGGTGCTGGACGTGGCCGGCATACGAACCTTCTATACCCACGTGGGGTCCGACAAAAATAATGAAGAAGCCGAGGATATTGTCGGATCCGTCTCACTTGAATTCGCCGACTGGCACCTGCGGCCGCGGGTCAGTGAGATCTTTGACACCCTTGATCGAAGGTTGCAGGACCTTTCCGGTGTCATCATTGATCTTCGCAAAGAAGAGGGTGGTCCCCCGGTCGGAAAGCCTTTGCAGCTGCAGCTCTCCTCTGTTTATCCGGAACTGCTGGAAGCTTCTGCGGCAAAAGCGAGAGCCCAATTTGATGCGATGAGCGGTTTGAACAGCATCGAGGATTCCCGCCCATTGCCGGGGATTGACTGGACGCTCGCGGTGGACCGTGCGCAGGCTGCGAAATACGGGATCGATATCGGCGGGATCGGCAACACCATTCAGATGACCACCGGGGGGTACAAGATCGGAGAGTATCGTCCGGATGACAGTGAGGACGAGATCGATATCCGGGTTCGCTTTCCAACGATGGATCGCACAGTGACCGGTCTCAATGCCGTACGGATAAACACCACATCAGGGGCGGTTCCGGTGTCGAACTTCGTCAAGCGCGAAGCCCGCCAGAAAACCGGCCTGCTGAAGCGGGTGGATGGCCTTCGTGTCATTACCGTGAAGGCGGATGTCGACGAGGGGGTCTTGGCAGATGACAAGTTGCGCGAGTTACAGGACTGGCTCGGCCAGAACCCCCTCGACTCCCGTATTCAGGTCGACTTCAAAGGTGAGGACGAGGAACAGGCAAAAGCAAAGGCCTTTCTGGGCAAGGCCTTTCTCGTGGCACTGTTTCTGATGGCGCTGATACTGGTAACGCAGTTCAACAGCTTCTATCAGGCGTCGCTGATACTGTTTGCGGTTGTCATGTCCACCGTGGGTGTGTTGATTGGCCTGCTCGTGACCCAGTCGCCTTTTGGCATCGTCATGAACGGGATCGGGGTGATCGCGCTGGCCGGGATTGTGGTTAACAACAATATCGTGCTCATCGATACCTATGCGCGGCTTCGGCAGACTATCAGTGATCCCGTCGAGGCTGTTCTGCGTACCGGGGTACAGCGTTTGCGGCCGGTCCTGCTGACGACTGCCACTACGGTGCTGGGACTGATGCCCATGGTGTTTGGTGTCAACATTGATTTTGTCACCCGGGAGGTCACACAAGGTGCGCCGTCTACCCAATGGTGGATGCAGTTGTCGACATCGATTGTCTTTGGGCTCAGTTTTGCAACCGTTCTCACGCTGGTGGTAACGCCGAGCGCGCTGGTTCTGCAGGCAAAGGTTTCAGCGTGGTGGGCCGGAAAGCGTCAAAGACAGACGGCGCCCGCGTGATCCGGCGGACCGGATAGCGCGGATTTAACCAGACCTGGACCGGGCCCAGGAGTCCCGCAAGCCGACGGTGCGGTTGAAGACGGCCATCGAGTTGGTACTGTCCCGGTCTACACAGAAATAACCCAGCCGTTCAAACTGAAAGACGGTGCCGGGCTTTGCCTGCGCAAGGCCGGGTTCAACCTGAATGTCATCAAGCGTGGTGAGTGAGGTCGCGTTCAGGACGCTGTCCAGATCACCGTCAGATGAGAACCCGGGTTCAGGATCGGAGAACAGGGGCTGATACAGTCTTGCCTCGGCCCTCACGCTATGCCGGGCCGATACCCAGTGAATGGTGCCTTTGACCTTACGGCCGTCAGGCGCATTGCCGCCACGGCTTTGGGGATCATAGGTGCAGCGTATCTCGACAATGTTTCCTGATGCATCACGAACCACTTCTCTACAGGTGACGAGATAGGCATAACGGAGTCTCACCTCACGCCCGGGTGCGAGCCGGAAGAACTTTTTCGGCGGGTCTTCGAGAAAGTCATCGTGCTCGATGTAGAGTTCCCGGCAAAAAGACAGTTGCCGGGTGCCCTGCGACTCATCTCCCGGGTGGTTAAGTGCGGCGAGGTCTTCTTCCTGATCCTCAGGATAATTCTCGATCACCAGCTTCAGCGGCCGGATAACCGCAAAGGCCCTCGGCGTACGCGGGTCAAGCGCTTCCCGGACACAGTTCTCAAGAACACTGAGTTCAACATTCTGATGGTTGCGGGTGACGCCGATACGGGTGCAGAAGTCCACCAGCGCCTCCGGCGGATAACCCCTGCGCCGCATACCGGACAGCGTCGGCATGCGCGGATCATCCCAGCCACTGACCACTTTTTGCTCAACCAGGATTGTGAGTAGCCGCTTGCTGACCACCGTGTATTCCAGGGACAGTCGGGAAAACTCTGTCTGATAAGGGCGGCTCGGCGTCGTCACATGCTCAAGCACCCAGTCATACAAAGCCCGGTTGTCCTCAAACTCGAGCGTGCACAGCGAATGCGTGACGCCTTCGATGGCATCGGACAAGGGATGGGTGAAATCATACATCGGGTAGATGCACCAGTGATCGCCGGTGTTGTGATGAGTCTGATAGCGGATTCGGTAAAGCGTGGGGTCCCGAAGATGCAGATTGGGTGATGCCATATCGATGCGTGCACGAAGGACCCGACTGCCTTCGGCAAACGCCCCGGCGCGCATCTTTTTAAACAGCGCAAGATTTTCTTCTCGACTTCGATCGCGAAAGGGACTGTTGACTCCCGGTTCGGTTAGCGTTCCCCGGGTACTGCGGATCTCATCAGGGCTCAAGTCGCACACATAGGCGTTGCCTGAGTCAATCAGTTCAATGGCAAATTCGTACAGTTGCTCAAAATAGTCTGAGGCGTGATGTAATCGTCCCTCCCAGTCAAAGCCCAGCCAGCGGACATCGGACTTGATGGCTTCAACGAATTCGGGACTCTCGCGATCAGGATTGGTGTCATCAAATCGCAGCGCACAGTGACCATCGAAGTCGCGTGCCAGCCCGAAGTTCAGGCAGATTGATTTTGCGTGCCCGATATGAAGGTAGCCGTTGGGTTCCGGGGGAAACCGGGTGGTGATTCCCTGCCGATAGCGGCCTGCTTCGATGTCGGCAGCCACTAACTGGCGGATAAAGTTAGTTGGCGGGTGCTGGTCGGACATGGTCTGGCAGGGGGCCGGACGGCAAGGGCACCGTTATGGTAAACCGTGATCCGGCTGAGGGTAACAGATTGCTGCGCTCCGGGTTAGGTCGCTGGAAATATCAGCGGGAGATCAGGCGCCGTCACTGCGGCGCCTGCCCATCCCCAGTGCCCGACGGTCCTACCAGTTGGTCGGGGTTGAAAGCGTAGACGGTTGACTGCTGAAGTAGGCGGCAAGATCCTGAATGTCGCTATCGCTCAGGGCCGAGGCGAAGCCTTTCATGATCGCATTGTTGCGGGCCCCGGATTTATATCCGGTGAGTGCGTGGGCGAGAAAATCCGGATATTGGCCTGCGAGAATCGGATACTGGGGAGTGATTGGTTTGCCACCGCCCGCACCGTGGCAGGTAGCACAGGCCTGGGCCTTTGCTTCGCCTGCCTTGGCGTCACCGTCGCCGCGTTCACTCGCGGCAGTGGCCTCGAGGCCGCTCAGGTATGCGGCGATATTCGTGATCTCCGTGCCGCTCAACGCCCCCGCCTGGGCCTTCATGGTGGGATGGACCCGCTCAGCGTTCTGGTACGCCTTCAGAGCCAGCATGAGGTACTCCGCCTGCTGCCCTCCGAGTTTGGGAATGCGAAACGCAGGGTAGGCGTTACGCATTCCCGAAGCGCCGTGACAACCCATACAGGTTGCCGCTGCGGCCCGTCCTGCCTGAATATCTCCGGCGGCGAGGCTGGCAAAAGAGGTTAATGCCATGGCCAAGCCGACGGTGATCGATAGCAAAAATTTCATTGCGCTGCATCTCAAAAAATTGTGGAGGCGCAACTTTAGGCAACCGCCCCCGAGCTTGCAACAATTTGACTGAAGAAAAGTGGTCTTTCGGGCCTAGTTTCGGCGTTTCAGGATGATCGCCAGTTCCTTGAGCCCGCTCGGGTGAGCAATAGTCCGGTCCTTACGCTCGGGCCATAGCCACTGCTCGGCACGAAACAGCTGTTCAATCGCGTCCAGAGGGCAATGCCAGGGTGGGCCGCCCTCACGATGGGTTTGCATGAAGGCGCCTACCAGAAGCCCCCCCGGACGCAGCCAGCGGGCGAGACGTGAGGCGTATTCCGGCCACTGTTGCGGCTCGAGGGCGCAAAGCGCTGTCTGCTCGTAAATGACATCAAAGGGTTCATCCGGTTCCCAGGTGAAAAGATCCGATGCAACGACGGTGGCATCGAGTTGCTGAGCCCTGAGTGCCTTTTGCAGGTCAGCGACCGCGCTCGGCGCAAAATCCACGCCGGTAACGCGGTAGCCGCGCCGCGCCAGTTCGGCAATTTCATACCCGCGGCCGCAGGCAGGAATCAATACCCGGGCTGGCGGTTCCGGCATCTGGGCGAGTCCGAGGCCGAGAGCCGGGCTCGGAGCGCCACGATCCCAGGCTGCTCTTCCCTCCTGGTAGCGCCTCTCCCAGCGCTCCTGTTGATTTGACTTCGATAACATGATAGTCATCAGTGTGCAATTATTCTTCAGTGGTAAGATTTTACCGATGCAACCATGATTATTGGGGCCGCGGCAGTTCGCAGGAATAAGTGGACGCTGCAGGTCTCTTTAGCCGGGAAAACCATAAGGAGGACTCAGATGACGCATCAGACAGCCGAGATTAGAAATGTGGCGCTCACCGGCCACGCGGGCGCAGGCAAGACTACGCTGGTCGAGCAGATGCTGGCAACCGCCGGGGCGATCAGGTCGCCGGGTCTGGTAGAGAAAGGCTCCACCGTCAGTGATTGGGATGATCTCGAGAAGAAGCACGGTCATTCACTATCGGCATCCTTGGCAGGTTTCGACTATCAGGGCGCCCGCATCAATCTGATTGACACTCCGGGTTACCCGGACTTTGTCGGCGCCGCCCTCAGTGTATTACCCGCAGTGGAGACCGTAGCGGTCGTCATCAACGCCCAGCAGGGCATTCAAAGCACCAGCCGGCGAATGATGAGCTGGGCCCAGGGCCAGGACCAATGCCGGATGATCGTGATTAACCATATCGATGATGATCAGGCTGATCTGGAGGCAGTTTATGCCGAGGTGCAGGAAGCCTTCGGCTCGGAGTGTCTTGCCGTGAATTTGCCGGCCGGTGACGGCGCCAGCGTGATCGACTGCTTTTTCAAGGCCGAGGGAGACCCGGCGTTTTCTTCTGCAGAAGTGGCCCACACCGAGATTGTGGATCAGACCGTTGAAGTGGATGAGGCGTTGATGGCGACCTATCTCGACCAGGGGGAAGTTTCTCCGGATCAACTGCACGATGCTTTCGAACAGGCAATGCGCGAGGGTCACCTGATCCCGGTCTGCTTTGTCTCCGCCAATACCGGGGCGGGTGTCCGGGAACTTCTGGATTTCATCGCGCGACTGTTGCCCAATCCTGCGGAAGGCAACCCTCCGCACTTTCTCAATGGCTTCGGAGAGGACGAGCGCCCTGTTGCGGTCAGTCCGGACCCCGCGGCTCACGTTCTTGCGCATGTGTTCAAGGTGTCGTTCGACCCTTTTGTAGGACGGCAGGCGCTCATCCGTCTGCATCAGGGCACCATCCGGAAGGATATGCAGCTTTTTGTCGGTGACGCCCGAAAACCCATAAAACTGAACAACCTTGCGGCGCCGCTCGGCAAGGACAGCGCCGAACAAAGTGCCGCCGTCCCCGGCGATATCCTGCTGGTCTCGAAAATAGACAGTCTCAACTATGACGATGTCCTGCACGACTCGCATGATGAGGACCTGATTCACCTTAAGTCTTTGCACCTGCCCGAGCCTATGGCGGGAGTTTCCATCACGCCGAGCAGTCGCGGCGACGAACAGAAGATCGCGGATGTATTGTCCCGACTGACCGCCTCGGACCCCTGCCTCAGGGTGGAGCGGGACCCGGTGGCGAACGAAACGGTGCTCAGAGGTACCGGGGAACTGCATCTGCGCATCGCGATCGAGCGGATGTCCGAGCAATACAGTCTTGAGGTGACTACCGGGACGCCGTCTATCCCGTACCGGGAGACGATCGGCAAAACGGCGAAGGGTCACTGCCGGCACAAGAAACAAACCGGCGGTGCGGGTCAGTTCGGCGAGGTGTTTCTCGAGGTCGAGCCTCTGTCCCGGGGCACCGGCTTTGAATTTGTCAACAAGGTCGTGGGTGGCGTAATTCCTTCTCAATTCATCCCGGCGGTTGAGAAAGGTGTTCAGAGCGTTCTGGAGAATGGCGCTATCGCCGGATTTCCCCTGCAGGATGTCCGGGTCAGCGTGTATGACGGCAAGCACCACCCGGTGGACTCCAAGGAGGTTGCATTTGTCAATGCGGGCCGGAAGGCTTTTCTGGATGCGGTTTCAAACGCCAAGCCGCTGGTGCTCGAGCCGATGGTAGATCTCGAGATTGCAGTCCCCGCCGATAACATGGGAGATATCACCGGTGATCTGTCGTCACGCCGCGGCAGGGTAGTGAGCACCGATGCCGTTAGCGGTGGCAGGATGGTCATCAGCGGCCAGGCCCCGCTGGCGGAAATGGGTGACTATCAGTCAAGGCTCAAGTCTGTGACCGGGGGTGAGGGAAGTTACAGCATGGAGTTTGCCGGCTACGAGCCCGCACCCTCAACTGTCCAGAAATCATTGATGGCATCCTTCGAGCATCCTGAGGAGGAGTAACACGGATCGGGGTATTGCCGGCAGTGATATACTGCGCGCCGCTTCGCGCCACCGGGGGGTGGCGCCGACAACGCATCAAGCCATCATCGTGGAAACCAGCAAGACCGACGATCTGCGCATCGTCGACATTCAGGACGTGGCAAATCCCGCCACGATTATTGACGAGATGCCGCTTTCGGCCGAAGCGGCGGATATGGTTACCGCCACGCGCCGTGATATCCATGAGGTGCTGAATGCTAATGATGACCGGCTTGTCGTCGTGGCGGGCCCATGCTCGATTCATGACCCGGATGCGGCCATGGAGTATGCCAATCGCCTGCGGCCGTTGCGTGAGGAGTACCGTGACGATCTGATTCTGGTCATGCGGGTGTACTTTGAAAAACCGCGCACGACCGTCGGCTGGAAGGGTCTCATCAACGACCCTGATCTGGATGGATCTTTTGATATCAACAAGGGTCTGCGCACCGCCCGCCAGCTTCTGCTCGATGTCAATAGGCTGGGCATCCCGGCGGGAACCGAGTATCTGGATCTGCTTACACCCCAATACCTCGCGGACCTCGTCAGCTGGGGGGCTATCGGGGCGCGCACAACCGAGAGCCAACTGCATCGCGAGATGGCATCGGGCCTTTCCTGTCCGGTAGGGTTTAAGAACGGAACCGACGGCAATCTCAAGATCGCGGTCGACGCGGTGGGTGCGGCCCGCCATGCCCACCATTTTCTGACGCTCACCAAGGACGGCCATTCCGCCATCTTTACGACCTCGGGGAACGAGGATGGCCACGTGATCCTGCGCGGCGGCAGCGAGCCGAATTTCGATGCAAAGAGTATCAGCCTTGCGGCATCACTGATGAGCGATGCCGGATTGACTCCCCGGCTGATGGTTGACTGCAGTCATGCCAACAGTGGTAAAGACTCGAAGCACCAGCCGATGGTGGTTGATGCCATCTGTAGCCAACTGCACGCCGGTGAGCGACGGTTGATGGGGGTCATGATCGAGAGTCACTTGATGGGCGGCCGCCAGGATATTGTCCCAGGCGAGCCGCTCACCTACGGGCAGAGCATTACCGATAGTTGTATCGGCTGGGAGGAGACGGTGCCGTTGATCTCTCAACTGGCTGACGCCGTACGGAAATGCCGATCGGCCCTATCGGGTTAGGCGCGCATCTACTGACCCCGGCAGGCGATTGCATCCCTGATGCCTGCTCTTATGGTGCAATCAAAAGACTTTGGCCAGGCCGTGTGGGGCAAGATGATAATGTGCCCGCTGGCAAAGTCGTGGCCGTGTGCAGCCGTCTTCTCGTGGGAGCGTCCGGTACTGCCGGTACTGTTGTTGTAGCGGCTGCAGACCCTAACCCATTTTGGAGACAAGCAAAACATGATCAGACCCCATGGCTGTGATTTCCTGATGCCCCTGCTGGTAGATAACCCAGCACGTCTGAAGGTCCTGCAGGAGGAGGCCGCTTATCTGCCTTCCATGATGCTGAGTTCGGCCGCCGCCGCTAATGCAGTAATGCTGGGCGCAGGCTACTTCACGCCCCTTGCGGGCTTTATGGACAAGGCCGATGCCTTGCGTGTCGCGCGGGACATGCGCACCAGCAAAGGCTTGTTCTGGCCGGTGCCGGTGCTCAATCTGACGACGGAAGGCCAGGATATCGCGCCGGGTTCACGCCTTGCGCTTCGGGATCCCAATGTGGCCGGCAATCCCGTCATTGCGATTCAGGACGTTCAGGCTGTAGAGGAACTCAGCCAAGACGATGTGGACTTCATTGCCCAGCAGGTTTACCGGACCACGGATCAGGCCCATCCGGGTGTGTCGACTTTTGCCTCCCTTGGGCGGGTGGTCGTTTCGGGGCCGATCGAAGTGCTGAACCTCAGTTATTTTCAAAGCGACTTTCCGGATACCTTCCGTAGCGCGGTCGACATCCGCGCCGAGATCGAAAAGCGGGGATGGAACAATGTCGTTGCATTCCAGACCCGAAACCCGATGCATCGCGCCCACGAGGAGTTATGCAAGATGGCGCTTGAAGCGGTCGACGCAGATGGAGTTCTGATCCACATGCTCTTGGGGAAACTCAAGCCGGGTGACATTCCTGCAGATGTCCGGGATGCCGCAATCCGGAAGATGGTCGAACTGTACTTCCCGCCCAACTCGGTGATGATTACGGGCTACGGCTTCGACATGCTTTACGCCGGCCCCCGCGAGGCGGTGTTGCACGCGTTATTCCGTCAGAACGCGGGTTGCACGCACTTGATTGTGGGTCGTGATCATGCAGGGGTGGGAGATTATTACGGTGCGTTTGATGCGCAGACCATTTTTGACGAATCGGTCCCTGCAGATGCGCTGGAGATCAAAATCTTTCGTGCGGACCATACGGCTTATTCCACGAAGCTGAATAAAGTTGTCATGATGCGCGATGCACCTGACCATCAGAAAGAAGATTTTGTGCTGCTGTCCGGAACCCGCGTCCGTGAAATGCTGGGTGCCGGTGAGGATCTGCCGGTGGAGTTTGCGCGCCCGGAAGTGGCGCGTATCCTGATGGATCACTTCGCGCAGGAAGCGGCAAACACCGCCTGAGAACGCCCTCCCGGAGATCGGTTCAGTCCGGGAATCAGTTCAGGAGAGGGGCCCGCTGCCGTTTCCGGGTTACAGCCCCTCGAACTGGTCGGCCGGTATGCTTTCGTTTTCCAGCATTACCGGGATGTTGTCATCAATCCGATATATCCGCTGGTGGTTCTGCGTGATCAGCCCCTCGGAAAGGACGGATGTCACTTTCTCATCGCCTGCATTGGTCACTTCACCGGTCGCGATCTGGTGGTTAATCCGCTCCAGCTGGTCGGCGCTCAGTGTTCTGAGAGACTGTTTACTTACCGGGCAGCACAGAATCTCCAGCAATTGTCGCTCTATGGGCATGTGGTCTGCCTGCGCTTGGGATCAGCGCTTGTGATGATTGACCTGAGTATACTGTGCGGCTCCTTCAGGCGTGCATCGTCTGGAAAGCTATTTCCCGAAATGGATTAATCGTCATGGCCTCTGGCTCCCGTCGCGCAGTGGTGACTGCCATTGTCGGTAATGGCACTCTGACGGTGCTCAAGTTTGCGGTGGCCCTGCCGGCGCAGTCTGCGGCCCTGATGAATGAGGCCGTGCACAGCCTGATGGACACGCTGAATCAGATTTTTCTGCTCATCGGTCTTGTGCAGGGTGAGCGTCGCGCCGATGCCCGCTACGCCTTTGGTCACGGACAGAAGAAATACCTCTGGAATCTCTGGAGTGCGATAGGACTCTTTTCGATTGGTTGTGGCTTGGGGTTGGCCCATGCCTGGCACGCATGGCATGGGCTTGGCGAAAATCCGGCCCGGTCCGAATTTACTCTGGGCAGCTTCAGTATTGATCTGGTCTGGCTGGCAGGCGTGGTTCTGGTGGTGGCGTTGGTCGTTGAAGCATACGTTCTGAGGATCGTCTGGATTGAATTTTGCCGGCGTGCCCGGGAGCAGGGCATCTCTGTGTGGAAGAAACTCTTCCGTCCCACAGATCCGACCCTGCTTGCTGTCTTGCTGGAAGATGCCATCGCGGTCATCGGGGTCCTGCTGGCAGGGTTTGGCATCGCATTGACGCGAGTGACCGGCAACGGCATCTGGGACGTTGGTTTTTCGATAGCCATCGCCCTGATGCTTGGGGTCACCGCCATCATACTCGGCGCCATCAATATGCGACTGCTCACAGATGTGCGCGACCGCGAGGCAGAAGCCATCTTTGATACTATTTCCAAGGCGCATCGCGAGATCGAGCGTTACCATGACCTTCGCAGCATCGTCGTGGATGAGGCGAACACAGTGCTTGTTGCCGAGGTGGAACTGCGCGAGGAAGCGGTGCTGGCGGGGTTGCGACAACGGATCAGTCAGCACGAAGCTTCGCTGCTGGCGACGTTGCCGCAGTCGCGTCGGGATGATGCCCTATTGCGGGAATACGTCGCCGACAGGGCCGCCGTCCAGGCGACACTGGAACGGACCGAAGAGTTGATCGATGAACTGGAGCAACTGTTGCGCGAGCGTTGCCCACGGGTTTCGCATATCACGCTCGAAGTGCAGGGCATTATCCCGGACCGCCCATTGGACGCTGCTGAAGACATATCACAACCGGAATTCTGACTGACCATGAAAAAGACACTGTTGCCATCCCTGGGGCTCGCGATCACGCTGATGCCTGCGGGAATTTTCGCGGATGACGCCGTGCCGCAGAGTCCACGCGAACAGTTCAGTTATGCGTTGGGCTTTCAGATCGGAACCCAGATCGCACAGCAGATAATGACAGACGACCTTGATCTGGATCCGGGGTTTTTGGCCCAGGCGATTGAAGATGTCCTGTCGGGAGCCGCTGCGGCGATCACTCCGGAACAGATGGATGCAGCTATCAGTGCGGTACAGCAGCAGACCCAGAAGAAAAGCATGGAGAAAGCGCAGGCCGCAGAACGGGCAGGCAGGGAATTCCGTGAAACCTACGGACAGCGTGAGGGCGTCAGCGAGACTGATAGCGGGATTTTTTACCGCGTGTTGGTCCCAGGGACCGGCGCACAGCCCACCGCCGACGATACGGTGGTGGTTCACTACCGGGGCACCCTGGTCGATGGTACCGAGTTTGACAGCTCGATCCGGCGCGGTCAGCCGGCCACATTCAGCCTGGCAGGTATCATTCCGGGGTGGCAGGAAGCGCTCCAGCTGATGCAGGAGGGCGCGCGCTGGGAGATTGTGATTCCGCCAGAATTAGCGTATGGCAGCACGGGTGCCGGCGGTGCGATCGGACCGGAGGAAACCCTGATCTTCGAGATTGAACTGATCGAGGTCAGATAACCGGGCGATATTTGGACCTTGGGAATGATCTGTTTGAATTCCCGTTTTTTTTGTGCAATATTGGCTTTGCAGCAAAACGATAATCGTTAGGTGATGTTTGGCGCCAATGCGTTGCGCCAGCATTGCTGACACGCTCACCAAAGAGGAGATAATTGATGATGAGAGTCAAACTTTCACTGCTAGGTATGGTGGCGGGCGCCATACTGTTGCCTGGAACTGTTCTTGCAGCCTGCGAAACCATTACCCTGGGATCTGCAATCTCATTAACCGGCAAGTACGCTACCAACGGCATGCATGCCAAAAACGGTTATGAGTTTGCGATCCAGAAAATCAAGGATGCCGGGGGCGTCAAGTTCGGCGGCAAGTGCTACAACTTCAACGTGATCTATTACGATGATGAGTCCAAGGGCGATCGCGCGGCCACTCTGGCCGAACGGCTGATCAACCAGGACAAAGTGCAATACATGCTTGGCCCCTATTCCTCAGGAATGACCAAGGCCATTGCGCCGGTGACCGAAAAATACCAGATTCCAATGATCGAGGCCGAGGGCGCCTCACGCTCTTTGTTCAACAAGGGCTACAAGTATCTGTTTGCAGTCCTGTCGACCTCAGAGCAGTACCTGGCTTCGGCGATCACGCTCGCGGCCGAAAAAGCCAAAGAGTCGGGTAAAGAGCCTTCTTCCGTAAAGGTCGCCGTCGCGGTCGAGAACGATCCGTTTTCGCTGGATATCCGTGCGGGTGTTCTTGAGGATGCTGCCCGCTACGGCATGCAGGCGGTGATCGACGAAAAACTGCCCCGCGACCTTTCGGACATGAGCGCGATCCTCACCAAGGTCAAACTGCTCAAGCCCGATGTTCTGATTGTCAGTGGCCACTCCAAAGGGGCGGCGACAGCGGTACGCCAGATCGACGAGCAGAACGTCAAGGCGCCGATGGTGGCGGTGACGCACTGCGAGGCAGCAGATGTGACCGGCAAGTTTGGTGCAGCGGCCAACGACATCCTGTGCTCGACACAATGGGCCGAGACGCTGACCTACGAAGATCCGCTCTTCGGCACCGCAGCGAACTTCAATACCGAAGTCAAAGCGGCGTACCCTGATTACGCAAACAAGAAGGTCCCGTATCAACTGGCACAGGCCTCCGCGGCGGTGTACGTATTCAAAGATGCCTTTGAGCGTGCCGGTAGCCTCGACAAGGAAGTGCTGCGCGATGCCATAGCTGCAACCGACCTCGAGACCTTCTACGGCGGTATCAAGTTCTCCGAGGCTGGCAACAATATTGCCAAACCGATGGTGCTCCGTCAGATACAGGACGGAAAATACAACGTGGTGGCGCCTTCGGCTTTTGCATCGCATCCGCTCAACTGGCCGCGAAATTAAACCGGTAGGACGGCTGGCATACAGGCAGGGAATCTGCTCTGCCTGTATGCCAGCGCTTTTTGTTTTTGGACGCGCATGGGTGATGGCACCCGGGTGCGCTAAGGTCCTTCCTGTGCAGATGTCCAGCGGATAAACAATGGGGTACGGTCAATAACGGATGCGCGTGCCGGTAGAAGGTCTTGCCGGAAGACGGTGCAGCCGTTTTCTGGCGCCATGGGGATCTGTTTCGATGGATTATGTGCGTGAAGCATATCTGACTGATAAGTACGCCTCTTAAATGGAACAATTCGCCTCTAATTTCGGTCTGTTGCTTCAGTTTCCGGTTGTCAACCTCAAGATCGTTATTGACGGGGTGATGATCGGAGCGCTGTTTGCGCTTTCGGCCTACGGTCTCGCGCTGGTGTGGGGGGTGATGAATGTCAAGAACCTCGCCCAGGGGGATTTTGTCATCGCGGGTGGCTATGTCTGCTGGTGGCTTTCCCAGAAAGGCCTTCCCGCGTTGCTGGGCGTCCCCATTGCTTTCCTGGTGATGGCCGGCATCGGCTGGGTGGTCTACAAAGTTGTGATCTGCCGTGTGATCGATCGCGATCTTTTCACCACGTTGCTGGCCACATTCGGTCTGGCCATTATCATGGCTCAGATGCTCAATCTGATGTTCGGCTCCGATACCCAGAGCGTTGATCTGGGTTACGAGACGCTGTACTTCATGGACGGCTTTATCGATGTCCCGATTGCCAAGTTGCTGGGCGTACTGATGGCGGCGGCGCTTGCGATTGGGGTGGTTCTCTTTATGAAATACAGCCGGATGGGTCAGGCGATCCGGGCAACCGCGCAGGATGTGCGGGCAGCCCGCGTGCTGGGTATCAATACCGACAAAGTCTATGCCTTCACCTTTTCGTTGAATGCAGCCATTTGTGGAGCAGCGGGCGCCATTATTGTGATGGTCTGGGTCATCCAGCCTTTTTACGGAATTACCCACTCTGTGCGGGCGTTTGTGATCGTGACCGCGGCCGGGCTTGGTAACCTCCCCGGAGTCATTGCGGCAGGTCTTGGTATCGGAGCGCTTGAGCAATACGGCGCTCATATTTTCGGTATCGGCTACCAGCAGGCAATCGCTGTGTTGCTGCTCTTATTGGTTCTGGTGTTCCGTCTTCTGCAGCAGCGGCGGGTTCGTCAGAGCCTCCAGTAGTTCGGGCGGTCAGGCTTATGGCAAAGAGAGCGGTTTTCTATCTTGCACTGATCGTCTTCATGCTTGCCGCACCTTTCGTCTTTCCGGTGTTCAAGACCCAGTTGGCAACAGTCTGGCTCATGATCATAGTCGCCCTGACCTGGGACATGACTGGCGGTCAGATGGGCTATAACTCACTGGGCAACATTACCTTCTACGGTACCGGTATGTACGTAGCCGCGGTCGTTACCATTGCTCTTGTCTACGATGTCGGTGAGTACACCGGTTCTTCCGGCGGGGGGATTTACGAATTCACAGACGGTCAGTATTTCGCCGGTATGTTTCTGGGCATGCTGGTTGCGGGCCTTTTCTGTTCGCTGATTGCCATTGTCATCGGCTATATCACCTTTGGTCTTCGGGGTCCCTATTTTGCGATTGGCACATTAGGTGTTGCGATCGCTGCTGGAGAGCTGGTCTCGAACTGGGAGTGGGTCGGCGGTGGACAGGGCATTGCGCTCCCGGTGTACCCCGGCGACCTTGAGGATGGCAAGGTCCTGTTCTATTTTCTTTTTGCTGGTACCGGGGTGGTGCTGTTTCTCTTCCTCAAGTGGCTGTATACCACCCGTTTCGGGGCGGCAATCAACGCGATCCGCGATGATGAGGAAAAAGCCGAGGCGATGGGCATCCATACCCTGCAGTACAAACTCGCAACTTGGGCAATGGCGGCTTTTTTTGTCGGAATTGCCGGTGCCATTTCGGCGTTTCAGCTGATCCATTTCGAGCCTTTGGAGTCGGCGTATCAGACGATCAATCTTGGAATCTTTATGGTGGTCTGCGCCCTGCTGGGAGGCAAAGGCACGCTCTGGGGCCCGGTTGTCGGCGCCATACTGTTCCATGTTTTCAAAGAGGTGACCTGGAACTACCTCCTCGGGTGGCAATGGGTTGCGCTGGGCGCCCTGATTGTTGCCACGGTGGTTTACTTCGAGGGTGGTGTGGTCGGCTGGCTGATGGAGCGAAAACCGCACTGGTTCAACCTCCCGGCTAAAGCAGACGAGGCGACCGGGGAAGATCAGCCATGAGCGCCATCATCGAGGTCGACAATGTCAGCAAGTCTTTCGGGGGTGTGGTCGCCAACACCGGAATTTCCCTTTCGGTAGAAAGGGGCACAATCACCGGCCTGATCGGTCCGAACGGATCGGGAAAGACGACCCTTTTCAACTCCATTGTCGGGTACCACCCCATCGATTCCGGCAGCATTTTCTTCGAGGGCCGAGAGATCTCAACGCTGCCGGTCCAAAAGATTGCACGCCTCGGCTTGCTGCGCACCTTCCAGCAGACACGCATCTACGGGCAGATGACAGGTGTCGATAACATGCTGATATCACTGCCGCACCGAAAGATGGGGTTTGCCGATGCTTTTGGCCGAAACGGACCCGAAGAGTATGAGCGTGCCGAGGCCCTGCTCGAATTTGTGGGTCTTTACCAGAAGCGTTTTTTGCGAGCCGGATCTTTGTCCTTCGGCCAGCAGAAACTGCTTGAATTCGCCATGGCGCTGATGAACGAGCCCACCAGTCTGTTGCTGGACGAGCCAACCGCGGGCATTAACCCGACCCTGATCAATGGACTGATCGACCGGTTGCAGCGGGCCAATGCGGAGTTCGGGATTACGCTTTTCGTCATTGAGCACAATATGCGGGTGATTATGAACATGGCAGACCACATCTACTGCCTGGCGCATGGCCAGTTGCTGGCGCAGGGTTCTCCGGCAGACATCCAGAGCGATCAACGCGTTATTGATGCTTACCTGGGAGCGCACTGATGAGCCGTGATCGGCCAAGCACAACGCGTGGTCACGGGGCGGGAGAGGTCGATACCGTCATTTCGGTCGACGAAGTGGTCCGCCAGACCGCGGCTATTGCCGAAGACATCAGCCTGGAGCAGCTGGATGCGCTGGTAGAGGGTCATCCCTATGTTTCCTTGAATGATCTGGTTGCCGGATATGGTCAGATGCGCATTCTCCACGGCATTAACCTGCGGGTTGGCCGTAAGCAGTCCTTGTGCCTGATCGGCCCCAATGGTGCTGGCAAATCCACCGTCCTTCATGCAATTTTCGGTTTTAACAACATTTTTTCCGGCAGCATTCTGATCGGTGAAGAGGATACCCAGTCTGATGTGACGGCCTTGTCGCCGAGCGAAAAACTGGGTAAGGCCGGTATTGCCTATATCCTGCAGGAGAAGTCGATTTTTCCGGGCATGACCGTCGAGGAAAATCTGTGGATGGGGGGATTTCTCAAGAACCAGCCTGCCGAAGCGAAAGCGGCAGCCGAGGCGGTTTTTGACAAGTACCCCAGGCTGGCCGAACGCCGGCGGCACCCGGCGAAAGTGCTGTCGGGCGGAGAGCGGCGCCTGCTTGAGATCTCCCGGGCGCTGGTCATGAACCCGGATGTTTTATTGGTGGACGAGCCTTCGATCGGCCTCGAGCCGCGGTTCATCGACATGGTGTTCGAGATTCTCCACGATCTGCAGCACAACGAAGGCAAGACCATCATCATGGTTGAGCAAAATGCCAAAAAAGGTCTTGAATTTGCCGATATCGGGTATGTCATGGTCTCGGGAAAGATCGCCATCGCCGGCAAAGGCAGCGAACTTCTGAAAAACCCCAAGGTTGGAGAGTTATTTCTCGGCGGCTAATCTCCCAAGTACCTTTGCGGGCTCTGGCTAAGGCCCTGGATCGCTCATAGAGCGGGACCCCTGGCGCTCCCATAAGCGCTGCATCGGCAAAAGCAGAAGAAAACCTTGAGGTGCTGTCTCGTGGCGCTTGATACTGTGCCGATCGGATCGCAGAAATTTTCCAATAACGTACAAGTTCGTTTTGCGATCATCGTAGAATACGCACCCCTCTCGCCATTCAACGCAGGGTATCGGAGGCAGTTTGAAGATTCTTTTCGCCGACAAGTTTCCTGAGGCACAGATGACACAGCTTCAGGATCAGGGCCACGATTGTGACCTTCAGCCAGACCTGGTGGGTGACACCTTGCCCGGTGCCGTCGCCGATACTGAGGTGCTCGTTGTGCGCAGCACGAAGGTCACGGCCCAGGCTATCGACGCAGCAGCGTCTTTGCGTCTTGTGGTTCGCGCTGGAGCAGGAGCTAATACCATAGACAAGGACGCCGCGGCGGATCGGGGGATTCCGGTCTGCAATGTCCCCGGCAAGAATGCGGTTGCGGTTGCGGAACTGGTGTTGGGCCTGTTACTCGCCATTGACCGGAGAATTCCCGAGAACGTCATCGACCTTAGGGCAGGCCGTTGGAACAAGAAGCAGTATTCAGTGGCTCAGGGTCTGTACGGCCGGCACATGGGGATCATCGGGCTCGGCGCTATTGGACTTGCGGTCGCAGAACGTGCCCGGGCTTTCGGTATCCATGTCTACGTGGTCGATAAACCCGACCGCAGCGCGCAAACCCGGAAGACCCTGGCGAATCTCGGTCTTGAAACCGTGCCAGATCTCGATACGCTACTGAAGTCGTGCGACATTATCAGCCTGCATGTCCCCAGCGCCGCCGAAACGAAGGGCATGGTCGACGCCGCCTTTCTGGATAAACTCCAGCCGGGCACGATTGTCATTAATGCTTCCCGCGGAGATGTCATCGATGAACAGGCGCTCCTCAGTGCGATGGATGACAAGGGGATACGGGCAGGGCTGGATGTTTACGCGGATGAGCCGGCTTCGGGTGAGGGCGCGTTTTCGTCAGCGCTCGCAAGTCACCCCAATACCTGCGGGACTCACCATATCGGGGCGTCGACGGATCAGGCGCAGACCGCGGTTGCAGACGGTGTCCTGGAAGTCATCAGCGCCTTTGCTGATGGAACCGTGCTGCACTGTGTCAACGGTCAGGGTTAAGGCGTCTTTGAGCGGGATTTGGTGATGGCCGTGGCAGGAGCGGATTGACCAGATCAAGAATTGGATAGAGACAACAGAGATAGAGAGATCGAAAAGCGATGACTGAGCGAGTACACAATTTCAGCGCGGGTCCGTGCACCTTGCCGCTGTCAGTTCTGGAGCAAGGGCAGACCGAGTTTGTGAATTATCACGGTGCCGGCATGTCCCTGATCGAAATGAGCCATCGGGGCAAACAGTTTGTTGCCGTTCATGAAGAGGCGGTAGATCTCGTCCGAACGGTCTTTGGCGTGCCCGATGAATTCGATGTTCTGTTTCTGCAAGGTGGCGCCACGCTGCAGTTTGCCATGGTGCCGATGAACCTGTTGGGCAGCGGACAAAAGGCCGGCTATATCAACTCCGGAACCTGGGCCAAGGGAGCGCTCGCGGATGCGCAGCATTATGGAGATGTCTACACCGCCTGGGATGGCGCCGACTGCAATTACACCCGAATGCCAAGTACTGACGAGATCGGGATTCAACCCGGCACTCGGTACCTGCATCTGACGTCCAACGAAACCATCGGGGGTATCCGGTTCTCCGACTGGCCGCAGGTGGACGTTCCCCTGATCGGCGACATGTCGTCAGACTATATGTCGCGCCCGGTTCCCTGGGAGCGCTTTGACCTGGTCTACGGCGGTGCGCAGAAAAACCTCGGTCCGGCCGGGATGGCGCTGGTCATCATCCGGAAAACCGTTGCCCGTGAGAACAATCAGGAGATCGGCCGCTATCTTCGATACGACATTCAGGCGGATAAGGGCTCGATGTTCAATACGCCTCCGGTTTTCCCGATCTATATGCTGGGCAAAGTGCTGAGATGGATGCGGGATCAGGGAGGCGTGGCCGCAATGGAGCGCCAGGCGGAAGAAAAGGCCGGCATGCTGTATCAGGCCATTGACAACAGTGGCGGTTATTACCGCTCTCCGGTGGATGCGGGCTCAAGGTCGGTCATGAATGTGGTGTTCCGCCTGCCCAGCGAGGAACTTGAGGCGGCGTTTCTTTCCGAGGCCGACGCTGCCAGCCTGCTGAATCTGAAAGGTCATCGCAGCGTCGGCGGGATACGCGCCAGTATCTACAACGCCATGCCGGCGGAGGGTGTGGAAGCACTCTCGGCATTCATGTCGGACTTTCAAAGCGCCCATCCCGCTTGACCGGCAGACCGTGTTTCCGGAGTTAACATGACCCAGATCCGCGCCTTTCGGCCGTACCTGGTAACCCCCGGACATGCGGACTCGGTGGTGGCTCCGGCCTATGATTCCATGAGCCCGGAAGAGCGGCGGGGCTTTCGCAAGGCGCATCCACACAACTACATCAACGTGATGCGGTCAGTTGATGATTTTCCCGTGGCGGAGCGGCCCTCAGAGGGGCAGCTGCTGAAGGAAAATGCGGATCAGCTTCAGGGATTGCTGGCCAGTGGCGCCTACGAGCGCTGTGATCAGGAAGGGTTTTTCGTATACCAGTTGAGTATTAACGGGCACAGCCAGACCGGTATTGTTGCGGAGATTCCGGTCAGCGAATACCAGGACGGCCTGGTTCGCAAGCACGAAGAGACCCGAAAAGATCACGAGGCCCGACTGGGCCAATATCTTGGTGCCGTGGGCGCGACCTCCAGTCCAATCTGTCTCGCCTATGAGGGTACGGATACCATCGATGCAATCGTTAACGCGCTGATCGACAGTGATCCCATACTCGATTTTCCCCTGCCCGACGGTGTCCATCAGCGACTGTGGCAGGTCAGCGACCCATCGGTGCTTGAGGCACTGCAGCGGGCGTTTCTCGACATCAAATATACCTACCTGACCGACGGGCACCATCGTGCGGCCTCGACACTGCACCATGCTGCCAGCCGCCACGCACAAGGAAAAGGCTCGGGTCCGTGGGACTACCTCCTTACTGCGCTTTTTCCTGCCAGTCAGTTACGCATACTTCCTTTCAATCGATGCGTGCGTGATCTTGGAGGCCTTACGCCCGAAGGATTGCTGGAACGACTGGAAGATGATTTCACCATCGAGGTCGCTTCCGCTGACCAGGCCGTGCTACCGACTCGGCAGGGGCAGTTTCTGATACTCATGAATGAGCAGGCGGTCACGATCACCCGACGGTCCGCGGCGTCGGACCCTTCTCCTGTAAAGAATCTTGATGTCTCTGTGCTTCAGGATCGGGTGCTCGCTCCGCTGCTCGATATTCATAACGCCCGAAAAGATCCCAGGCTGGACTATGTCACCGGTGATAGCGGGGTTGCAGGCCTGATGCAGCGCTGCCGGGAGGGCTGGCAGCTGGGCATCGCCTGTTTTCCGACATCCATAACTGAGCTCATGACGGTGGCCAATGCCGGCGAAGTCATGCCGCCAAAATCAACATGCTTTGATCCAAAACCCCGGTCAGGATTGTTTGTTCGGATGTCCTGACCATTCCCGGGTTACGGGCTCTGGTATCGACACAGGGAAAGTGATCCCGCCGGTTTCACCAGAGTAGTTTACGGCTATTGCATTGCGTGACTCGCGTTATCATGGGCAAACGGGTCTCTCGCGGGCTTAGGTGTCGCGATACGATGGTGCTGTGTCGCGGGCAAAACATCCGGTTACGACTCGGCCCATAGAATTGTCGCTTGAATCTGCCAGTGCAATCTCCGTAAGAGTTATCCCGTTATGACCGAAGACGAATCTGATGATCTCGATCTAAGCAGTCTCTCAGACGAGGAACTTGTCGAGCAGATGCACGATGATCTCTACGACGGGCTGAAAGAAGAGGTCGAAGAAGGCACCAATATCCTGCTGGAACGGGGCTGGCCGGCAGACAAAGTGCTCGCCGGTGCACTCGTCGAGGGCATGCGGATTGTCGGCATTGATTTTCGCGATGGCATCCTTTTTGTGCCGGAGGTGCTGATGGCCGCCAACGCCATGAAAGGTGGAATGGCGATCCTAAGACCCTTATTGGCGGAAACCGGTACCGAGACCATTGGCCGTGTTGTCATCGGCACGGTGAAAGGTGATATTCATGATATCGGCAAGAATCTCGTCGGGATGATGCTCGAGGGCGCAGGCTTCGAGGTGTTTGATCTTGGTAACAACAATCCAGTGGAGAACTACCTGGAGGCCATTGAGACCCATAAGCCCGATATCGTGGGTATGTCGGCATTGCTGACAACCACGATGCCCTACATGAAAGTGGTCATCGATACGATGGTAGAGCAGGGCATCCGTAATGATTACATCGTTCTGGTGGGCGGTGCTCCGCTGAACGAGGAGTTCGGACAGGCGATTGGTGCAGACGCCTACTGCAGGGATGCGGCGGTCGCTGTAGAAACCGCCCAACAACTTGTCGCGGAGAAAAGAGCGGCGGCCTGATTCGCCCGGCAGCCGGCGGCTGCGTTTTTTGAGGGGGGTATCTTCAGGCTGGCAGTCTCCTGTTACGAGCAAGCCTCCCTTTTGGATAATTCCTGACGGCTCAGCGATGGGGTGTTTTCCGCTATGACTTCTGAACCTGGGCATTCTCCCTCGAGTCTGGTGATCGCCTGCGGGGCTTTAGCGCACGAGATCACGGCACTGATTAAGATCAATGGGTGGCACCATCTTAAGGTGGCGTGTCTGCCGGCAAGTCTGCACAACCGCCCGGAATTCATCGCCCCTGCGGTGAAAGAAAAGATCCGGGCATCCAAAGACAGTTTCGACTCGGTCTTTGTGGCCTACGCAGATTGCGGGACGGGTGGTCAGTTGGATAAGGTCCTGTCCGAGGAGGGTGTCGAGAGGCTACCGGGCGCGCACTGTTATGAATTTTTCTGGGGGTCCAAGCTGTTTCTGGACCGACACGAGCGTGAACCCGGTGTTTTCTACCTTACCGATTTTCTGGCCCGGCATTTTGAGCGGCTGGTGATGGAGGAACTCGGAATTCGCGCTCATCCGGAGTTGCGTGACAGTTACTTTTCGCAGTACACAACGCTTGTGTACCTGGCGCAATCGGACTCACCCGAGGTTCTTTCGATGGCGCGGACAGCGGCTGAAACGCTCGGCCTCGGATTTGAGCATGTAGCCACGGGGTTGGGAGGCCTGGAAACAACACTTGTGGCGTTTGCAACGACGCGTCCGCTTTGACGTGTACTGTTATCGTAGCAACACCCCTTAACCGTTTACGCAGTTCTTAGCGGAGTTGATCATGGCAAAGTTGATTACCGTGTTCTGGCGGGATATTCCCTCGCAGGTCATGGCACGAAAAAGGCGCGAGACCCGGAAGGTGCTTTTGAGTCCGCGCTTTCAGGAAGCCATCGACCGGGCGGCGATGCGCGCAGGCAAGGGTGCTTCCGATGCCTACATGAGCGAGTGGCGGCGCGAGACGGTCAGTTGCGATGACGCGGACCTCGAACAGACCGTGCAGGAGCACGCGCAGGCGCTCGAATCAGGTTATTCCGATGACGATCTGCTGGCCCTCATCCGGGCCAGGGGCGTTTCAGACGCAAGCCACACTTCAGGCTGAGATCGGCTGATGTACGCGCTAAGGCAGTGGTCGGTCCGTAATTCGCGCAAGCTCGAATGGCTGTATCAGTGTTTCGAGGGAATTCTGGTTGCCCTGCACCCGTTCTGGCTATGGGTAGGCTACACCCGAATTGAAAAGCCCATCCGTGCAATCGAAAGATCTGTAAAGAGCGCAATGTTTGACTGCAGGATGTGCGGCAGTTGTGTGCTCAGTCAGACAGGGATGTCCTGCCCAATGAACTGCCCAAAGGAACTGCGCAACGGGCCTTGCGGTGGCGTCAGGTCGGATGGGCGCTGCGAAGTCGAGTCCGAGATTCGGTGTGTATGGGTCGACGCGTGGGAGGGCAGCCAGCGCATGCGTGACCAGACCCGTATTGCGCAGGTTCAGCCCCCGTTGGCGCAGGGGCACCGTGGCCGTTCCTCATGGCTTCGTGAGGTTCGGATAAAACGTGATCTTCGGTTTTTCAAGCGCGACGCATAACATGCACTCAGTGAACAGCAGCGATCCGGGTCAACCTCTGCCGATTCTTGAGGGGCACGTGTCAGCCGGCCGGCTGGAACGGGTATTGCGAAGCGGAAAATTTGCGGTGACTGCGGAGATTGCACCTCCGGATGCCGCGGACGGCGAGGCCGTGTACCGTAGGGCGAGCATGTTTGACGGCTGCGTCGATGCGATTAACGCCACCGATGGCTCCGGGGCCAACTGCCATATGTCGAGCGTCGGGGTGTGTTCGCTGTTGACCCGCAAAGGTTATGCTATGGTCATGCAGGTGTCCTGCCGGGACCGTAACCGAATCGCGATTCAGGGCGATGTGCTCGGTGCAGCAGCGATGGGTGTGACCAATATATTGTGTCTCACCGGGGACGGTGTTCAGGCGGGTGATCAGCCTGATGCCAAGCCGGTCTTTGATCTTGACTGTATCAGTCTGCTGCAGACAGTAACCGCGATGCGTGATCAGGGCGAGTTTCTGAGCGGTCGCAAGTTAACGACCCCGCCACGGGTATTCCTCGGGGCCGCCGCGAACCCCTTCGGTCCGCCCCTGGACTATCGCCCGGTACGACTGGAGAAGAAGATCAATGCCGGGGCGCAGTTTGTCCAGACCCAGTACTGTTTTGATCTTGAGCGGCTCAGGACCTATATGATGCGGGTTCGTGACATGGGACTCACCGAGCGTTGCTATATTCTGGTTGGTGTAGGTCCCATGCCTTCTGCGCGAACAGCAGCCTGGGTTCGCGACAACGTCCCGGGCGTACATATCCCTGACCCGGTGATCAAGCGTCTGCTGGATGCCCGCGATCAGCGGGAGGAGGGGGTTCGAATTTGTGTTGAGATTATCCAGGCCGTTCGCGAAATTGAAGGCGTGCATGGTATCCATATCATGGCCTACAAACAGGAAGAGCGGGTACGGGAGATTGTGACGGAATCGGGCGTGCTGGAGGGGAGAACACCCTGGTACCCCGGCGTGGGTAACGACCATTGCGGTCAGCAAAAGTGAGGACAGGTAAGTGACGGTAACAGTTGTCAGTTCAGCGACTAAGGAAGTACGCATCGGATTTGATCAGCCCTTTTGTGTTATCGGAGAGCGGATCAATCCCACAGGAAGAAAAATCCTGGCAGCGGAAATGAAGGAGGGTGATTACAGTCGTGTCGAAGCCGACGCGTTGGCACAGGTGGCGGCGGGGGCACATATGCTTGACATCAACGCAGGAATTCCGCTTGCGGATGAGCCTGCGATCCTCGCTGACTGTGTCAAACTGGTGCAGTCCCTTACCGATGTTCCCCTGTCGATAGATTCATCGATCGTGGCAGCACTGGAGTCGGGTCTGTCGGTATATCAGGGCAAGCCGCTGGTGAATTCGGTAACCGGAGAGGAAGAGCGCCTTGAGCAGGTATTGCCGCTCGTCAAAAAGTACAACGCGGCGGTGGTGGCGATCTCAAATGATGAAACGGGGATTTCTGAGGACCCGGATGTGCGGTTCGCGGTCGCCAGGAAGATAGTGGCCAGGGCGGCGGATCATGGTATTCCCGCAGAGGATGTCGTGGTGGATCCGCTGGTGATGCCGATCGGCGCGCTCAACAACGCAGGCCGTCAGGTGATGCACATCCTTCACCGTCTGCGCGATGAACTCAAGGTGAACAGCACCTGCGGCGCCTCCAATGTCAGTTTTGGATTGCCTAACCGCAACGGCCTGAATGCGGCCTTTCTGACGATGGCAATGGGGGCAGGCATGACCTCAGCGATCACCAGCCCCCTGCATGTCGAGGTCATGCAGGCGATCATGGGCGCTGATGTCATGATGGGCCATGATCCGGATTGTCTGCGATGGATCGCGCGATTCAGGGAGCCTCCGGCCGAAGGGCAGGTCAGCGCGAGAGAGGGTCGGCGCCGCGGTCGCCGGCGGGCAGGCAATGGCTGAAACGGTCATCTCCGGAACCTGTTTGTGCGGCTCGGTGCGTTTCACCGTCCGCGGCCCGTTGCGGGAGGTACTGGTCTGTCATTGCAGCCAGTGCCGGAAAATGAGCGGTCATGTCTGGGCATCAACATCAGCGCCTCGCGACTGTGTCGACATCCAGGAAGACGGCAGTCTCCGATGGTATCAGTCGTCAAAAGAGGCCAAGCGCGGTTTCTGTAGTTACTGCGGTTCCAGTCTCTTCTGGAGTCACACTGAAAAAGACACGCTTTCCATTGCCGCCGGAGCATTGGACAAGCCCACCGGCTTGGATACCGGGGCACATATCTTTTTCGATGATGCTTCTGACTACTATCGCGTGCATCCGGATGAAGCGACGCTCGACGGCAGTTCATTCTGAGTCGCTCTGCTCACCAGAGATTGAGATATGAGTGACGATGTTTTTGTGGTCTTCACGCCCTCGGGCAAGAGAGGCAGGGTGGCACGCGGTACTACGGTATTGCAGGCGGCCCGCGATCTTGGCGTCGATCTCGATTCTGTGTGCGGCGGCCGGGCGATCTGCGGCCGCTGTCAGGTGACCCTGAGTGAAGGATCATTTCCCAAACACGGTATTGAATCCCGGGCAGCGCATCTTTCTGCTCTGGGTGAAAACGAGACTGCCTATGATGAGGCTGAGGGCCTGGCCGAGGGCCGCCGCTTGGGCTGCTCGGCCCGCCTGTTGGATGACGCTGTCATCGATGTGCCGCCGGAAAGCCAGGTGCACAGACAGGTGGTCCGCAAGAGAACCGAGGTTCACGATCTTTCTGTCAATCCGCTGGTCCGTTTGCACGTGGTTGAGGTCTCTGAGCCGAGTATGCACGAGCCGGTTTCTGATTTGCGCCGGCTTCTTGAGGAACTTGAATTTGAATGGGGTTTCACGGATCTTGAGTGCGATCCGCATGTGTTAACCGCCCTGCAGGGGGTGCTTCGGGCAGGCCAATGGCAGGTTACCGTCGCCGTTTTTCGCGAGCATGAGATTGTCGCGATCTGGCCTGGTTATCACGATAAGGCGTTGGGGATGGCCTTCGATATCGGCTCGACCACGATCGCCGCTCATCTGGTCGATCTTGCGAGCGGTGAGGCATTGGCATCGGCCGGGAGGATGAATCCACAGATTCGCTTCGGCGAAGACCTGATGAGTCGAGTCTCCTATGTCATGATGCACCCGGGCAGCGAGCAGCAGATGTGCGATACGGTGCGGGCCGCCGTTGCGGATCTGGTTACTGAAGTCTGCGCGGAAGCAGAGCAGTCTCCGGATAACATTCTTGACTGTACTTTTGTAGGCAATCCGATCATGCATCACCTGCTGCTGGGGTTGTCACCAGTGGAACTCGGCGGGGCGCCATTTGCCCTCGCCACGGACAGCGCCGTCACGGTTTCGGCAGCGAGTCTGGGTCTTGGCGTTAATCCGGGAGCAAGGTGTTATGTGCTGCCCTGTATTGCCGGACATGTCGGCGCGGACTGCGCCGGGGTGGTTTTGTCCGAAGCGCCCTACCTTCGCGAGGAACTGACGCTGTTGGTGGATGTTGGCACCAACGCGGAGATCGTACTGGGCAACCGTCACCGTCTCCTGGCTGCGAGCAGTCCGACGGGGCCAGCTTTTGAGGGGGCGCAGATCAGTTCCGGGCAACGCGCCGCGGCGGGCGCGATCGAGCGGGTGCGGATCGACCCCGAGACACTCGAGCCCCGGTTTCGGGTCATCGGCTGTGACTCGTGGTCGGATCACCCCGACTTTGCGGGCCAGACCTCCGGCGTCGGTATCACCGGGATTTGTGGGTCGGGGATTATTGAAGCGCTTGCCGAGATGTATCTCGCCAAGGTCATCAACAGCGACGGGGTCATCGATGGCGCCCTTTCAGCGGGTTCATCCCGGATCGTGGCCGACGGCCGAACCTTTGCCTATATCCTGTACGAGGGCGACATCCGGATTTCGGTAACGCAGAACGACGTACGGGCGATCCAGTTGGCGAAGGCGGCACTTTACGCTGGCGTACGGTTGCTGATGGATAAACTGGGTGTCGATTCACTCGATCGGATCCGCCTCGCCGGTGCATTCGGATCCCATATCGATGTCAAGTATGCGATGGTTCTAGGCCTTATTCCCGACTGCGCACTCGAGAATGTGACCTCCGCGGGTAATGCCGCAGGCAGTGGTGCCCATATTGCTTTGGTAGACGGCAATGCCCGTGAAGAGATCGAGAGGGAAATCCGTCGAATTGAAAAGATCGAAACGGCCGTAGAGCCCCGCTTCCAGGAGCATTTCGTCGAGGCGATGGCGATTCCCCACAAGAGCGCGAGGTTTGATCAACTGGCCAAAGCCGTTGCCTTGCCTGCCCGGGCTGACCTGTCCCCTGATTCTGCGCCGTCCGGCCGTCGTCGACGGCGTTAATCCCGCCGCTTGCGCTGGTCCGGCCAGATGTTAGGCTAGGCGGCATTCCCGGCGTGACCCGCCGACGCAAGCGAGGCCTGCTATCGATGAGTGAAATACTGCGTAGGGTGACCATGTTCGAGGCGCTGGATGAGCGTGATCTGGATACCCTGCACTCAGTCGCAAGGCAAATCACTGCCGAGCGTGGAGAGATCATCGTCAGTCAGGGTTCGGAGGGTGAAAGCCTGTATGTTGTGGTGAGCGGGCAAATTCGGGTTTACCTCTCTGATGAGGCCGGCAAGGAGATCATTCTCGGCCTGGAGGGACCCGGCGCAATATTCGGAGAGATCGCGGTCCTGGATGGTCAGCCGCGTTCAGCTTCGGTAGCGGCAATGAAGCGCACGGAACTTCTGAGGATTGACGGCGCGCAACTCCGCGAGCTGTTGCGGACCAACGCCAGGCTTTCGTTCTCCGTAATTGCGGCCCTTGCCGGCATGATCCGTAAACTCACCGATGCGACACAGGGGCTCGCCCTGCAGAGTGCCTATCGCCGCCTGGTGGCCCGTCTGCAGGAGCGGGCCGTGGAAGAAAATGGTCAAAGCGTCATTCCGGAAAGGCTCACCCATCAGTTGCTGGCCGACATGATCGGCTGTTCACGGGAAATGGTGAGCCGCATCATGAGTGATCTTGGCAAGGGAGGATATATCCGCGCCGAGGGCAAGCGCTGGATCATTGAGCGGAAATTGCCGGCGGATTATTAATCGGGATCGCATTCGATGGAACGGTGTTCAGTCCTGCCGAACGGATCGACCTGCTGATGCAGGGTGCAATAGCCAAAATGCGCACTCGACTTGAGTCGCCGGTGCGTTACCAACTGCCTATCGGGGACGCGTGTGTCGACATGAACAGCCTGTTGGGCAAAGCAATCGAACTGGTATTCACGGGAGCGATTCTATGTGTTACCTGTGGGCGAAAGACCAAAAAAAGCTTCAATCAGGGCCACTGTTTCCCTTGTCTTAAATGCCTCGCCTCCTGTGACCAGTGCATCGTCCGGCCTGAGCTGTGTCATTATCATGCGGGCACCTGCCGTGAGCCCGAATGGGGTGAATCACACTGCCTGCAGCCGCATGTGGTGTATCTTGCGAATTCTTCCGGACTGAAGGTTGGGGTGACCCGGGCGAGCCAGGTGCCAACGCGGTGGATTGACCAGGGAGCAAGTCAGGCGGTACCGGTTTTTGAGGTGGGTGAAAGACGCACTGCCGGTCTTCTCGAGGTGACTTTGCGTCAGGTGGTTGCGGATCGCACCGATTGGCGGCGCATGCTCAAGGGCAGTCCCGATGCTCTGAACATGCTTGATGAGCGGACCCGGATTCTGAATGAGGCGGATGCCTTTATAGCCGGGCTGAAGCAAAGTCCCGACTGGGGCGACACAAGATCATCAGTATCGACCAGTGTCTGTGAAATCACCTATCCGGTGATCACTTATCCGGAAAAGGTGAAGGCACACAACTTCGATAAAACGGCCAGGGTTTCCGGAGAACTCCTGGGCATTAAAGGGCAGTATCTCATCTTCGACACGGGCGTTCTCAACATCCGGAAGTTCGCCGGCTACGAACTGGCGCTGGCCACGGGATAATAATAAATAACTTATTCTGAAAATTAGAAATAATTAGTGGTGCTTATGGATTGATCTGGCTATTCTGCAGCCTCTTCCCCGGGGTGACCCGGGTTTCGGTGACTTATTTAAGCCTCAAGAGGAACTGCAGATGGCAACGAAGAGTTATCAGGCCGGCGTAAAGGAGTACCGGGAAACCTACTGGATGCCCGAGTACACCCCCAAAGAAACGGACATCCTGGCCTGCTTCAAGATTACCCCCCAACCCGGCGTACCCAGGGAAGAAGCGGCGGCAGCGGTGGCAGCCGAGTCCTCGACCGGGACCTGGACTACGGTCTGGACCGATCTTCTGACGGATCTCGACTACTATAAAGGCCGCGCCTACGCCATCGAGGATGTCCCCGGTGACGACGAGTCCTATTACGCATTCGTGGCCTACCCTATTGATCTGTTTGAAGAGGGATCGGTCGTTAACGTATTTACCTCGCTGGTTGGAAATGTGTTCGGCTTCAAGGCGCTGCGCCACCTGCGGCTTGAGGATGTCCGCTTCCCGATTGCCTATGTGATGACCTGCGGCGGGCCGCCCCACGGTATCCAGGTTGAAAGGGATATTTTCAACAAGTATGGCCGTGCGCTGCTGGGCTGTACGATCAAGCCCAAGCTTGGACTGTCAGCGAAAAACTATGGCCGCGCCGTCTATGAATGCCTGCGGGGCGGCCTCGATCTGACCAAAGATGATGAAAACGTCAATTCCCAGCCCTTCATGCGCTGGCGTCAGCGTTTTGACTTCGTCATGGAGGCGGTGCACAAAGCAGAAGCAGAGACTGGAGAAAGAAAAGGCCACTACCTCAACGTGACCGCTCCGACGCCTGAGGAGATGTACAAACGCGCAGAACACGCCAAAACACTGGGGTCGCGCATTATCATGCACGATTACATCACCGGAGGCTGGTGTGCCAATACGGGTCTCGCGAACTGGTGTCGGGACAACGGTTTGCTGCTGCATATCCACCGCGCCATGCACGCGGTTATCGACAGGCACCCCAAGCACGGTATTCATTTTCGCGTACTCGCGAAGTTGCTGAGGCTCTCCGGAGGCGATCATCTGCACTCCGGCACGGTCGTCGGCAAACTCGAAGGCGACCGCGAGGCCACCCTGGGCTGGATCGACCTCATGCGGGATTCCCATATCAAGGAAGACCGCTCGCGGGGAATCTTTTTTGACCAGGACTGGGGATCCATGCCAGGCGTCTTCCCGGTGGCTTCCGGCGGAATCCATGTGTGGCATATGCCGGCACTGGTAACGATCTTCGGCGATGATGCCTGCTTCCAGTTCGGCGGTGGAACGCTTGGCCACCCCTGGGGTAACGCAGCCGGTGCCGCAGCGAACCGCGTGGCGCTCGAGGCCTGTGTGGAGGATCGTAACCGCAACGGTGCCGAGGGTCTGGAAAAACGCGGCGGTGACGTCCTGCGCAAAGCCACCGAATCGAGTCCCGAACTGGCCGCCGCCATGGAGACCTGGAAAGAAATCAAATTTGAGTTCGATACCGTCGATAAGCTCGACGTTGTCCATCGCTGATGATTCGAACCCAACACTACCGAGAACGCTATCATGACTGACATGCAAGACTACAGTTCGCGCCTTTCCGATCCGGAAAGCCGCAAATTCGAAACTTTTTCCTACCTTCCGCAGCTCGATGACGCAGCGATCCGGGCACAGGTTGACTATATTGTGTCCAAGGGCTGGAACCCCGCCGTGGAGCATACGGAGCCAGAAAATGCGACGTCATCGTTCTGGTATATGTGGAAGCTGCCGATGTTCGGGGAGACCGATGTCGATACGGTCCTCGCCGAGATAGATGCCTGCCGATCCGCCAATCCGGGCAATCATGTGCGTCTGATCGGTTATGACAACTTCGCGCAGTCTCAGGGCACCGCAATGGTGATACACCGGGCCCCGAGCCCCAGCTGAGACTCTGCCTTGCTGAGCGTTGCCACCCGAACACCTTTTTGGCCACTTGTAATAAAGAGGCCATCAGGGACCACTTTCGCTGTTTGAGACTGAGCGCCGATGGCTGAATCATGACTGACGCCAATTCCTATCTCGTCAAGTGCGAGCCCTACTACCAGCCGGTCGGTCGTGAGGTGGAACTCTATGAGGCGGCTTACGGCGTCCGAATGCCGGTGATGCTCAAGGGCCCGACCGGGTGCGGCAAATCACGCTTTGTCGAGTACATGGCGTTCAGGCTCTCCCGACCCCTGATCACGGTGGCCTGTAATGAGGATATGACGGCCTCCGATCTCGTGGGCCGGTTTCTGCTGGACAAGGATGGCACCCGCTGGCAGGACGGCCCTTTGACCACGGCGGCCCGGATCGGTGCCATTTGCTATCTGGATGAGATCGTTGAAGCCCGTCAGGATACCACCGTGGTGATTCACCCCCTGACGGACCACCGCCGTACCCTGCCTTTGGATAAAAAGGGTGAGCAGATCGTTGCGCACCCTGATTTTCAGCTGGTGATTTCCTACAACCCGGGTTACCAGAGTCTGATGAAGGACCTGAAGCAGTCGACCAAGCAGCGCTTCGCCGGGTTGGATTTCAACTACCCCGAGGCGGATCTTGAGGCCACGATTGTGGCGACCGAGGCAGGCGTTGATATCGGAGTATCGGCCAAACTGGTTCAAGTCGCCCATCGTGCACGCAATCTCAAGGGACACGGCCTGGATGAAGGTATCTCGACCCGGCTGCTGGTGTACGCAGGACAACTGATGGCCAAGGGTGTAGAGCCGATCGCGGCCTGCAGCATGAGCCTGGTCTGTCCGCTGACGGATGACTCCGATATGCGTGATACCCTGGATGCTGCGGTAAATACCTTCTTTGGCTGAGCACGGTGGCAGGCCTTCCCCCAGGGTGAGATCAGGGTGAATTCTTGATGACCATCGATCTCGGCAGTTATCGCGCCGTTGTGGAAGAATGCGCTCCAGAATTGGGGAGCCGTCTGGATGCGCTTTTAAGCGACGCCGCGCGGCAGATGTCGCCGGCGGGTCTGCAGATCTACCTCGAGGCGGCAAAAGGTCTTTGCGAACTGGGGCGCAGCCAGGAACTGGTTGGCTTCTGGCTCGAGCAGATGCCCTCTGTGGTGAAGGAAGTGGGGGAGGATATTCTCCCCGACACCCTCGAAGCCGTCATGAAACTCTCCTCAATCACCTCGGGTAACGTGATCGCGTTGCTGGTCGCCACCCTGCCGGCTGCAGCCAGGCGCCTCGGCGACATTGGCCTCGTGCGCCGGTATCTTGAGTTTGTGCATCGCCTGTGCGCCAAGGCCCCCCGTGGCTTGCGGCCTATGCTGACCCACATCGATGAACTGCTCTCAAAACTCACCCTCGGGGGCTTGCGCCGCTGGGCGGATTTTGGGGCCCGAGCCTACCGGCGGGATCTCGGAAATCTCGCCGCATACTTTGATCTTGCGACAGCGGACAGTATTGCCATGCTGCACCAGCAAAGGCGGGGCACGCGGTTTACCGATGTCCAGCGCAAGCTGAATTTCTTTCTGCGGGCATTTTGGGCGCGGGATTTCTTTGTACGTCCATCGGAGGCGGATGTCCCGGGTTTCAGGCCCTTTATCGATGCAGGCGTTCTGCATCTTCCTGATGCCGTCGATGATGCAGGCCCGGTCAACGGGCTCGAACTGTACCGGGCCTGTGCAGCCCACTGCGCAGCCCATCTTGTATATGCCGATCACGCGATCAGTGCTCAGGAATTGAGCCCGGCACAAATGTTCTTTATCGGCATCGCCGAGGATGCACGTGTTGAGTATTGTGCGGCACAAGCCTTTCCCGGTCTGGGACGGCTTTGGCGGGCGCTGTTGTCGCAAGCGCACCCTGATGCACCCGAACATCCTACCTTGGCCAGCTTGGAGCACATCGCGCTGATGCTGCGTGACGCCGAAGTGTCGACCGATGATGAGGCTATTACCGAGGTCATCAGGGACTTTCATCTGCAGATCGGCCACAACCGCGACAACCCTGAATTCTCCTGGCACCTGGGCCTTAGGCTATACAATCTTTTTGCCGATCGGCGTGAAGTACCGAGCCTTCGGCTCCTGGAAAAGATTCGCATACCTTACCGCGATGACAACCGGATTATCTGGGAACGCGATGCCCGGGCCTTCAGTGAAGGCGGGTATCTTCGTGATCAGGCACCGGCTCAGGTACGCCGCAACGTCTCGGTAATTGAAATGGCGAATGAAATTGACTGTGAGTTCGCCGGAGACGATGCCCAGGAGATCTGGCGCCTGTCCACGCCATTGTGGCTCGACCAGGAGGCATGCACCATCAACGAACGGGAGGGGAGTGAGCCTGTCTCAGATCCCTTTCACTACCCGGAGTGGGACTATCAGGTGCAACTGCTGCGCCCTGACTGGGCTACGGTTTATGAACGGCGCCAGCCGGTAGGCTTGCCCGGCGAGATCGATGCGATTCTGACCAGACACCGACCGGTAACGGCAAGAATTCGCAAGATCATCGACCTGTTGCAGCCCGAAGGTGTTGCCCGTGAGCGCAACATGGAGGACGGCGACGAGATTGACCTTAATGCCGCGGTGGAGGCGATGATCTCGATCCGAAGAGGCGAGACACCCAATCCCCGGGTGACGATGCGGCACGTCGTCAAACACCGGGACCTTGCCATCGTGGTATTGCTGGACCTGTCGGAATCGACGGGAGATCTCGTCAAGGAGAGTGGCCAGAGCGTTCTGGAACTGACCCGCGAGGCGTGCGCGCTGGTGGCGACCGCCATTACCGGAGTGGGTGATGCTTTTGCGATCCATGGATTTGCCTCCGATGGCCGGCACGACGTGCGCTATTTCCGCTTCAAGGACTTTCACGAGCGCTTTGATGACCGGGTGAAGGCGCGTCTCGCCGGCATGTCCGGTGGTCTATCCACCCGGATGGGTGCCGCCATGCGGCATGCCGGTTCACACCTCAAGCGCCAGAGTGAAACGCGGAAACTGATTCTGCTGGTGACGGATGGTGAGCCCGCTGATATAGACGAGCGCGATCCCCGACATCTGCGCCAGGATACCCGCAAAGCGGTCGAGGATTTACAGCGCCAGGGAATACAAAGCTATTGCCTGACCCTGGATCCTAATGCAGACGATTATGTCCGCCGGATTTTCGGTACCGGCCGCTATACGATTGTCGATAAAGTGACGCGCCTTCCTGAAAAACTGCCGCTGCTGTTTGCGACACTGACATCCTGATCTGATGGACCGACACCTCTCAGGAGGCCGTTCGTTTCGGCCGCTGGTACTCCGCGACCTGAAACGTATCCGCGATGAGTTGAGCCACTGTGCGCTGCCGGCAGGTGTTCGTGCATCAGGCAGCAGGCCGGATCGTGGCTAAGGTGCTGGAACAGTTCCGAACCCGTCTCGACCGCCTTGACCCGGGATCACAAGCGTACCCAGGATAAAACGCTATTTTCCAAACTTGATCGCCTCGGTCAGCTCACTACCCCAACGCCCCACCGTAACCTCGTTTCCCTGCGCCGGGTGCGTTGGAATATTCAGCGATAGCAGCAAGGAAAGGCCGGCCAGTCCTGCACCCACCAGAAATACTGCAGCCGGAGAGGTCAGCCAAAGTACGCCCAGCGCCGCAGGCAGAACCACAGCCGCGATATGATTGATGGTAAACGACACGCCGGCGCTGGATGTGATATCTGCCGGGTCTGCAATCTTCTGAAAATAAGTTTTGATCGCTATGGCGAGTGCGAAAAAGAAGTGATCGACGATGTATAACCCCGCTGCAATGTGTGCGTTCTCAACGAAAGCATAAGCGACAAATACGATCACCAGGCCGATGTACTCAAAGACCAGTGCAGCTCGCTCGCCGACCATGCCAATGATGCGCCCAATACGGGCGGCAAAGAGCATATTCAGCGTGGCATTCACCAGAAACAGCGCCGAAATGGCGGCGACGCTGTAGCCGAATTTTTCAACCATCAGGAACCCGGCGAACACGATGAATATCTGCCGACGGGCACCCGAGAGAAAGGTCAGGGCGTAGTAGAGCCAGTAGCGTTTTCGCAGCACCAGTTGCCGGCGCTGCTTCACCTTGACGGGAAAGTGCGGAAAGAAAAGCCAACAGATGAGGGCGATCAGTACGGTTACGCCGCCCCCCAGAACATAGACAATGACATAATCGAGCGAGGCCACATCGAAGGCCGCCCATATCGCCGCAAAGGTCACAATCGATGTGAATGCACCGACGGCAATAATGCGCCCGAGAATCTCTGCCGTCCGGTCTTTCTCGAGCCACTGAAGTGAGAGCGAGGTCTGGATCGTTTCATAATAGTGAAAGCCCACCGACATCACCACGGTGGTCAGGTACAGGCCGATCACGGTGGGAAAGAGCCCGGTCAGCGCCGTTCCAATTCCGAGCAAAGCAAGCGATATGAGCGCGATATGCTGCTCGCGAAGCAGGAAAAGCAGAAACACCACGGTAAATGCAACAAAACCGGGCACCTCCCGCAGACTTTGCAGGATACCCATCTCGGCCCCACTGAACGCGGCCCGTTCAATTGCAAAATTGTTCAGCAGCGCCTGCCAGGTTGCAAAACTCAAGGGCACGGCACCCGCCATCAGTAGCAGCAGGACTTCAGGCCGCGAACGGATCTTCTGGAGTACGGTTGGCATAAACTGGTCAGTCCAGGAAGAAAACGCCTTTTCGTGAGCGTTGCGGAATCATTGGCCCCTGGCCGCCGATGAATATAGTGAAAACGCAGGCTTAATGATACAGTGAATGTTGTTCGTCCGAGAGCGATTCATCGTGGTTGAAACCGAAACCAAGCTGCCCGTCAACGTTGGGTTGTTCGTGACCTGTCTTGCTGACCTGATGCGTCCGCAGGTTGCTTTTGCCGCGGTCGCCTTGCTTGAGCGGGCAGGGTGTCGCGTCCGGGTCCCACGTCAGCAAAGTTGCTGCGGCCAGCCGGCGCTGAATAGCGGTGACCGGGCCAGCACGATTGATATCGCCAGAAATGTTATCCAGTCGTTCGATCCGGATGATTATGTGGTCGTACCCTCGGGTTCCTGCGCCGATACGCTGATCAACAAGTATCCCGCCCTTTTTCGGCATGACATGCAATGGGCGGGACGCGCCCAGAATCTCTCTGACAAAACCTGGGAATTGACGAGTTTTCTGACAGAAAAACTTAAATTCAGCCTGGATGATGTCTCCTACAGTGGCGTGTGCACCTACCACGATTCCTGTTCCGGCCTTCGGGAACTCGGTATCCAGAAACAGCCGCGGACACTGCTGTCCAGTGTCAAAGGCCTGACATTGAGCGAGATGGAAGACAGCAATGTCTGTTGCGGCTTTGGAGGTCTTTTCAGCGTCAAGTATCCTGATATTTCCGGGCGCATCGTCAGCGACAAGTGCGGGCAGATCGTGCAAACGGACGCTGATACGGTGCTGGGCGGGGACCTCGGATGCCTTCTGAACATTGCCGGACGGCTTCGCCGAGAGGGAAAGAATATCAAGGTCTTTCATATTGCAGAGGTGCTTGCCGGCATGGCGAATGGGCCAGCCATCGGCGAAGCAGAGCGTGAGTCATGAGTGCATCGGTTGCTTCACAGCCCGTGGTCTTTCAGGAGCGCGCCCGAAAAGCCCTTGATGACATCAGCCTGCAGCGGGCCTTGACCAAGGCCAGAGGCGGCTTTGTTGACCACCGCCGGGATGCCGTGGATGCCTTACCGGAATTCGATGCAATCCGTGATGCAGCACGTGATATCAAAGATCACGTGCTGGCGAACCTCGACGGTTACCTGGAACTGTACGAACAGAAAGTGATCGAGCGCGGCGGCCAGGTGCACTGGGCGCGTGATGCCGATGAGGCGTGCCGTATTGTCGCCCGAATCTGCACCGATGCGGGCGCCAGGACCGTCACCAAGGGAAAATCGATGGTCTCCGAAGAAATGAACCTCAATCCGGCGCTGGAGGCAGCCGGGATGACGGTTGTCGAGACTGACCTTGGCGAGTACATCGTGCAACTGGCGGGAGAAGCGCCCAGTCATATTATTGCTCCAGCAGTACACAAGACCCGGGAGCAGATCACGGACCTTTTCCACAAGCATCACAGTCCGCTCGGATATACCGACCGGGTCACACAGCGGGAGGCCCTGGTCAACGAGGCGCGCAGCGTACTTCGTGAGCGCTTTGTGACGGCGGATGTCGGCATCACGGGAGCCAATTTTCTGGTCGCCGAGACGGGGGCCAACGTGATCGTGACCAACGAGGGTAACGGTGATTTGACGAGTTGTTTGCCACGCGTGCACATCGTCACCGCCGGTATCGAAAGAGTCATTCCGTCCCTGGACGATCTTTCGGTGCTGCTGCGGGTGCTGGGAAGAAGTGCAACCGGCCAGGAGTTCTCGGCGTATACCTCCCTTTATTCAGGCCCGCGTCGTCATGACGATACGGAAGGTCCTGAGGCGTATCACGTGGTGCTGCTGGATAACGGCCGCTCACGCCTGCTTGGAGGACAGTACCAGCCGATGCTCCGCTGTATCCGCTGTGGCGCCTGTCTGAATCATTGCCCGGTCTATGGTGTAATCGGGGGGCATGCTTACGGATGGGTTTACTCGGGACCTATGGGAGCGGTCCTGACCCCATTACTCAATGGTTTTGATCAGTCACTTGATCTGCCCAACGCGTGTACCCTGAACGGCAGATGTAAGGAAGTGTGTCCCGTACGCATTCCGCTTTCGGATCTGCTGCTCAAGCATCGCCTTGAACAGCATGACCGCCGGCTGACCTCAGTGTCCGGGCGGTTCCTGCTCAGCGCGTGGGCCTGGCTGGCCCGTCGCCCGCGGCTGTATCAGGGGATAATGGCACTGCCACTGTGGCTCTTGCACCGCTTTGGAAAACGCCGGGGCGTGTTGTCACGCTTGCCCGGGGTGGGCGGCTGGACCGACAGTCGGGATTTGCCGGTTCCCGCGCGGCGCTCGTTTCTCCGGCAATGGCATGCCCGCAAGGCCAGGCCATGACGCAGGCTCGCGAAGAAATCCTCGGAACCATCCGTAAGTCGCTGGCGGCAGGCGACCCCAGGACACCGCGGCGCCTGGAGGAACTAAAGTCCCGTATTCAGGATTCAGCTCCTCAGGTACAACCCTATTTTGATGATGACCTGTTGACCCGATTTTGTCAGAAGCACGTGGCCGTGCACGGCACTTATGAGCGAATCCGCAAAGACGGTATCGAGGCGGCTGTGGTAAGACATCTGACAGGTTTGGGTCTGGATACGCAATGGCATACAGGCGTTGGCCCGTTACTGGATGCGACACGCTGGTCAGATCAGGTGTTTGTTTATCGCAAGTGTGCCGATAAAGACACCAAAGTTGCCTTGACTGAAGCGTTTGCAGCCGTGGCGGAGACCGGTACGCTTGTGATGTGCTCAGGTCCTGCAGCGCCTACCTCGCAGAATTACCTGCCGGATAATCACGTGATCATCGTCGACAGCCGCCGAATTGTGCGCCATATGGAAGACCTGTGGGCAATGCTGCGTACCACGGGAACGGCTGCAGCGCGCGCAGTGAATTTGATTACCGGACCTTCAAAAACCGGCGATATTGAGCAGACCATTCAATATGGGGCGCACGGGCCTCGGCGTCTGCACGTGCTGATCGTTGAGGAAGCGTAAACATAGCGATTCTGTGCCCCGTCAGGGGACTCGCTATAATTACATTTTCAAACCTGTCAGCAGCCGGCGTGCAAACGTACGGCCCCGTTCATTTCACCAGACAGATTTCATGCAGGAAAGTTTCTCAAATGAGCAGCTGCTGGACTGCGGCCATGGGCGGATGTTTGGCCCCGGTAACGCGCAACTTCCACTGCCGCCGATGCTCATGATTGATCGCATTGTCCGGATCTCCGATGAAGGTGGAGAATACGGCAAGGGTGAGATTGTCGCCGAACTCGATCTGAATCCGAATCTTTGGTTTTTCCAGTGTCATTTTGAAAACGACCCGGTGATGCCGGGATGCCTTGGTGTCGATGCACTTTGGCAACTGGTCGGCTTCTTCCTGGGCTGGAAGGGGGGGCAAGGACACGGCCGGGCCCTGGGCTCCGGGGAAATCCGGTTCACCGGGCAGGTCACACCTGACTGCCAGTTGGTACGCTATCGGGTATCGCTCAAGCGCGTCGTGATGCGTCGGCTACATATGGGAATCGCTGATGGAACTGTCGAGGTCGATGATCGGACAATTTATACCGGGAAAGATCTTCGTGTAGGTTTGTTTACTGCAGACAACGGAGGGACCATCACATGAGACGGGTTGTCGTCACCGGCATGGGAATCGTCAGCAGCATCGGCAACAACTGTGCCGAAGTGGAAGCTTCTCTACGTGGGGCGCAATCAGGAATCGTTTTTGCGGATGAGTACCGTGACCTGGGTTTTCGTTCCCAGGTACATGGCAGCATCGACATCGATCTTGAAGCCGAGATTGACCGCAAGCTGAGACGCTTCATGGGCGCCTCAGCCGCCTACAATTATGTCGCGATGCGTCAAGCGATCGCGTATTCCGGTCTTGCCGAGGCCGAGATCTCAAATCCCCGGACCGGGCTTGTCGTCGGCAGCGGCGGCGGTTCCCCGGAAAACATCGTGGCGGCGGCGGATCTCCTTCGCGAAAAAGGGGTAAAACGGGTCGGACCGTATATGGTCACCCGGACCATGTCGAGTACCAATTCGGCCTGTCTCAGCACCACCTTTGCCATCAAAGGGGTCTCGTATTCGATCAGTTCAGCCTGCTCGACCAGCGCGCACTGCATCGGCCACGGAATGGAACTGATCCAGATGGGCAAGCAGGACATTGTTTTTGCCGGTGGCGGTGAAGAATTGCACTGGACCACATCGGTGCTGTTTGATGCCATGGGGGCAATGTCGTCTCGCTACAACGAAACACCCCAGACGGCCTCCCGAACCTATGATGTCAATCGCGATGGATTTGTCATCTCCGGCGGCGGCGGGGTGCTGGTGCTCGAGGCGCTGGAGCACGCCAAGGGCCGTGGTGCACCGATTCTGGCGGAACTTGTGGGTTATGGTGCCAGCAGTGACGGGTTTGACATGGTCCAGCCTTCGGGTGAGGGGGCTGTTCGCTGTATGCAGCAGGCCGTGGAAGGAGTCTCGGGATCAATCGATTACATCAATACGCACGGGACCAGCACCCCGGTCGGCGACATTCAGGAGCTGGAGGCCATTCGCACCGTATTTGGCGATCACCTGCCCGCGCTGAGTGCGACCAAGTCGCTCACGGGTCACGCCTTGGGCGCGGCGGGTGTCAACGAGGCGATCTACTCCCTGATCATGCTCGGCGGAAATTTCATGGCGGCGTCGGCCAATATTGAAAACCTTGATCCCAAGGCGCTGGGTTATCCAATTGTGCGTTCCACGACCGATGCCCCGGATCTCAATACCGTCATGTCCAACAGTTTCGGATTCGGGGGCACCAACGCGACACTGGTGTTTCAGCGCTTCGCGGACTGAGCCTTCACTGCCCAACCCACAATGGATCAGCCGGTGCGCGAAAGGGGTTGCGGGCCAAGGTCGTTTTTTTCAGCACTGAAGCGTTGCTTCACATAAGCCTCGACGAGCGCAATGAACTGCGTTGCGATATCGTCGCCGCGCAGGGTGCAGATCTTTTGCCCGTCCTGAAAGACCGGCGCGACCGGCTTTTCCCCGGTGCCCGGCAAGCTGATGCCGATATCCGCGTGGCGGCTTTCCCCGGGACCGTTGACGACGCACCCCATGACTGCAACGGACAGCGTTTGTGCGCCCGGATACTGTGTTTTCCAGTCGCTCATCCGCTGCCGAAGGTGTTCCTGAACCGCGCCGGCAAGATGTTGGAAAAAGTCGCTGCTGGTGCGCCCGCACCCGGGACAGGCGGTGACCTGCGGACTGAAATTGCGAAGTCCCAGTGACTGGAGGACTTCCTGCGCGATACGGACCTCGCGGGTGCGGCTTTCTCCGGGCTGGGGCGTCAGGGACACCCTGATGGTGTCGCCGATGCCCATATGCAGCGCCAGTGCAAGCCCCGCAGTAGAAGAGACGACGCCTTTGTCCGCCATGCCGGCTTCCGTGAGCCCGAGGTGCAAGGCGAGGTCCGAACGTTCGGCGAGCTGTTGGTATACCGCGACCAGTTCAGGCACTGCGCTGACTTTGGCAGAGAGAATGATCTGGTCAGGCCGCAGGCCTTCGCGTTGGGCCAGCGATGCACTGTTGATCACAGAATCCACGAGCGCCTCCCGGGTGATCGCCTCAAGCGGACGCGGGGTTGCCAGGGCTGCATTTTCGTCCAGTTTCTGTGCAAGCAGTTGTGGATCGAGTGACCCCCAGTTCACACCAATGCGCACCGGTTTATTCCGGCGGCAGGCCTGCTCGATCATCTGGCAGAAGCGGGCGTCGCGTTTTTCACCCTGACCTACGTTGCCCGGGTTGATCCGGTACTTATCGAGTGCATCGGCGCAGTCACTGAAATCCTGCAGCAGGGTATGGCCGTTGTAATGAAAGTCGCCGACCAGAGGCACCGGACAGCCAGCCGAGTCCAATTGCTCACGAATTTTCGAAACCGCCCGGGCGGCCGCTTCGTTGTTTACGGTGATCCGTACGATCTCGGACCCAGCCTCTGCGAGCGCAATGACCTGCCGGACCGTGGCAACCACATCCGCGGTGTCGGTGTTGGTCATCGACTGCACGACAATGGGTGCATTGCCGCCCACCAGGACATGGCCTACCCGGACCTGCTGGGTGGGCCTTCTGGAGATGGAAGTCTGCTGCATGAGGGTCGCGGGCGGGTCCGATGGGCCCAATATTCTAATCGCCTTACATGCGAAACACGCCAAACTCCGTTTTGGCGATCGGGGGATTATGAACCGTGGCGAGCGCCAGCGACAGAATTCTGCGGGTGTGGGCGGGATCTATGATGCCATCGTCCCAGAGTCGGGCACTTGCATAGAACGGATGCCCCTGCTCGTCATACTGGTCGCTGATAGCCTCGCGAAAAACTTTTTCGTCCCCAACCGGCCAGTCACGCCCTGCTTTTTGCATGCGATCGCGACGGACCTGAGACAGCACCTGTGCTGCAGTGTCGCCTCCCATTACCGAGATACGGGCATTGGGCCACATCCACAAAAAGCGCGGGTCGTAGGCTCGGCCGCACATACCGTAATTGCCGGCTCCGAAACTGCCGCCAACGATAACGGTCAGTTTAGGCACTTTGGCACAGGCAACCGCGTTTACCAGTTTCGCCCCATCCCGCGCAATGCCGCCATGCTCATAGCGGCTGCCGACCATAAAACCGGTGATGTTCTGTAGAAACAGAAGTGGTATGCCCCGCTGGGTGCAGAGCTCGATAAAGTGTGCTCCTTTGAGTGCCGATTCCGAAAAAAGAATACCGTTGTTGGCGATGATGCCGAGCGGGTATCCGTTGATACGGCTGAAGGCGCATACCAATGTCTTCCCGTAGCGGGCTTTGAATTCCTGAAAGTCGCTGCCGTCGACAATCCGGCAGATGACTTCCCGGATATCAAAGGGCAGCCTGGGGTCAGACGGAATAATTCCATAAAGCTCCTCAACGCCATATCGCGGTGATGAGGGAACTTCGCCGGGTGTTGTTGCGGCCGGCAGATTAAGGTGAGAGACAATCTCCCGGGTCAGGGTCAGGGCGTGATCATCGTCCTGTGCCAGATAATCGGCCACCCCTGAGATCCGTGTGTGTACATCGGCACCGCCGAGCGCCTCGGCGCTGACTTCCTCACCGGTCGCCGCCTTTACCAGTGGCGGCCCGCCCAGAAAAATGGTCCCCTGACGACGGACGATGACGGCCTGGTCGGACATCGCCGGCACGTAGGCGCCGCCCGCAGTGCAGGAACCCATCACCACTGCAATCTGGGGAATTCCGGCGGCAGACATATTGGCCTGGTTGAAAAAGATGCGGCCGAAATGCTCCCGATCGGGGAACACCTCATCCTGTCTCGGCAGATAGGCACCCCCGGAATCAACCAGGTAGATACAGGGGAGGCGGTTCTCTGCAGCTATGGCTTGCGCTCTGAGATGTTTTTTGACCGTAATCGGGTAGTAGGTGCCGCCTTTGACAGTGGCGTCATTGACCACAAGCATGCAGTCGCGGCCGTGAATCTGACCCACTCCCGTGATGATTCCTCCGCAGGGAACCTCGTCATCGTAGAGATCCCACCCGGCCAGTTGGGAAAGCTCCAGGAAACCGCTGCCAGGGTCCAGTAACTTTTCAATGCGCCCGCGGGGCAGCAGTTTGCCTCGTGCGGTGTGTCGCTCCCGATCCTTCTCACGGCCGCCCTGGGTGACTTTCGCTATCGCGTCAGCCAGTGCGGCGGTCTTCGCCAGCATGACATCGCGGTTGGCCGCGAAATCAGGCGAAGCGGTATCGATGCGGCTGCTAAAGTCGCCCATTAAATTTCCTGCCAGACCTTACCAGCCGCCGCGTGAGAGCCAGTGATCGACCTGCTCCAGCCGGTCCGCGCCCCAGAAAGACTCCGAGTCGACAATGATGAAGGGTGAGCCGAAGACGCCCCGGGCCAGGGCCTGATCGTTTACGGTGCGCACCTTCTGCTTGATGCCGTCGGATTGAATGCCGTTGGCAAGCTGTGCCGGATCGTGCCCAAGCCCGGAGGCGACCGCAATAACGGTTTCGCTGTCAGAGATATCGCGATCATCACAAAAGTAGGCCCGGTACAGGGCCTGCGCAAGTTGTCTCGCCGCGCTGTGATCGGTCTCCTCAAGAAGATAGAAGGCGCGGCAGGCGTTCACCGTAGCAACTGGCCAATGACTGGGAATAGTGAAGGGGATGTTCCAGTAGCGTGCAAACCGTTTCACGTCGTGGACCGCGTAATCTCCGACCAGGGGAATCGAAACCAGCGGTTTTCGCTCACTGACCTTCATTGCGGCGCCGACCAGAAACGGCCGCCACACGACAGACCGGCCGTGCTTTTCAGCGGTCGCCTCGATCCGTTCGCTGGCGAGGTAGCCGTAGGGGGAGGCAAAGTCGAAGAAAAACTCAATGGATTCTGCCATAAGCTGCGCTCGTTCCTCGGGTTTCAGGTGCGAATGGGCTCAGCGGATCCGCTCAAATGCCATGGCAGTGGCCTCGCCGCCGCCGATGCACAGTGACGCAACACCGCGCTTGAGACCGTAGCGCTCAAGCGCGTGCAGCAGCGTGACAATGATGCGCGCACCCGAGGCCCCCACCGGATGTCCCAGCGCGCAGGCACCTCCATGCACGTTCAGTTTTTCATGCGGAATCCCAAGGTCCTTCATCGCGGCCATTGCAACGACCGCAAATGCTTCATTCACCTCAAAAAGGTCGACCATGGAGACATCCCACTGCAGCGATTCGAGCAGTTTGCGGATTGCAAAAACGGGCGCTGTGGTAAACCAGCCCGGCTCCTGGGCAAAACTGGCGTGGCCGAGTACCCGCGCCAGGGGAACATGCCCGCCTTTTTCTGCATCCGAGAGTCTCATCATCACCAGTGCGGCCGCCCCGTCCGAGATGGAACTGGAATTCGCCGGGGTGACGGTCCCATCCTTCTGGAAGGCCGGTTTCAGATATGGAATCTTCTCAATATTGGCAGTGAGAGGCTGTTCGTCAGTGTCAACCGTCACCGTCTCTTTGCGGGTGTTGACGGCAACGCTGATGATTTCATCGCGAAAAGCACCGTTCTCGATGGCCTCGGTCGCGCGGGTCAGCGATTCAATCGCAAAATCATCCTGATCCTCCCGGCTGAAACCGTATCGCTGGGCGCAGTCCTCAGCAAAGTGGCCCATGAGTTTGCCGGGTTCGTAGGCGTCTTCCACACCATCCACGAACATATGATCGAGCAGTTCTCCATTACCCAAACGGTAGCCGCCGCGGGCCTTGGGCAGCAGGTAAGGGGCGTTGCTCATACTCTCAAGCCCGCCGGCCATGACAATCCGGCCACTGCCGGCAAGAATGTGGTCATGAGCAAGCATCGTGGTCTTCATCCCCGAGCCACACATTTTGTTCACGGTCGTACAGGGCGTAGCCAACGGCAGGCCGGCCCCCAGTGCTGCCTGGCGGGCGGGGGCCTGGCGAAGTCCGGCAGGCAGGACACAACCCATGATGACCTCGTCTATGGACTCGGGTGTGACGGCCGACCGCTCGAGGGCAGCGGCGACTGCCGCTGCACCGAGTTCGGGGGCGGATACCGGGGCAAGGCTGCCCTGGAAACTGCCGATCGGGGTGCGCGCCGCACCGGTAATAACAATAGGGTCATCCTGCATCATGGCTTTCCTCTAGGTGCTGTCCTTGAACAGTTCGCGGCCGATCAGCATCCGTCGTATTTCGCTGGTGCCCGCACCGATTTCATAAAGTTTTGCATCCCTCAGCAGTCGGCCGGTGGCATGCTCGTTAACATAGCCGGAGCCTCCCAGAAGCTGAATGGCGTCGAGCGCCATCTGGGTGGCACGTTCAGCACTATACAGAATGGCGCCGGCAGCATCCTTTCGGGCCGTCAGGCCGCGATCGCAAGCCTGCGCCACAGCGTAAACGTAGGCCCGGCAGGCGTTGAGCGTGGTGTACATGTCTGCAAGTTTCGCCTGGACTATCTGAAAGGTACCGATGGCCTGTCCGAATTGCCTGCGATTGTGGACATAGGGCAGCACAATGTCGAGACAGGCCTGCATCAGACCCAGCGGCCCTCCTGAAAGGACAACCCGCTCATAGTCAAGACCGCTCATCAGCACGCCCACCCCTTTGTTTTCTGCGCCCAGTACCCGGTCTTGAGGTACCGGGCAGTCCTGAAAAATCAGTTCACAGGTGTTGGAGCCGCGCATGCCGAGCTTGTCGAGCTTGGGGCCGGTTGAAAAGCCATCAAGGTCTTTTTCAATAATGAATGCGGTGATGCCGTGTGAGCCGGCCGACGGGTCGGTCTTTGCGTAAACCACCAGCGTGTCGGCGTCCGGTCCGTTGGTGATCCACATCTTACTGCCGTTGAGAACATAGTGATCGCCGTGTTTTTCAGCGCGAAGCTGCATGCTGACAACATCGGAGCCGGCATTGTGCTCGCTCATCGCAAGCGCGCCCACCTTGGTACCGCTGACGAGGTCAGGAAGAAATCGTGCCTTCTGGGCATCGGAGCCGTTGCGGAAAATCTGGTTCACGCACAGGTTGGAGTGCGCACCATAAGAAAGGCCGACTGACCCGGACGCACGGCTGATCTCCTCCATCGCCACCGTATGTTCGAGATAACCCATACCGGCACCGCCGAAGGCGGGGTCGATGGTGACGCCCAGCAGTCCAAGTTCACCCAGTCGCTGCCAAAGATCCTGGGGAAAGGTATTCTCGCGGTCGATATCCGCCGCTCTGGGCGCGATTTCCCGGGCGGCGAACTGGGTTACGTTCTCGCGGAGCAGGTCGACGGTTTCTCCAAGATGAAAATCCAGTCCGGGAGGGGTTGGCGCAGAATTCAGCATAAATGGAGCCTTCGGGAAACGACATCGGAATTCTAGATTGACGTTTACGTAAACGTCAACTTATTTCAAAAATCCAGGCTGTTTCCCGATGGTTTTGCCGCCTGCGTGAGCCGCAGTTCGCATTCATCCGTCTGTCAATCTCGGCTTGAAGTAGGATGACCCCCGGTATCGGGCCGGGATTTCGCGGTCTGCAAGAGTCCGAAAGACACAATGATTTAAGCGACAGGAGCCGAGCGTGAATGATGATGGTCTATTTCTAGAGACTGACCGGGGCTATTCGCTTGTCGCAAGACCACAGGCCGGAGAACCGCCATGGATTATTTTCCTGGGCGGCTTTCGTTCGGACATGGAAGGTACCAAAGCCCAATACCTGTCCGACTGGTGTGCACAAAGAGGGCGGGCGTTCCTGCGCTTTGACTACTCAGGCCATGGCCAATCCGGCGGGCGTTTTGAAAACGGCACCATCGGCCAGTGGACAGAAGACGCGCTCGAGGTGATCCAGGCGTTCACCGAGGGACCGTGCATTCTTGTTGGCTCCAGCATGGGAGGCTGGATTATGCTGCGTGCAGCGTTGGCACTGGGTCGTCGCGTCAGGGGCCTGCTGGGCATTGCCGCAGCACCCGATTTCACCCGCGATCTGATTTCAAAAGAACTAACGCCCGACCAGCGACGGTCGCTCGATCAGAACGGTCAGGTCACCGTGACCAGTGAGTACGATCCGGACGGCTATATTCTGACGCAATCATTCATCGATGACGGGGAGCAGTGCTGCCTGCTGGATGAGCCGCTGGATATCCGGGTGCCGGTCAGGCTCCTGCAGGGCTGCGAGGATAACGAAGTGCCGTGGCGGACCGCGCTCCACCTGTCTGAGAAGCTGGAGACAACGGATGTCCGGGTTCAGTTACTAAAAGACGGAGATCACCGCCTGTCGAGTCCGGACCAGCTTGCCTTAATTGGAGATACACTTGCTGAACTGCTTCAGAAACTGAGCAACGCCTCCTCCTAGCCGGCCCATTTGCAAAGTCCCCTGAATCTTCTCATCGGAGCGGGCGGTTTACGTACGCGGTGACCACCACCGGCTGGCGTGCTAGCATCTGCCGGATTCCACAGGAGACAGGATGCAGGAACTGGTTCAGAGAATTCTCGACGAGGGAGAGCATGTCGGCGGCGGCATTGTCAAAGTAGACAGCTTTCTCAACCATCAGGTTGATCCGCAGTTCACCTGGCGTATGGCCAAGGCCATTCACGAGGGCTTTCTTGCAGCAGGGGTACGTCGGATCACCCGGGTGCTCACGGCGGAGGTGAGTGGCATTCCGGTGGCCCTGCACGTAGCCGAGCAGTTCGGGGCGCAGATGATCTATGCCCGCAAGAGCCATTCCCGCACCATGACAGGCACCTATTATGTCGCCGAGGCCATCAGCCGCACCCGCGGCATTTCCTCCGAGCTGATGGTGGACCGGCGCTTTCTGAAAGTGCAGGACCGGGTATTGATTATTGATGACTTTCTGGCAACGGGTGCGACGCTGACCGCTCTGGCGAAACTGGTTGGGGAAAGCGGCGCTGAGTTGTGCGGCATCGGGTGTGTCATTGAAAAACCCGAAGAAGGGGGCCGCGATGTCTTGGTTGATGTCGAGGTCCCTATCATTACGCTTGCGAAAATCCGCTTTGGTGAGGATGGACTGCAGGTCACCGCCTAAGCCCCAGGAACCGTGAGCGGGCTTTACCGGGCCATCTACGAATTGGTGAAAGCCATCCCAAAGGGGCAGGTGGGGACCTACGGGCAGATCGCCCGGCTTTGCGGCTGTTCGGCCCGTCAGGTTGGCTATGCCATGGCCGCAGTGTCATCAGATGATGTGCCCTGGCAACGGGTGATCAACAGCCGCGGCGAGATCAGCGTTCGGTCAGATGGTAATAAAGACACGGAACAATACCGAAGGCTCAAAAGTGAGGGCATCGTCTTTGACAGCCACGGCCGGATCGATCTCGCGACCTTCCAATGGGCGGGCCCGGACGGGGCGTGGTGGTCTGAGCGTCACCTTGAGCCGCCTTTATAGTTTATGGCCGCAGTTGTACGGGCTGAAGATTCGAACGAAGAATGTAAATAGGAGATAGACCACTGTGAGGAGTCGTCGGAATATTCAGGTCGTGAGCGCACATGCCGAAGGGGAGGTTGGCGACGTGATCATCGGCGGGGTCAACCCGCCCCCCGGGGACACATTATGGGCTCAGTCACGGGCGCTGGAAGGTGACAGTGATCTGCGAGATTTTCTGCTGAACGAGCCGCGCGGAGGCGTATTCCGGCATGCCAACCTGCTGGTGCCGCCGGTGGACCCGAATGCAGACGCCGCCTTTATCATCATGGAGCCTACTTTCTTTCCGCCGATGTCCGGGTCGAACGCGATCTGTGTGACCACCGTATTGCTTGAGACCGGTATTCTGCCCATGCAGGAACCGGAAACGGTGATTCACCTGGAGGCTCCGGGAGGACTCGTCAAGGCTACGGCAACTTGTCGGGATGGTGCGGTCACGAAAGTCAGAATTCAGAACGTGCCGTCTTTTGTTGACCGGCTTGATGCGGTACTCGAAATTGAGGGCGTGGGTACGGTCACGGTGGATACGGCGTATGGCGGAGATAGTTTCTGCCTGATTGATGCGGCTTCGCTTGGCTTCGCTGTGACTGCGGACGAGGCCTATGACCTGGTGCAGTGTGGTCGACGGGTTACCCGGGCAGCTAACGAGCAGTTGGGTTTTACCCACCCCGATAACCCCGTCTGGTCACATCTTTCTTTTTGTATGCTGACCTGTCCGCCGGTACGGGAGGAGGGGGTTTTGCTTGGTCGTCATACCGTGGTCATTCAGCCGGGCAAGCTGGACCGGTCTCCCTGTGGAACGGGTTGCAGCGCACGCCTGGCGACGCTCTTTGCGCGGGGTCTGCTGCAGCCCAGGGAGCGGTTCATCGGCGAATCCATTATCGGCTCGCGTTTTGATTGCCAGATAGAAGAACTGGCTGAAGTCGGGAAGGGTCAGCCAGCGGTAGTACCCTCACTCGCCGGCCGCGCCTGGGTTACCGGCACGCACCAGCACATGTTGGATCCGCTTGATCCCTGGCCAGCCGGATACCGCTTGTCCGATACCTGGCCGAAGGGCGGTTAAGCATCCCAAAGGCGCGCAGCGCCGAGGACGCCCGCGCTGTCGCCATTGAAATTGTGTCGCAGCGGCGTCTGCAGAACGGGGTTAAACACGTACTTCTCGATGTGACGGGGCCCGACTTGGTACAACTGGCTGATGTTGGAAAGTCCGCCGCCCAGGACAATGACATGCGGGTCCAGGATATTGATCACGCCCGCCAGTGCTCTGCCAAAGCGGTCCAGCAGATTGTTGAGCGCCTGTCCGGCGACCGGGTCTCCCGCATCAGACTGCGAAACGACCGCCTCGGGCGTCTTGGCTGATACCCCACCCAGGCGCTGGTAATCAGCCAGAAATCCCGGACCGGACAGGTAGGTCTCAATGCAGCCGCGTTGTCCACAATAGCAGGGTGGTCCATCAGGATCGAGCGAATTGTGACCCCACTCCCCCGCAATATGCTGCAGCCCGGTATGCAGGGTTTTCCCGATGACCATTCCTCCGCCAACGCCGGTTCCCATGATGACACCGAAAACACTGGACATGTCCTGACCGGCTCCGAAAAGCGCCTCGGCAAGGGCGAAGCAGTTGGCGTCATTTTCGACGCGGATGGGCCGGGACAAGCGGGTTTCAAGATCGCGCTGGAAAGGCTCGCCGATCAGGCACTGCGTATTGGAGTTCTTGATGCGGCCTTTGGAATCAACCGCACCCGGCGCGGCAACACCGACAGAGCAATGGCCTCCTGCCCGTCGCTCAAGATCGTGCGTCAGCGAGACGATAAGTTCGAGGATCGCCAAGTAGCCGCCGTCCCTGGGAGTGGCACGGCGCTCGCGGGCGACAACGCTTCCACCGCTATCCACCAGCGCAACTTCTGTCTTGGTGCCGCCAAGGTCAATGCCGATTCGCATGCTGACAAGACGGCGGATGCCGCCCGGCGCGGATCGCGTCAGGAATCCTGATTGAAGGTAATCTGGGCGTAGGCCGAGTGGTTGTGGATGGACTCAAAATTCTCGGCTTCGACGACATAGCGCTCGATACGCTCATCCTGGTTGAAACGGCTGGCTACATCGCGTACCAAATCCTCTACAAATTTTGGATTCTCGTAAGCTTTTTCGGTCACGTATTTTTCGTCAGGACGCTTCAGGAGACCATACAGTTCACAGCTTGCCTCTTCTTCGACGATATCGATCATTTCCTCGATCCAGATGAAGGCCCGGGCGCCGACGCTTACCGTCACGTGCGAGCGCTGGTTGTGGGCACCGTAGTCAGAAATCTCCTTTGAGCACGGACACAGGCTTGTGACGGGCACGACGACCCGGACCTCAGTCGAGATCGCGTCCTCGGCCACTTCACCAATGAAGGTGACCTGATAGTCCATCAGGCTCTTGACCCCGGTCACGGGCGCCGCTTTTTCCAGGAAAAACGGGAAAGACATCTCAATATGACTGGTCCCGGCATCCAGATGGTCCCGCGTCTCCTGCAGGATGGACCGAAAAGAGCGCACCGAGATTTCCCGTTCGTGGCGGCTCAGAATCTCGACAAAGCGGGACATGTGTGTCCCCTTGAAGTTGTGGGGCAACTCCACATACATGCTGAACGTGGCGACCGTATGCTGCTCCAGTCCGTTACGGTCCTGAATGCGTACCGGGTGTCGCAGGTTTTTGACACCGACCTTGTCGATCCTGATGTTTCGCGTGTCAGGACTGCCCTGAACATCAGCGATCCCAGCGCCGGTCTGAGCGGCGGTGTTGGCTTCTAGCATGTTGGCGTTGGCGGGCGAGCTGGTCAAATCGGTGAAATTTTATCGCACTTTATGCGCCGGAGCGTGAAGCCACTGACCGAAGCGGTCGCCGGTGCTGAACCGCTCTGCAGATTCCCGTGGCATCCAGCCCGCAATGCGCCAGGACTTCTGCAGGATCACCTTGCTCGACATGCTGATCAGGCAGGCCCAGGATCATCAATGGGGTCTCACAGCCGGCACCTGACAGGACTTCCGAAACGCCGGCACCCGCGCCACCCAGCGTGGTGTTCTCCTCAATGGTGACCAGCAATTCGTGCGACTCCGCAATCTCCAGAATGAGGCTCACATCCAGCGGCTTGACGCTACGCATATTAACCACTGTGGCGTTGAGGGTTTGCGCTGCTTGAAGTGCCGGTGCGAGCATTGTGCCGAAAGCGAGCAGGGCAACGCCCTCACCCTTGCGGCGTATCTCGGCCTTCCCAATCGGGATACAGCTCATCTTCGCTGATTCGACTGCACCGGACCCGGACCCGCGCGGGTATCTGACTGCCGCCGGCCCCTCATGCAAAAAGGCGCTGCAGAGCATATCCCGGCATTCCGCCTCATCCGATGGTGCGAAAATCACCATACCGGGAATGCACCGCAGGAAACTGAGATCAAATGTCCCCTGATGGGTCGGGCCATCGGCGCCGACAATCCCCGCCCGGTCGATAGCAAGCGTCACGTCGAGGTGCTGCACACTGATGTCGTGAATCAACTGATCATAGGCCCGCTGCAGAAAGGTCGAATAAATCGCGACCACGGGCTTGAGTCCGTCACAGGCGGTACCGGCGGCAAAGGTCAGCGCATGCTGTTCGGCAATTCCGACATCGAAGTATCGATCAGGATACTGTTCCGAAAACCGCACCAGTCCCGAGCCCTCCCGCATCGCGGGCGTGATAACGATCAGCCGATCATCAGTCTGCGCCATATCACACAGCCAGTCACCGAACACCTGGGTATAGGTTCGTTTGCCTGACTTTTTTTCCACTTTTCCGGTGCTGGGATCAAAAGGTCCCACTCCGTGAAAAGCGATCGGTTCGCCCTCGGCCGGCTCAAAGCCTTTACCCTTCTGGGTCACAATGTGTAAAAAGCGCGGCCCGTTCATGGCCTTCATATTCTGCAGGGTGGCCACCAGCGTATGAATGTCATGCCCGTCAATCGGGCCGATGTAATTGAAGCCAAGCTCCTCGAACAGCGTGCTGGGCATGACCATCCCTTTGAGGTGTTCCTCCCAGCGCCGGGCAAAGGCCCGCACGGGCGGCGCAGTACCGAGGACCGTTTTGCTTCCTTCACGCACACTGGTGTAGGCTCTGCCGGAAAGAATGCGGGCAAGGTAGTTCGACATTGCCCCGACATTTCGAGATATCGACATTTCGTTGTCGTTCAGAATCACGAGAAGATCTGCATCCATATCCCCCGCGTTATAGAGCGCCTCCATCGCCTGGCCGGCCGTAAGTGCGCCATCGCCAATAATGGCAACCACCTCACGTTTATGCTGATGCAGTCTGGCGGAGACAGCCATACCCAGCGCCGCACTGATCGATGTGCTCGAATGCCCTGCGCCGAAACTGTCGTACTCGCTCTCGCTTCTTTTCAGAAAACCGGAGAGGCCACCGGCTTTGCGGATTGTCCGCATCTCACGACGCCGACCGGTGAGAATCTTGTGCGGGTAGGCCTGATGACCAATATCCCAGACCAGGCGGTCGTTGGGCGTGTTAAAGACATAATGCAGGGCTACTGTAAGTTCGATGGCGCCAAGCCCCGGAGCAAGATGCCCGCCAGTTTCTGAGGTCACATCAATCAGAAAATGGCGCAACTCGTCGGCGAGCGGCTTAAGATCCTTTTCAGCAAGCTGGCGAAGATCAGCCGGTGAGTCGATGGTATCGAGCAGCGGAGAATCAGACGACACGGTCATACGATGTAAATGCCGGCGGCCCGGTCAGATTGAGAACAGTCCCTGATGATAATGCCTTCTGTGATTGCCAGGCACTAGTGGGACCGTTCCACGGTGAAATGCGCAAGGGCGACGAGCAGTGTAGCGTCAAGTTCAGTGCCGTCAAGCGCGCTGATGGCCTGATCCTTAAGGTCCCGGGCGTACCGGCGTGCCGCCTGTTCCCCCAGGACGCTAAGAAAGGTCGGTTGACCCCTTTCCTGATCTGCACCGGCGGGTTTTCCAAGTGTGCCTGTGTCAGCAGTTCCGTCCAGAACATCATCGATCACCTGGAAAGCAAGACCCAGCGGCCCGGCATAATTCTCAAGGCGAGCAAGAATCTCGGGATCATCGGTAGCGCAAAGCCCGCCCAGGTGAACTGCGGCCTCGATCAGGGTTCCCGTTTTACGCTGATGCATGGCCGCCAGTGTTTCAAGAGTCGCACTTGACGAATCCAGATTGAGATCCATAACCTGACCGCCCGCGAGTCCCAGCGAGCCCGCGGCAGAGGCGAGCGTGCGCACCATTTCCAGTCGCAATGTCGGTGGTTGTTGATCCCACTTCGGATCGCTCAGAACTTCAAAGGCCAGGGTCTGCAGCGCATCGCCTGCAAGAATCGCGGTCGCTTCGTCGAAGGCCTTGTGACAGGACGGCTTTCCGCGGCGAAGATCATCGTCATCCATCGCCGGAAGATCATCATGCACGAGGGAGAAGGCATGAATCAGCTCTACGGCGCAGGCCGGCTTATCGAGGTCTTGCTCTCTGGCGGCAAGTGCATGCCCAGCGGCATAGACCAGCGCGCCGCGATAACGTTTGCCTGCTCCGATACTCGCATAGTGCATCGCTTCGTGAAGAAGGGCGGGGGAGGTATGAGTTTTTGGAATCAGGTTCTCAAGGTGTCGGTCAATGCGCTGCCGCCACTGCTCCCAGTGAGTATCAAGATCGATGGAGTTAGTCACGAGTCCTCGGCTTCAAAGGACTCATCCTGGGTTTCGCCCGCTTTTTCCAGGAGTTCCTGTACCCGGACTTCGGCCTTGCGCAGGCTGTCCCGGCACTGGCGTGCGAGTTCCATACCCCTTTCGAAATCTTTCAGGGAAGTTTCCAATGGCTGATCCCCGGCCTCCATTCTTTCGACAATCGCTTCGAGCTCGCTGAGTGATTTTTCAAACTCTCCGACCCGTGAACGTGCTGGTTTGGCCATGATGAATCCTCTTAGATCTGCGGCGCGCCGCATGAGTGCACGCTATGCCTTGCGACTCGCATTCTATCGTAGCGTTTGACAGCGCTCCAATCGGTAACGGGCTTGTGCGCTCTTTAAGTTGGCAAACACAGGGGCTGCTTCGTGTATCATCCCCCTGCGCCTGACCCCGGTAGATAAACATCTAATGGCTGGAAATTACGATGCCTCCGCAATCGAAGTCCTCACAGGACTTCAGCCGGTGCGAAAACGCCCCGGAATGTATGCCCAGACAGACCGGCCGAATCACCTCGTTCAGGAGGTGGTTGACAACAGTGTCGACGAGGCAATCGGCGGATATGCGCACCGGATATCCGTCACCCTGCACAAGGATGGTTCCGCCACGGTCGTCGATGACGGCAGGGGGATGCCGGTCGACCGGCACAAAGGCGAAAAAGTGAGCGCTGTCGAAGTCATTCTCACGCGGCTGCACGCCGGGGGAAAGTTCTCGGACAAGTCCTACACCTATTCCGGAGGACTGCATGGTGTGGGCGTGTCGGTGGTCAACGCGCTTTCAAAGAAGCTGGAGGTCAGCGTCAAGCGCGGCGGTCAGGAATACAAGATGACGTTTCGTGACGGGGTACCGACAGCGCCACTGAAAGTTGTTCGAAAGATCGGCGCGCGCAATTCCGGCACGACGGTCCGATTCTGGCCGGATCCGGTGTTTTTTGATTCGGCCGGGATTTCGGCCTCGCGCCTGAAACGCCTGCTGAGGGCCAAGGCAGTGTTGTGTCCGGGCCTGCGTATCGACTTTCGGGATGAAGATAACGCTCGCAACAGCGAAACCTGGGAGTACGAGGATGGTTTGCCGGATTATCTCGTTTCCCAGATCGCGTCATCAGAGCGGGTGCCGGACTCTCCCTTTGTCGGCCATCTTACACAGGAAGCGCAGCAGCTGGACTGGGCGGCAAGCTGGCTGGAAGACGGCGGTGAGGTTTTTGCCGAGAGTTATGTCAATCTGATCCCGACCACACAGGGCGGCAGCCATGTCAGCGGTTTTCGTACAGGATTGACCGATGCGGTACGCGAGTTCTGCGAGTACCGCGCACTGCTTCCCAGAGGGGTAAAACTCGCCCCCGAAGATGTCTGGCAGCGTTGTGCTTTTGTGCTGTCGCTGCGGATGAAGGATCCCCAGTTCAGTGGTCAGACAAAGGACCGCCTGTCTTCGCGCGATGCCGCCACGCTTACCGCAGCCACTGTGAAAGATGCATTCAGCCTTTGGCTCAATCAGAACGCCGAAGAGGGTGAGCGTATCGCCAGTCTCGCTATCGAAAGCGCGCAATCCAGGCTGCGCACGGCGCGGCAGGTAGAGCGTAAAAAGGTCGCCACCGGGCCGACGCTGCCGGGCAAACTCGCCGACTGCACCAGTCAGGACCTCGAGGAGACTGAACTCTTCCTGGTGGAGGGAGATTCAGCGGGAGGCTCTGCCAAGCAGGCCCGGGATAAAGACTATCAGGCGATCCTGCCGCTGCGCGGCAAGATTCTGAATACCTGGGAAGTCGAGTCTGCTGAGGTGCTGGCCTCGCAGTCTGTGCACGATATTGCGATCGCCCTTGGCGTGGATCCGGGCGCAGCAGACTGCTCAAGCCTGCGCTACGGACGTATCTGCATCCTCGCGGACGCAGACTCTGACGGCGCGCATATTGCCACGCTGCTGTGTGCGCTCTTCGTTCGCCACTTCAGGCCATTGGTTGATGCGGGACGGGTCTGCGTATCGATGCCACCGCTCTACCGCATCGATGTCGGCAAGCATGTTTTTTATGCTCTTGACGACGCGGAGAAAGAGTCGATTCTGGATACCATCAAGAAAGACAAACTGCGGGGCACGATCAATGTCCAGCGCTTCAAGGGCCTTGGAGAAATGAACCCGGCGCAATTGCGCGAGACCACCATGGATCCAACGTCCAGGCGCTTGATCGAGCTGACCCTGGATCGTGGCAAAAAGACCGACTCAATGCTGGATCTGCTGCTGGCCCGAAAACGTGCGCCCGACCGAAAAGAATGGCTGGGCAGGCGCGGTGATCAGGCCGAGGTTGCCTGAGCATCCTGTAAGAGCCGTTCAGGCCTCTTTGCTGTTCCCGTGATCAGAGGACGCCTCGGGCGCTGGTGAATCCCAGAACGGCTCATGCCGTGGGTCCCGGATCGTGATGGTCTCCTGGCGGTAGGGATGAAAGCCTGCCTGCTGATACACAATAATGGCTTTCGGGTGATCGAGGTCGCAGGTATTGACGATGAGTCGCGCGGGCTTTTCGGTCCATGCGGTGCTCACAGCCCAATCCAGAAACCACGGTCCAATACCCATCCCGATCTGCCAGGGCAACAGCCCGAAATAGGCGAGTTCCACCTCGTCATTTTTGCGACAGTCCAACTCTACGTATCCCGCGGGCTCTCCACCGCGGTAGAGCGCATAAACGTGAACCTTCTCGTTCGAGAGAATTTCTTTCAGATCCGCGTCTGCCATTGCACGGCGCTCGTACCACAGCCACGGCTTACCCACTTCGTTATAAAGGAACCGGTAAAACGGCAGACTGGGTTGCCTGACCCTGAAAACGGCAAGGTCGCTGAGTGGCGGTCTTCGGGGAGCGCCTGTCGGCTGACGGGTCATCTGTAGGTAGGTGATGGTCACCTGCAAAGTGCCATCGGCAGCGGGCTGTGGCGCGGTGGGAAATGACTGCCGATGTTTCTTTATATCCACGAGTGCACCAGATCCGTCCTAAGTGTCTTTTGTATCAGTCACTGGTGATTCGTCGGGGTGGGTTTTGCGGTCGATCAGTATGGCAAGGCCGCCGATCAGGGACCAGAGCGCGACGTGGACACGGTGCAGGACAGACAACGCCACCCCGCGGGTACGCATGATCTGCTCGGCGTCCGGAACCCCGGCCAGCGTGGAGGCGCCGAACTTGCCAATGAGCGCTCCGTAGGCCGCTTCCCCGATGCCCCAGCCCGCGGGCGCGATCGGGATACCCTGAATGACCGAAGCCACCGGCACGATAAAAAAGAGATCGGCAAGGGTGATGCCGACACCGAGCGCCTCGCTCATGCAAAAGAGGCTGCCGACAAACAGGGTATAGATTGCCGGACTTGCCAATATCCAGCCGACAATTCCGCGAAGGTGCCCACGGTAGTGGAGTATCGCGGCATCGAGG